>Ga0302229_10000182_pt1 | contig 49535 bp, 46 predicted proteins | sample II_Palsa_N1_3_FD_193518 | JGI IMG/M metagenome (GOLD analysis project Ga0302229, IMG submission 193518) | Peat permafrost microbial communities from Stordalen Mire near Abisko, Sweden - II_Palsa_N1_3 | ecosystem: Environmental > Terrestrial > Soil > Palsa > Peat permafrost | place: Sweden... | reverse complement strand
ATGGAGTCGGCAGAGATCGCCCGCCGCTTCCTTGCGTACTTCAAGCAGCAGGGGCACGAAATCGTGCCTTCGGCCTCCTTGGTCGCCGACGATCCCACGGTGCTCTTCGTCATCGCAGGCATGCAGCCGTTCAAGCCGTACCTGCTCGGCCAGCGCACGCCGCCGTACCGGCGGGTGGCGGACGTGCAGAAGGTCGTGCGGACGCTGGACATCGAAGAGGTCGGCAAGACCACCAGGCACGCCACGTTCTTCCAGATGCTGGGCAACTGGTCGTTCGGTGATTATTTCAAGCAGGGTGCGATCACCTTCGCCTGGGAGCTGTTGACCAAATCCGAAGCGGACGGCGGCTTCGGGTTCGGCGAAAGCAAGCTGTGGGCCACTGTCCTGCACGGTGACGACGAGGCATACGCGATCTGGCGGGACGAGATCGGCCTGCCGGAGAGCCGGATCCAGCACCGTGGCCTGGCCGACAATTACTGGCACATGGGCGTGCCCGGGCCCGGCGGGCCGTGCTCGGAGATCTATTACGACCGTGGCCCGGAATACGGCCGCGACGGCGGGCCCGAGGCCGACGAGGACCGTTTCCTCGAGGTCTGGAACCTGGTGTTCATGCAGGACCAGCTGAGCAAGGTGCGGGCCAAGGACGACTTCGACATCGAAGGTCCGCTGCCGTCTAAGAACGTCGACACCGGGATGGGCCTGGAGCGGATGGCGTCCATCCTGCAAGGGGTCGACAACCTCTACGAGATCGACACCACCTGGAAGATCCTGGACCGGGCGGCGGAGCTGACCGAGCAGACCTACGGCCGGGATCACCGGACCGACGTGGCCCTGCGGGTTGTTGCCGACCACGTGCGTAGCGCGGTGATGCTGATCGAGGACGGCGTGCTGCCGAGCAACGAGGGCCGCGGCTACGTGCTTCGGCGCATCGTGCGGCGCAGCATCAGGAACCTGCGCCTGCTGGCCGGGAGTCAGCGCGGCGGCGGTGCGGCGAACCCCGGCAGTGAGCGTTACATGCACGAGCTCACCTCGGTCGCGATCGATGCGATGGCGGGTCTGTATCCGGAGCTGCACCGCGACGCGGCGAACATCCGCACGGTCATCGACGCGGAGGAAACGGCGTTCGCCAGCACGCTGCGTACCGGCACCGCGATCTTCGACGCCTCCGTCGAGGAAAACCGGCGCAGGAACCAGGGCAAGCTATCCGGCGCCCAGGCCTTCCAGCTGCACGACACCTACGGTTTCCCGATCGACCTGACCCTGGAGATGGCGGCGGAGCAGGGGCTGACCGTCGACGAGGAAGAGTTCCGCCGGCTCATGACCGAGCAGCGGGACCGCGCGAAACGGGACGCGGCCGAGAAGAAAACCGGCAACGCCGACATCTCGGCGTTCGCGGAGATGCTCGAGCGGTCCGGCGCGGTCACTTTCACCGGCTACGACCAGATCTCCGGCGAGGCGACGATCCTCGGCCTGCTGGTCAACGGCCTGCCAGTGTCCTCGGCGGGTGCGGGTACGGAAATAGATGTGGTCCTGGACCGGAGTCCGTTTTACGCCGAGGGCGGCGGTCAGCTCGCCGACGCGGGCACGATCACGGTCAGCGGCGGTAAGATCGCGGTCTCGGACGTGCAGACCCCGCTGCCCGGGCTCATCGTGCACCGTGGCAAGGTCATCTCCGGCGAGGTGACGACGAACGCGCCCGCGTTCGCGGAGATCGACGTTGAGCGCCGCCGCGCGCTATCCCGCTCGCACACCGCCACGCACCTCGTGCACCGCGCGCTGCGGGGGGCGCTGGGGGAATCAGCGGCGCAGGCGGGTTCGGAGAATGCGCCAGGCAGGCTCAGGTTCGACTTTACCGCGGGCGGCGCCGTGCCGCTGTCGGTGCTGCGGGACACCGAGGACGAGGTCAACGAGGTCCTGGTCAACGATCTGGACGTGCACGCGTTTTACACCTCCCAGGAGGAGGCCCGCGAGATGGGGGCGCTGGCGCTGTTCGGGGAGAAGTACGGCGACCGCGTCCGGGTGGTCGAGGTCGGCGACTACTCACGGGAACTGTGCGGTGGGACGCATGTCGCCAGGTCCGGCCAGCTCGGCCTGATCAAGGTGCTCGGCGAGGCGTCCATCGGATCGGGCGTACGCCGGATCGAAGCCCTGGTGGGCATTGATGCGTTCCGCTTCCTGGCCCGGGAAAGTGTCCTGGTCAGCCAGCTCAGCGAGCAGTTCAAGACGCCTCGCGAGCAGCTGCCCGAGCGGATCTCGGGCATCGTGAGCCGACTCCGGGAGGCCGAACGCGAGCTGCAGCGGCTGCGTGCGGCCAGACTGCTCGAGTCGGCCGGGGAGATCGCGGCCGGCGCGCAGGACATCGGCGGGATGGCCCTGGTCGCCCATCGCGTGCCCGACGGCACCAGCCCCGACGACATTCGTGCCCTCGCGCTGGACGTCCGCGGCCGGGTGCCGCGCGGTCGGCCCGCGGTGGTCATGGTCGTCGGCTTGCCCGCCGACAAGCCGGTCGTCGTCATTGCGGTGAACGAGACGGGACGTGGCCTCGGCTTGTCGGCCGGCACCCTGGTGGGGATCGCCGCGCGGGCCCTGGGCGGCAACGGCGGCGGGAAGCCCGATGTCGCGCAGGGCGGCGGAGCCTCGATTGCCACGGGCTCTGACGGCCAACCCGACGTAATAGATGCGGCTTTTGAGGCTGTTCGCCGGGCATTGCCAGACATAACCGGGTCCGGTAGGTAACGTATTGGCATGCTGCTGCGACCCCTGGGGGTCCCCGGATCCGGGTCGCGCCCAGACCGATCATGCCCCGCCACCAGGCCCGTGCATCGGTCGGCTGTCTCTTGCGTGGCCGTTCCGGTGAGAGCCGGGGTGCGGCTGGCGGTGGACGTGGGCTCGGTTCGCGTCGGAGTCGCCCGCAGCGATCCGGGTGGCGTCCTGGCCACCCCGCTGACCGTGCTGGCGTCAGGGCCGGGGGCGAGACACGAGCTCGCGAAGCTGGCTACTGAGGCGGACGCGATCGAGGTCATCGTCGGACTGCCCACGTCGCTGTCGGGTCGGGAAGGTGCCGCCGCGGCTGGGGCCAGGAAATTCGCCGCGGACCTGGCCGACAGGCTCGCGCCCATCCCGGTGCGGCTGGTCGATGAGCGCTTCACCACGACCGAGGCACATGGCGCGCTACGCCGGGGCGGGAAGGATTCCCGGGCCCGGCGGCAGGTCGTGGACGCTGCCGCGGCCGCTGTCCTGCTTCAGGCCGCCCTGGACGCCGAACGCGCCACCGGCCGGCCCGCGGGCCAGCCGGTGACCAGGGGAGCCTCCGCGTGAGCGAGAACGGAGGCGGGTGGCCGCCGGGTCCTCGCGGGTCCCAGGACCCCCGAGGATGGCCGGGGTCCCGGGACCCGCGGCGGATCCCTGGTTCCCGCGGCCTGCCTGGTCAGGACGGCCAGCCGCCGGGGGATCGCCTCAGGCCACTGCCGTCCGGATACGAGCCGGTGCATCACGAGCCCACGTATGACGGTCCCTGGCCGGATCAAGGCCGGCCGGATGACTCGCCGTGGCGCAGGACCCAGCGGCCTTCCCGCCCGCGAGCCGATGGCTGGCCTTCCGGCCAGCCCGCGAATGCCAGCTACGGCGAGGATCCCCGCAGGCCAGCCGGCGACGATTTCTCCCTGGGCGACCGCTACAGCGACCAGGGCCGTTATGACAGCGGCGGGGAGTACGAGGACGAATATGAGGCCGTGGGCAGGTTCCTCCCAGGTTTCGGTGACGATGACGAGGTCGAGGACCACGACGAGCGAGCCGATGGCGGACGGGCCGGCCATGGCCGCCGCGGGAACGGGCGCAGGCGGACGGGCCGCACCGGCCGGTCCTCGGGTCCGCGTCGGCGTAGGTTCCGGTGGATCGCGCCCACGGTCGCGCTACTGGTTATTCTCATCCCCCTGGCCGTCGGCGGTTACTACGCCTTCAGCCTCTACAGGGCCAAGTACCACCCGGCCGATTATTCAGGCGCGGGCACCGGCCGCGTTGTGGTCCAGGTCACCTCGGGTGAAACGGCGACCGGCCTCGGGCCGACGCTGGAGCAACTGGGCGTGGTGGCGAGTTCCCGTGCGTTTATCCTCGCGGCCGAGCACAGCTCGAATCCGAACGGCCTGCTGCCCGGTTTCTACGGAATGCGCAAGCACATGAAGGCGTCGCTGGCGTACGCGGCTCTGCTCAACCCAAAGGACCTGGTGCAGATCACGGTGGCGATTCCGGAAGGCTGGCGGCTGAGCCAGACCCTGGCCTGGCTCGGCGCCCACTCCGGCATCTCGCTCAGCGCGTACCAGAAGGTGCTCAAGGACCCGGCCTCGCTCGACCTGCCCGCGTCCGCGAGAGGCAACCCGGAGGGCTACCTGTTTCCCGCGACCTATGAGATCCAGCCGCACGAAACCGCGCTCGGCGTGCTGACCGCCATGGTGCAGCGGTTCGACCAGGAGGCGACGGACATCAACTTGCCCGCGGCCGCCAAGTCGGTGAACCTGACTCAGAGCCAGGTGATCACCATGGCCAGCCTGGTTCAGGCCGAGGGCGGTCGGCTGTCCGACTACTCGAAGATCGCCCGCGTGATCTACAACCGGCTGGTCCAGGGCATACCGCTGCAGCTCGACAGCACGGTGCTGTACGGGCTGAAAACCTACGGCATCATCGCGTCTGACCAGCAGCTCACCAGCTCCTCGTCCTACAACACCTACAAGTACAAGGGCCTGACCCCCGGCCCGATCGACAGCCCGGGGAACGCGGCCATCCAGGCGGTGCTGCACCCGGCATCCGGGAACTGGCTGTACTTCGTGACCGTGAACCCCAAAACCGGCGAGACCCTCTATACCTCCAGCCCGCAGCAGTTCCAGGAGTTCCGGCAGGAACTCGAGAAGAACCTGGGCCAGGGCTAACGGCCCCCGAGGCCCGTCCCGCCTATTTATACCGAACGGCACAGCTACCACCACCACGCCAGGTGCGGTGCCCGCCCTCCCTATGGATCGTGAACACCTACCTCGGTGAGAGAGGGGCTTCTGTCCACGATCAGTGCATTGGGCAGCGGTCACCACCCGCTATCCAGCCTTGCCACGACCCGTCATAGGGTCTTCGTCCCCGTACCGACAAGAAATCCGGGGTGCCGACAAGAAAATTCTCCTTGACAAGAATTTCTGTCGGTAAGATACTCGGTCTCATGATTGATGTGGCCGTGATAGACGATCCAGCCGCGGCGGAGGCGGCTCTGGAACCGGCGCGGGCCAGGCTGCTGGCTCAGCTAACCGAGCCGACGTCGGCGGCGGCGCTCGCTGCCGTCGTCGGGTTGCCTCGCCAGAAGGTCAACTATCACCTTCGGATGCTGGAGCGACACGGGCTGGTGGAGCTAGTGGAGGAGCGCCGCAAGGGAAACATGACCGAACGGTTGCTCCAGGCCGCGGCCGCTTCCTATGTGATCTCGCCGGCCGCGCTGGCGGCCGTGGCGCCCGACCCAGCCCGCTCTCCTGACCGCTTCTCGGCCCGCTGGCTGCTGGCGCTGGCCGCGCAGCTTGTCCGTGATGTCGGAGACCTGATCACCGGGGCCACCCGGGCGCAGAAGAAGCTGGCCACGTTCGCCATGGACGGCCGCGTGCGGTTCGCGTCCGCCGCCGACCGGGCCGCCTTCACCGGCGAGCTGATGCAGGCCGTGACCTCGCTGGTGGCCAAGTACCACGATGAGCGGGCCGAGGGCGGGCGCGAGCACCATCTCGTCATCGCCGTCCATCCGAGTGTCGCGGCCGTGGCGGCCGCCGAGACCAAGGAGCCCTGATGGGTCACCCGTTCGAGCAGCGCAATGAAGCCGAAGTGCCCGCGAGCCCGGATGAAGTCTGGGCCGCGATCGCCACCGGGCCGGGGATCGATTCCTGGTTTATGGGCCGTAACGACGTACAGCCAGGTGCCGGGGGAACGGTCAGGACCGTCTTCGGTGAGTACGCGCCCGAGCTTGCGATCACCGGCTGGGATCCGGCTCGCCGGTTTGCCTACCGCAGTGACGAAGCCCCCGATGGGCGGTCTATTGCCTATGAATTCCTGATCGAGGGACGGGCAGGCGGCAGTACCGTGCTGCGCACGGTCACGAGCGGGTTCGTTCCCGGTGATGACTGGGCGGACGAGTTCGAGGCGATGACGCTCGGCGGCGAGATGTACTTCCGGACCCTGGTCGAGTACCTCACCTACTTCGCCGGCCGGTTCGCCACACCGGTCACCGCGTTCGGCCCGCCGGATGAGGACTGGGCCAGGGAAGTGACGTTGCTCTGCCAGGGGCTCGGACTGACCGAACCCGCGAGTTCCGGCGACCTCGCGCGCTTCGCCGTCGACGGATCCGGGCCTGCCGATGGCGTGGTCTATTTCGCCAATGCCCACACGATCGGCGTACGGACGCAAGACGCGCTCTACCGGTTCCTGCGCGGCTTCGGTAAGCCGGTGATCGCGGCCCACCATCTTTTCGCCGCGAACGCCAACCCGGTGCAAGCCCAGCAGGCCTGGGCATCCTGGCTGGCCAAGACGCTCACCCGATAGACCGTAAAACTGGACCATTACATGCGGAGAGTTGCCATGAACACCGTTCGATCAGCAGACGGAACGACCATCGCGTTCACCAGGGAAGGCCAGGGACCATCGCTGATCCTGGTCGACGGGGCCATGTGCAGCAGGTCCTTCGGGCCGATGCCCAAACTCGCCGCGCAGCTGACGTCCCGCTTTACCGTCTACACCTACGACCGCCGCGGCCGCGGGGACAGCGGGGACACGTCGCCCTATTCGCCGGACCGCGAGGTCGAAGACCTCGAGGCGCTGGTCGCGCTGGCGGGCGAGACGGTATTGCTGCACGGCACATCCTCCGGCGCCGCGCTCGCCCTGGAGGCGGCGAAGCGCATCCCCGCGATCGGCAAGCTGGCGGTGTACGAGCCGCCCTTCATAGTTGATGGCACCCGTTCACCGATCCCCGACGACTACCTGGACGGACTCAACCGCCTAGTGGCGGCCGATCGCAATTCAGACGCGGTCAAGATGTTCATGCGGTTCGTGGGCACGCCCGCGGTCATCACCGCCGTGATGCCGTTCACGCCCGTCTGGTCCAAGCTCAAGGCGGTCGCCCACACGCTGCCTTACGACATCACGATCCTCGAAGACCATCAGCGCGGGACGCCGTTCACGTCGGCGGAATGGAATGCCGTCAAAACGCCGACACTCGTCGCGGCCGGCGGGAAGAGCCCGGCCTGGATGACCAACGCCACGCGTGCTCTCGCCGACGCCCTGCCAGACGCGAGATACCGGACCCTGCCGGGCCAGAACCACATGGTCAAGCCGCAGGCCATCGCCCCGGTACTCACAGAATTCTTCCTCACAAGCAACTAGGGATGGGATCCGTCATGCGAAAGATCGCCGCGGGACTGTTCACCTCGCTCGACGGTGTGGTGGAGTCACCGGAGAAGTGGACTGGCCCGTACTTTAACGATCAGGTCGGGCAGGCCGTCGGGAGGCTGATGGCCGCTAACGACGCCTTGCTGCTCGGCCGGGCGACATACGAAGGGTTCGCCGCGGCCTTCGGTGGCCAGTCCGGCGGAATGGCTGACCGGATGAACGGCACGCCGAAGTTCGTCGTGTCCAGCACGCTTACCTCGGCCGACTGGCAGAATTCGACACTCATCAGCGGCGATGTCGCCGCCGAGATCAGCAAGCTGAAGCAGCAGCCGGGCCAGGACATCGGCATGAGCGGCAGCGCCACTTTGGTCGGCTGGCTGCTGCGGCATGGCCTGCTCGACCGGCTGGATCTGCTCGTCTTCCCGTTGGTGGTCGGCAACGGCAAGCGCCTGCTCAGCGAATCTGATGGCCAGGTCCCTCTCACGCTCACCAGCTCCGAGACGTTCAGTACCGGCGTTGTGCATCTCAGTTACGAACCCGCCGGCTGATACTGGGGTCGTGTCGCCGGCGTGGTGCAGGTCGCCGAGCAAGTCTCATCCCGGCCGGGCCCGGCCGGCGAGCCGACCCCGTAGCGGGTCTACCAGGATCCGATACGCCCTGGCCATTTTGGCGACATTCGCCGTGTCGTTCCCCTGGGAATGTCGTAGCTATCCGCTAGAATCGAACTAGAAAGCTACAAGCGATCCCGGCAGCAGATCGCCCGGGGGGACAGGAGTCCAGCCGCCCGCGTACCCGGAGGGGAGATGAGCACCGCCATGACCGCGCCCGCGCCGCCCGCCAGCACCAGCGAGGCGCTGGGGATGCTGACCTCCGCGATGAGCTACCTGGCCGCCGCGGATCCGTCCCAGCTCGCCGGCGCTGAGCAGGCCCAGTGCCTGACCGCGCTGGAGCAGCTGGACGCGATGGAAACCGCGGCGCGGGCCTCGATCCTGGCCGCGTTCACCGCCGGCCAGGGCTACTGCCAGGACGCGGACTACAGTCCCCGGTCCTGGCTGATCCACCACACCCGGGTGACCAAGGGCACCGCGGCCGGGCATACCGGCTGGGCCCGCCGGGCCCGCACCCACCCCCGCATCCTGGCCGCGCTGGCCGCCGGGGAGATCTCGGAGTCCTACGCCCGGATGATCTGCGGCTGGACCGACCGGTTGCCCGGCGACTGCCTGGACAACGCCGACGCGATCCTGGTCGCGGCCGCCCAGATGGGAATGGATCTACCGGACCTGGCCGCGCTGGCCGCCGAGATCGAGGCCCGTTCCCGCCCCGATGTCCCCGATGAGGACGGGCCGCGGTTCGAGGACCGGGCCGTGCGGCTGGAGACGACGTTCGGCGGCGCCGGCGTCTTGAACGGGGACCTGACCCCCGAATGCGCCGCGGTGGTGACCGCGGTGCTGGATGCGTTGTCGGCGCCGCGGGGCGCGGAGGATGACCGCAGTCACGCGATGCGGTATCACGACGCGCTGGAGGAGGCGTGCCGGCGGCTGGTCGCCGCGGACCTGCTGCCCGAGCGGGCCGGGCAGCCGGTGAAGGTGTGGGCGCATATTTCGCTGGCTGACCTGATCGATCTCGATGTTGATTCCGAGTTGCAGAAGGAGTGGACCGAGCGGGTCCGGGACCAGTGGGCCGCGGCCCGCGCGGCCGCGTCGGTGGGCGGGTCGGATGGGACGGCGTGGCTGGAGGGGGACGCCGCGGAGGGGTTCGCGTGTGATGCGTCGGTGACGCCGGTGGTGCTGGGGACCGTGAATCCCGGGGTGATCGAGGATCTGGTCCGGTTCTGCCTGGACCTGGCCGGGCACGGCCCCGGCCGCTGTACCCCCGCCGGCCCCGGCGGCCACGGCCACCCGGACCACCCTGATCCTGGCCAGCCGGACCACCCCGGCCCCGGCCCCGATCCCGATCCCGGCGGCCCGGACCGCACCGCCTCGGACCCGGGCGGCCCGGGCGAGCCGCTGTCGGCTCCCCAGCCCCAGCCCCAGCCGCTCCCGCCTGGCCTGAGCCGGGAGTCGCTGGAGCAGCACATCATCGGCGCAGCCGTCGCCCTGGTGTCCGGTCCCGGCGGCCTGGCGAGCTTCCTGCGCCGCCGCGAACTCGGTGCGCGGCTCGGCGGCCCGAGCCAGCCGCTGGACATTGGCTACAGCGATGACGTGCCGGCTGCGATCCGCAACGCGGTCAAGCTCCGGGACCAGCATTGCCAGTGGGCTGGCGGCTGCCACCAGCCCGCGTCGGCCTGTGAGGTGCACCATCTCAGGCACAAGGGCCACGGCGGCCAGACCAGCCTGGATAACTGTATTTTGCTATGTTTTCACCATCATCAGATCGTGATTCACCGGATGGGCTGGACCCTGGTCCGCCACCCCGACGGCACCACCACCGCGTGGAACCGGGACCGGACCAAGGTACTTCGCAGCCACAGCCCACCGGCCCGCGCCGGGTAACACCCGGTACCCTCGGGGCCCGGCACGCGAGGCTGGCAGACTGTCGCACGCGCAGCAACCGCAACATCCTGAGTCGAGATCGGAGCGAATGTTGAAGGCAGTCCGTTTCAGCCGGTTCGGGGGCCCGGAGGTCCTGGAGATCGTGGATCTCCCCGATCCGCATCCGGGTCCCGGCCAGGTCCGGATTGCGGTGCGCGCGGCCGGCGTCAACCCGAGCGACTGGAAGAAGCGCAAGGGCCTGATGGATAGGGAGCTCCCGCAGACCCTGGGCTACGAGGCGGCGGGCGTCGTCGACGAGGTCGGCGAGGGCGTTGCGGATGTGGCCGTCGGCGATCGCGTGTTCGGCTTCTCCGCCGAGGGGGCGGCCCAGGCCGAGCTGGCGGTGCTGTCCTACTATGCGCCGGTCCCGCCGTCGCTTGACTTCCCCGGCGCTGCCGCGCTGCCGGCCGCCATCGAGACGGCCACCCGCGCGCTCGACCAGCTCGGCGCCGGGAGCGGCAGCACGCTGCTCATCAATGGCGCCTCCGGAAGCGTCGGCAGCGCCGCGGTTCAGCTCGCCGTGGTGCGCGGTGTGCGCGTGATCGGTACGGCCAGTCCGGCAAACCACGAGTACCTTCGCTCGCTGGGGGCCGAGCCCGTCGCCTACGGTGAGGGTCTCGTCGAGCGGGTTCGCGCGCTCGCGCCTGACGGCGTCGACACCGCGCTCGACGTCGCCGGGAGCGGTGTCCTACCCGAGCTCATCGAGCTCGCGGGCGCTCCGGAGCACGTCGTGACGATCGCCGACTTCGGTGGCGCGCAGGAGCATGGGGTGAGGTTCAGCAGCGGGGACGCTGGCCGCGCGGTCCACGCGCTCGACGAGATCGGCGGGTTGATCGAGTCCGGGCGCTTCTCGCTCCCGGTCGCGCGGACCTTCCCGCTCGCCGAGATCGCGCAGGCGCACCGCGTCAGCGAGGACGGTCACGTGCGCGGGAAGCTCGTGCTGGTGGTCGACTCTCCCATATGCGGGTCAGGGGTGCCGGACTCCACGGACCGGACGGCCGTCCTCTAGGTAGACCAGCCGACGGCGGCGCGTGGCCGCCCGCACCCGCCGCCGGATCGGTCGCCTGAGCAGGTCGAGCACATTAGGGAGCGCGGCGAGCCGGTATTCGGAGATCTCCTCGGGCTGCAGCACGATGTCGGCCAGGGCCTGGTCGCCGACCCGGCCGCAATCGAACAGGAATCTGACACCTCCCGTCCGGCCCGGGCGCGGACGGCGGAAGTCCATGCACGCCAGCCGTCCGCGGCGTATTTCGATGCCGCACTCCTCAAGCACTTCGCGCCGGCAGGCATCCCACGGCGTCTCCCCGTCCGCCTCCATCACACCGCCGGGAATTGTCCACCCGGATTTGTAGGTCGGCTTGAGGATCAGGAGCCGGCCAGCTCGGTCGAAGAGAAGCGCCCCGGCTGACACCGGGATACCTGGAGGGGGTGCGGGACCCGGCCCTACCCCGTTAAGTCCCAACCCGCCCGCTCCCGGATCGCCGAAGTACTTACCAGCTGCTGACCGGCATGTTCGTTCAGAAAATAATGCCTGGAAGTTGATTTAACCCATGGCATGTGAAAACGATACCCCGGCCTCAAGGGCGGTCTCTCTTCGGTAGCTTGCTCACGACAGTCGCGTAGGAGGTATCGATGGCCTCGGTGATTTCGTCGTCAGGAATGGCGCCCCCGATCAGCAATGTGTTCCAGCCTGAACGGCCTATGTATGGCATCACCCGGGCGTCATCCGGATACCGCAGCAGCCACTCGTCGGCGGCCTCCCGACTGGCCCCGCACTTGACGCCTACCGAGTCGGTCGCGCCTGACCCGAGAAACGCGAAGATCTTGCTGCCGACCTTCGCGACCACGTCGCCCTCCCACGGCTCGTCCTGCCAGGCGCCCGGCTTGGCCAGGCTGTAGGCGAGCACGTCCTCCCACGTCATCATGGCGTTTACAGTAGCTCGGCCGAGCGGAGGAGGCAGTCAGGCCTACCACTGGGAACGTAGACCACGGCTCGTTCGGAAAGATAATCGGTTTGCCCCCGACGGGGCTTGAACCGCCAGAATGGTGCGGAGGCAGGAGCGCCGCTAGCGCCTGCGACGCGCAAACGGGAACGTAAATGGGGGCGGGATGAGTCCGGTCGGCTTCGACCTCGACATGACGCTGATCAACTCACGGCCGGCCATCCTGGCCTCGTTCGCCGGAGTCGCGCGGGACACCTCGACCGCCATCGACCTGGAGGCGGTAGACCGCCGGCTCGGCATCAAGCTGGACGACGAGCTGGCGTTCTGGTTCCCGTCCGACCAGCTCGTCGCGGCCGCCGAAATCTACCGGCGGCACTACCTGGAGCTGGCCGAGGAGCTCACCACGGTGCTGCCGGGCGCGCACGAGGCGCTGGCCGCGGTCCGGTCGGCGGGCGAGCGCGTGGTGATCATCACCGCCAAGCACCCGATTTCAGTGGAGCCGAGCCTGCGGGCGGTCGGGCTGGCCGCCGACGAGCTGTTCACCCTGGTGCACGGGCCGGAAAAGGCGGCGGTGCTGCGGACTTTGAAGGCGGCCGCCTACGTTGGCGACACCCCGCCGGACATGGCGGCCGCGGTGCAGGCAGGCGTGCGGGCGGTCGGCGTCGCGACCGGCTCGTTCGCCAGCCACGACCTGTCCGGCGCGGGTGCCGAGGTGGTGCTCGACTCGCTCACGGGCTTCCCTGCCTGGTACCGGTCGGCGTTCTAGGCCATAGGCGCCCTAGGCACTGTCCGCGATAGCCGCGGCCACCTCGTAGGGCAGGTGCCGCGGTTGTACGAGCAAGGCCCGGGCCAGCTGGCGGATCCGCAGCCGCAGCGGGATCAGCGACTGCTCGCAGTAACGCCAGGCGGCGAGCTCGTCGTTACCGAAGCGCTCCTTGATTCCGCGCCGGAACCGCCGCGCGTCCCCGCCGTCAGCGCGCCAGGCCGACAGCCACGCCCGCAGCTGGTCGTCGTCGGTCAGCAGGGACCAGTCCCGGAGTTGCTCGGCGATCTGCCCGGCGGCGTCAATGATGAACGATCCGTCTCCGCCGTCACCGATGCCGTGCACGCGGCCCTGGCTGGCCCGTCCGTGGCGGATGCTGGCGGAGCTGAACCGTACCCCGGCGGCTAGCGCGGCGACGGCGTGCCCGGCCTCGTGCCAGGCCGTCTGGACGGCCGCCGTCCTGGCGGGCAGGTAGCTCGACGCGGCCCCGAGGTCGTACCGCTGCCTGATCCACATCTCGTGCACGATGGACTCGTCGTCGTAGCGGACGAGCCGGCGGAGTTCGGCCTGGATCTGGGCCAGGGTCCGGGTCTGCGCCGGGGTCACCGCGGCGACAGCACGCGGCGATTCGGCATCCCGACAGCTTGCCACCGGCCGCCGCGCCCCGCAACCGTCCCGCGGCGAGGGTCAAGCTCAGCGGGCAGTGATGGCGAACGGCGCAGGCTGTCTGGTCAGCCACTGCCAGAACGTCCGGGGCCGCGGTGCCGCCAGGAATTGGCCGCTGCCGACCTCGCCGGTGACCTCGATCCGCAGCAGCACCGGAACGTCCGGACCCCAGGGCGCGCGGACCCTGACGTGGCCGCTGTGGATCGCCACCTCGTCGGCGTCCACCACGATCCCGGGCTTGGTCCTGAGCACGACAGTACCGCTGCGCACGTCGACGGCGAGCTGCAGCGACGGCTGCGTGATGACGGCCTCGGTGAAGTCAAGCATCACGTGGCCGCTCTTCACCTTCACCTCCATCCGCTGCGGTACCACCCACCGGTCGACGCGCCGCACATGACCGCTGTGGCACTCGATGCGCGCGATCTCCTTCGGCGCGGGTGCCGTCGCGGGCGCGCTCGCCACCGACCCCGACGCGGGCAGGTCGGAGATCAGGTTGGCCAGCTCACCGTACGTCCGCGCGGTCAGCGCCCGTTCTAGCCGCTGGTCGAGCTCCTCCGCGGTCAGCCGCCCGTCCCCGGCGGACACCCGCAGCACCTCGACCACCCGGTCCCTGTCGTCATGCGAGGCGCGCAGCTCGCTTCGGGCCATCTCGCTTCCGGGTTCGGAATCCGCCATGGACAAACTGTAAAGCAGGGACTAGACCGGCACCATCCGCTCCGCCCGTCCCCACCTCGCGGGCGATGGTCCTTGGCCCGGCGCAGCATCCGCAGCGAGGAAACATCGGCTGACTTCATCGCATGCCGTTCCGGTCAGTGGGAACTTCCGGCCTAGAGTGGTTCGTCAAGTAAGTGATCCACTCACTTACACCTATACTTCCGGGCATGACAGGCAAACGCGACGCGCACGAACGACTTCCCGAGCTGATCGCCGCGGCCGTGCGGGTGTTCACCCGCGAAGGGTACCGGTCGGCCAGGATGAGCGACGTCGCGGCCGAGATGGGCCTGTCGGAAGCGGCGATCTACCGTTACGTGGAGAGCAAGGAAGGCTTGTTCGTGCTCGCGATCCGGCATGCCCTGCTGCTCGAAGACCTGCCTGTCGGGGACCTGCCGCTGTCGCCGGCGCCGCTGGCGGCCACGGTGGCGGAGGCGCGTGCCTTCATTGCCGAGGTCGTGCCGTTCGGCGCGCTCGGGGAGGCGCTGTCCGGGCCGGGCCCCGGCGACACCGCGGCCGAGCTCGAGAAGATCCTCCGGGAGCTCTTCGAGCTTGAGTCGCGCACCAGGCAAGCCGCGGACATGCTCGAACGCTCGGCTCGGGAGCTTCCGGAGATGGCGGACCTGCTGAACGCGGGCATCCGCGGGCCGGTGCTCGCGGCGCTGACCGAATACCTGAACGGCCGGGCCCAGGCCGGGACGCTGCGGCGCACGCCAGACACTCCGGTCACGGCCCGGCTGGTGCTTGAGACGCTGACCTGGTTCGCCCGGCACCGGTTCTCCGATCCTGCCGGCGCCGCTATCCCCGCTGAGCTGGCCCAGGACACCGCGGTCGATGCGCTCGTGCACGCCCTGGTCCCGGCCGGAGACGCTCGATGACCGACCGCGTCGCGGTGCAGGTCTGCGACCTGCGGATGAACTACGGCGCCACCCAAGTGCTGTGCGGTGTCGACTTCGAGGTCCGCTACGGCGAGGTGTTCTGCCTGCTCGGCCCGAACGGGGCAGGCAAGACCACCACCTTGGAGATCCTTGAAGGCTTCCGCCGCCCGACGGCCGGGACGGTCCGCGTCCTGGGTCTCGACCCGGCGGCGCAGGCGGCCAGGCTTCGCGAGCGGGCCGGGATGGTCTTGCAGGAGTGCGGCTTTCCCCGGCAGGCCCGCGTGGCCGAGCTCATCGACCTGTGGCGCACCTACTACCCGAACCCGCGCCCGCTCTGTGACCTGCTCGAGGTCGTAGAGCTCGCAGAAGCACGGAACACCCAGGTCCGAAAACTGTCTGTGGGCCAGCGGCGGCGTCTGGATTTCGCCTTGGCGCTCGCGGGCGATCCCGATCTGGTCTTCCTCGATGAGCCGACTACCGGCTTCGACCCTGAGGCGCGCAGGCGATGCTGGGCGGCGATCGAGAACCTCCGGCGCTTGGGCAAGACGGTCCTGCTCACTACCCACTACCTGGATGAGGCGGAACGGCTCGCCGACCGGATAGCCATCTTGAGGTCGGGCCGTATCGAACTGACCGGGACGACGCAGGAGGTCGCGGTCCTGGCCGGCCTGGCCACCCGCATCTCCTTCACCACGCCGGCCGCCCTGCGCCGCGGCCAGATCCCGCTGCCGGACGGGATCGACCTGGCGGTACGCGGGTCCGAGTCGGTCTGCCACAGCGGCAACCCGGGGATGACCCTGCGGCTCCTGCTCGACTGGGCGCTGCAGCACAGCCTCGGTGACCTGGACGGCCTCGCCGTGACCGCCCCCAGCCTCGAAGACACCTACCTGCAGCTCACCGGGGCCCGCACATGACGAGATCGATTCGCCTCGCCATGGGGCAGGCGCTCATCGAGCAGCGCAGTTTCTGGCGCAGCGCCGAGTACGCGCTGTTCACCTTCGCTTTTCCGCTGATGATCCTGCTGCTGATCGGGGCGGCCAACGTCGGCTCTTACCTGCCCGGCACCCATATCAAGAACACCACGGTCTTCGTGCCAGGCATCCTGGCCTTCGGGGTGATCGTCGCCGCCTACGTGAACCTCGGATCCAAGGTCGCGGTCCTGCGCCACGATGGCGTGCTCAAGCGGATCAAGACCACGCCGCTGCCGTCGGGAGCCTATCTCGGCGGACTGCTGGCGAGCACCGTTGCCACCGCGATGCTCCTGACCGCGGGCACGGGCCTGATTGGCTGGCTTGCCTTTGGCGCCGTGCCGCGTCCGGGAGGCCTGCTGACGCTGGCCGCCGGCCTGGTCCTGGGGATCGTGTGTTTCGCCTCGCTCGGCCTGGCCATCAGTTCGGTCATCACCAGTGCCGAATCCGCCGGGCCGGTGACGTACGCCAGCTTCCTGCCCATCGCCATCATTTCCGGCGTCTTCGATCCCACCTTCGGCGGCCTGCCGGCCTGGCTCTCGCACGTGGTGGACCTGTTCCCGGTCAAGTCGCTCGCGCAGGTGCTGCAGGGCGCCTACGCGGTGCGGCCCTTCCCGGCCTGGGATCTGGCCAACCTGGGACTGTGGACGGCCGCCGGGGCAGCCTTCGCCGTCTGGCGTTTCCGCTGGCACAGTTAGGCAGTCCGGCGGGCGGCATCGAACGGCAGGCGGTCGAAGATGATCCTCATCTGGCTGATCTTGCCGTCCGTGACCGTGACGAACGCCGTGGCCGGCGCGTCATGGACGGGAACGGTATCGGCGTCGTACATCAGCAGCGCGGTCTTGTCGTCGCCGAAGGCGGCGATCAGGTGAGCGCGGGTGACGATCTGCACGAAGGGCCCCATGAATCCCCGGAACGCCTCGGTGCCCTCCAGTCGGCCTGCCCGCATCGCCACCAACCGCTGCATCAACGCGATTCGCGACGCCAAACGCCGCAGGCCCGCCGAACCGGTGCCCCCGTTCCACCCGCCGGAACCGTCACGCCGGACCGAGGTGACCTGGTTGCAGCCTTATCCGGACAGCTGGCTCGAGCAGGCGGCGGACACCGGGCCAGGCCCCGCGGCGCGGTATCAGGCTCGGGAGACGGTCGAGTTGGCGTTCATCACCGCCCTACAGCGGGTCCCCAGCCGGCAGACCGCCGTGTTGCTCCTTTGCGATGTGCTTGGCTTCAGCACCGCGGGCCCTCCCCACCGGCATCCTGGTGCTCACCCTGGCCGGAAACCAGATCCGCGGCATCACGCGCTTCCTCGACGACGGGCTACCAAGCGTGTTCGGCCTTGCCGACGTGCTCGACTAGGGTCAGCCCACCGCGAATCCGTCTTACTCGATCCGGGTCGCGATGGGCGTCCCGAGCTCAACGGTCCGACCCACCGAGCACAACCGGTCATGCGACATGCGGACCGCGTCCGGCAGCAGCGCCCGGGCCTTATCACCCTGCTCCCCGTCCGGGAACGAGATGCGGAAGGTCACCAGGAGATCGGTGAGATGATTGCCCGCCGTGTCCCTGACCTTCTCCCCGTCGACCAGCACCTCGAACGTGTCCGGCTCGGCCCGGCGCGAGGTCAGGATGTCGACGTCGACGGCCGTGCAGCCGCCGATCGCGGCGAGCAGCAACTCGACCGGGGTAAAGTCGGTTCCTTCCCCGGTTCCCATACTGATCTGCCCGCCGCGGTCATTGCTCGCGGTGTACCGGCTGTTCTCGGTGCGTTCGAGCCGTACGCCGCGATGGGCCGAATCAGTCGTCATGCTCGCCACCCTGCCATATCGCGGCCGCGGCCCGGCAACGGGCCGCCAGCGCGCGGCCGCTGACGGTGCCCCATGGCAGAATGAGCCGGTGGCGGCGGGAACGACGGAGTTGAGCTGACGTGGAAGACGGCGGTCCATCGATAACCGCCCGGCGGGTGGCGGCGCACCGTCTCGGTTTCGCCCGGGTCCCCGCGCCCTACGGCGATCCCGCCGCTGACGACGCCCTGGCCACCGACGTCGCCGCCGGCCGCGAGGCGCCGCTGAACCGGATGCATGACTACCTAGCCGCGCGTACGTCGTTCTTCGACCGAATGGTGGTGGCCGCCATCGGCCGCGGCGTGCGGCAGATCGTGTTGGGTGCGGCCGGCTATGACGGCCGCGCGCTGCGGTACGCCAAGCCCGGCGTCCGCTGGTTCGAGGTGGATCATCCCGCGACCCAGCGAGATAAGCTCCGAAGGCTGGCGCGACTGGGCATCGCCGCGCCCCAGGTGCGGTTCGTCGAGGCCGATTTCACCGAGGACCCGGTGGCGGATCGCCTGCTCTCGGCCGGGCTCGACCCGGGCGCACCGGGCCTGTTCCTGCTCGAAGGGGTCGCCGTCTACCTGGAACCAGCCGTGCTGGAGACCGTCCTGGATCAGTTCCGCCAGGTCGCCGCGGCGGGCAGCCACTTGGCCATCAGTGTGTCCCTGTCCCGGGACCACGACGAGGACTCCAGGGCCCGCTTCCAGGCGTCCGTAGCGGCGATGGGGGAGCCGGCCAAGTCCACGTTCGATGCCGACGAGGCCGAAGACCTGCTCGCGCGCCACGGATGGCGGATCATGGCCGACCGCGACGATCCCGATGACCTCCAGGCGGCGGCAAAGCGCCAGCGTCAGTTCTCGGCCGGCCTGCTCATGGCCAGCGCCGGCCCCAGAGCTCCCGCCAGCTCCGGCCAGCAACCAAGCCCCGGCCAGCAACCAAGCCCCGGCCAGCAACCAAGCCCCGGCCAGCAACCAAGCCCCGGCCAGCAACCAAGCCCCGGCCAGCAACCAAGCCCCGGCCAGCAACCAAGCCCCGGCCAGCAACCGAGCTCCGAAAGGCCCGCAGGGCGGCGAACCCGGACATCGGGCTCCCGCCCGGCCCGCCCAGTGCCCCAGACCCCCGGGACCCTCTCCCTGTCCGCGCTGCTGTCCCAGGCCCTGGTCGCGTTCACCATCGAGCTCGACAACGAAGCCGAACATCGGCTCCCGCACCGCACGACGGACTTCGGGGCGGGCAGCCAGGGCGACGGCGCCTGGCTGGTGTCGCTGGTCATGTGGGAGAACTGCCTGCGATTCGTCGCGGATGAGCCGATAACCGTCGGCGAACTCCAGCACCTCGCCCGCACCGGAACCAACCTGGACGGCATGAGGCGCTGGGGCTACGTCACCATCGACGGGACGTCGAAGAAGGTACACAAAGCCCGGCCAGGTCCGGACGCCGTCCTGCGCGCCACCGCCAAGGGTCTGCGGGCGCGGCAGGTCTGGCTGCCGCTGACCGGCCTCATCGAGGAACGCTGGCGGGAGCGTTTCGGCGCCGGTCAGCTCGGCGCGCTGAGGGACTCCCTGATCAAGCTGGTCAGCCAGCTCGACCCGACGCTGCCCGACTGCCTGCCGATCCTCGGCCCGGAACTGCTAAGCCGTGGGCCGGACCCGGCGCTGCCGCCGAGGCCGGATCGCGTCGACGTGGCCGGCCTGCCGCTGTCGGCGCTGTTGTCCCGGGCGTTGCTGTCCTTCGGCCTGGAGTACGAGCGGGAATCGGCGCTGTCGCTCGCGGTCGGCGCGAACCTGCTGCGCGTCCTGGACGGCGAAGGGACACGGCTGCGTGACCTGCCACCGCTGGCCGGTATCTCCAAGGAAGCCGTCAGCTGGGCGGCGGGCGTCCTGACCAGAAGCCGCCTCGCGGTCGAGACGCCGGACCCGGCCGCGAGCCGCGGCAAGATCGCCCGTCTCACCAGCGGGGGGATCGCCGCCCAGCGCGTCTACCGTGAGCTCGTCAGCACGGTCGAGCAGCGCTGGCAGGAACGCTTCACCGGCGGCACTATCAGCGCCCTCCGCCTGCCTCTGGAAGCCCTGGCCACCGCGCCCGACGGCGTGCCGCCGCCCCTGTTCCAGGCCCTCGAGCCCTACCCGGACAACTGGCGGGCCCAGGTCCGTCGGCCGGGCATCCTGCCGTACTATCCGATGGTCCTGCACCGCGGTGGTTACCCCGACGGCAGCTAACCTCGCCGACCCGCGCGGTCCCGATGGCGGCTTCGACCTAGCCGCGGGCGCCACGTTGTCCGACGCCCTCGCCACTTGGCAAGCCGAAATCGCCCGCGCCCGCGAACATTGTGCCGCCCGCTCCCCTGGCCGACACGGGCCGCTTCATGGACGCCGACGTCAGCCTCCGCTGGATCTACGTCCACCTGCTCGAGGAGTACGCCCGCCACAACGGCCACGCCGACCTGCTCCGCGAACGCATCGACGGCACCACCGGCGTTTAGCGGCTGAGGTCTGCCACCATCGTTGGGTGAAGTATCGAGAGGCGACCGCCGATGATGCGGCGGCCATCGCCGGCCTGCATGCAGAAAGCTGGCGGCGTCACTATCGCGGCGCGTTCCTTGATTCGTTCCTGGACGGCAACGTCGTCGAGGACCGCATAGCCGAGTGGACAAGCAGGCTCGCGCAGGCCGGGCCGGACCGGTACACCGTGGCCGGGTTCCTCGACGACGGAACCATCGCCGGCTTCGCTCATACGTTCCTCAGCGCCGACCCGGTGTATGGCGCCTTCCTGGACAATCTTCACGTCCGCCACGACCTCAAGCGCCAGGGAGTCGGCGCCTGGCTGATGACGGCGACGGCGCGGGCCGTCCTCGGCCGCAGCCCGACGAGCGGCCTGTACCTGTGGGTACTCGAGCAGAACACCCCCGCCCAGGCGTTCTACGAAGCCAAAGGTGGCATTCGTATCGAACGCCAGCTTGCCGGGCCCTTCCCAGGCGGCGGCCAGGCCTATTCGTTCCGCTACGCCTGGCCCGACCTGTCCGCCCTCACCGACCCGCCCACCGCGCCCGAAACGCCCGACTTAGCCCCTAAGCAAGTGGCGTGGATGTGGCACCCTGCACATTCTTCCTAGTAGAGGGGCATTCACGGGCCGATTGGACGCGATTTGCCGCACCACTAGTCACTCAGGCCTCACAGGCCCCTTAGCTGAGGCGGACAAGTGCGTGGCGTACGTATGGATGAGAGCTGTCTCTTGACAGATATCTCTCGAGAACTTATTGTCGAGATATGTCTCTCGAAGAACCAGGAGCGGCGCAGCCGGGCCACGGTCCCGAGGCGTTGCCGGACATCCGGAAGATCACCGACGTCCGGACGCTGCGGGCACTCGCCCACCCGGTGCGGATCGCCCTGATCGAGGCGCTGATTGTCGGCGGCGCGATGACGGCCACCGAGGCTGGCGAGCGCATCGGCGAGACGCCGACCACCTGCTCCTTTCACCTGCGCCAGCTGGCCAAGTACGGGCTCGTCGAAGAAGCAGGCGGCGGCAAGGGCCGCGCGCGGCCGTGGCGCGTCACCTCGATCGGCTATTCGCTGAACTCGGTCCACGATGACCCGGAGGCCGAGATCGCCTCGAACGCCGTGCTGCGACTGTGGCGCGAACGGACTCTTGGCCGGTACCAGACGTGGCTGGAGACGAAGGCAACCTACCCGCGGCGGTGGCGGGAGGCTGCCTCCGACAACGAGTACCTGTTGTTCCTGACCGCCGACGAGCTGGATCAGCTCAACAAGGAACTGACGGACCTGCTGCTGCCGCGGTACCGGGAACGGATCACCGACCCGTCCCTGCGGCCGCCGGGAGCGGTGCCGATAGAACTGCTCACGTTCTCCTACCCGCTAAGCCTTCCCGGCGCCGGGAAGCCTGCTGACCGCGGGGACGAGTAGTGACCCGCACCCTGGCCCCGCTGCGGCGCCGCAGCTGGGAGGTGCCCTGGTGGCGCTGGCCGGCCCGGCGCCTGCCTTCGCGATCGACGCGGCCTCCTTCGTCGTGTCAGCGGCGACGCTGGCCCGCGTCCGCTCGGCCCAGGCCCGCGCCCCAGCGGCGCTGGGCACCCCGGTGGCGCTGGGCACCCCGGTGGCACCGGCCGCGCCGGTTCCTGCTGCTGCCCTGGCCCCTGCACCTGTGCCTGCCGGGGAACCGGGCGCACCGGCGCCGACGCTGCGCCGGCTGCTGCGCTCCCAGCGGGCGCTCCAGATCATGCTGCTGGTCGCCGTCGCGGCCAACCTGGGATCCGGCGGGGTCGACGGCGTAGCGATCCCGTCGCTGGCCCATGGGCCGCTGCACGCGAGCGCGGCGGGTTACGGCGCGCTGATCGCCGCCTTCGCCGCCGGCGCGCTACTGGGCATCGTCGCTGCCGGCCAGGGCCGCCGGGCCCGACGGCCCGCCATCGTGGGCTCGGCCGCCTTCCTAGCCGAGGCGCTGTCCCTGGCTGTCGTCCCGTATCTCGGCGGCGTCGTCCTGGTCGGCGTCGCGCTGGCTGTCACCGGGGTAATGAACGGATTCGGCAACGTCGTCATGATCACTTTTTTCCAGCGCTGGGCACCCCCGGACCTGCTGGGCCGGCTGACTGGCCTGCTGCTGCTGGCCAGCTTCGGGGTCTTCCCAGTCTCCGTGGCACTCGGTGCCGTGGTGGTGCATGACCTCGGGCCGGCCCCGTTCTTCCCGATCGCGGCCGCCGCCCTCGCCGCGGCCATCCTCCTGGGCCTGAGTCAGCGGAGCTGGCGGCAGCTCGGCACCATCGGCGCGTCCGGCCGCGCGCCAGTCAGCCAGCCCTGCCCGGCTCCGGCCGCGGCGGAGGGAGCGAGTCACTGATGAACAGCTTCGGGATGGCCGATGCCGGCCGGCGAAAGGGCTCCCCGGCCGACCTACGGATCGCCGTGTGCCCGGCCAACGCCACCGCACATGGCGAAGCCTCCGCCGACGAATTGTTCCGCCGCGACGACCCGCCCGACGCGAGCGCGGCGTGAGCGACCAACTCGCCCTCGGCGCGCTCCGCGCTGCGGCCCGCACCGGCCGTAGCGTGCCCTAGGCCGTTGCGATCACCGGATCGGACGACAGCGACGCCGCCGCGCCCGCAGGACTGACCACCCTTTGGCAATCGCGCAACAAGACCCACCGAGTTGGCACGTCATCCAGCGCACCAGCACCCGTCTTCCGGGTGAGCCGCCATTTCTCGCGGGATCGCGCGTCCTGCCTGGGTGCGGGTACCCAGGCTCGGGTGCTGCGTCTCCCAGGCTGCGGTGCCTCGCAGTGCTCGCAGGGCGGGCCTTTTGTCCCCTGCCGCTTATGGACGCGGATTATCGTGGTTGATCCGGGCTTCATGGTTGATCCGGGGTCTCCCCGTGCACCGGATCAACCGCGGAGCCCGGATCCACCGCGGTAACCGGAGAACCCCTCCGCCGGGTGTGGCGGTAGCGGTGTTCTGTGGCGGCTGTGACGTCCAGGGGCGGGGTGCGGCGATCACGCGCTCACCGTGGCCTCGATCACCAGACGGCGCGCTGACCTGGCCGGACGGTCGTGGCACTTATCAAAGACCGCTCTTTTCGGTAGGGTGCCACACCCATGCGCTAAGCCCCAGGCAGGTGAGGCGCCAACGCTTACTCAAGCTGCTGCCGCGAGCGCGGACCGTCAACTGGAATCGGGGTCGGCGAGGAGGTCCAGGATCTGCTGGCCGTACCTGGCCAGCTTGGTCTCGCCCACCCCGTTCACCAACGCCAGCCCGGCCATCGTGGACGGCGGCGAGGCGGCGATGAGCCGCAGGGTCGCGTCGTGGAAGATCACGTACGGCGGCATTCCCTGTTCCTTCGCGACCGCCGTCCGCCAGGCCCGCAGCCGCTCGAACACCGGCTCCGCCTCCGCCGGCAGCTCCGCAGGCGCGGCCCGGCCCGCCGCCGCCCGCCGCGCCTTGCCCCCAGAAACCCCAGAAACCCCAGAAACCCCAGAAACCCCAGAAACACCCGTCCCCGCAGCACCGCCCGTCCCCGGAGCATCTGCCGCCCCTGCCCCGCTACGCCCGCTCCGGGCTGCGGGCACCTTAGGCGGGTCGCGCCGCAACGTGACCTGCCGCTCCCCACGCAGCACCTCGGCGCTCAGATCCGTCAGCGCCAGCGTGCCGTGATCGCCCTTGACCGCCAGCACCCCCGAAGCCAGCAGCTGACGCACCACCCCGCGCCACTCACCCTCGTTCAGTTCGCTCCCGATCCCGAAAACCGGCAGCGTGTCGTGCCGGTAAGACGCCACCCGGGGCGTCTTCTTGCCCAGCAAAATGTCGATCGGCTGCCCGGCACCGAACGAAGGGCCGTCCAGCCGTCCCAGCCGTACCACGGTCGACAGCAGTTTCTGCGCCGCCACCGTCCCGTCCCACATCTGCGGCGGCGCCAGGCACGTATCGCAGTTCCCGCACGCCGAAGCGCCCGTCTCGCCGAAGTAGGCCAGCATCTGCGCCCGCCGGCACCCCGCCGTCTCGCACAGCGCGAGCATCGCGTCCAGGTGCGCGACCAGCCGCCGCCGGTGCGCGAGGTCACCATCGGAATCGTCGATAAGGCGCCGCTGCTGCACCACGTCGGCCAGGCCGTAGGCCAGCCACGCGGTGGCTGGCTGCCCGTCGCGTCCGGCCCGGCCGGTTTCCTGGTAGTACCCCTCGACCGACTTCGGTAGGTCCAGGTGCGCGACGAAGCGGACGTCGGGCTTGTCGATGCCCATCCCGAACGCGATCGTGGCCACCATGATCAGCCCGTCCTCGCGCAGGAACCGCGCCTGGTTCGTGGCCCGCGTCCGCGAGTCGAGGCCCGCGTGATAGGGCAGGGCCACGAAGCCCTCCGAGCAAAGGAACGATGCGGTCTTCTCCACCGACGCCCGGGACAGGCAGTAGACGATGCCAGCTTCTCCCGGGTGCTCGGTCCGTAGCAACCGGAGCAGCTGTCGCCTGGGCTCATTCTTCGGCTCGATCCGGTACTGGATGTTGGGCCGGTCGAAGCTGGCCACGAACTGCCGGGCCTCGGCGAGCGCGAGCCGCGAGGCGATCTCGGTGCGGGTGTGCTCGGTCGCGGTCGCCGTCACCGCGATCCGCGGCACCGAAGGCCACCGCTCGTGCAGCACGGAAAGGGCCAGGTAGTCGGGCCGGAAATCGTGCCCCCACTGGGCCACGCAGTGCGCCTCGTCGATGGCGAACAGCGAGATCGTGCCGCGGTCAAGCAGCCGCAGGGCGGATTCGGTCCGCAGTCGCTCCGGCGCCAGGTAGAGCAGGTCGAGCTTGCCGTCCACGAAGGCGTACTCCACCCCCCGGCGCTCGTCGGCGTCCTGGGTCGAGTTCAGGAACCCGGCCCGCACGCCGAGCACGGTCAGCGCGTCCACCTGGTCCTGCATGAGCGCGATCAGCGGCGAGATGACCACGCCGGTGCCGTCCCGCACCAGCGCCGGGATCTGGTAGCACAGCGACTTGCCGCTGCCGGTCGGCATTAGCGCGACCGCGTCCCCGCCGGCGCAGACGTGCTCGATTATTTCCCGCTGCTGCCCGCGGAACGAGGTGTACCCGAACACCCGGCGCAGCACATCCGAAGCCGAGTCGGGCGTTCCGGTGAGGACCACGCCGCGATTCTACGGTTCGCCGCCGACATAATGCCCCCGTGTCCGCATTGATCAATGTAATCAACAGCTGGGTGGCCGGCTGAGCCGGAGTCAGAACAGGTGCCGGAAATAAGCCTGCGGATCGCGCAGGAACCCGCGCCAGGCGACCACCAGGCTCAGGTCGTCCCAGGTGGCGGCCCGGATTCCCCACGGGCCGAGTTCGAGCAGGTTCGCTCCGGGGACCGCCGCGACGACGGGGGAGTGGGTGGCGACGACCGCCTGGCCTCCGGCGGCGGCCAGGTCGTGCAGCAGAGCGGCCAGCCCGAGCGACGCGGTGAACGACAGCGGCGCGTCCGGCTCATCCATCAGGTAAAAGCCAGTCTCGTTCACCCGGGTCCGCAGGATCTCCAGGAACGCCTCCCCGTGGCTCAGCTCGTGCAGCCGCTCCTGCCGCCTGCCCGGGTTCTGCTCCAGGTAGCTGTACAGCTGATTCATGGTGTCGGCGCGCAAGAAGTAGGCCCAGCGCGGCTTGACCCCACGCACCACGGCCAGCTCCGATCCCTGACCCGGCTCGCTCGGCCGGACGCTGAACAACTGGGCCTGCGCCGAACCTCCCTGCGGGTTCAGCCCGTAGGCCTCGGCCAGGCTCTCCACCACCGTCGACTTGCCTGACCCGTTCTCACCCACCAGCACGGTCAGTCCGGCCGGCAACTCCAGCCCCTCGCGGAGCAGCTGCGCCATGGCGGGAACGCAGCCCGGCCACACCGACTCATCGACTACGGCGTCGTCCTGGGGGCGGAACTCCCGTACCGGGCGGGCGTCGAATTCATCGCTGTCTGGCATGCTCCCATCCTGCCGCCTAAGACATTGAGCGGAACGGGCAGTGGCGCCCGCCCCTCGTCATGCCATCCGGTGCCCCCATGGACGCCGCACCAGAAGATCGCCTCGCCATCAGGGATGTTGTCGAGACTTGACCTACGCCAGGGACGCCGGCGGCTGCCATATCCAGCTCAACGGGACCCGGGCCATCGCCCAGACCCGGATGACGATCATGCAGCGCGGCGAGGTCGACGGCGTGCGCCGGTCGGGCGCCCGGCTGGCCGGGGAGCCGGTCACCCGGTAGGGGGGAGCCGGAAGCCCCAGTTCAGCATCTGCTCCGCGGCCTGCGCGCCCGCGGCCACGCCAGAGGAGGGGCTGTCCAGCACGACCCCGATCAGTGTCCGGCTGCCCCTGACGGCCTCGAACAGCAGGCAGTGCCCGGCGTCATCGGTGTACCCATCCTTGATCCCGGCGGCGCCCTGGTACGAGCCGACCAGATCGCTGGTGTTGTCCCACCAGTACTGGTGCTGCCCGCGGCTCTTCGGCAGGTGGTAGAACTGCAGGTCCACGACCGACCGGAAGGCCGGAAAGCGCATCGCGGCCAGGCCGAGCGTGAGCAGGTCGCCGGGCGTGGAATAGGTCGAGGTCTCGGTGGGGTAGGGCAGGCCGTCCGGTGAGGTGAAATGGGTGTGCGTCATGCCCATCCGGGCCGCGGTCGCGTTCATCCGCGCGACAAAGGCGGTCAGGCCGGGACCGTAGGTGTTCGCCAGCGTGTACGCGGCGTCTGCCCCCGACGCCAGCAGCAGCGCCGGCAGGAGTTCGGCGGCCGTGAGCACGTCCCCGGGGTGCAGCGCCGCGGTTTCTCCCCCGTACTTCCAGGCGTAGCTGACCGCCGCCTTCGGGATACGGATATCGCGGCCGAGGTCACCGCTCTGGAGCACAAGCAGCGCGGTCATCACCTTGGTGATGCTGGCCATGGGCCGCTCGGTATTCACGTCACGGCCCCACAGCACCTGGCCGGTGGCCGCGTCGGCCAGCACTGCCCCCTTGGCCTTGACCCCGCCGGGTGCGCCAGTCACCGCGATCGTCGGACTGGGCGAAGGGCGGCGAGGCGAAGGGCGGCGAGGCGAGGGCGCCCGTGTCCGGGCCCCGATCGCCGCGTCCTGCCCGGCTACCGGCCGCGGGCTGCGTCCCGTGAGCGTCAAGGCCGCGACACCGCAGACCACGACGGTCATCACGGTCAGAATGATGATCCATGTCCTCAGCCGCACGACACCGCGTCCCCGCCCCGAGACCATCGACGAAGCGTACCTCAAGGCCGGCCGGCCGGAGGAAGGCCCGCACCGGACGGGCGTCGAACTCCTCGCTGTCTGTCATGATCCATCCTCCCCGTGCGAAAGACATTTTGCCGAACGGGCGGTGGTGCTTGCCCCCGGTGATGTCGTACGGTGCCCAGATGGACGCCACTATCGAAGACCGCCTGGCGATCAGGGATGTTGTCGAGACCTGGACCAGCGCCAGGGACTCCGGGGACTGGGAGGCCTTTCGGGCCTGCTGGCATGACGACGGCTACATGATGGCCACCTGGTTCCAGGGGCCGAAAGAGGATTTCATCAAGGTCAGCCAGGAAGGCGCGGCCCGCGGCGTCAACATCTTGCACTTCACCGGCGGCTGCCGCATCGAACTGGCGGGTCACCGGGCCATCGCGCAGACCAGGATGACGATCATGCAGCGCGCCGAGGTCGAGGGCGTGCTGTGCGACGTGGCGTGTCTGGGCCGGTTCTACGACTTCATGGAGAAACGAGACGGCCGGTGGGCCATGGTGCTGCGCCAGCCGATCTACGAGAAGGACCGGCTGGATGCGGTCGAGCCCGGCGCCTCGCCCGTCCTGGACCCGGAGTTGCTGGCCCAGTTCCCTGAGGGTTACCGGTACCTGGCGTACCTGCAAGTCCGGGTGGGCTACCCGGTGAAGAAGGACATGCCAGGCCTGCGCGGCCCCGAGCTGGCACGGCTGTACCAGCGCGGCGCGGCCTGGCTGGCCGGAAAGCCGGTTGGCTCGTAGCGACTGTGGCCATCCACCAGGCAGGTAACGCACAGGGCCGCCTTCACGGCCGTGCCGCCTTCGCTGCTGCCGCCCGGCTAGCCAGCACGACCTCGTCCGCCCACTCCCACGCATCCTCCTGGCCGGCCGGCTGATACGTGGTGAGGCGGACGCCGCGCCGGACCAGCGACCGCAGCTCCGGCAGTGATCCGCCGGTCACGCCGAGGGCGCGGGCCTGGACCAGCACGTTGCCCCACGAGGCCGCCTCGGTCGGCCCGGCCACGACCGGGAGCCCGCAGGCGTCCGCGACCAGCTGGCAGAACAGCGGGTTGGCCACGCCGCCGCCGACGACGTGGACGGTCCGGACGCTGTGGCCGCTGATCCGCGCCGCGTCGCGTACCGCGTGCCTGATCGCGACGGCCATGCTGTCCAGGATGCACCGCATGATCTCCGTCTCGTCGGACAGGGCGGCGCCGCTGGTGCGCAAGCAGGCCTGGGCGATCCGCTGGGTCATCCCGCCCGGGGCGGCGAAGCCCGGATCCTGGACGTCAATGAGGGCCCGCAGGCCAGGCCGCTCACTGGCCGCGCGCGTCAGCCTGTCCAGGTCGACGCGCCGGCCTTCGGCCTGCCACTCCCGGACGCATTCCTGCAGCAGCCAGAAGCCCGTCACGTTGCGCAGGAAACGGATGGTGCCGTCGATCCCGGCCTCGTTGGTGAAGCCCGCATCCCGGGCCGCGCCGGTGATGACCGGCGCCGGGAGCTCGACCCCGGCCAGCGCCCAGGTCCCGGTGCAGACGAAGGCGAAGGCGTCGTCGGCGGCCGGCACGCCCGCGACGGCGGCGGCGGTGTCGTGTGAGGGCCCGATGACGACGTGCGGCGGCCGGCCAAGGCCGAGGTCGGCGGCGACCTGGCGGGTCATCGGGCCTGCCAGCTCGCCGGGCGCCCGCAGCCCGGGGAACAGGCCGGCCGGCACGCCGAGGGCGTCCGCGACCTCGGTGGCCCAGGTCATCGTGCGGGTATCGAGCAGGCCCGTGGTGGAGGCGTTGGTCAGCTCGGTGCCCAGCTGGCCGCTGAGCCAGTAGGTCATCAGGTCCGGGACGAGCAGGGCATGCCGGGCCGCGCGAGCCTGCGTCGACTCGCGCTCGGCCATCAGCTGGAACACCGTGTTGAACGAGTGCACCGCGATGCCGGTCGCCTCGTACAGCCGGGCCGCGTCGATGCCCGCGACCCCGCCCGGCGTCTGGGTGACGGCGGCGAACGGCGGCCCGGTGCGTGCGTCCCGGTAGCTGGCCGGGTCGGCGATCAGGGCGCCGTCGCCGTCCAGCAGCCCGTAGTCGATGGCCCAGCCGTCGACGCAGACCGCGTCCAGCGGGCCGGCCTGCTCATCCGCGGCGCGCAGCCCGTCGAGGATCCCGGCGAACAGCGCACGGGCATCCCAGCGCAGTACGTCGCCGACCGTCCGGGGCTGGTTGGGGAACCGGTGGATCTCGCGGAGGGTGAACTCGTCGCCGGTGCCGTGACCGACCACGACCCGCCCGCTCGACGCACCGAGGTCGACCGCCGCGACCCGGATCACCGCCCCGGTCCCCGGGTCAGGCACGGCGCCCTGTCACCGCAGGAAGCCGGCCGCGACGCCGGAATCGACCGGGATGTGCACTCCCGTGGTCTGGGACAGATCGCCGCCGGTCAGCGCGAACACGGCGGCGGCGACGTGGGCAGGCAGCACCTCCTTCTTCAGCAGCGTCCGCTGCGCGTAATAGGCGCCCAGGTCCTTTTCCTCGACGCCGTAGACCGCCGCGCGCTTGGCACCCCAGCCGCCGGCGAAGATACCGGAGCCGCGGACGACACCATCCGGGTTGATGCCGTTGACCCGGATGCCGTCGGCGCCGAGCTCGGCCGCGAGCAGCCGGACCTGGTGCGCCTGGTCGGCCTTGGCCGCGCCGTACGCGACGTTATTCGGCCCAGCGAACACGCTGTTCTTACTGCTGATATATATGATGTCGCCGCCCATCCGCTGGGCCCGCATGGCCCGGGCCGCTTCGCGCGAGACCAGGAACGACCCGCGTGCCATCACGTCGTGCTGGACGTCCCAGTCTGCCGTGGTCGTCTCGAGCAGCGGCTTGGAGATCGACAGGCCTGCGTTGTTCACCACCAGGTCGACTCCGCCGAAGCTCAGCGCCGCCACCGCCACGGCCGCCGCGACCTGGTCCTCGTCGGTCACGTCGGCGGTGCAGGGGACAGCGATGTCGGTGCCGCCAATCTGTTCGGCCACGGCGGCGGCGCTGTCCGCGTCGCGGTCCGCCACCACCACGCAGGCGCCCTCGGCGGCCAGCCGGAGCGCGATGGCGCGGCCGATGCCCGAGCCCGCCCCGGTGACCAGCGCGATGCGGGCGGCCAGCGGCTTGGCCTTGGGCAGCCGCTTGAGCTTGGCCTCCTCCAGGGCCCAGTACTCGATCCGGAACTTCTCGGCCTCGTCGATGGGGGAGTAGGACGACAGTGCCTCGGCGCCGCGCATCACGTTGATCGCGTTGACGTAGAACTCCCCAGCTACCCGGGCCGTCTGCTTATTAGCGCCGAAGCTGAACATCCCGATGCCGGGCACCAGCACGATCGCCGGGTCGGCGCCGCGCATCGCGGGGGAGTCCGGGCCGGCGTGGCGCTGGTAGTAGGCGGCGTAGTCCTCGCGGTAGGCCGCGTGCAGCTCGCGCAGCCGCGCCACGACGTCCTCGAGCGGGGCGTCGGGCGGCAGGTCGAGCACCATCGGGCGCACCTTGGTGCGCAGGAAGTGATCCGGGCATGACGTGCCGAGCGCGGCCAGCCGCGGGTGCCCTTCCCTGCTGACGAAGTCGAGCACGGCCTCGGCGTCGGTGTAGTGGCCCACCTGCGGCCGGTCGGCCGAGGCCAGGCCGCGGGTTACCGGGGCCAGGGCGGCCGCGCGCGCGTGCCGCTGCGCCTCGGGCAGCGGCTGATAGCCCGCGATGACCGGGCCGAACGGCTCCGGACGGCCGTTGGCCGCGATGAACGCCTCCGCCGTCCGGATGATCTCCAGAGATCTGGCCTCGCACTCGTCGCTGGTCTGGCCCCAGGCCGTGATGCCGTGGCCGCCGAGGATACAGCCGATGGCGCGGGGGTTGGCCGTGGCGATGGCGGCGATGTCCAGGCCGAGCTGGAAGCCGGGCCGCCGCCACGGCACCCAGACCACCCGGTCGCCGAAGCATTCGGCGGTCAGCTTCTCACCGTCGGCGGAAGTCGCCAGCGCGATACCGGAGTCGGGGTGCAGGTGATCGACGTGCGGCGTGATGAGCAGCCCGTGCATGGCGGTGTCGATGGACGGCGCCGCGCCCCCCGGGCCGTGCAGGCAGAAGTCGAACGCCGCGACCATCTCGTCCTCCCGATCCACGCCCGGGTAGACATCGGCCAGCGCGCGCAGCCGGTCAAGGCGCAGCACCGCCAGCCCGTTCGGCCGTAGTGTCCCGAGATCGCCGCCGGAACCCTTGACCCACAGCAGTTCGACGTCCGCGCCGGTCACCGGATCGACGGCGGTCCCCTTCGCCGAGGTGTTGCCACCGGCGTAGTTCGTGTTGCGCGGGTCCGAGCCGAGCCGGTTGGACCGCGCGATCAGTTCCTCGATAGTGGTCAAGCTCCCCATCCTGCCTGCTGGCCGCCGACCCGGTCGGCGACGATCTTCTCCGCGTACCCCGATGCGGCGTAGGCCTTCATCGGATCCGGTGCCAGGCCCTGCTCGGCGCGCAGTTCGGCGAGCAGCGGCCGGACGTCGGTGTTGTAGGCGTCCATCAGCACGCCGTGCGCGCCGAGCACGTCGCCGGCCCGCTGCGCCGCGGCCAGCGCGCCGGCGTCGACGAGCAGCGCCTTGGCCGTGGCCTCCTGGACGTTCATCACCGAGCGGATCTGGCCGGGGATCTTCGGCTCGATGTTGTGACACTGGTCGAGCATGAAGGCGATGCCGGCCTCGGCGCCCAGCCCGCCCGCTGTCACGACCTCGAACAGGATCCGGAACAGCTGGAACGGGTCCGCAGCGCCGACGATGAGGTCATCGTCGGCGTAGAACCGGGAGTTGAAGTCGAACGCGCCTAGCTTCCCGGCCCGCAGCAGGAACGCCACGATGAACTCGATGTTGGTGCCCGGCGCGTGGTGGCCGGTGTCGACGCACACCTTGGCCTGGTCGCCGAGCTGCAGGCAGTGCGCGTAGGACGTGCCCCAGTCGGGCACGTCGGTGGTGTAGAAGGCCGGCTCGAACAGCTTGTACTCCAGGATCAGCCGCTGCTCGCCCGATAGCCGCGCATAGACCGCGGCCAGCGCCTCAGCCAGCCGGTCCTGCCGGGCCCGGATGCTGTCCTGGCCCGGGTAATTGGTGCCGTCGGAGAACCACAGCTTCAGGTCACGAGAGCCAGTCTGGTCCATCACGTCGACGCACTCGAGGAGATGATCCAGGGCCTTGCGCCGGACGGCGGGGTCCGGGTTGGTGACGCTGCCCAGCTTGTAGTCGTTGTCCTGGAAGACGTTGGCGTTGATGGTGCCGAGGGTGATACCCACCTCGGCCGCCGCCTCGGCCAGCGCGGCGTAATCATCGACCGCATCCCACGGGATGTGCAGCGCCACGGAAGGCGCGACGCCGGTGTACTTGTGCACCTGGGCGGCGTCGGCGATCTTCTCGTACGGGTCCCGCGGCACGCCCGGCTGGGCGAAGACCTTGAACCGTGTCCCCGAGTTGCCGAAGGCCCACGACGGCAGCTCGATCTTCTGCTCGCGGAGGATGCTTTTGACAGCCTCACGATCCATTATGGAGAACCTGCTTTCTGAAGCTTCGGTGACGCCAGCGGTACGGTCGCCTCAGCCGTCCGCCGCGGACGCCGGTTCCCGGCCGTCCGTAGCAGCGAGCTGGTCGTCGAGGTTGAAGATGGGCTCCAGGAGAACCATGGTCCCGCCCGGTGCCTGGCCGTCGACGCTGACGAAGTACTGTCGCATCTCCTCTTGCCAGCGGGTGTTCGTGTCGGTTACCGCCATCGCCAGCTGTGCGGCGGCTAGGTCCTCGGCCTCTACGTACCCGACGATCAGCCCGTCGGGCCTGGCGAACAGCGAGTACCGCTGCCAGCCTGCCTGCGCGAGCGCCCGGAGCATGTCCGGCCACACGGCGGTGTGCCGTGCCTTGTACTCATCGAGTAGCTCTGGCCTGACGTGCAGGAGAAAGCAGTAGCGCACAGGGGAGTTCCTTGCTGGGTGGGCTGATCCCTGGCCGGGCTAGCGGGCGGGATTGGCCCGGGATGGCAGGCCCGGCCGGCGCGGACACGCCGGCCGGGCCTTCGGGTGAAATCAGAAGTGGTACTGGTTGATGTTCGCCTTAGTGAAGACGGTAGGCGGTCCGAGCACCACGGACGGGCCGGTGCCTGCGGCGGGCGCGAGCACCGTGTAGCTGCCGAGCGGCCCGGCCTTGAACGTCGAACCTGGGGTCAGGCTAGCTAGCCCAGAGGCGAGCGAGGCTGCCGCGTAGCCGGCCAGGTAGCCCAGGTTGGACGGGTCCCAGAGCTCGAACTTGGCGACTGTCCCGTCCTCGACGTACTTGCGCATCTGGGACGGCAGGCCCAGGCCGGTCAGGGTCAGGTGGGAAAGCAGGCTCTTATGCGTGTCGAGGTACTGGGCGGCGGTGGAGATGCCGACGGTGGTGGGGGAGATGATGCCGCGCAGGTTCGGGTACGCGGACAGCAGGCCCTGCAGCACCTGAAGTGAGGTGGCCGGGTCGTCGTTGCCGTAGACCGTCGAGACCAGCTTCATGTTCGGGTACTTGGTCAGTTCCTGCTTCATGTACCCGATCCAGGCGTTCTGGTTGGTGGCGCTGGCCGCCGCCGACAGGATCGCGATCTGGCCCGTGCCGCCGATCTCAGCCGCGAGCAGGCTGACCTCGGACTCGCCGATCTGCTCGGTGTTCGCCTGGTTGATGAACAGGTGGTTCGGGGAGCTTCCGCAGGTGACGTCGGAGTCGAAGGAGACGATCTTGATGCCGGCCCGGGCGGCCTGGTTGAGGGACGGGCAGAGCGCGGACGGGTCGTTGCCGGCGATGACGATCGCGTTGGCGTGCGCCTGGATGGCCGCCTGGATGGAGGGGATCTGCGCGGCCGCGGTGTCGGCCGTGCCGCTGCTGACCACAACCTTGCCGCCCAGTGCGGCCAGGGCCTTCTCGCCGCCCTGGTCGGCGATGACTTCGTAGGGGTTCTGGGTGTCCTTCGGGATGAAGTAGACGAGCAGGCCCTTCTTGATCCCGCCGCCGCCGGCCTGCGCCGACGACGTCGAGGTGGTGGTGCCGCCGCTGGATGATGATGAGCTGCTGCACGCGGCGGCGGTCAGGCCGACGGTGGCCAGTGCGAGGGCGCAGACCGCTTTTCTTCGCAGTCCTGAAGTAATTGTCACTGATTTTTCTCCTCTGGTTTCAGGCTGGTGTCTGACGAGCTGGGTGAGTGCGCGAGGCTGGGCGCGCGGGCGAGGCTGGGGGCTTTCCTGAGGCGGGCGCGCAGCCGGCGAACCGCTTCCCCGCCGTTGGGCAGGATTACGCTGGCCAGCAGCAGGCCGCCGATGATGATGTTCTGTACCTCCGGCTGGACCTGCATCTGGGTCAGCACCTGCTGCAGCGTGCCGAAGATGATCACCGAGAGGACCACGCCGATCACGGTCCCGCGGCCGCCGAAGATCGAGACGCCGCCGAACAAGACGATGGCGACTACGTTGAGCTCGAGTCCGGTCCCGGCGTCGTAGCTGACCGAGGCGTTCTTCAGCGTGAACAGGATGCCGGCGAAGGCGCAGAGCACGCCGGATAGCACGAACAGGCCGAACTTGACCCGGTTGACCCGGATCCCGGCGAACTGCGCCGCCTCCGGCGCGAGCCCGGTCGCCACGATGGCGCGGCCGGCCCTGGTCCCGTGCAAGACGACGCCGAAGATGATCGCCAGGACCAGGAAAATCAGGGCGGAATAGGAAAGCTGGGTACCCGGTACGGGCACTACGCCGATGTTGGTCAGCGAGGTCGGGAAATTGGTGATGGTCCGTGCGCCCAGGATGATCTCGGCCAGGCCGCGGAACAGGGTCAGGGTTCCGATCGTCACCGCGATCGAGGGCAGTCCGAGCCGGGCCACCAGCGCGCCGTTCAGCGCTCCGCCGAGTGCGCCGACGACGAGCGCCGCCACCATCGCCAGCCCGATGGGCCAGCCGTCGGCGTGGAGCTGGCCCATGACACACCCGGACAGGCCGAGCATCGAGGCGACGGAAAGGTCGATCTCGCCCGTCATCACGATGAACATGAGCGGCAGGGCCATGATGGCGATCTCGCCCATATTCAGGCCGACGTAGAAGAGCGTGGTCGTGTTCAGGAAGTCTGAGGACCTGGCGGTGCCGAAGATCAGCGTCGCAATCAGGACCACGACCAGGCCGGATTCCCACCGCAGCGCGCCTCGCCAGCGGGCCTGCCGTGACGTGTCGGTCCCGGTGTAGGCCCGCTGCCCGGGCGCCTGGGTGGCTGGCTCAGATGTCACGGTGAGCACCTTCCGCTGACCGCAGGCGGCGTGCGACCCGCAAGCTGAGCCATCGGTCGAACGCGATCGCGAGCAGCAAGAGCGCGCCCGCGATCGCCTCGTTCCAGAACGCGGAGACCCGGCTGGCCACGAGGGCCTGGTTGATGGTGTTGAGCAGCAAGGCCCCGAGGGCCGCGCCGACCACCGTGCCGTTGCCGCCGAAGATCGCGACGCCGCCGACGACAACCGCCGCCACGACGAGCAGCTCGTATCCGGTTCCGGCGGTCACGTCGACCTCCGCGTGCAGCGCGAGGAAGAGCGCTCCCGCCAGCCCGGCCAGGGCTCCGCTGATGACGAAGGCGCTGAAGACCCGTCGCGCCGTAGGCACGCCGGCCAGGGCGGCCGCTTCGGGGTTGGAGCCGATCGCGTACAGGTCGCGGCCGGACCGGAATGACCGCATCGCGTAGGCGACGATCGCCACGACGGCGGCGGCGATGAGCGCGAGCCACGGGATGCCGAGAAAGGTGCGGAAGCCGATGGCGACGTACGCGTTCGGGATGCTGCTGGGAACGATGATGACGCCGTTGACGACCAGGCCGTCGATCCCGCGGATGATATAGAGCATGGCCAGGGTGACGACCAGGCTGGGTACCCGCAGCGCCGCGGTGATGAATCCGTTGACGGCTCCGATCACCGCGCCGACGGCGATCCCGACGACGAACCCGAGGATCACCGGCATGCCGTGGTGATGGCTGAACAGGTCGCCGACGATGTACGCGGACAGGCCGACTACCGAGCCGACCGACAGGTCGACGTTCCGGGTCACGATGACCAGCGTTTCGCCCACGCCCAGCATCGCGATGAGGGCGGCCCCCGACAGCAGCTGCTGGACGCTGTTGGCATTGGCGAAGTGATGGTTGTGCAGCGTGGTGACGCCGAACACCGCGAGCAGCACCACGCCGATGCCAACCTCGCGGGCTCGCAGCAGGGCGCCGCCGCGAGCGAACCTCGGGCCCCGGCCAGCGGTCAGCGCGGTCATGCGGCCGTCCCCTTGAGCTGACCGGTCGCCGCCCGCATAACGGAGTCCTCATCGGCCTCGTCCCGGGAGAGCTCCGCGGTGATCCGTCCCTCGCGCATCACCAGGATCCGGTCGGCCATGCCGAGTACCTCCGGGAGCTCGGAGGAGATCATCAGCACGCCGAGGCCATCAGCGACGAGCCCGTCCAGGATCCGGTGCACCTCGGCCTTGGTGCCGACGTCAATGCCGCGGGTCGGCTCGTCGATGATGAGCAGCGAGGGATCACGGGCCAGCCACTTCCCTAGCACGACCTTCTGCTGGTTCCCGCCGGACAAGGTGGAGACCGCGTTCTTCAGCCGTCCGAACTTCAGCTGAAGCCGGCTGGCCCAGGTCGCGGCCAGGTCCCGTTCGCGGGTGCGGCTAATGAGACCGAACCGGCTCAGCTGGCCAAGTGAGGCCAGCGCGACGTTCCGGTCGATTCCGAGGTCCATGACCAGGCCCTGCTGCCGCCGGTCCTCAGGTACCAGAGCCACGCCTGCCGCCATCGACGCTAGTGGTGACCCGTTGGACAGCACCTTGCCGCGTACCGTCACCACGCCGGCGGACCGCCGGTCGATGCCGAAGATCGCCCGGGCGACCTCGCTGCGGCCTGCGCCGACCAGCCCGGCCAGGGCGACAATCTCACCGCGGCGGACCGAGAAGCTGATGTCGTACAGGACGCCTTCGCGGCTGAGCTGGTCCACCTCCAGCACGACCTCGCCAACGACGGCGGCTGTCTTGGGGTACAGCATGTCCAGATCACGGCCGACCATCGACCGGATGATCTCGTCCATGGTGATATCCTCGACCGGGGCGCTCCGGACGAAATGGCCGTCCCGCATGATCGTGACCCGCTGGCAGCTGGCGAAGACCTCCTCGAGCCGGTGCGAGATGAACAACACGGCCGCGCCCTCCCGGCGCAGCGCGCGGATGACCTCGAAGAGCCGCTCGACCTCGACCGTAGTCAGTGCCGCGGTGGGCTCGTCCATGACCAGGACGTTGGAGTTCGAGGACAGTGCCTTGGCGATCTCCACGATCTGCTGGTCGGCGACGGATAGCCCGCGGGCTATCCGCTGCGGGTCCAGGGCCACGCCCAGCCGGGTGAAGATCTCGCCCGCGCTGCGGTTCATCGCCGGACGGTCGATGCGGCGCCCGGCGCGCAGCGGCTGCCTGCCCATGAAGATGTTCTCGGCGACGGTGAGGTCAGGAAAGAGGGTCGGCTCCTGGTAAATGATCGAAATGCCGGCCTCGCGGGCGGCGTTCGGGCCGTTCAGGATGACCGGCTGGCCGTCGATAGCCAGGGTGCCGCTGTCCGGCTGGTAGACACCGGCCAGGATCTTGACGAGAGTCGACTTGCCGGCCCCGTTTTCGCCGACGAGCGCATGAGCCTCGCCGGGGAACAGCTCGATCGACGCGTCGGCCAGAGCCTGCACCGCGCCGAAGGCCTTCGCGGCCTGATCAAGCGTCAGGCGCGGTACCCCCTCCGAGTCCTCGCTCAAAGTCGTTCACCTCACGATTTAATGAAACATTTCAATTCATTTGGCTGAAGATAGTCACGCCAGGCGCTGTATGTCAAGGGGCTGTTTCAGGATGTTAAAACCAGATAAAACGCTCCGCCGCGGGCCAGGCCGTTTTGGTCCCTGGTCAGAAGCCTGCCGCGTGCCGTCCCGCTAGTTTTGTTTCGGTTGATACGTTTTTACCGCCCGGCCCTGCCACGTCAGGCTGGTTCTGCGAACCGGCCTGACGTGCTGAAGACAGCGCCCGGCACCCGTCCGGACGCGCTTAAGCGCGGCCCAGGTGCGCACTCCGTCGGCATGGCCTCCCGGCGTGCTTGCCGACGTCACGCCGACACGAAACGCCCTGCCGTGGCGGGCGAACCTCAGGGGGTCCGGCAGCGATTCCCGGTCTGCGGCACGATGGCCCTTGACAGCAGCGTCGGCGCAACTTACGGTCATGGCAAGCTGTTAGCTATAACGTTTCAACAACAAACGGTGAACGCGCGCCGGCCGGAACCTGGTCATTCACGACTGCGGAGAAAGGACGTCATGACCGAGTCGCTCGCTGCTGAGCTCACGCCGGGAATCGAGAGGATCGTCCCGCGCCGGACCAGGGTCGGCCTCGTCGCAGGCGGCCTCGGCGCCTACTGGCCGCAGTTCCCCGCGCTGCTGCCGCAGCTCCAGGCCTCAGCCCGCCGGGTGTCGCACCGGCTGGCCAAGCTTGACTGCGAGGTCATCGACGTCGGGTTCATCTCCGACGCGCCGCAGGGCGCGGCCGCCGCCGAGAAGCTGCGCGTCGCCGACTGTGATCTCGTCATCGGCTTCCTCACCACCTACATGACCGCGACGATGCTCGTGCCGGTCGCCCAGCGGACCGGCGCGCCCATGCTGCTGCTCAACCTGCAGCCCACCGAGTCGATGGACCACGCGACCTTCGACACCGGGGCGTGGCTCGCGTACTGCGGCGCCTGCCCGCTGCCGGAGGTCGCCAACGCGTTCCGGCGCTGCGGCATCGCCTTCCGTTCCGTGTCGGGGTATCTCGAGGACGACCGGGCCTGGACCAGGATCCAGGGCTGGATCAAGGCGGCCGGCGTCCGGGCGGCCTTGCGGCACGGCCGCCATGGCCTTATGGGGCACCTTTACCCCGGCATGATGGACGTCTCGAGCGATCCGACGCTGGTCGCGGCTCAGCTCGGGGGTCATGTCGAGATCCTGGAGATCGACGACCTCAGGGTCCGGGTGGAGCAGGTCACCCAGGCCGAGACCGCGGCGCGGATGGACCTGGCGCGGAGCATCTTCCACCTGGATGACTCGGTGGTAGAGGAAGACTTCCGCTGGGGTGCCCGCGTGTCGGTCGGACTCGACCGGCTGGTCGAGGACTTCGCGCTCGACTCGCTGGCGTACTACCACCGCGGGCTGGACGGCGAGATCCACGAGCGGGTGGGAGCCGGCCTGATCCTCGGTGCCTCGCTGCTCACCGCACGCGGTATCCCCGCCGCCGGGGAGTACGAGCTGCGGACGTCGCTGGCCATGCTCATCTTCGACCGGCTGGGCGCCGGCGGGTCCTTCACCGAGCTGCAGGCCCTGAACTTCCTCGACGGCGTCGTCGAGATGGGCCACGACGGGCCCGCGCACCTGGCGATCAGCGCCCGTCAGCCGCTGCTGCGCGGCCTGGGGGTCTATCACGGTAAGCGAGGCTGGGGCGTCTCGGTGGAGTTCGACGTCAGCCCGGGCCCGGTCACCGCATGCGGGCTGGCCCAGGACCGTGACGGCACCTTCTCGCTGGTCGCCTCCGAAGGCACGGTCACCTCCGGCCCCTTGCTGCGGATCGGCAACACCACGTCACGGGTGGACTTCGGGCGCGACCCCGGCGAGTGGACCGACGACTGGTCCGCCTCCGGCGTCGCTCACCACTGGGCCCTCGGCACGGGACACCGTGTCCGGGAGCTGCGAGCCGTCGCGGAACTGCTCGGGCTGGCCATCACGGTGATCTGAACGGGCCGCCACGCTGAGCTGACAGCGCCACGGTGCGCTGAACGTGCCGCCAGGGTGAGCGGTGATGACGGACCATCGCCCTAGCTGCACGGCTGATATTATTACGTTTCATTGTTCGGACGGGGGTACCAGGTGGGCGTCAGCATCCGCGACGTCGCCGACCGGGCCGGAGTCTCGCTCGGCACAGTGTCGAATGCGCTGAATCGGCCCGACCGGGTCGCGCCGCCCACCCTCGAACGCGTCCGCGCGGCGATCGAGGACCTCGGCTTTGTCCGCAACGAGGCCGCGCGCCAGTTGCGGACCGGGCGCAGCCGGACCATCGCGTTGCTGGTTCTCGATATGGGCAATCCCTTCTTCACCGACATCGCGCGCGGAGTCGAGTGCGTCGCCACCGCGCGCGGCCTTTCCCTGATCCTGTCGAGCAGCGACACCACCACCGACCGGCAGCGGCACTACCTGTCGCTGTTCCAGGAGCAGCGTTCCTATGGCGTCCTGCTGACCCCGGTGGGCCGTGACCTGGCCCGCATCAACGAGCTGCGCAGGAGCGGCGTCCCGGTGGTGCTCGTCGACCATGCGGGCAGCAGCCGGCAGTGCTCGGTGTCCGTTGACGACGTGACCGGGGCCCGGCTGGCCGCGTCCCACCTGCTCGAGCTCGACCACCAGCGGATTGCCTTCGTCGGCGGGCCGCTCAGCGTGCACCAGGTCGCCGACCGCCTGGCCGGCGTCCGGCAGGCGATGGCCGCCGCGGGCCGCCCAGCCGCCGACCTGACTGTACTGGACAAGGTCGGCATGACTATCGACGGCGGCCGCCAGGCCGGCCGTGCCCTGCGCGACCTGCCCCGGCGGCGCAGGCCTACCGCGGCCGTGTGCGCCAACGACCTGGTCGCCCTGGGCCTGCTCCAGCACGCGCTGCGTAACGACGTCGCCGTGCCGGGGGAGCTGGCCATCGTCGGCTATGACGATATCGAATTCGCCAGCGCTGCCGCAGTGCCGCTGACGTCAGTGCGCCAGCCCAGCATCGACCTGGGCGCCGCGGCGGCCGAGCTGCTCATCGACGAGGTCGAGCGGCCCGCCGACCATCATCATCGCCAGGTCCGCTTCGACCCGGTTCTGGTACCGCGCGAGTCGACGCACTCGGGTGCCGCCTCCTCCGGCGAAGGCGCGGCCTGACAGTCAGGCCGCGTCCCGGGCCACGGTGGCCGCGAGCCGGGGATCCCGGAGCAGGAAGGTCAGGGCGCAGGCGATAGCCGGGAAGGCGATGATTGCGCCGAGCGCCGTGGTCAGCCCGTAGGTGTCCGCGAGCAGGCCGAACAGCGGTGCGGCGAGGCCGCCGGCTGACGTCGCCAGGCCGAGGGTCACGCCGCTGGCGATGCCGATCCGGTTCGGCAGGAAGTCCTGGCCCAGCGTGACCTGGACCGCGAACGGCGCGAACAACACGATGCCGAGGAAGAACGCGGCCACGAACAGCACCGCCAGGTCGGGCGCGGCGGCGAGCAGCGCCGCCGCCACCGCCGAGAGGCCGTAGCCGAGCCGCAGCACGCCAACCCGCTGCCAGTGGTCGGCCAGCCAGCCGCCGCCGAGCGTGCCTATCACACCGGACCCGATAAAGACCGTGAGCGCCGCCGAACCCACCGCGGCCGAGCTGTGGAAATGGCGGATCGCGAACAGCGCGAGCAGCGACGCCACGCCGAAGTAGGCGACTGACCGGAGCACCACCACCACCGTGAGCCGGGCGAAGCCGCGCCAGTCGTCGTCCCGGCGGCCGGCCGCGCGGGCTCGACCGGCCGAGCGCGGTCTGACCTGCCGCCACGGACGGCGGACGGCCAGCACGCTGGCCATGACCACGGCAGGCAACGCGAGCAGTGGCGTCCCGTGCAGTCGGGTAGCGAGCAGGACCGGGGTGACGATGGCCGGGCCGAGTGCGATCCCTGCGTTGCCGCCGACGGAGAACCAGCTCATGGCCTGGGTCGAGTCACCCGCCAGACCCCGGGCGGTCCTGGTCGCCTCGGGATGATAAGCCGCCACCCCGATCCCGGATGCGGCCACGGCAAACCAGGTGATCAGATAGTTGTCGCCGAGGCCGGACACGCCGATGCCAAGTCCGGCCACCAGCAGGCCGACGGCCACCAGCCAGCCGAGATTCCGGTACTTGTCGGTCAGCGCGCCGAATCCCGGCTGTACCACGCTGGCCAGGAAGGTCGCCGCCAGCGTAATCCCGGTCAGCCCGGTATAGCTGTAGTGTCGCTCGATGGCCAGGAACGGCAGGAGCGCAGGGACGGCGCCCTGGTAAAGATCGTCGACTACGTGCGTTGAGGTGAGGAAGGCGAGCCGCTTCCTTTCTGGCCGCGTCATCACCGGAACGTGCTGACTGCTCATCTCCCGCATGTGATCAACAATGCTACCCGCCGATCCGGCGGCATAGCGGGCGGACTGCCACGTCATGCCGCAAGCCGGACAATCGCCGGCCCTGGCTAAGCGGGCTATTTCCGCTGCGCCCGCAGCGCGACCGTGACCATTGGCAGGACGAATTCGCCGTGCGATGTCTCTGGCCGCGACTGGAGGAAGTCGCGGACCTGGGCCAGCCGCCTGGTTCGCTCGGCCTCGTCCATCACCAGGAAATTCGAGTGCGTGGCGATGGTGGCCAGCAGAGAATCGGCGGTCCGAGCCTGGCCGTGCTCGAACTCTCCCGTCTGACGCGCGTGGAAGAGCCCCGATCCGGCCGCGATGACACGCTCCTGACGGGATCGCGCAGCGCCGTCCCGCCATCTGAGCAGCGTGATACTGGCGTTGCGCTTGCTCATCTCGGCGAACTCGGCGACCCAGCCGACCCGGTCGTCATCTACGTTCCACAGCCCGGCGAACACCCCTCCGGGAGTGAGCACGCGGGCGATCTCGGGCATCGCCCGGTTCATGTCGAACCAGTGCATGGCCTGTCCGGCCAGGACGGCATCGGCACTGCCGTCGGGCACCGGGATTTCCTCCGCGCTCCCGGAGACCGACCGTACCGAGGGGAGTTCCCGGCGCAGCTCGGCAAGCATGTTGGGGTCGGGTTCGACGGCGGTGACGTCAGCGCCGAGGCGAACGAGGGTCGCAGTCAGCTTACCGGTTCCCGCGCCGACATCAATAACCCGGAGCGGCCGGCGGGACCAGACTGGCTCAAGGGCCCACCGGACGGCGGTCTCGGCGTAGCCGGGGCGGTGCTCCGCGTAGGCGGCAGCGGCGGCGCCGAAGGAAGAACCGTGGAGCAGCCGGTCTTCCTCTTCCGCCTGTCCTTCTGAGCCGGAAGCCCCGCTCTGATCGCTCGTGCTCTGGCTGCGCTGCTCATCATTGGCCACTCGAGTCAGCCTAGGGCGACGCGTGCTTGGCGTCGTAGGCGGCCCGGGCGACTTGGATCTCGGGCAGGTGACTGTCGGTCCAGGTGACGAGCTGGCCGATAGTGTCAAGCAGTGTGCGTCCCATCGGAGTGAGCGCGTATTCGACGCGGGGAGGGATGACCGGATGTATGGTTCGCGTCACGATGCCATCCCGTTCGAGCCCGCGCAGCGTGACCGTGAGCATCCTTGCGGTGATGCCATCGATCGCGCGATGCAGTTCAGTGAACCGCATGGTTCCCTGTCCGAGCAGGTCAATGGCCAGAACCGACCACTTGTCGCCGACGCGCTGGAGGACCTCCCGGGCGCGACAAGCGGACGGCTCGCCGCCCGCCGCTGCCGGCTCGTCGGTCGGCCCCGAAGGCTCGCAGGCCGAGCCGACCCGCCCGGAATCCAAGAAATCTCCTCCTAGTATGACCAGGTTACTTCGCTGAAGCGCATATACCCTAGTACTTGACGCTTCAATCATAACTAGGTTACTGTAAGGAAGCTAGGTACGCGAGCGAAGTCGCGTACGAGTAAGAATCACCTACCTGGAGGAATAATGACCGAGACAGCCGTGGAAATCCCCGGCTACGTAGCCGGGACCTGGACCATCGACCCGGTGCACTCGGAGGTGTCCTTCGTCGTCAGGCACATGATGGTGAGCAAGGTCCGCGGCCGTTTCGACAAGTTCGAGGGGACCATCGTCACAGCCGAAGACCCGCTGCAGTCCAGCGTCAACGCCACCGTCGACCTCACCTCGGTGAACACCGGCGCGCCTGACCGCGATAACCACATCCGCAGTGCTGACTTCTTCGAAGTCGAGACTCACCCCACGCTGACGTTCCACTCCACCGGCCTCCGCCGCGACGGCGGTGACTTCCTGCTCGACGGTGACCTCACCATCCGCGGCACCACCAAGCCGGTCTCGCTGAAGCTTGAGGTCAACGGCATCGGCCCCGACGCCTACGGCGGCACCCGCGCGGGCTTCTCCGCCACCACCGAGATCAACAGGAGCGACTTCGGCGTCAGCTACAACGGCCCGATTCCCGGTGGCGGCGTGGCCGTCAGCGAGAAGGTCACGATCTCCCTGGAGATCGAAGGCGTCCTCGACAAGGCGGAGTAAGCGACAAGCCGGCAAGGCCGGTCCGCGGGAAGCGGGCTCGAACATATGGTTGTGGCACCCTGCCCGCTCTTGGCGCAGGGTGCCGCATTCATGTGCGGACGAGAGCAGCGCGGCCGTGTCAGCTGCCCATGCCGTGCTTGGCGAGGTAGTCGATGTACAGCGGACGCAGCGCCTCGGCGACCTCGCCCTGCCCTGAGTTGATCGCGTCCGAGATCAGGACGGTAACTTTCGTGATGTCCCGGCCGGCCTCGACCGAGTTGCCTTCCGAAGCCTCGGCCGCCGGGATGGCGCGCAAAAGCTCCCACAGAAACTCCACGTCGACGTGGCGCAGTGCCCGGCGCATGGCGAGGTCGTGCAGCTCACGGGAGGAAAGCGCATCCATTTCATCGCGGGTGGTCACGCATGGACTCTATCGCCTGCCCGCCTCGCGTGCAGATCGCTGCGCCACGACGCCCTACTGGCAGGCCGGCCGCGCGCAACCGGCCATCCGGCCCAGGTCACGGTGGCACGTTGGGCAACCGCGACCGCGCAGGTAAAGGCGGGAAGCTTAGCGGCACCCGGGTACCGTGCGCTCCCTGGGCCTATGGCATTGTGTCTGGCAGTGCAGATGTGGCCACTGTGACCTCTCGTGAAGGGAGAGAAAACTGACCCATTTTTACCATTCGCGTATTTTTACGTGATGTCGTTTGACGCGTATCCACCGGATTTCATCTGCGTTAGATCGCCGTAAAAACGGGCTTAGGGCATGACGCGCGGTTAAAGAATAGATAACGGCTTTGTGGATCGTGGGCGGTTATTTGTGCTGGTTGTTAGATTCCCATTCGGAAAGCGTCTCGTATCGCGGGACGGTCACACTGACGTGACCGGCGGGCCTGGGTGGTATCGGGACTGGCGGCACGCGTGAGCGAAGGAACCTACATGCGCATTCCCTGGGTAGGGCGGAGCTCTTCGACAAGATTCGGGCCGGGGGGGCGGCTGACGGGTCGGCGAAGATGGCGGCTGCTACTGGTACCCGTGCTGGGTGTCGCGGTCGTCTGTCAGCTCGGTCTGGCGGGCAACGCCGCCATAGCGGGTGCCTCGACGATAGCCAAGACCGCGCTGGCGGCAGGTACGGTCGCGCCGAACGCCACGAACGAGCTTGACTGCAACGGCTGGAGCGCCACGTACAAGACGGTCAGGAAGCTGGCCGGCGACCTATGCACCGACCCGGTCAAGGGGAAGGCCAACCGGTTCATCGACAACAACTGGTACGTCGGTCACGACGAGCCCAGCGTCAAGTTCCTCTCAAGCGCGTCCGGCTCAGGTAACACGATGACGTACCTGACGAAGATCCCGGTGGACCCGCGGCGCGCTCCGACCCCATCCGGAAGCGTCACCAACTACGGGCAGCTTTCCGTGGCGCCGTGGTTCGGCCTGCCGATGTGCGACTCGAATTCCTATCCGCAGAACCCGTGTACCCCGGACAGCGACAGCAACGTCGGCTCGAACGTCGCGAACGCGGCCGGCTCCGCGTTCATGGAGCTGCAGCTGTACCCGCCGGGCTACACCCCGTTCGTCGATAGCGAGAGCTGCAGCGTGACCAAGTGGTGCGCGGCGCTGACGATCGACAGCCTGGAGTGCAACTTCAACTTCGCCACCTGCAACCCCAACTGCGAGGAGCCCACCAACTTCGCGTTCCTGCAGACCAACGGCGTCCCCGCCGGACCGCCGAGCCCGCAGCTCGCGGACGTCAGCACCTTCCTGCCGAACAAAAGCACGCTGCTGATTAACCCGGGTGACGTGCTCGAGGTCTCGATCACGGACCCGGCACAGGGATTCACGACAGTCATCCGAGATTTGACTACCCACCAGACCGGCTATATGACGGCCAGCGCGGGCAATGGCTTCATGAACACCAACATCAACACCTGCGACGGCACCCCGTACTCCTTCCACGCCGAGTACAACACCGCGTCGGTCAACAACCGGGTGCCGTGGGCGGCGCTTGAGGGCGGCGTGCTGATGGAGCAGGAGATCGGACACTCCGAGGTCTGCAGCTCGCTGAAGAATCAGGACCCGTTCTCCGAGAGCTACTCGAACGGCCAGTCCTACGTCGACGACAGCACCTACGACACCTGTGTGGGCGGATCCGAAGGTGCGGGCCAGACCGGTGAAGGTCCGTGTAGCGCCACGACCGGCTTGTGCCAGAATGCGGAGGCGCAAGGACCCGACGGCCCGCAGGCATGTCCGACCAATGACCCGGCCAGCGGCGCACTGTGCGAGTTCGCCGACGGTTACTGCTTCCAGCAGGGGTCGCGGACCGTGATGATCAACGGAGTGACGACCACGGCCTACTCAGATGCTAACCAGTGCTTCGCCGACCGGTACCAGAACGGAGACCTGGACTTCGACGGCCTGTCGTACCAGGCGTCCGCGTGGCCGAACGGAAGCCCCGATCACCCGACGGCAATGCAGTACGCCGGGCCGTTCACCAACGGGAAGACGTATCCGCAGATCCAGTTCGAGACCGACATCGGCGGATCATCGGCCCTGTGCGACGTCGCCACCGGCGCCGGCTGCACCGTCCCGCCGATCAGCGCGGACTTCTACCCCTACTGGTCCCTCAGCCCGGTGTCCTCAGGGTACCGGTCGCAAATGTCCTCCGGGGGGCGCACGACCGCGTGCGTGTGGAACTTCGGCGGTCAGCTGCCCAACACCTTGGAGAACTTCGGCAAGGACGCCGAGTACGGCACGCCTGACCTGAGCTGGTACGGCGGTACGAGCATCAGCGCGGTTCAGCCTAATCCGGAGGTCAGCGGACGCTGTGCGCTGTAGCAGTTAGCCAAGGTCGTTAGTTCGGCACAGTAAGCGCCGGGGTGCCCCGCCAGCTGGCGGGGCACCCCGGCGGCATTCCCAGGGGTGCACTAGCGGCGCAGGCCGCCGGACACGGCGTCCGCGACGGCGCGGATCCCCGCGTGCCCGGGCAGGTCCTCGAGCAGTACCGGTTTCCCGTCGCCGTCGGTGAGCGGGATCCGCCAGTTGGGGTACTCGTCCACCGTGCCCGGCATGTTCTGCGGACGGCGTTCACCCGCGGCATCGGCCAGCGAGACGCCGACCAGCATGGCCGGTGTCCGTGTCAGGTAGGCGTACAGCGCGACGGTGAATTCCTCGGGCGAGACAGCAGCCTGGCCGGGCAGCAGGCCTTCGCGCGCGAGCATGGTGAGCCACCGGCGAGCATCCGCCTGCGCGGCGCCGCGCTCTTCGTCCTCGGGCTGGGTAAGCAGGCCAAGTTCGGCCCGGACGGTGACCTGATCGCCGGTGAGAAACGCCGCGGCCGGGGGCATGTCGTGCGTGCCGACCGTGGCCAGGCAGCCGCGACGCCATCCACCCGGCCTGCGCGGTGTACCGTCGGCGCGACGTTCGAACCACAGCATGGACGTGCCGAGGATCCGGCGCGCGGCCAGGAACTTACCCAGCCAGGGCTCGACCGTGCCTAGGTCCTCGCCGATCGCCAGCGCGTCCGCCCGCGCCACCTCAGCGGCCACCACCCCGCCAAGCAGCTCGTGGTCATACCGTACGTAGGTGCCCAGGCCGGGCGGCATCCCGGCGGGAATCCACCAGAGCCTGGCCAGCGCCATGACGTGGTCCACGCGCATCCCGCCCGCGTTCCGTGTCGTCGCCGCGACCAGGTCACCCAGGGGCCTGCCCGCCAGGGCGGCGAGGCGTCCCGGATGCCAGGGGGGCAGCGTCCAGTCCTGCCCGCGCTGGTTGAACTCGTCCGGCGGGGCACCCACGCTGATGCCAGGCACGATCACGTCCTGCCGGGCCCAGGCGTCGGCGCCGCCCGGATGCGCGCCGACCGCGAGGTCGGCGATGACGCCGATGTCCATGCCGGCCTGCCGCGCGGCTCGCTGCGCCGTGGCGGCCTGCTCCGCTATCAGCCACTGCAGCCAGGCGTGGAAGCCGACCCGGTCCGCCCGCGTCCGCCTGAGCTCGGTCACCGGCGCCGAGCCGGGATCGGCGAGCGCCGAGGGCCATGACCGCCAGTCTGGGCCGTGCACCTCGGCGATAGCGCACCATGCCGCCCACTCCTCGGTGGCCTTGCGGTCGCGCCCGAGGAAGGAGTCAAACTCGGCCCGGCGACCCGGGCCGAGCGGTACACCGTAGATGATCTCGAGCGCCGCCCGCTTGGCGACCCACACCGCGTCCCGGTCGATGAGGGCCGACGTCGCGCTCGCGGCGCGCAGCGGCGCGCCGAGGGCGTCGACCCGGGCTCGGTCGCTCGCGCTCAGCCCTTCGTATTCGGGTATGTCCTCGATGCGCAGATACAGCGGGCTGACCTGGCGCCGGGTCATCGGCAGGTACGGCGACGGGCTGACCGGCGGCAGGGGTTCCGCCGCGTGCAACGGGTTGACAAGCACGAAATCCGCACCCAGCTCCCGGCCGCTCCACGTGGCGAGCTCGACGAGGTCGCGCAGGTCGCCGTGGCCCCAAGAGGCACGGGAGCGCAGCGAGTAGAGCTGCACGGTGAAGCCCCACGACCGGCGGCGAGGAAAAGGGGCCACGGCGGAGCTCGGATATTCGCCCGGCGCTCCGTGCGCTGCGTCATCCCCGAGAGCGCTTAGCACCGCCGCCAGCGTCTCGTCGGAGACCTCCACCAGACGCCCCCGCCAATCCTGGTAGGAGACCGCGACGCCGTGATCTTGCGCTCTGCGCGTGAGCTCTGCCCGTGCTGTCATCGCACCAGTTTGCCCGAATGGCCCAGTGGCAACCGTCGGGCATCCCCGGCATCCCCGGCCAGCACGCTCATGTCCAGTTGCCGCACCACGGAGTTCGACCTGCAAGTGTGCTCGCACGACGGAC
>Ga0302229_10000167_pt1 | contig 51817 bp, 42 predicted proteins | sample II_Palsa_N1_3_FD_193518 | JGI IMG/M metagenome (GOLD analysis project Ga0302229, IMG submission 193518) | Peat permafrost microbial communities from Stordalen Mire near Abisko, Sweden - II_Palsa_N1_3 | ecosystem: Environmental > Terrestrial > Soil > Palsa > Peat permafrost | place: Sweden... | reverse complement strand
GATGCGAAAGCGCGCGGCAGCATGTTCGGCGACGGTGCCACCGTCGTCGTCCTCAAGCGGCTCTCCGACGCACTGCGCGACGGCGATCACGTCTGGGCCGTCATCCGCGGCTCGGCGATGAACAACGACGGCGCGCTCAAGGTCGGCTTCACCGCGCCGAGCGTGACCGGCCAGGCCCAGGTGGTCACGGCAGCAATGGCGGACGCGGGGGTCACGGCGCAGGACGTCGGCTACGTCGAGGCGCACGGCTCGGGCACCCCGCTGGGCGACCCGATCGAGGTGGCGGCGCTGACTCAGGCGTTCGGCCCGACGGACGCCCAGCAGTACTGTGCGATCGGCTCGGTCAAGACCAACATCGGGCACCTGGACCGGGCGTCGGGCACTGCGGGGCTGATCAAGACCTCGCTGACACTCTGGGACGGCGTCATACCGCCCACGCTGCACTACACCACCCCCAATCCGGAGATCGACTTCGAGCACAGCCCGTTCTTCGTGAACAACGCGCCGCTGCTCTGGGCCCCGGCCAGCGGACAGCCCCGGATCGCCGGCCTCAACTCGCTCGGCATGGGCGGGACGAACGTGCACATGGTCCTCGAGCAGCCGCCTGCCGCACCGCAGGAGCTGCCGGGCGATCCTGACTCGGAGCGCAGGTATCAGGTACTGCCGGTGTCGGCGCGCACCGCGACGGCGGCGGACGCGTCCGGCCGGCGCATCGGCGAGCACCTGCAGGCGCATCCCGGCGTCCGGCTGGCCGACGTGGCCTACACCCTGCAGGCCGGGCGTAAGGTGTTCGAGCACCGCCGTGCGGCGGTGGTGACGAGCGTGGCCGGAGCGGCCGCGACGCTGACCGGCGCGAACGACGCCGGTCCGCCCGCGGGACGCGCCGAGGCCGCTCAGGGCCGGCCGGTGGCATTCCTGTTCGCCGGTGTCGGCGAGCAGTACCCGGGCATGGTCGGCGAGCTCTACCGCCGCGAGCCGGTGTTCCGCTCCCTGCTCGATGACTGCCTGCGCCGGCTGGCCGGCGAGCTGCCAGGCGTCGACGTGACTGGCCTGCTCACCGGGGCCAGCAGCGGCGGCGGCCCGAGCCTGGCCGCGCTGCTCGGCCGCGGCGACGACACCGCCGACGCGGCGACCGCGCAGCTACGGCGCACCGAGGTCGTGCAGCCGTTGATGTTCGCTGTGGACTACGCGCTGGCCGGCACCTTGATGGCATGGGGCGTGCACCCGACCGCGATGCTCGGCTACAGCCTGGGCGAGTACGTGGCGGCCTGCCTGGCCGGTGTGCTGTCCCTCGATGACGCACTGAAGCTCGTGGGGCATCGCGCGCAGCTGATCAGCACAGTCGAGCCCGGCTCGATGGCCGGTGTCCAGCTCGGTGCCGATGAGCTGCGCAGCCGTTTCCAGCCCGGGGACCGGGGCGTAGACATCGCCTCGGTCAACGGGCCGCAGACGGTCGTGGCCGGCCCCATCGCGGCGGTGACACAGCTGCTCGCAGACCTGCGCGAGGCAAGGATCCCGGGACGCCTGCTGCAGACAACGCACGCGTTCCACTCCCGCATGCTGGCGCCGCTCGCCGACGAACTGACCGCCTGGATCGCCGCGAACATCCGGCTCAACCCGCCGACGCTGAGCTACTTCTCCAACGTGACCGGTGGCGAAGCTGACGCCGCGCTGGTCTGCGCCCCGGAGTACTGGGCCAGGCACATGTGCCAGCCGGTGCAGTTCTCGGCCGGCGCCGGCGCGCTGCTGGCCGACCCGGAACTTGCCGTCATCGAGATCGGCCCCGGCCGGTCGCTGACCAGCCTGATCCGCGCCGCCGGCTGTCCGCCGGCGCAGTGGCCGCTGATGATGACGACGCTGCCGGCCGCCGCCGACCCGCGGCCGGCCGACGCGGTGTTCGCCGAGTGCCTGGCCGGGTTGTGGCTGATCGGCGTGGACATCGACTGGCCCGCCCATCACGGCCGCCGGCCCGGGGCCAGGCCGGCGTACGCCGGGTCGCCGCCGGGCCGGATCCCGTTGCCGACCTACCCCTTCGAACGGCAGCGGTACTGGATCGAGCGGACGGCGCAGCGGCGCAACCGGGGCGCCGAGTTGCCGGCCGGGCCGGCCACGTTCGACGACATCGACCGGCTGCCCCGGCTGCCGGAAGAGCAGTGGCTGAACCTGCCGATGTGGCGGCAGGTCGCGCCGACCGCGGCCGACGAGCGACGGCCAGCGTCCTGGCTGGTATTCGCCCGCGAAGGCGAGGCCGACCGGGTGCTCGCTGAGCTGCGCCGGGTGGCCGAGTCCGACGGCGTGACGCTGACCGTGGTCCGGCCCGGTGACTGCTACCGGACCACGACCGACGGCTTCACCGTCCGGCCCGGCAGCGCCGACGACGCGCTCGACGTGCTGCGTCAGCTACGCCAGCGTGGCGTGCCGCTGGACCGCGCGGTGCACCTGTGGACACTCGACGAGACGCCCGGCGATGACGATGCGACGGTGGCGCTCGGCCTGCACGCCCTTGTCGCGCTGGCTCGCGCGACCGGCGAGCTCGGCCTGACCGGATGGTCGCTCGACATCGTGACCGCCGGCACCCAGCAGGTGGTCGACGGCGGCGTGGTCCGTCCGGCCGCCGCTACCGTGGTGGGCGCCGCCCGGGTGATTCCGCTGGAGTATCCCTCGGTCGTCACCAGGCTGATCGACGCACACCCCGGCACGGCCGCCGCGCAGGTGGTCAGCGAGCTGCTTCGCCCGCGGACCGAATCGACGGTGGCGTTGCGCAGCGGCCGACGCTGGCTATGCGGCTACCAGACGGCTCCGGCGGCGACGCCGGCCGAAACCGGCGCCGTACTGCGCGAGAACGGCGTCTACCTGATCACCGGCGGCCTGGGCGGGATCGGACTCAGCATGGCCGAGCACCTGGCCCGCGACTGCCGTGCCCGGCTGGTGCTGTTCGGCCGCCGGGGCCTGCCGCCGCGCGAGCAGTGGGCCGGCATCGTCACCGGCGAACGCGCCGTCGAGGACAGCGTCCGGGGCCGGGTGGCCCGCCTCGTCGAGATCATCGCACTGGGCGCCGAGGTGGAAGTCTTCTCCGGAGACGTCGCCGAGCCCGCGGATGTCCGGCGCGCGGTGGACCGGGCGCACGAGCTGTTCGGCGGCCTGCACGGCGTGCTGCACGCGGCGGGCGTGCCGGGCACCGGCCTGATGCAGTTCAAGCAGCCCGGCGACTCCGCCCAGGTGCTGGCACCGAAGCTGGCCGGCACTCGGGCGATCGCCGAGGCGCTGCGGATCGGCGAGCCCGACGAGACGGCGCTGGACTTTCTGGTGCTGTTCTCCTCGATCGCGTCCGCGACCGGCGGCGGGCCCGGACAGGTCGACTATTGCGGTGCGAACGCCTACCTGGACGGCTACGCCGCCCAGCTCGCGGCCACCGGGCGGCGGGCGCTGGCGGTGGACTGGGGCGAGTGGGTCTGGAACGCTTGGGACGAGGGCCTGGACGGCTACGACGATGCGCTGCAGGCGTTCTTCCAGAAGCACCGTGCCGACTTTGGCATCACGTTCGAGGAAGGCTGGCGAACGCTGCTGCGCGCGCTGGCCTCCGGCGAGTCACGCGTCGTGGTGTCCACCCAGGACCTGACGAGCATTCTCCAGGTCAGCTCCGGATTCACGGTCGAGGCCGTGAGCGGGCCAATGAACGCATCCTCGGCGGGCGAGCGGCATCCGCGGCCGGAACTGATCACGCCATACCAGGAACCGTCCGGCGAAACGCAGCAGAAGATCGCGGCCCTGTGGTCCCAGGCACTGCGGCTGGACCAGATCGGCGCCGCCGACAACTTCTTCGAACTCGGTGGCAACTCCCTGCTCGGGATCGCGCTGCTGGCCGCGCTGCGAAAGAGCTTCACTGGCGCGGAGCTGGCGCCGCACATCCTGCACGAGGCGCCCACCGTGGCGGCTCTGGCCAGGATCGTAGACCGGGCGGACGGTCCCGCCACGCACGAGCACGAACCGGACCGCGGCGGCCTGGCACAGGGCCAGCTGCGCAGGGCCGGGCTGAAAGCGGCCGCGGCGCGGCGCGCCCGGTCGTGAAGCACACCTATCCATCACCCAGCAGAACGGAGCAGTCATGACAGTCGTCGGCGTAGTGGGCGCAGGTGTCATGGGCGTCGGCGTCGCGCAGAGCCTGGCCCAGCACGGACACGAGGTAATCCTGGTGGATCAGGACGAGGAAACCCTGGCAACGGCTCGGGCCCTGATCACCCGCAACTGCCGGATGAGCGGCCTGATGGGCGGCCCGGCGCTGGACCCCGGCGCGATCCTGGCGCAGATCACCACCGCCGTCGGCGTCGGGGCGCTCGCCAAGGCGGCGGTCGTGATCGAGAACGTCACCGAGAACTGGGAGATCAAGCGGACCGTGCACGAAAGCCTCGACGAGGTGTGCGCGAGCGACACCATCTTCATCGCCAACACCTCCGCGATCCCGATCACCAAGATCGCCTCGGTCGGCCGGCACCCTGATCGGGTGGTGGGCGTGCACTTCATGAATCCGGTGCCCGCCAAGCCGGTGGTGGAGCTGATCCCCGGCTTCCACACCTCACCCGAGACGGTGGAACGGACCCGGGAATTGCTGCTCAGCATCGGCAAGAAGGCGGTCGACGTCAAGGACTCGGCCGGCTTCGTCTCCAACCGGGTGCTGATGCTGACCGTGAACGAGGCGGCGTTCCTGGTGCACGAGGGCGTCGCGACCGCCGAATCAGTCGACGAGGTATTCCGCGGCTGCTTCGGACACCCGATGGGGCCGCTGGAGACCGCCGACCTGATCGGCGTCGACACGATCCTCTACAGCGTCGAGGTGCTCTACGAGCACTACGCCGACAGCAAGTACCGGCCGTGCCCGCTACTCAAGCAGATGACCGACGCCGGACTGCACGGCCGCAAGACCGGCCGTGGCTTCTACGCCTACAACAGCTAAGGAAACCAACCATGACCGACACCACCATCACCGCCGAGATCCTTGCTTTCGTTAAGGGCCGCTTCCCGCAGGCGGAATTCAGTGCGGCCGATGACATCTTCTCCATCGGCTACGTCAATTCGCTTTTCGCGATGGAACTCGTGATGTTCATCGAGAAGGCGTTCGCCATCACCATTCCCAACGACGAGTTGCGCATCGACAACTTCCGGACCGCTGCCGCGATGACCGATCTGGTAACTCGCCAGCGGTCCGCTGTGCTGGTCGGCTAAGGACGCCCATGACCAACCAACTGCTGGCGCGGCTGCCCGCTAGCCCGGTGCTCGACCGGGCGACGGCGAACGCTTTCGTCGACGAGCACATCGTTCCGTTCGCCGGCGCCTGGGATCTCGCGGGCGCCGTTCCCGAAGGCCTGCTTGCCCGGATCGCCGATGCGGGTCTGTGGGCGCCGTTCCTGGCGCCCGAGCTCGGCGGCGCCGGGATGGACATGGTCACACTCGGCGAGATCCACGAAGAGGTGGGACGGGGCTGCTCCTCCGTGCGCAGCCTGCTCACCGTGCACACCATGCTGTCGTGGGCGCTGAGCCGGTTCGGCAGCCCGGACCAGGTGCAGCAGTGGGGGCCGGCGCTGGCTGCCGGCCAGCAGCTCGGCGCGTTCTGCCTGTCAGAAACGGGAGCGGGCAGCGACGCCGCGGCGATCACCACCACGGCCACCCCGGCCGGCGCCGGCTGGGTGCTCAACGGCGTCAAGAAATGGATCACCGGTGGCCAGCTCGCCGACCTGTTCCTGGTGTTCGCGCAGGGCCCGCACAGCATGGTCGCGCTGCTGGTGCCCCGCAGCACCCCCGGTGTCCAGGTGCGCCCGATCGAGGACATGCTCGGCACGCGAGCGTCCATGCTGGCCGAGATCGCCTTCACCGACGTCGAACTCGGCCGCGGCGCGCTGATCGGGCCGAGCGGCTTCGCCTCCGGCATGGTGCTCGCTGGGGTGCTCGACGTGGGCCGGTACAGCGTGGCCGCGGGCTCGGTGGGCATCATCCAGGCCTGCCTGGACGCCTCGGCCAGCTACAGCTCGCACCGGGTCGTCGGCGGGTCGCCGCTGCGCGATCTGGCGCTGATCCAGGCCAAGGTGTCCGACATGGTCACCGACGTGCGGGCGGCGCGGATGCTGTGCGCGGAGGCTGGCCGGCTCAAGGACGCCGGCGACCCAGGGACCATCATGGCGACCTGGATCGCGAAGTACTTCGCATCGACTGCCGCCGCCCGGCACGCGACCGAAGCCGTCCAGATCCACGGGGCGAACGGGTGCAGCCCGCACTACCCGGTGGCGCGGTACTACCGGGACGCCAAGGTCATGGAAATCATCGAAGGCAGTAACGAGATCCAGCGGATCACCATCGCTGGCGAGGCATATCGGGAGCAAGCGCGATGATCGGATCGACGGAGAAGCCGGTGCTCGCACCGGACGTGGGCAAGCCGGCGGCGGGCCGGATCAAGTGCGTGGTCTGGGACCTGGACAACACCTTGTGGGACGGGGTGTTGCTCGAGGGCGACGCGGTGGCGATCCGGCCCGCGGTGGTCGGGCACGTGCGCCGGCTGGACTCAATCGGCGTGCTGAACTCGATCGCCAGCAAGAACGACCGCGCCACCGCGATGGCGAAGCTGCGGGCGCTCGGGATAGCCGAGCTGTTCCTCTTCCCCCAGGTGTGCTGGAACGCCAAGTCCGATTCGATCCGCCAGATCGCGGCCAAGCTCAACCTCGGCCTGGGCGCGTTCGCCTTCGTCGACGACCAGGAGTTCGAGCTCGCCGAGGTGGCCAGCGCGCTGCCGCAGGTCACCTGCGTCGACATCGCCGCGATCGAGGAGGCCGTTGCCAGGCCGGACTTCCGCCCCCGGTTCGTGACCGACGAGTCGGCGCAGCGGCGCGGCATGTACCAGAGCCAGCTGACCCGCGACGACCTCGAAGCCGACTTCGTCGGCACCAGCGAGGAATTCCTGGCCAGCCTGGACCTGCAGTTCACCATCGGGCCGGCCCGCCGGGAGGATCTGCAGCGCGCGGAAGAGCTGACGGTCCGCACCAATCAGCTCAACTCCACCGGCAAGACGTACTCCTACGACGAACTCGACGCCTTGCGCGAATCACCGGACCACCTGCTGCTGGTCGCCTCGCTCACCGACCGGTTCGGTTGCTACGGGAAGATCGGCCTGGCGCTGGTCGAGAAGGCCATGCCGGACTGGCGGCTGCACATGATGCTGATGTCGTGCCGGGTGATGTCACGCGGCGTCGGGATGGTGCTGCTTGGCCACATCATGGGCCTGGCGCACGCGGCCGGCGCCGGCCTGCACGCGGACTTCGTCGAGACCGGCAAGAACCGGATGATGCAGATCACCTACGCGTTCAGCGGGTTCCGCGAGATCAGCAGGGACGGCTCGCAGGTCATGCTGGCTGCCGACCTCGACTCCCGCCAGCCGGCGCCGTCCTACGTCACCGTCGAGGTGACCGAGTGACGTCCGCCGCCGTAGCTCCGTCGGTCCGCCGGTGGTTGCCGTTCAGTGTGCCCGAACGCGGTATCGAAGCGGGCGGCCTGCGGATGTACTGCCTGCCGCACGCCGGCGGCGCGGCATCGGCGTACCGATCGTGGGGTGGCCGGATCGGCGCGGTGACGGTCTGCCCGATCCAGCTGGCGGGCCGGGAGACCCGCATGAACGACGTCCCGCACGACCGGATGGCACCCTTGGTGAGCGAGCTGGCCGACGTCGTCCTCGCCGATTCCGGCGGCCCCTACGCGGTGTACGGGCACAGCCTCGGCGCGCTCGTCGGTTACGAGCTGCTACAGGAGATCCGCCGCCGCGGCGGCCCTGACCCGGTGCACTTGGTGGTGTCCGGCTGCCCGGCGCCGCACCGCTCCGGTCCGGGCGAGGAGTCCCGGACGCGGCGGCGGGTGGACGAAATGACCGATGCGGAGGTGGCCGGTCTGCTGCGCAGCCTGGGCGGCACCCCGGAGCTGTTCCTGTCCGACCCGACCGTGCTGCAGATGATCCTGCCCAGGGTACGAGCCGACTTCGGCGTGAAGGACAGCTACAGCTACCAGCCGCAGGCCCCGCTGAACGTGCCGATCACGGCTCTGGCCAGCACCGCGGACCCGCGGGCCGACATCGAGTCGATGCTGGCCTGGCGCGATCTCACGGTCCAGCGGTTCAAGGCTTACACGCTCACCGGCGGCCATTTCGCTGCGCTCGAGCAGGCGCATGTCACCCAGGCCTACATCCGCCGGGCGCTCTGCGGCGCAGCCTAGCGTGACCGGCCGGGGTGTTACGAGCGCTTGGTCACCGGCACCACGTGCCGGTGGAAGAGCAGATCCCGCAGGACGTCATCGCCACCCTCGACGATCGAGACATACCGGACGTCGCGCACCAGCTTCTCGATGACGAGATCGTGGGTGTAGCCCAGCCCTCCGAACATCTCCGAGGCCGTCGAGGCGATCTGCCATCCGGACTGGCCGCAGAACATCTTCGTGGTCATCGCCGACTTCAGCGTCCCCTGCCGGATGAACTCCTCGGCGGCCTCCGGCCGCGCCGCGATCATGTCGTACTCACGCGCCGCTGCCAGGCACTGGTTGAGCATCACCTCGATCTGCATCTCGAACTGGCCCAGCCTGCTGGCGAACACCGCGTTGTTGACGAGCGGAACCCCCTTGACCGACTTGGTCTTGGCGTAGTCCATGCAGACGTCGCGCACCCGGCGGGCGATGCCCAGCGCCGTCGCGGCGATCAGGATCCGGCTGGCGTTGAGGCCGATCTCCAGCAGCCGCAGGCCATTGCCGCGCAGCACGTTGGCCGCGGGAACCCGGACGCCGGACAGCGTCACCTCGTACGTTGCCGACGCACGCAGGCCGATCACGTCCCACCGCTTGTCGATCCGCACACCCGGCGTGTCACGCGGCACGACGACGGCGACGTACTCGTCCGGGTTGTCGGCCCCGCGCGCAATCACGACAAGGAACTGCGCGAAACCGCTGCTCGTGGAGAACGCCTTGGCGCCGTCCAAGATCATGTCGTTGCCGTCCCGCCGCGCTGTCGTGGTGATCCGGGCCAGCTCGCTGCCGGCCGCATGCTCGCTGCCGAGCGTCGCGCAGAAATGATTCCCGGCGACGAGCGGGCTGAGGAACTGATCCTTGAGCTGCTGGCTGCCAGCCAGCGCGATCATGCTCGTCGCCAGCACCGGCAGGAACAGCGTGAACGCCACCCCCGCGTCCCCGTAGGCGAGCGCGGAGACGATCCGAACGCTCTCCTCCAGGTTGAGACCCATGCCGCCGTGCTCCTTGGGCAGCCACCAGTTCATCAGGCCGGTGTCGGCGAAGCGGTCGTACACCGGCAGCGGCGCGTCGGCGAGCGAGTCCAGGTATGCCTCCTGCCCGATCAGCTCCGACCGCACGAAACGTTGCACGACGCGAAGGTGTTCCGGTTCTCTCATTGTTCGTCCTTATCTGTCAGGGCGCTGATCTCGGCGCTGAGTAGACGTACGGTCGGGTGCATGACGAGGGCCGTCACCGGCAGCGCGACGGTCAACGCCACGCCGACGCGGGCGGCGAGCCGGACAGCGCCCATCGAGCGCCCGCCTAGCTCGAAGAAGTTGTCGTCAACGCCCACGGCGTCCAGACCCAGATCGGCAGCGAACAACTCGCTGACAGCGCGTTCCAGCGCCGTGCCCGGCTCGACGAACGGGGTGGCCAGCGCAGCACGAGGCCGCCGGCCCTGACCGGAACTGAGCTCACCGGGAGCCGCCACGTCGTCGTGGCGTGCCCACCGCGACTCCACGGGCACGCGGGAAACAACCAGGTGGGCAAGATGCCCGGCAGCGGCAACCGCGCGATCGAACACATCAGCCACCTCGGCCGGTGAGATCTGGTGATCGGTTCCGCCGGTGTCCCAGTCGATCGTGAGCCAGCGTCCCGGCCCCTGCGGCCGGTGCAAGCCGGCCCGGGCCGCGAGCGCGGCGTCGGCGGCGCCGCGCGGCCCCAGCCCGATCCCGCCCACGACAGCGGCCGTCGAGGACAGCACCACCCGCCGTCCGGCGGCCTGCTCGCCGAGCACGGACTCCAGGACGACCAGGCCGTGGACTCCCGTCTGGCACAGGGCGTCGTACTCGTCGAGGTCACCGGGGGCCGTGCGGGTGCCCGGGTCGGCGGATGCGGCGTGCACCGCGACATCGATCCCGCCGAAGGCCGCGCGGGCATCGCGGACCACGGCACGCATCGCGGCCTCGTCGGCGACATCGGCCGTCGAGGCGAGCACTCTCGCGCCCTGGCCTTCCAGCTCGAGCACGCAGCGGATCTGTTCGGCGGCGGGATCGTCGCGGCCGGCACTCCGCTGCCACTGCTCACGCGGTGGCAGCGGAGTGCCGGTCGTGAGCACCAGCCGGCAGCCGTAGGTGCTCGACAGGTGCCGCGCCAGGATGAGGCCCGCTCCCTTGAGCCCGCCGGTAATCAGTACGGTGTCCGCAGCGCGGAAGACCGGCGCCTGCGGGTCGGGCACGGCGAGCGGATGCGACTCGTACCAGCGCAGCCATGCCTGTCCGCCGCGGACGGCCACCGGCCCTCGCTCCGTGCACACGGCGGCGGCGAGCACCTGATCGAGGTCGGCGTCGAAGCTGGCATCGACGTCGCGGCCGAGGTCGATGTGCCGGACGGTGAGCCGAGGATCCTCGTGAGCCAGGCTCGGCGCCAGACCGGCAAGCGCGGCGTGCTCGGGATGGTCCAGGTCGCAGCCGAGCACACCGACAGCGCCCGAAGTCAACAGGATCAGCTCGGCAGGCGGCTTGTCCGGCGCCGCTGCGAAGGCACGGACGAGCTCAAGTGCGGAACGCACGCCCCAGCCCTGGGCACGATCGAACTGCGCACGGCTCTCGCCCGCCACCGGGGCGAGGCTGAATCCGTGCAGCACCGTGCGCGGGTAGACGATCAGGGACCGCGACAGCCTGGCCAGATCTTCGCGGTCGGCCGGCCGAACGGTGAAGTCCCCGATCTCGTCCTGGCAGAAGCCGTCGCCGGGGCGCACGGTGACCACCTCCGCGCCGGCCAGGGTGAGTCGCCGGCTCAGCGCTTCCGCCTGCCCGGCGGCGAAGACCAGCCACGGGCCGGCGGCGCGCAACTGGGCATCGAGATGGGCAACGGGCAACGGATGCTGACGCCAGGTCGGCAGGTAGGTCCACTGGTCGCGGTCGCGGTCGCTGGCCGGCCCGGCCGAGCGGCGGGACCTGCGGCGATACGGTTCCGCCTCGATCCAGTGACGTTGCCGCTGGAACGGATAGCTGGGCAGCTCCACCCGCCGGCCCGTGCCGCGATGCAGCGCAGCCCAGTCGATGCTCGCGCCGGCCTGCCATAGCCGAGCCACCGTGCTCAGCAACCAGTCGTCAACCGAACCTGCGCCGGGTGCGACCACGATCTCCATCGTGGCCGTCACGTCATCGGCGGCGCTCAGCCGCACTCCAAGCCTGGTGAGACCGCCGGCGACCTCCGCCAGCGCACCGCCACGGTCTGCCGGGCTGTCCGCGGCCAGGCCCGCCGGGCCAAGGCCCGCCGGAGCCAGGCCAGCCGGAGCCAGGCCAGCCGGAGCCAGGCCAGCCGGAGCCGGGGGCAGGCCAGCCGGGGGCAGGCCAGCCGGGGGCAGGCCAGCCGGGGGCAGGCCCGGCCCCGGCAGCACCCGGCGGGCGGCCCGGGACAGCTCCGGCCACCAGTACTCGCCGATCCCGTCGGCGACGACGAGCCGAACCTGCGGATCCCGCCGCCTGGTCTCGCCGTCGATCCAGCGAGCCGGGTTCGCCAGTGCCGCGACCGCGTCGTCGAGGTCCCGGCTCACGACGGCGCGCCGGAGCGCGAACCGGCCACGCGAGACGGCGAGCGTGTACGCGACATCGGCCAGGTTCAGCTGCCGATTCGCCGCGAGGTGCTGGCGCAGCCGCTCGGTCAGTGCGGCCAGGGCGGTCCGGCTGCCCGCGGACAGGGTGAGCAACTGCGGGCCGGCCGACGGCGGCCGGGGCGGCAGCGGCGGTGCCTGCTCGACCACCACGTGCGCATTGGTGCCGCCGACGCCGAACGAGCTGACCCCGGCACGGCGCGGCTCGGGCCCGGCGGGCCACGGGCGATTCTCGGTGAGCACCGTGAACCGATCCGCGGCCAGCGCCGGGCTGGGCGCCTGGAAGCCCGCGGTGCCGGGCAACGTCTCGTGCCGGAGGCTGAGAGCCGCGCGGATCAGCCCGGTGACTCCGGCCGCCCGGTCCAGGTGACCGACACTCGGCTTGATCGAGCTGAGCACACATGGCGTTTCCCGGCCGGCGCCGAACACCCGGCTCAGCGCGGCAAGCTCGATCGAGTCGCCCATCGGGGTACCGACTGCATGGCACTCGACGTAGCCGACGGACTGCGACCCGACACCCGCGACGGCCAGCGCGGACTCGATCACCGCAGCCTGCCCGTCGATCCCAGGGGCGGCATATCCGGCGCGCGCCCGGCCGTCGTTGTTGACGGCGGATCCGAGGATCACGGCGTGGATCACGTCACCGTCGGCCTGCGCGTCGGCCATCCGCTTGAGCGCGACCACGCCGACCCCGGAGCCCATCACGGTGCCATTCGCCGCGGCGTCCAGGCTGCGCACCCGGCCGTCCGGCGACAGGATGCCGCTGGCGTCGTAGCGGTAGCCGGCCGGCTGGGGCAGCGGCAGGTACGCGCCGCCGGCCAGGGCGAGGTCGCTCTCGTAGGTCAGCAGGCTCTGGCAGGCCAGGTGCACCGCGACCAGCGAGGTCGAGCAGAACGTCTGCACGGTCAGGCTCGGGCCGCGCAACCCCAGCTTGTAGGACACCAGCGAGGTCAGCGAATCCCGTTCGTTGCCAGTGGCGAACAGCTGCGCCTCTTCCGGCTGAGACGCCAGCTCGAACACGTTGTCGATCATGTAGTCGGGAAAGGCGCAGCCCGCGAAGACCCCGACCGAACCGGAGGTCTCCATCGGGCTGTAGCCGGCTCGCTCCAGCGCCTCCCACGAGCACTCCAGGAACAGCCGGTGCTGCGGCTCCATGGTCTCGGCCTCGTGCGGGCTGAAGCCGAACGCGGCAGCGTCGAACATGTCGACACCAGTCACCGGGCCGCCGACGCGTACGTAGCTCGGGTCGCCGCGCAGGCCGGGGCCGATGCCGGCGCGGCTAAGCTCGTCGTCGCTGATCTCGCGCAGCCCGCTGATGCCGGCGCCCGCACGTGCCCACAACTCGTCGACGTCGACAGCGCCAGGAAAACGCCCGGACATGCCGACGATCGCTACGGCGGAGTCGTAGTCGGTCTCTTCCACGGCGACCTCCCGGTCACTATCTCACTGTCACGACGGGCCAATTGCCCGAGGTCAGACGAGGACCTCAGCCGGCGCGGGATGGCCGAGGAACGCAGTCGGGCTCGCGGTCAGGCCGTACGCACCGGCCTGGAACACCGCGATCAGGTCCCCGATCTGCGCCCGCGGGAGCACCACGTCGGTGCCGAGCAGATCGAGCGGCGTGCACAGGCAGCCCACGACGGTGACCGTCTCGGCCGGCGCTTCGTGCAGCCTGCTCGCTACCGCGATCGGGTAGTTGCGCCGTATTACCTGGCCGAGGTTGCCCGACGCCGCCAGCTGGTGGTGCATGCCCCCGTCGACGATCAGGAAAGTCTTGCCGCGCGACTCCTTGCGGTCGATCACCCGGGTGAGGTAGACGCCGGCCTCGCCGACCAGATACCGGCCGAGTTCGATGACCACCCGCGCGGCCGGAAGCCTGGGCCCGACCTTGGTCACGAGCAGCTCCGCCAGGTTCGCACCGATCGGGGCGATATCCAGCGGGCGGTCACGTTCGTGATACGGAATGCCGAAGCCGCCGCCGAGGTTGAGGTAACGCACTGGCCCGGGCGCGCTGGCCGCCAGTTCGATGACCAGATCGACTGCCCTGCGCTGGGCCTCGCAGATGCTCTGCGTATGCAGATTCTGCGAACCGGCGAAGACGTGGAATCCCTGGAAGTCCAGCTCCGCCGCGGCCAGGTCGGCAAGGACCGCGGGGACCAGTTCGGCATCGATGCCGAACTGCTGAGGGCCGCCGCCCATCTTCATGCCGGCGCCGCGGACCGTGAAGTCGGGATTGACGCGGATCGCGACCCGTCCTCGAATGCCCAGCGACTGGCTGATCTGCCGCACCCGGGTGAGCTCGGTGGCCGACTCGAGCTCGATCGTCACCCCGGCAGCCACCCCCTGGGCAAGCTCGGCGGTGGTCTTGCCGGGTCCGGCGAAGCTGATCCTTGCCGCAGGCGTCCCGGTGTCGAGCGCATGCCGCAGCTCGCCGGCGGACGCCACGTCGAAGCCGTCTACCAGGCCGCTCATGTGCTGCAGCAGCGCCGGCATCGGGTTCGCCTTGACGGCGTAGCTCAGGTGGATGCCAGCGGGCAGCGCCGACCGGACCGCGGTCACCCGCTCGGTGATCAGCCCGCGTTCGTAAGCGAAGAAAGGCGTCGCACCGACCCTGGCTGCCAGCCGGTCCACGGCGATCCCGCCCACCAGAAGCTGATGGCCGGCGACGACGGTCGCGGTCACCGCGACTCCATCCGGCGCAACTCGACCCGGTCGAATTTGCCGTTCATGGAACGGGGCAGTTCCGGCAGGATCTGGGTGCGCTGGGGAAGCATGTACTTGGGCAGATCCTGCGCGAGCGCCCTGACCAGACCTTCGTGGGTAACGTCGCAAGCCGCGGACTTCACCATCAGCACGATGTGCTGCCCCAGCCGCTCATCACCGATCCCGAGCGCCACCACCTCGCCGACCAGGCCGGTGGCGTAGGCAGCCTCTTCGATCTCGGTCGGACTGACCCGGTAGCCCGAGGTCTTGATCATGTCGTCGCTGCGGCCGACGAAGTACAGATAGCCGTCCTCGTCGCAGTAGGCAGTGTCGCCTGACCACACCGCGATCTCGGGCCGGGCCGTGCTGCTGCTCGCTCCGGGGGCCGGTTTGAAGCGCTCCGCGGTGCGTTCGGGATCATTCCAGTACCCCAGCGCGACCAGCGCGCCGCGATGTACCAGTTCGCCGTGCTCGCCGGGATCGCAGAGCGAACCGTCCGGGCGCACTACGAGCACCTCGGCGTTCGGGATCGCCTTGCCAATCGAATCCGGCCGGCGGTCCGCTTCGGCCGGCTCGAGATAGGTCGACCGGAATGCCTCGGTCAGGCCGTACATCAGGTAGGGCTCCGCATGCGGGTACAGCTTGCGCAGAACGCCGAGGGTGACGATGGGCATCCGCCCGCCGGTGTTGGCGAAGTAGCGCAGATTCGCGACCGACTCCTCCGGCCAGGTCAGCCCGGCCAGCTGCAGCCACAGCGGCGGGACGCAGGTGAGCGCGGTGACCTGGTGCTCAGCGCACAGCCGGACGACCTCGCGGGGCAGCACGTAGTTCATCAGCACCACGTGCGCTCCGGCGATGAAGGACGTGGTGAGCTGGCTGAGCCCGGCGTCGAAGCTGATCGGTAGCACCGACAGCACCACGTCATCGCTGGTGTGACCGAGATAGCCGGCCACGCTGGCGGCGCCGGCCAGCAGATTGCGGTGCGTGAGCACCACGCCCTTCGGTCCGCCGGTGCTGCCGGAGGTGTAGAGGATGGCGGCGATGTCGTCGTCGATGATGGCCTGGCCGTCCGGGACGGGCACCGGCTCGGCGTCCGCAACCCGATCCCAGCCGCTGACCTGCCAGGGGCCGCCGGGCAGCCGCGACTTGCCGGGGTCGCCGATGATCAGCACGTGCTCGACGGCGGTGTTCGCCGCGAGCGATTCCCTGACCACCTCCGCCCGCTCGGCCGTGGTGACCACGGCGCGGGCCGCGCAGTCGGCGAGCAGCCGGGTGAGGTGGCGGACCTTAAATAGCGGGTTGACCGGTACGAACACCGCGCCGGCAGCTGACGTCGCTAGCAGTGCGACGACCGTTTCGATCCGCTTCTCGGCGTACACCGCGACCCGGTCGCCGCGCCGGATGCCCAGCCGGTGCAGCCCTGCGGCGAATCTCGCGACCCGCTCGCTCAGCTCGCGGTAGGTCAACGTCTGCGACTTGTAGGTCAGCGCGGGCCGATCGGGCTCACCACGCCCGAGAAGCTGATCTATGCGGACCGGTAGCAGGGCGGTGCGCTGCGGCTCTATGCGGACCGGTAGCAGGGCGGTGCGCCGCGGCGCGCCGGCTACCTCAGACATGGGCGCTCTGCGCGGGGCCGAGCAGACCTGACACGGTCTGCCACAGCGACCCCGCCGTTGCGAAGGTCTCCTCCGTCAGCATGTCGTCGGGCATCTCCAGGCCGAGGCTGTCCTCGAGATCGGCCAGCAACTGGATCACGCCCATCGAGTCCAGACCCAGCGCGGCGAGATCGTCCTTCGCGGTCAGGTTGCTGGATTCCGCATATGGCAGGTGAGCCAGCAAGGTGTCCCGAAAGGAGCGGGGAATGTGCACACTCGTCATCTGAATCCCTCTCGGTCGGCCGAAGCCGCATCGCTCTAGGCACGCGCCGGCCGGAGCCTGACGGACGGCAGGACGGCCCGCCGACCGGTCAAATGAACCAAGGGCTGCTCTCGGGCGGCCATCATGGCGCTATCGCGACCAGGCCCTGCCGCCGTCGCATCGATAGCCGGCTCGCGGCGATCGGCCGCGCGCAGGCGCAGCAGGTACGGCGATAGCGCTGCGATGGGCGCGCCTGTCACGGTGGGCGGGTTGCAGGCAAACGTGCAGGCACCCTCGGACCAGGAGAAAATTCATGACGGCGAGTTCTCTGGCGCAGATGAGCTGGACCGACGCTGCGGATGACCGCGGCCAGCTTGTCAGCGAAAGCACTGCCAAAGCCGCCGGCCAGGCCGGCGCGATCGTCAGCGATCCGGCCGTAGACGTGTACCGGCACGCCGCCCGCAGGGGAGCGATCGGCTCGCTTGACGCGGTAGCGGCCGAGGTGGGTCGGCCCGTGCAAGAGATCTGCACGGCGGTCTCGAAGCTGATCGAACTGCGCCTGCTGCAGACTGACGGCCTTGGCGGCAACCGGTTGCTGCCGACGGACCCGGAACTCGCAGTCACGCGGCTGATCTCACCGCTCGAGCGGGAGACCTATCGGCGCCGGGATCTCACCGACCAGCTGCGGGGACAGATCGAGGCGATCGCCCGGCCGCAGTGCGGTTCCATCGACGGTCTGGACGGAGTTGCCGAGATCCGCGGGCTGTTCAAGGTGGCGAGCGAGGTGTGCCGGCACGAGTTGCTCGTGCTGCGTCCCAGCCACGCCGACGAGGAACTGCTCGATGAGCTGCTGGAGACCTGCTACAACGTGCTGGATCGCGGCGTCGCGGTCAGGGTGATCAGCCCGCATAGCAGCAGGGCCGGTTTCAGTTCGCGCGCCAAGGCCAAGCGGCTTGTCGACGGCGGCGCGGAGATCCGCACGCTCAGCCGTGTCCCGCAAGCGGCCGTGGTGTTCGACGGCTCGCTGGCGGTCATGCTGAACCTCTCCGAAGTCGGCGGCAGCCCTGGCGCCCGCCGGGTGCGCGACCAGGCCGTGGTCCGGTTCGTGGTGGACCTCTTCGACCAGCTGTGGGAGGGCGCGACCGCCTTCGCCTCCGGGGAACCCGGATACGCCGACGCTCTGGACAACCTTCAGCAGTCCATCCTGCGGCTGATGGCACAGGGTCTCACCGACGAGGTGGTGGCCCGCCGGCTCAGGATGTCGGTGCGTACCTGCCGGCGTCACATCGCCGCACTGCTGCAGAACCTCGATTCGGTGAGCCGGTTCCAGGCCGGTGTGCAGGCGGCCAGGCAGCTCAGCGTCCCGACCGCGGTAAGCGCCTGACCGGAACGTTTCCACGGCCGGCTCCCGCAGCTTCGCCCTGCGGAACATGCCGGGCGCGGACGGCCAGATGGACAGATTATCGCCGCAGCGCAGCGTCCGCTGCGGCCTCGTGCCGTGCCCTTCGCCGCGGCATCATGCCGCGGAGGTTGCGCCCGCCAGCGGACGCCGCCGGCCCAGCGGGCGCTGCCGGCATGGCCACCGCGACTGCCACCACCAGATCGGCCTGATGGGTGAGGGTCACCGAGATCTCCCGCAGTCCGGCTTCGACCGCCATCTTGCGTGCCCCGCCGGTCAGCGTCACCGAGGGCGCGCCCCAGCGGTCGCTGGTCACTTCGATGTCACGCCAGCGCAGGCCCTGCCCGAAGCCGCGGCGCAGGACCTTGCAGGTCGCTTCCTTGGCGCAGAACCGGCCGGCCAGCCGCTCGGCCAGCCGCTCGGAACCGAGCTGCTGTGCCTCCGCCAGCTCGGCCTCGGTGAACAGGATCGAGCGATAGCGGGGGTGCTCGGCAATCCGGGTGAACCGTGAGATGGACAGGAGATCCACGCCGATCCTCATGACCAACTCCCTTCTTCGCCGGGATCCCTTCTTCGCCGGGATCCATCAGTGCGGTGCGCAGTTGTGCAGCCCTAACGACGCAGGACCCGGGGGTTCCTGCCCGCCCGCACGGTGATGGGCATGCCGGTGACCAGGCCGATTACAGCGGCGATGGCCATCGTCCAGTACAAGCCGGTGACCTGGTGATGGGCGTGCACCGCCAGCGCCCCGATGACCAGAACGACGAGGAAGTAGCCCGAGTTCATCAGCACCGCGATCCGTCCGTGACCGACCTGTTCCAGGATGGTCAGCACGACCAGGGTGAGGCCGGTGCAGCCGAAGGTCGGGCCGACGATCATGACGAAGTGCCTGGCCTGCTCCGCCACGGCGGGGTTACCTGACATGACGCTGGCCAGCGGTCCGCCGAGCAGGATCAGGGCCACCGTCACCGACGCGTAGCCGGCCGTCGCCAGCAGCAGTCCGCGGCGGAACACCACCCGGTAGGCAGCCAGGCCGTGCCCGGGCAGGCTCTGATTCATCAGGACCGCTATCGCCGAACCCAGGCCGACCGCCGGCACGATGACAGCCGCCTGGATGGTGTAGCCGACATTGAAGCCGGCCACCGCCTGCTGGCCGGCCGGCCCGACGATCCGCAGCAGCACGAGGTCGACCACGGCCAGCACGACCGAGGTGATGCCGACCGGAAGCCCGATCCGCAACAGCATCCGCCAGGTGTCCGGGCGCCAGGCAGTAAGGCGGCGGGGGCGCACCAGGCCGACGTGCACCAGGGCGCCGAAGCCGAGCGCGATCTCGACGGCACCAGCGGCGCCGGCCGCGATCGGAACCACCATCAGGCCGCCGTGCAGGGCCAGGTCGGCACTCACGATGCCCAGGTTGATCGTCACGTACGTCGCGGTGATGATGGCCGCGATCCCGGTGCGGCCGGCCCCGCGCAGCACCCCGGAGCAGAGCTCGCCCAGCATGCCGAACACCGTGGCGACCGCCATGGCCGCCAGAAACACGCGGAAGGTCCCGCGCGAGCCGCCAGCGACGCCGATGGCGCTGGACAGCGGTCCGGCCAGCGCCATCAGCAGCCCGCCGAGCACGACGAAGACGGCCACACCCGCGCGGGCGATGCTGCCGAGGTAGTCCGCGCTCGCCTGCGGGGCGCCGCGACCGCACGCCTGCGCGACCGACACCTGCACGGTCACGGCCAGGCCCGTCGTCATGGCCAGGAACAGATAGGAGACCGGGGTGTACACGGAGCGCACGTAGAGCGCGGAACCGCCCATGTGGCCGATCAGGGCCAGGACCACCACCTGCATCACGACCGCGACGACGGCGGACGCCACCATCGGCAGTGACACCCTGATGATCCGCTGATATGAGACATCGCCGTGCTGTCCGCTCGTATCGTCCCGGGCGGCATCGGGCGATTCCGTCAGGCTGCGGGTAGTCATCAGGCCCTCCCTGCGCACAGGCGTCCAGCATCGGGCCGATCGAGATCACACACTGGCATCGCCGGCTTGGTAGCCCCGGGACACGTGCAGCCGCTGGATGTTGCCGGTGCCCTCCATGAACTCGAAACCGCAACTGTCGCGGATCCACTTTTCCAGCAGCGGGTGCTCCAGCAATCCGGCCGGACCGAGGGCGCTGGACGCCCAGCGCGCTGTCTGCACAGCGACCCGGGCGGCGCCGAGCTTGGCCACGCACGACAGGTAACTCCGCTCCGGGTCCCGATCGGTCCGCGCTGCCGCCTCGAATACCAGTTCACGGGCGGCCTGTGCCCGGGCCAGGACAAGGTCGGCGCCGGTGGCATTCTTGTGATGCTCGGCGACGTACTCGGTCATGGCCAGCGCGGTGCCGACGGCGGCTCCGGCGACCTGCACCCGCATCGCGTTGAAGGTCTTGATCGCGCCCCACATGCCGCGCCGGGTGGCGGGCAGGTGCTGGCCGAGCAGCATGTCGCTGCGCACCGGCACCTTGTCGAAGCTCAGCTCGCTGAGGTAGGCGCCCCGCAGGCCAATCGTGTCCACCCGCTTGCCCTGCCAGCCGGCCGCGGGCAACTCGATCAGCGCCGCGCGGATGGACAGCGGGGACGGGCCGGTGCGGCCGAACACCACCCCGATGCCGCCGCGGGCGCCGTTGCCGATGTAGAGCTTGCGGCCCGAGAGCAGCCAGTCCCCGGCGCCGTCGCGCTCCAGGCGGGTCTCCATCGCGGTCGCGTCGCTACCGTGACGGGGCTCGGTCATGGCGAAGAAGGTCCAGGTCCGGCCGCCGTGCAGGCGGGTGTAAAACAGCTCCTGCTGTTTCTCGGTGCCGAGCAGGTCGACGATGACGCCGGCCAGCGCGGGTGACGGGCAGGCTAGCGCCACCGCGGCGTCGCCCCTGGCCAGTTCCACGGTCCCGACAGCGTTCTCCAGGCAGGAGGCACCGTGCTTCAGCAACTCCCCGCTGGCGGAGTGGGATTCGCGGTAGGCGTCGGGCGTGCCGACCTCGCGCATCAACGCGAACACCGGGGAGTCGAGGTGGGCCTCCATCGCGTCCGGATCGGCGTCTATCGACAGTGCGCGGGCACGCAGGTCTTCCGACGCCACCCGGGTGGCGTTCCTGATCGCCTGCAGCCGCGCGTCCATGCCGGTCACTGCGCCGCCTCCCCGGCTAGCCAGGTGTCGGCCACCAGGACCGCGACGTACAGCGCGCGGACGGGATAATCGGCCAGATACCCGATTGCGCCGAAGAGTTTGGTGACCTGCCAGCCGAGCTCGCCGAGCTGCCGGTGCAGTTCGGCCATCGCAGCCAGGTCGTGCTGGCACCGCGCGTATACCCGCAGCAGCTCGACGTCGGCGATGACGTTGGCGATATCGCCGCTCAGCAGTTGCTTGCTCAGCAACGGCTCCCCGCCGGTGGTGCGGCCGGCCAGATGCTCGACGGCCAGGTCCAGTAGCCGGCGGACGAGGCCGAGCCGGACGGCGGCGAGCAGCTTGCCGGTCCTCAGGAGGCCGGGCGTGGCCTGCGGCCGGTCGCCGGGGCACGCCACGAAGACGATGCCCTCCGGTTCGGCCAGCCGGTGTGTCCGCGTCTTGGCGCCGATCGGCGCCTGCCGGGACGGAACCGCCGCCCACCGGCCGGGGGCCACGGCGAGAACATCCACTCCGAGCAACGCCAGTCCGAGGCCGGCGGCCAGGCCATCGGACCGGGCGACCAGCTCGCATTCCCGCATGCAGCTCTTCCGGAGCTCGCCGGTGGCGGCGCTCACCGTCCGGCCTCCGGGCAGAGCAGGCAACTGCGGAACATGCCGCCGACCGGATCGTGGTCGGCGACCAGGACGGGTTCGCTGATCGGCCAGCGGCTCGCCAGCGCAGCCCAGACACCGGTGCTCTGCGCGTCGGCGTCGGCGACCTGCACGCGATCAGCCAGGGCCGTACCGGCCAGCGCAGCCGCCAGTCCGGCACCGGCCAGGATAGCTGTCGGCCCGGTGCCGACGCCGTGCCGGGCCATGGCCGCGGCGAGGGCGCCCGCTGCGGTCGGGTCGCCGGGTTCGGACGTCCGCGCATCGATGAAATCGCTGACGACTGCGCCGCCGGTCCCGCCCACCGTCAGCAGTACGGCGGCGTCGGGTATCGCGCTGACCGTGTCGTCGGGCTCGGACATCGCGGCATTCTGGTCGTAGACGAACAGCGCGCCGTGATCCAGCTCGCCCATTCGCCGCATGCCGTCGGTAATCCGCAGGGCGGTGAACCCGGCCCCCGGGCCGGTTTCTGCCACCGACCACGGGACGGGTGAGCCGGGCAACCGCTGGGAGAGGTAGAAACCGGCCACATCGGCATGGAAGAGGTCCGGCGAGTGATAGGCGAGGATCACCGCGTCCAGCTCGGGAAGGGGCTCGGCCAGCTGCGACAGCAGCGCCTCGCTCATCGAGATGAAGCCGTTGCCCATGCGCGTGGAGATTTCCTGCAGCTCGCCGGTGATCCCGTACGCCAGCGTGAAGTCGCGGGCCGAGTCGTCCGGCCCGATGTCCCACGCGATCAGCGGCTGGGTTCGCTGCGAGAACACGCGATGGACGATGCCGGACACGCGGATCCCCGCTGCCGCAAGCGGCGCGGTGACGTTCACCGTCCGCGCGAGCGTCTGCTGCTGGGTCATGTCCTCACACCGCTGCGGCGGAGACGAATCCGGCCTCGATGTAGTCGGTCAGGCTGCCGACTGTCTGGAAGATCTCGGGCTCCAGCTCGTCGGGATCGACTTCCAGGTTGATCGTGTCCTCCAGCGCCATCAGCAATTCGATGACGCTCGTGGAGTCCAGACCCAGCTCGTCGAACAGCCGGGCATCCTCCGGCAGCTCGGGGATGTCGCGGTTCAGCACAGCTGACAGGGCGATCTGAAGGTGGGCGATGATCTCGGTGCGATTCATGCGGGCTCACTCCTGTGATGGGTGCTGTCGGGGGTCACGCTGTACAGGTGCTGGGGCCTCAACAGGTCCTCAGGTTCGTCGCGGCTGCGCACCAGGTGCGCCTCGCCGTCCACCACCAGCACTTCGGCCGGGAAGCCGTGGCTGAGGAACAGCCCGGGCGAGGCGGACGGCCCGTAGGCACCCGACCTCAGGATGCCGATCAGGTCACCAGGTTTCAGGTCGGGCAGCGGCACATTCTTGAGCAGCGTGTCGTTCGGGGTGCAGAGCGGGCCGGCCACGCTCCACCGCGTCAGCTCGCCCCCGGCGCCAGTGCACCGCGCCGGGTTCAGCATCGCGGCAGGGAAGTTGCGTTTCACGAAAGAGCCGGTGCCCACCGCGGCCATGTGGTGGTGGGTGCCGCCGTCGGTGACCGCGAACCGCTCTCCCATGGACGTCTTCACATACCGGACAGCCAGCATGTAGACACCCGCTCGGCCGGTCAGGTAGCGGCCGGACTCCATGATCAGCCGGGTGTCCGGGTGGTTGCCGGCGAATTTGTCCAGCAGCGGATTGACCTGCGCCGCAACAGCCTCGGCCTCGAGATCGGCCTCGCCGTCGAAGTAGGCGACCCCCAGGCCGCCACCGATGTCGACCGCGTCCAGCCGGATGCCGAGCCGGTCCGCCGCCCGCTCTGCCAGCTCCAGCACATAGCTGGTGTTCTTCCCGATCACCTCGGCATCGAGGATCCGGGTACCCAGGTAGACGTGGATGCCGGCCACGTCCGCATGCCGGTACCGTCCGGTCAGGTCGCCCGCCGCGAGCACCTCGGCCTCGTCGATGCCGAACTGGCGCGGCTTGCCGCCCATGGTCAGCCGGGAGCCCTTGATCGCGTAGGCCGGGTTGATGCGCAGCAGCACCCGCTGACGCACGCCTCGCTCGCGCGCGAACCGCTCGATCCGATCCAGCTCGCCGAAGGATTCGCAGACAATAGCGTAGACACCGGCCTGCAGGCAGGCCAGCAGCTCTCGGTCGCTCTTGCCGGGGCCGAGGAAGATGATATTCTCGGCCGCCACGCCGGCCAGCAACGCGGTGCGCAACTCGACCATCGACGAGACCTCGGCCCGCGCACCGTCGGCATGCAGCAGGTGCACGACGCTGATGTTCGGATTGGCCTTCAGCGAGAAGAAGATCTCCAGAGCCGGATGCAGCACAGCGGCCAGCTCGGTGATGGTCCGGGTGAGCTGGTCGCCGTCATAGACGTACAGCGGCGTACCGAAGCGCTCTGCCAGTTCGGCGTATTCGATGCCCTGGATTTTCATCGGCCTCTTCTTTCGCCGATTTGGACCAGGGTTGCCGCGAATGCCGCGCCGAGGCCGGCGGAAACGAGCAGGACGAGATCGCCGGCTTTCACCAGCCCGGTGTCCCGGACACTTGCAAGGTTGATGAAAGGATCGGACGCGTAGCAGTGGCCGAACTTGGGGATGTTGTCCAGGTAGACCCGTTCCATCGGAATTCCGAGATCTCGGGAGATGCCTTTCCAGGTCAGCCGGTTGACATTGTGCGGCAGGATAATATCGATATCGCCGGGCTGCCGTCCGGCGTCGGCAATTGCGGCCTGCATGACATTGCGAAGATTTTCTACATAGATCTTCTTGTATTCCAGTCGGAGCTCCTCCGGCCAATGCAGGCATTGGTAGAAGCGCCCGAGCACGGTGAGCGCCCGGCCGACGACGCGGTCCCCGGTCGCATCCTGCCCGATGAGGGCGGCGGCTGCTGCCTCGCCCAGCAGCGTGGTGTCGGGAATGATGCGCTGCGTGTCGGAGACGATCTTGTCCCCGGTGAGCAGGAGAACCTTGTCGCCGGGCTGCGCAGACTGCAGCAGCGCGCGGGCGACCTGCAGCGCGTGGAGTCCGACCACGCAATTCATGTGGGACATGCTGAACACCACCGCATTACGTAGCCCGAGCGCGGTGCGGACGTCGCAGAGCATGCTCTTCGACGCCGTCGCGACGTGCTGCATGGTGTGGGCATGGATAAGGAAGCGCACCGAGTCGCGGTCGGCGTCCCGCAGGGCATCCGCGCCGGCCGCAGTCAGCATGTCGGCAAGATCGAGATCCGGGGCGATAGCGATCCGGTCCAGGCCGAGGTAGCGGGTGAGGAACGAGACCTGATTCCGGCTGAGCGCCAGTGCCTCGCTGAGGTCCTGCACAGAGGCGCTGGACTCAGGCAGGAAGACGCCGATCCGCTCGAGGTAGGTCATGCCCGCTCCAGCAGGCCGGCCAGGGCCGACAGCGGCCGGGCAGTGCCGAGCTGGCCGATCGAGATGCCGGCCCAGCCGGACTCGCGCAGCGCCTCAACCACTCGCGGCGAGCGCAGCGCGCGACCGCCGGAGGCCGGGTAGCTGTCGGCCAGATTGAGCCGGCCGACCCCGTTGACCTGCGACACGGCTGCGGCCAGCGCCCGCTCGGCCGCGGTGCCTGCCAGCAGGACGTCGTGATCCAGGCCGTCTCCGGCCAGGGTCGGCGCCAGTCCCTCGATGTCGACGAGCCGGAACCAGTCCGGGCAGCGCACCGCCGCATGCTCGAACATCGCGCCGAGCACATGCCGGCGCAATGCAGCGGCCGTCACCGAGCCCTTCACGACCACGTTGGCGACGAGTCCGCGATCGACGACGCTCAGCTGTGCCGAGTCGACGGCTGCGTGGCCGCAGAGCACTGCCTCGGTCTCGTCGACGTCCACCGCGTCCGGACCTACCCGCACGATCCGGCGCGATGCGTCCGGTGCGAAACCCAGCAGACCGGCTACCTGGCTGACCCGCAGGTCCACCGCGGGATCCCGGTGGGCGGCCAGCAGCCGCGCATACCCGCGTAGCCAGCGCTCGACATCCTCCCGCCTCATCACGGCTGCCATCGCCTGCAACACGAGCGTCACGCCGTCGGACCACTCATAGATCCGGAAGTACGTGTCGGAGCCGGCCCGCGCCCAGTCAGCCGGCGCCGGGTTCGGCGTGAGCCGGTCCCGCCGGGTGCCGCAGGACTTCGGCGCCTGGCTGAGGAAATTCAGTTCCGACGCCAGGCGGACCGGCTGGCCGCGCCGGGTGCTCTCGCAGGCGACCAGCTCGGCAATCTCGTCGTAGGGGACATGCGCGTGGGCCAGCGATTGCTCGACCCGAGCCGTGGCCCGGCGCAGGACCTCACTGAACGGCGGGTCATCGCTGAGGTCGATCCGCACCATGGTGGGGTACGACATGCACGTAACGACGGACGGATAGCCGCTCGCTTCACGCTGGCTGGTGTACATCCGGTGCGCCGTGCACTTCTCGCCGGTGTAGGCCGCCATGGTCACCGAATAGGCGGCCAGGTGCACTGCCGAGGGCCAGACCCGCTGCCGCTTCCCGATATCCTGGGTGGTCTGCAGCAATGACGGCGAGGTCAGCGATGCGCTGTGCGCAGCGCCGGGCACCGGGACGCGCCTGCGCCGGCTGGCGAAGACGTCGGCGGGCAGGCGGCGGACCTCGTCGCGCCAATGCTCGAGCGCTGGCTGCGTCGAGGCGCTCGGCAGGGCGGACTCGCGGCGGGCCAGATCGACCGGCTGGTGCGCGACCGGCTGCAGCGCAACAGGCCGGCCACTGATGACCGCCGTCAGCATCATGTCCAGGTCACTGCGGAGCGCCCCGAGACTCACGTCGTCGAAGGCGACGTGGTTGAACACCATGTGCAATCGCTTGACGACCCCGGCCGCGGTGACGACGCAGGCCCGGATCGGCCACTCCCGGCCCATGTCGAAGTCGGTCTCGGTGACTCCTCTGATCGCCTCGGCGGGCGTCGCGGTGCCGTCGTCCGCGACAGCGAGGGTGATGGGCATCGGTGCGGGCGGCTGGACGTGCTGCCGGGGCAGGCCGCGGGCATCGAGTGCGAAGACGGTGCGCAGGACCTCGTGCCGGCGCACCAGGCAGTTCAGCGCCAGCTGGATTTGCGTGACGGTGACGCCGGCGGGCAACGGGAAGCTATCGGTAATGTGCGCTTCGTGCCGCGATCCGGCGGGTGCCGCGAGGTAGCGCAGCCAGTGGTACCGCTGGCCCCAGCAGAGGTTCGCACTGCGTTCGGTAAGCATCTGGCCCTCCTTCGGCACGTCCGGCAGTCACGGTTATCAGTCTGATAATCACGCATCCCGCAGGGCTGCGGCACTGCCTGCCGGTGTCCATTTGTACATGGCGCATAGCTGTCACCGCAGTGGTGGCCGGAAAAAATCGAAACCCTTGACAGCGGGATTCGCCAACGGCGAGTCTAAGTGGACCGAAGCCGATTTGGCTAATTCGGATAGCTCGATATATCGACAGGGAGCGAGGTGATTTCTGATGTCGAAGTCCGCCGTGAAGGCCGCCGTTAAGGCCGCAACGAAGGCCGCAGCGAAGTCCGCCGTGAAGGCCGCCGCGAAGGCCGCGTAATGGCCATCGGCATGGCGGCAGGAGGTTCTTTCGGGGATTTCTTGCCGCCGTGCCGGAGTCGCTTCATCACGCACCAATTCCACTGAGAATGCACATTGCATGATCGCCGAGCCACGGGCTGGGCACTCGTATGGCCGCCCCGCGAGCGCCGGGCGGGCACGCCGCAGGGAGGACCTGATGCTGGACGCGATCGCCGAGTGCGAGAAGGCCGGCTACGCCGATGGCCTGGCTGCTGGCCTCGCCCAGGCCCTGACCGGGGTGGACGTGCTCTGCCCGCCCGGTCCGGTGGCGGCGGTCCCGGCTGCCGCGGTCCCGGCTGGCGCGGCAGTGATCGGGCACCGGCTGGCCGATCTCGAGGGGATCAGCCTGGTGCGATGCGCCGACCATGAGCCCGCGCGCGGGCTCACCGCGCTCGGCGCCCGGCTCGGCGCGGTCCGGCTCGGCATCACCGGGCTGCTGATCGAACGAGCTGTCGAGCATCTTTCCGGCCGGACGGCCGGCGGTGAGGCGACCATTCGCAAGCAGCTGGTGGCCGGCACGCTGGCCGACGCCCTGACGGCCACCGAGTCGCTGCGCCAGCGCCTGCTGGTGGCCGGGCACGTGGCGGTGGCCGTGACCGATCTGCACGACCGGCTGAACGCGATCGACTGGGAAGTGGCGAAGCTGCTGGGCGCAAGCGGGTACCTGGCCTGCGGCCCGGCGCGCGGCGCCTACGTCGCCCGGCTGATAGCCAACTGCTGGATCGCCCGGGAGGCAGGCTGATGACCGAGCTGGAGCCCGCGCTCAGGGAACTGCGGAGCACGTGCCGGGAGGTGGCAGTCGATCTGCGCTCCCGAGCGCTGGCCGTCGACGCCCGGCCCCTCGAGATGGCTGCACACCTGGACTCGGAGACCTTGACGTCGCTGCGCACCGCCAGTACGCCCAGGCGATTCCGGGACTGCGACGATTCACTGTTCGGGGCAAGCTACACCGGCAGCTGCCTGGCCCGTGTCGTCGCCAACGCCGAGCTCGCCTGCGGCGACGCCGGAATACTGAGCGCGAACACCGGGGCGTCGCTGGCAGGGCTTGCCGTCGATGCGCTCGGCAGCGACGATCAGCAGGAGCGGTTCTACCGCGCCATCGCCGACGGCCGGACCTGGACCTTCTTCGCCATGACGGAGGAGGCCCGAGGCAGCGATGCCTCGGCCATGCAGACCCGCCTCGATAAGGATCCCGGCGGCGGCTGGCGGCTCAACGGCGCCAAGCGCTACGTCGCCAACGCCGTCCGGGGCGGCATCGGCGTGGTGTTCGCCCGCACCGGCCCCTCGGCCCTGACCATTCGCGCCGCCCTCGTCCAGCTCCCGGCCGCCGGCTTCGACGCGCACCTGCTCGACATGATCGGCCTGCGCGGCGCCTGCATCAGCGGGCTGGCCTTCGACGGGGTACGCATCCTGCCGGACGAGCTGCTCGGCAGCCACCTGCCGGCCTCCCGGCGTGGCATGTGGGGCGCCGGCCGCGTCTTCAACGTCATGCGGGCGCAGATCGCGGCACAGGCGCTCGGAGTGGGGTTCGCGGCCTGGGGCTACGTCCGCGAGCAGCGTCCCGGTTGGTCCGGGCTTGACTTGATGTCGGCGCGGCTGGCAGCCGCCCGGGCTTTGCTCTACGACGTCGCGGCCACGATCGACGGCTCCCCTGGCGACCGTCGGTCACCCTCGATCGCCAAGCTGCACGTAACCGACCTCGCCGTACAGGCCACCCGGTGGGCCGAGTACGCACTCGGTCCGGGCTCGCTGGCCGAACACCCGCTGCTGGAGAAATGGTGCCGGGACGTGTTCGCCTTCGAATTCATGGATGGCACCAGCAACATCCTCCGCCTCAACATCGCGCCCGTCCCGGCGCGGCAAGGGCTGGCATCGTGACATCGACCGTGCTCCGCGCACCGGCATCGCGGCCCGCCACCGGCGCTCCCGCCTGGTCTGCCCGGGCGTGCTCAGACTCGGATTACGACGACGTGCTGGCGTTCTTCAGCGAGCCTGATTTCTTCTTCCGCACTGCCGAACCGGACACCAGGTCGGAGTGGGAGATCCGGAAACTGGTCGGCGCGGACACCCGGCTGCTGCTCGCCGACGACGAGCCGGCCGGCCTGTACGCCCTCGAGGGCTTCGGCGGTGAGCACGGCTGTCACTACCAGTTGCACCTGCGGTTGCGGGCCGCGGCGCCGAATGCCTGGTGGCACTCGGCGTTCGAAGAGATCGTCCGGGCGCTCACCTGGAAGAAGGAACTGGTGCGCCTCGCCGTCCAGGTCGGCGAGTTCGACGGCCGCGGACTGGCCTTCGCCCGCTCGCTGGGACTCACCGAGGAGGGCACCCTGGCCAGCGTCGTCCGGCACGGAGGCCAGCGCTACGGATACGTTTTCTTCGCGCGGATCTGGGCGCTGACATCATGATGCTCAGGGGATATCGCGCCGGCGACCTGGAGCTGCTGTCCGGGACATGGCTGTCCGGCGAGCTGCTGGGGCTGCCCTTGCCCAACTGGCCCGTGCTGGCTGAGCCGGCCACGGTCGGGCCGCCGTCGGACGAGACGTCGGAGCTGTGCGTGGCGCCCGGCACGGGCTTCGTCCGCTACTGCGACGTCGACTGGGTGCATCGCAGGGCACGCTTGGAGATCGGGGTACGGCGCGAGGCGGCCGACTCGGCGGAGTTGCTGATCTCGGCTGCCGTTGCGTACGGCTTCCGGACGCTCAGCCTGCGGCGCGTCTATGGCTGGGTCACCCCCGCGACACACCCGCCGCCCTACCTCTGCGAACGGGCCGGACTCCAGCGCGAGGCGACGATTCCGAGCGCCGTCTGGTTCGACGGCAGGCCCGTGCCACGCGAGATCTGGGCGGCGGTCCGTCGTGACTGACCTCGAGCGGTTGGACCCGCCAGCTGCGGCGGCAGCGCTGCGGGCCACGCCGGACGGCGCACGCGGCTTCCTCGGCGTCGACCCGGTGACCCAGAACGACATGGCGATCGCGGGTGAGCTGACCCGGCTGGGTGCCCATGTGTTCCGCCGTGGGCAGGCGCTGCTGGGGTTCGTGCCTAACAGCGAGCAGCCGCGCCAGGCCACGGTCGCGACGACCTCGGCTGATCCCGATCTGATGACCGAGTTCCTGACGTTCCTCGGCTCGTATCAACGCTGCACCTCGTATGTGGCCATGGTGCCGTCCGGCAGCGCGGCCGAGAGCACGTTCAACGGTTGCGGCTTCCACCGCACCGGCACGTTGCGCGGTCACCGTTACCAGACTGGCCAGTACCAGGACGTTCACGTGTATTTCGCGACAGTGGGGGACCTATGTCGTTCGTGACCTTGAGACACTTCACCCTCGATGACATAGCAGCCCGTACCGGGCTGCTGCGCGAGACGCGATTCCAGGCGAACCTGACCGACTTCGCGGTGTCCACCGCTGACGACGCCCTGCTCGCCAACCAGCGCCGAACCATCGCCGAGGAACACCATGTCAAGCAGATATTCACGTTGTGCGGGCCGAATGACGAAACGGTCGGCTTCGCCTGGATCACCACCATCGACTGGCGCAGCCAGAGCTGCGAGCTGTCCTTCGGCGTCCTGCCCAAGTTTCGTGGCGGGTTCGGCATCACGGCAGTGCGCGCGGCGTTGCACTACCTGCGCTCGGAGCTGAACATGCAGGTCATCATCAATCAGGTGCTCGATCACAACACCATGCTGCAATCGGCCGAGTCACTGGCTGCCGCCTCCCGGGTCCGGTGCGAGTTCGACTCCTACACGGTCGGGCAGTGGCGCACCGCGATGTTCTGGACCGACACCGAGGATGACGCGCGCATCCAGGATCTCAAGGTGGCGCAACGCCGGCGGGACCTCGCCGAGCGGATCCGGGCGAAGGCGAATCAGGCCTCATGACCGGTCCGGCCGCCGGGTACCTGGCGCACCCCACGATCAGCGGTGACTCCGTGGTCTTCTGCTGCGAGGACGACTTGTGGCAGGTCCCGGCCGCTGGCGGGCCGGCGGGCCGGCTCACCTCCGGCATGTCGCAGGCCACCCGTCCCCGGCTGTCGCCCGATGGTGATCGGGTGGCGTTCTGCTGTCAGAACGACGGCCCGGCAGAGGTCTACGTGCTGCCGACATCCGGCGGCACCGCGCGACGGCTGACCTATCAGGCTCGCTGTTCGGTGGTCGGCTGGCATCCGGGCACCGGCGAAGTCCTGTACGCCAGCACTGCCGGGCAGCCGGCCGCGTTCGGCTACCGCCTCTTCGCCGTGTCGCCCGATGGCGGCCCGAGCAGGCTGCTGCCGTGGGGCGCAGCCAGCTCGGTGTCTTTCGGCCCGGCCGGCGGGATCGCGCTCGGGCGCAGCATCGCCGATCCGGCCCGGCGCAAGCGGTACCGCGGCGGCGCGGCCGGCCAGCTCTGGCTGAGTACCGCAGCAGAGGCGCCGTTCCGACGACCCGTATTGCCGCCGGGAAACCTGGTCGACCCATGCTGGGTCGGTGACCGCGTCTACTTCCTCAGTGACCACGAGGCAACTGCGAACGTGTACTCGGTGTTGCCGGACGGTTCGGACCTGCTCAGTCACAGCGATCACCGACATCACTACGCGCGCAACCTAGCCACGGACGGACGGCGGCTGGTCTACCAGGCCGGCGCGCGGGTGTACCTGCTCGACCCGGCCGATGGCCGGGCCCGGCCGATCGACGTGCAGCTGGCTAGCTCGCAGATCCAGCGGGCGCGGCGATTCGTCGCGGCGGCCGACTACCTGGACGGCGCCAGGCTGAGCCCGGACGGCGCTGAGCTGGCAGTGGTGGCACGCGGCAAGGCATTCACCTTCGCGCCCTGGTCCGGCCCGGTGCGGCAGCACGGCACGGCGGACGGGGTGCGCTACTCCTTCCTCAACCGGCTGGCCGACGGCACGCGCCTGGTCGCCGCCGCCGCCGATTCGCGTCCTGCCGAGCACCTGGTGCTACTGCCGGTCGATTCCCCCGCGCCCGCGACCGAAATCTCCCTGGAGGGGATCGGCTGCGTCACCGAACTGCTGGCCTCGCCCGCGACCGGGCAGGTGGCGTTCGCGACCAACCGCCAGCAGCTATGGTTGCTGGACACCGCCGCGGACGAGCCGACGCCACGGCTGGTGGACGCCACCGCGCACGAGCGGATCGAGGATCTGGCCTGGTCGTCCGACGGGCGATGGTTGGCCTACACCTATCCGGACACCGCGCGGACCTCGGCGATCAAGGTCGTCGAGGCGCGGACCGGCCGTACCTTCGCGGTCACCGAGCCGGTTTTCCGGGATTGCCGGCCGGCCTTCGACCCGGCCGGGCGCTACTTGTACTTCATCGGCCAGCGCGATCTGACGCCGGATCTCGACCAGGTGCAGTTCGACGTCGGATTCCCCTTCGGCGCACGTCCCTACCTGGTGACCCTGCGCGCGCGCGAGCCATCGCCCTTCGGGCCCGGAGCGCCGCTGCCCGCCGAGGCGCCGGACGCCTCGCCGGTGACCGACATCGAATTCCCCGGCATCGCCCGGCGGGTGGTCGCATTGCCGGTGGCAGAGGGCCGGTATGCGACCGTCCTCGGCCTGCCGGACCGGGTGCTGCTGCTTCGGGTCCCGGTCGCCGCGCCGGACCCGGCCACGGGCGGCCGCGATCCCGAGGGAACCGTCACGGCGGTGAACCTGGCCACTGGCGAGGTAACGGCGGACTACCTGGACGGCGTGGACGAGCTCAGCACCGACGCCCGGTCCCGCACGGTGCTGTACCGCAGCGGTACCCGATTGCGGGTGCTCGCCGCCGACGCCGACTCCGACAAGGCGTCCGAGCAGGACGTGCCGTGGGCGGCGGCCGGGCGCCCGAGCGGCTGGCTCGACCTGAACCGGGTACGGGTGGCGGTGCGGCCGGCGACGGAATGGCACCAGATGTTCCGCGAGGCATGGCGACTGCAGCGGGAGGCGTTCTGGGACGAGGCGATGTCGGACCTGGACTGGGACGCGATGTACGAGCGGTACTTCTCGCTCCTCGAGCTGGTCGGCTGCCGGTCAGAGCTGTCCGATCTGCTGTGGGAGCTACAGGGCGAGCTGGCGAGTTCACACGCCTACGAACGCGGTGGCGACTACGGTCACGACGGGGTTCACGGACGGCCGCAAGAATCGTCGCAGCCGCCGGGGCAGGGCTTTCTCGGCGTCGACTGGGCCGAGCCCGAACCCGGCGACCGGAGGCCAGCCTGGCGAATCGCCGGCCTCCTGCGCGGCGACTCGTGGAACGAGTCGGCGACCTCGCCGTGCAACCGGCCGGGTACCGACATCCGGCCGGGCGATGAGGTGCTGGCGGTCAACGGTCAGCCGCTCGGCCGGCCGGGGCCGGGTGAGCTGCTGGTCGGCCAGGCCGGGCGCGAAGTGGAGCTGACGCTGGCGCGCGCTGGGTCGCCCGGCCGGCGGGTCACCGTGCGCGCTGTCGCGGATGAGTCCCGTGCGCGTTACCTGGACTGGGTCGACGGCAATCGCGCCCACGTCCATGCCGTGTCGGAGGGGCGGCTGGGGTACCTGCACGTGCCGGACATGTCGGCCGACGGATATGCCGACTTCATTCGGGGCTTCCTGTCCGAGCTAGACCGCGACGGGCTCGTCGTGGACGTGCGGTTCAACGGCGGCGGCCACGTCTCGCCACTGCTGCTGGACCGGTTGTCCCGCCGCCGGGGCGGAGCCGAGCACGGCCGGTGGACCGGCGCGGTCCCGTACCCGCCGGAGGCGCCGCGCGGGCCGATGGTTGTACTGATCAACGAGGAAACAGGTTCCGACGGCGAGCTGTTCGCTCACCTGTTCCGTGATCGTGGCCTCGGGCTGCTGGTCGGACGCCGGACCTGGGGCGGCACCATAGCCACCTGGCCGCGCCGCGCTCTGGTTGATGGCACGGTGACGACGCAGCCCGAATTCTGCTACGACCTCTCCAACGTGGGACGCGGGCTGGAGAATCAAGGCGTCCACCCCGACGTCGAGGTGGAGTTGGAGCCGCGCAGGGACGGTCGCGGAGGGCGGCACGAACCTGCCGAGGACCTGCAGCTGGGGGCTGCCGTCAGGGTGCTCGGCCACGGGCTCGGCGAACGGCCGTCGGGTACTGGCCAGTGGTCCGGCCGGCCCGCGAGGGCGGCCGCCGTGCCGCGATTAGGCGGCCGGCCGCGATGACCGCGCCCGGGGTTGCCTACCGGTGCCCCGCCGTTGAAACGGGTGAGGACGCGCCGGCTCCCGGCGAGTGCCATATCTGGCTCGTGCCGATCCGGCGCCGCGTCGACTGGCTGGACCTGCTCGACGACGACGAGCGCCGGCACGCCCGGCGCCTGACGGTCCGTCACGTCCGGGACACCTTCGTCACGTCCAGGGCGGCACAGCGGCTGATCGGCTCTCGCTACCTGGGATTGCCGACCCGCCAGGTCAGCGTCAGCCGGGTCTGCCGATACTGCGGCGCCCTGCACGGCCGGCCGGTCTTCGACGCCGGGACCCTTGACTATTCGGTCTCCCACGCAGGCAACTGGGTCCTGGTCGCAGTCGTCGGGGCCGGCCTCGTCGGCGCCGACATCGAGTGTGTCGAATCCGATCGCGACATCGACGCGCTGGCCGGTGTCGCACTGACCGCCGGTGAGCTCGAGCATGCAGCGAGGATGCCGCCGGCCGAGCGTGCGGCGGCTTTCTTCATTGCGTGGACGCGCAAGGAGGCGGCGATGAAGCTGACCGGGCTCGGACTTCAGGCACCGCCGAACCAGCTGGACGTCAGTGGCTCAAGGGTGATTGTGGACCGGGTTCCGCGCTGGCCTGACGTCCCCGTGCACCTGCACGGAGCCGCTGCACCGACCGGGTACCAGCTGGCGCTCGCCACGACGATGCCGCTGACTGCGGTCCATCGACATATCCGGACGTCAGACATCTGACCGCTTGCACCCGTTCATAGGTGTGACGCGAGGACCGGTGCTGACCAGCGGCCCCGTGCGGGCGGCGGATATCCGCTCGATGCCGTGGCTGACCGCACTCAGGTTTCGTACTGGCAAGCAGCCCGGCAAATCTTGGTGAACTAGGCTAGATGCCAGGCTGCCTGGCGTCATGATTCCGGCGAACGTGATCTTCCTATTGCGAGCGACTCAACCAGCGACGGCGGGACTGAGAATGCGGCTGAAAATGGGCAGGCGAACCCTGGCGGCCGCGGCGGCCCTGTGCGCGGCGGCATCCTTCAACGTCCTGGGAGCCCCGGCCGCGCTGGCGACGCCGACAGCGACGACCGCGCTGGCGACGCCGACAGCGACGACCACGGCTGTGTCGGCCCGCGTCTGCGGGTCCATGGCCGGGGCCAGGCCGCACATCACCAAGGTGCTCTGGATCTTCATGGAGAACACGTCCTACGGCACGGGCGCGAAGCAGATCCCCGGCGACCCGAGTGCGGCCTACATCGACGGAACGCTGCTGGCACAGTGCGGGAGTTCATCCGACTACCACGGGGTCTCGCATCCGAGCTACCCGAACTACCTCGCCGCCACCAGCGGCAGCACCCACGAGTCCGTCAGCGACCACCTCGGATTTTTCACCAGCAAGAGCATCTTCTCGCAGGTCGATCCGTCGTGGCGCAGCTACGAGCAGTACATGCCGGTCGGCTGCGATCACATCGCGATGACCGGCAGTGCGGCTACGGGCTACTACGTGGGCAGGCACAATCCCGCGGACTCCTATTCGTCCCTGCCGGTTGGCGCGCCGACGGCGGGCGACTGCCCGAGGTTCGACGGACGGCTCGGGTCGGTCTCGTCCGGCCGGCTGCATCATGCCGTCCGGACCGGGACGCTGCCCAGGTTCTCGTTCGTCACTCCCGGGCTCTGCAACGACATGCACACGTTCCCGCTGGGGGTTGCCGGGTGCTCGAACCCGATCAAGACTGGCGACAGCTGGCTCGCTAAGTGGATCCCGGTCATTACCAGCGGGCCGGACTACACCAGCGGGCACCTGATGATCGACGTTGCCTGGGATGAGGGCAGCAAGGGCACGGATGGAGCGAACTGCGTGACCTCCGCCGCATCCAACTGCATCGTGCCGAACATCGTGATCTCGCCGTACACCACGCACAAGGTGTCCAGCAAGGACTTCTCGCACTACTCCCTGCTGCGGACCACCGAGTACCTGCTCGGGCTGAAGTTCCTCCGGCACGCGGCCGACACGACGACCAAGAACATGTGCGGGACCTTCGGGCTCTGCCACTAGTGCCGCGACCGCTCACGTTTGGCCCGATCTCCCGGGCGATCGCCGGGCCGGCCATCGTGACTTGCCGCAGAGATCTTTGCTATGTGCCTGGGGAATTGTTCGCCAGTTCGGCGAGCTGGGCACGGGCGGCGCTGATGAGTTCCGCGTTGGTGTTGGCGTGGCCGCCTATTCCCCATCCGCCTTCGGGCGCCTCGGTGAGCAGCACCCAGGTGCGGTCAGCGAGGGTGGGGTCGCCGGCTGCCGCCGCGATGATGTCGGTGAGCTGGCGCACGACGGCGAGCTGCTTGCCGCGATCCAGCGCGCCGGAGTTGGTCAGCACCTGCACACGGACATAGGTGCTGTCGCCGTCGACGTTGGACAGGCAGTCCGGCGGGAGGTCGTGCACGAACGCCGCGGTGTTCTTGCGGAACATGGGGATGTCGGGGACTTGCTCGATCGTCATGACGGCAGTCGCGAGGTCCATGGCCAGCTGGTGCGTGTCGGCGAACGTGCCGGCGGCGGCGTAAGCGTCGATCATGGGCATGGCTGTCTCCTCCGCGGCCTTTTATGATAATCGTCATAGCGACGGCTACAGACTGCACTATGCCAGCCGTCATAGTCAAGAGGTGAGATGCGTGGGCAGCAACAGCCGGGCGAGCATGATCCGCAGCGCCGCCGCACTGTTCGGCTCGCACGGGCTGACCGCGACATCGTTCTCCGACGTGCTCGCCGACAGCGGCGCCCCCCGCGGGTCGATCTACCACCACTTCCCTGGCGGCAAGAAGCAGCTCGCCCAGGACGCGATCATGTGGACATCCGAGCAGGTGCTCGCGCATCTTCGCGCCTGTCCCGCGACCACCGCCCCCGGCGTACTGGCCTGGTTCATCGACTTGTGGCGGCAGTCAGTGCAGGCCTCGGGAGGCTCATCCGGCTGCCCGGTAGCCGGCATCGCGATCGACACCGGCGCCGCCGCCGACGACCTGATCGGCCCCGCGCGCGCCGCCTTCGCACAGTGGACTGCCCTGCTGGCCGGCCAGCTCCAGGAGACCGGGGTGCCCGCGCACCGGACCGGGCCGATAGCCACCGCCACCTTGGCCGCGATGGAAGGCGCGCTCATCTTGTGCCGCGCCGAGCGCAGCAGCCAGCCCCTGGAGACTACCGCTCAGGAACTGATGAACCTGCTGCCATCCCGGACATGACCGCAGGCCAACGGCCCACGGCCCGACAAGCGCACGGCCCCCGCCTGCCCGCATCCGCAGGCGGGTAATTTCAACGGTCGCGCGCCAGGGGGCCGCTGCTGGTCCGAGTCTCGGAAACCAGCGGCGCGAACGTGGCGGACTGGCGGGTACTTGGGCGAGAATTGCGGTGTGCCAGCTGAGGAGCGGAAGCTTGCGACGGTTCTGTTCGCGGATCTCGTCGGGTCGACCGAGCTTGCGGGGGGCCAGGATCCTGAGCGGGTCCGGGCGCTGCTCGACCGGTTCTACGATGCGATGGCGGCGGAGGTCGGGCGGGCCGGGGGGACGGTCGAGAAATTCGTCGGCGACGCGGTGATGGCGGCCTTCGGGGCGCCGGCGGCGCATGAGGACGACGCAGAGCGGGCGCTGCACGTGGCGCTGGGGATGCAGCGGCGGCTGGCGGAGTTGTTCGGCGGCCGGCTGGCGCTTCGCATCGGCGTGAATACGGGCGATGTGGTGGTGGGGCAGCCACGGGAGGGCAGTTCGTTCGTCACCGGCGATGCAGTCAACGTGTGCGCGCGGCTGGAACAGGCGGCCGCTCCGGGGGAGATCCTGGTGGGCGAGCGGACGGTCGCGGCCGCGCGCGGCGCGTTCGAGTTCGCCGAGCCGGCGACGGTGCAGGCAAAGGGCAAGCCCGGCGGGGTCGTCTGCCGCAGGCTCGTACGCGCGCTGTCGCTGACGCGCCCGCGTGGGCTGGGCGGGCTGCAGCCGGTGTTCGTCGGCCGCGGCGGCGAGATGGCGCAGTTGCAGCAGGCCTATCGCCGGGTGGTGGCCGGTGGCAGGCCGCTCATGGTCAGCGTCGTCGGCGAGGCCGGGGTGGGCAAGACACGGCTGGTTCGTGAGTTCTGGCGGTGGCTGGGCGGGCAGCCGGAGCAGCCGCTGCTGCGCAGTGGCCGGTGCCTGTCGTATGGCCACGGGATCACGTACTGGCCGCTGGGCGAGGTGCTGAAGGAGCACTTCGGGATCCTGGAGAGCGATCCGCCGGAGGTGGCCGCCGCGCGGGTGACGGGCCGCGAGGGGCTGGGCTTCACGCTCGGCCTGGCGCCGCCGGAGGGCATGCACCCGCTGACCGTACGGGACCGGATTCGGACGTCGTGGGCCGAATTACTGCAGGAGCTGACCGCCGAGCGGCCGGCCGCGGTGCTGGTCGAGGACCTGCACTGGGCCGGTGATGAGCTGTGTGACCTGCTGCAGATGCTCGCCGAACGGGTGGCCGGGCCGCTGCTGCTGGTGGTGACTGCGCGGCCCGAGCTGCTTGATCAGCGGCCGGGCTGGACCGCGCCGGCCGGGGCATCGCTGCTTCGGCTGGAGGCGCTGCCAGGAGCGGAGGCGGACCTGCTGGCCGGCGCGCTGCTGGGCAGCGGCTGCCCGGCCCCGATCCGCGAGCTGGTCGCGGAACGGGCGGAGGGAAACCCGTTTTTCGCCGAGGAGCTGATCGCGACGCTGGCTGACCGGGGAGTTCTCGCCCGCCGGAACGGCGGGTGGTCGTTCGGCGAGCTCCCGCCGGATTTGCGCGTGCCGGATACCGTCCAGGCCGTGCTCGCCGCGCGCATCGACCTGCTTCCCCGGCCCGGGAAGGCGGCGCTGCAGACGGCCGCGGTGATCGGGCGGGTGTTCTGGAGCGGTCCGGTCTGCGAGCTCGTCGAGGGCGCGGATCCAGAGTTCGGGCTGCTTCAGGATCGGGCCTTCGTGCTCGCGCGCGCTCAGTCATCGATCGAGGGGCAGCGGGAGTGGCTGATCAAGCACGCGCTGACCCGCGAGATCGCCTACCAGAGCCTGCTCAGGGCCAGGCGGGCGCCGCTGCACGCCAGCTTCGCCCAGTGGCTGGAGCGAAACGGCAAGGGTGAGGCCGAATACGCGCCGCTGCTCGCGCACCATTACGCCGCGGCGGTCGTTCCCGAAGACCTTGACCTGGCCTGGGCCGGCCGGGAGGAGCAGGCGGAAGCGCTGCGCGTCAAGGCGGTGCTGTGGTCGCGGCGGGCCGCGGACCTGGCCATCGGCCGCTACGAGATCGACCAGGGCCTGGCCCTGCTGCACCGCGCCCTCGGCCTCGAAAATGACCCGCGGGAGCAGGCCGGGATCTGGCGGCGCATCGGCAGGGCCTGCGCTCTCAAATACGATGGCGAGAGTTTCTTGCAGGCCATGCAGAAAGCGCTGGAGATCGCCGGCCCTTCCGCCGAGGTTTACGCCGACCTCGCCCTGCAGACGATGCTGCGGGCCGGGATGTGGGTGCAGCAGCCGGACTGGGCATTCGTCGAACAGTGGATCCAGCAGGCCCTGGACCTCGCCGAGGAGGGCTCCCTCACCCAGGGCCACGCGCTCGCCGCGCTGGCCATGAGCAGCGACGACGAAGCCGCGGCAGAGTCCCCCGCGCGGTCGGCCCTGGCGATCGCCGAACGGCTGGGCGACCACGAGCTTCGCTGCACAGTGCTGCATAACATCGCCTACACCGCCCTCCTGGCCAGGGACTTCGACCGGGCCTGCACCCTGACGGATGAGGTGATGGCGCTTCTTCCCGGGCTGCCCAATCCCGACGTCTGCTCCACGGCCCTGCACTCCGCGGTCTTCATCTACATGAAATCCGGCCACCTCGCCGCGGCGGCACGCGCCAGCGCGCTAGCCACCGAGGCCGCGGCCGGGCTGACCCCGCACCACCGCGTGCACGCAGCGGGCTGGCAGCTCATACTGGCCAGCGTGACCGGGCGCTGGGATGAGGTGCAGGCCCGGGCGGCCGAGGCCGAGCGGGTGGTGGACGCCAACCTGGCCGCGGCCACCCCCTGCTGCCTGGACGTCTCCATCCTGCTGAACTGCGCGACCGGCAGCGCGCAGGCCGGCGACGCGGACGAGGCCCGCCGGCTGGAGGCCAAAGCGAACGGGCTCGGCATGGAAGGCGGCCGGTGGTATGAGGGCTGGTTCGAGCCGCCCAAGGTCCGCCTCGCGCTGGCCCGGCACGAGAACGGGCAGCTCGCGGAACTCACCGCCGCCGGCTTCGACTGGGAGTGGGAGCCGGCTTCGACCTTCCTGGACGCTCTTGCCGCGCTCGGCGACCGTGAGCGCATCGAGGCAGAAGCGCCGAACTGGCTGCAGCAGGGCACCTTCGCCGAGCCGTTCGCGCTCCGCGCGCTCGGCGCCGCCCGGGGTGACCGGGCACTGCTCAGGCAGGCGCTGGAGCGATTCGAGGCCATGGACCTCACCTGGCACGCAGAGCAAACCAGGCACCTGCTGTGAAAGCGCTGGGCGCCGGACTCGCTCAGGACAGGTAACGCCGCCTCCGCGATACCGGGCCCAGCGCTTGCCGGAGCCGGCCGGCCAGTGCCCTGGCCAGTTCGGCCCGGACAGTCGACTCGCGGGCGAAGGAGCGTGGCCGGTCCAGGAGAGCACGCGCATCTCGGCGGCCGTGGCGGCCGGTCAGCCGGCCGGCACGAGCACTGCCGTGACCGGCCCGGTGACCCCGCCGGCCGCCGCGTCCTGGCCCTGCGGCAGCGGGCGCCGCGGCAGCGCGAAGTAGGCGGCTAGCGCTGAGGCGATCGCCACGCATGCCGCGACGCGCATGCCCATCGCCATCGCGTGCACGAAGGCGCTGTGCGCGGCGGCGACCAGCTCGCTGCCCGTCGCGCCGCCGAGCCGCCCGCCGGCGATGTCGGCGGCGGCGACCGAGCTGGTCGCGATGTGCACGAGGTGGCCGGGCGCGTGTGCCGTGGCGAGCACTCCCCCGAGCCTGGAGCGGTACACCGCCGCGGACAGGCTGCCGACGATCGCGACGCCCAGGGCGCCGCCGACTTCCCTGATCGTGTCGTTGATCGCGCTGCCTGCCCCGGCCTGGTGCGCGGGCACCGTGGTCATGATGGTCGTACTGGCCGGTGCCATCACCAGGCCCATGCCGGCGCCCATGACCGCGACGGCGAGAGCGATCGGCGGGTAGGCCGCGTGCACGCCGGCCATCGAGAGGTCGAGCAGGCCGCCGCCCATCAGCGCCATGCCGGCCGGGATGACCACCCTGGTCCCGAGCCGCTTGGCCAGGACCGGCGACAGCGGCGACATGGCGGCCATGGCGAAGGCGAACGGCAGCGCGCGGACCCCGGCGGACAGCGGGCTGTAGCCGTGCACCAGCTGCAGGTACTGGGTCAGCACGAATAGGCTGCCGAAAAGGGCGAAGAAGATGACGGTCACCGACGCGGCCGCGGTGGAGAAGGCCCGGGAGGCGAAGATTCTCAGGTCGATGAGCGGGTGCTCGGTGCGCAGCTCCCACCAGGCGAAGATGCCCAGCGCGGCGATCCCGGCGGCGGTCTCGGCGAGAGTTGCCGCGGACGTCCAGCCCCGGTCCGGTGCCTCGATGATGGCGTCGACGATGGCGAAGAGCGCGCCGGCCACCAGCACCGTGCCGGCGATGTCGAGGCGGTGGCCATCGGGCTCGGCGGTCTCCGGCACCGTCAGTAGCACGCCGGCGATCGCGAGGGCGACGAGCGGCACGTTGATGAGGAAGACGCTGCCCCACCAGAAATGCGTCAGCAGGAAGCCGCCCAGGGTGGGGCCGATCACGATGCCGACTCCGGCGACGGCCGACCAGGCCGCGATCGCCTGCGGGCGCTCCTTCGGCGGGAAGACGGCGTTCAGGATCGACAGCGTGGCCGGCATGACGAATGCGGCGCCGAGGCCCATCACTACCCGCGCGGCGATCAGCATTCCGGTGCCGGTCGCGAACGCCGCCGCGGTGCTGCCGAGGGCGAAGACCGTCAAGCCGCCGAGCAGCGAGAGCCGGCGCCCGTAGCGGTCTCCGAGCGCCCCGGCCGGGATCAGCAGTGCCGCGAAGCACAGCGTGTAGGCATCCGTTATCCATTGAAGTGAGCTGGTGCCCGCGTGCAGCACCCGTGCCAGCGTGGGCAGCGCGGTGTTCAGGATGGTGTTGTCGATCACCACGACCAGCAGGCTCAGGCAGAGCACGAGCAGGATCTGCCGCCTGCGGGGGTGGCCATCGGGCCACCGGGAGTTTGCGAGGCTGCCGGCACCCGGCGCGGCAGCGACCGGGCGGGCGGCGGGTGTCCTGCTCATCGAAATCTCCTTACAACTGCTTGCTTACGCACGTTGACTTACAAACGTAAGTATAGACAGATGAGCTAACAGATGTAAAGTGGAGTTGTGGAATCAGTACTCAGGAGCGCCGGCACCCAGGTAGTGACCGGCCCGGCAGCCACTCCCGGCACGCGCCGGCGGCAGCGGAACGCTCGCGGCCAGGGCGCCAGGCTGACGGAAGACATCGTGTCGGGGGCACTCGCCCTGATCGAGCGGACCGGCTCGGACGAGGCGGTTACGCTGCGCGCGGTAGCCCGCGAGGTCGGCATCGCCGCCCCGTCGATCTACGCCCATTTCCCTGACCGGGACGCCATCGTCATGGCCGTCGTCATGCGGATCTTCGATGAGCTGGGGGAGGCGATCCAGAAGGGCACGGAGTCGGCCGGCCAGGATCCGGCCGCCCGGCTGGTCGCGGGGGCCGAGGCGTACGTGGCCTTCGGCCTGGGGCATCCCGCGCGCTACGGCGTGCTGTTCTCCGAGCGGCGGATGGCGGCGCAGGACTACTGCAAGCCGGTCCCGATCGGTCCTGACGGCAGGCCGGTGCTCGAATTCGGCGCCGAGTCGTTCGCGCTGCTCGTCGAGGGCATCGAGGCCTGCGTCAAGGCGGGCGCGTCCGCGAGCACCGACGTCATCGCGGACGCCACGGCGATGTGGATCGCGCTGCACGGGACCGTCAGCCTGCGCACGGCCCTGCCGCTGTTCCCCTGGCCCGACATCGGCAAGTTCGTCAGCGAGCTCGTGCTCTCGCTAGCCCGGATCAAGGTCTGAGACCTGCCGGACCGGCATCCTGCGCAACGCATCGGCGAGCTGCTTCACGGGCCGCTGGCACTAGCAGAGACGAGACTGTCGCCGGCCGCGGGCACGAGCGGAGCCGCGGCGCCGCGGCAATTACTCAGAGATACTATTAAGTTACTTTCCGATGCATCGAGCATCGGCCGTTGCGGCCGGCCCACGTCCGCGCACGGGCGGGCCTGGTCCGAAGGGGGCACCGGTGGCACAGGAAGAAAGCACTGCCCTGGACGAGTTGCTGGCGCCGGACGGCGGTGGCGGCGCGGCCAGCGACGGCGGCGCGGCCAGCGGTGACAACACTGCCAGCGGTGACAACACGGACGGCAGCGAGGCGCCGGGGGCCGCCGAGCAGCGGTTCCTGCAGGCGTTCAGCCATGCGCCCTTCGGGACGATCATGACCAGCCTGGCGGCCGGCCAGCCGAACGCCTACCTCGCGGCCAACGACGCGTACTGCCGGCTGACGGGCTACTCGTGGCGTGAAATGAAGGGCTCGAACTTCCTCGCTGATATCCACCCCGAAGAGCAACCCGCACTTGAGGTCACGATCCAGGGGATCCTGGCTGGCGACGCCAGCCAGATTCGGACCGGCGCGCGGCTGGTCAAGAAGGACGGCGAGATCGTCTTCGTGCATCTCACCGGATCCGTGATTGAGCCGCCTGAAGGTGAGCGTCACCTTGTGACCTTCATCGAGGACGCGACCGCCGCCGAGCAGGCGCGGGTCGAAATACGCCGGCTTGAGCACGAGCTGCAGCAGTCGCACCGGCTGGAAAGCCTGGGACAGCTCGTCGGCGGAATCGCGCACGACTTCAACAACCTGCTCGCGGTGATAGGCAACTACGCGAGCCTCGCCCGCGACGAGGTGAGCGCGGCCGAGGCGACGGAGAGCGCGACTAGATGGGAACCTGTCCGCCGGGACATGGAGCAGATCGAGGAGGCTACGGACCGTGCCAAGAGGCTGGTCAAGCACCTGATGGCATTCGCCCGGCGGGAGCAGACGGAGCCGGTGCTGGTAGATCTCCGCCAGCTGGTCAGTGACGTCGTCCGCCTGCTGGGCCAGGTGCTTGGCGACCACATCCACCTCGTCAGCCGGCCGGGGGCCGAGCTCTGGCAGGTAGAGGCCGATCCCGGACAGCTTGAGCAGGCCATCATCAGCATCGCGGTGAACGCCCGCGACGCGATGCCAACGGGCGGCCAGGTCACCATCGACACCGCGAATATAGACACCGAGAATATGGACGCTGACCGGCAGAGCGCCGTCGACCTCGCTGGCCTGCTTCCCGGGCGCTACGTTGAGCTTCGCATCAGCGACACCGGTGCCGGAATGGACGAGGTGACCGCCGGGCGGGCCTTCGAGCCCTTCTACACCACGAAGGGCGGAGACCAGGCGTCCGGGCTCGGCCTGTCCGCGGTCCACCGGTTCGTCGCGCGGGCAGGCGGCAAGGCATGGCTGCGGTCCGAGCCGGGCAGCGGAACCACCGTGACGCTGATGCTGCCTGCCGCCCCCGGCTCCGGCTCCAGCGAGACCGGGCCGGCGGCCGCGCCCCCTGAGGCGGCGACGCCGCATGCCACGGTGCTCGTCGTGGACGACGAGGCCGCGATCCGGGATGTCGTGCACCGGGTCCTTACCCGGGCCGGCTACCGGGTCATGACGGCCGCCGGCCAGGCGCAGGCCATGGGCCTCCTCAGGGAGCCGGGCGTGCCTGTCGACCTGCTCCTGACCGATGTCGTCATGCCAGGCATGACCGGTGAGGCGTTCGTCGCCCAGGTCGAGACCGTGCGCCCCGGCATCCGGGTGCTGTTCATGTCGGGATACGAGCTACCGGGCGCCATGACAGGATCGCAGGTACTCGACAAGCCGTTCTCCCGCGCCACGCTGCTGGCCAAGGTCAACCAGCTGCTGAGTACTGGCCTCGGCGAGAAATCCGGCTAAGCGACAGCCCGGTGCGCTGGCTCCAGGCCGATAACCGAGTAGATCAGCCAGCCGCCCGGCAGGTGGGCTCGCGTAATCGGGCTGCACCCTGGACTTTCGCCTGCGAGTAAGCCCGATCCAGCTCAGGGTCTGCCCTGATGCCAGCGGCTTGCCGCGATGTCAGACTGGATTTCGTGAACCCATCCGCTGAGATCCTGGTCGTCGACGACCACGACGGTTTCCGGGCATTTGCCAGGATCATGCTCGAGGCCGCCGGGTTCACTGTCGCCGAGGCGGCCACCGGCGCCGAGGCGACGGAGGCGGCCAGGACGGTCCGGCCCCGGCTCGTCCTGCTCGACATCCAGCTCCCGGATTTCGACGGGTTCGAGGTGGCTAGGCGGCTGGCCGCCCAGCCCGATAGCCCGGTGATCGTGCTGACCTCCACCCGCGAGGCGAGCGACTACGGCGGGCGGATCGCGGCTAGCCCGGTGGCGGGTTTCCTGCCCAAGGACCAGCTGTCCGGCGCGGCGCTGCTGGAGTTCCTGGCGAGGAGCCCGGCATGAGCCGGCGGCTGCGGGCGATCCTGATCGCGGGCGCGGTCGCCATGGTGGCGTACGAGATCGTGGTGAGTTATGTGCCCGGGCCGCCGCCGGAGCTGATATTCGTCATCACCAATGCCGCCGTCGGGCTGTCATTCCTGGTCGCCGGGATAGCCGCCTGGCAGCGGTGGCCGGCCAGCAGGCTCGGCCTGCTCTTCACGATCGTCGGCTACGCCTGGCTGCTGCCCCAAGTCGGTCAGCTGCGCTATGCGCTGCCGTTCACGATCAGCAACATAACCGCAAATATCTACGCCGCATCGCTGGCCCATCTGGCGCTCGCCTGGCCCAGCGGCCGGCTCCGATCGCGGTTCGAGCGCGGCGTGGTCGTGGCCGTATACACCTGGAATACCGGCCAGAGCATTGTCTCCCTGCTGTTCTGGAATCCCCGCACCAACGGCTGTGCCGGCTGCCCGGCCAACCTGCTGCTCGTCAGCGGATCCAACTCAATAGAGCACATATTCGACGTGATATCGGTGCCGGTGGGACTCACGATCAGCGCCATCGTGCTGACTCTGATCGTCCGGCACTGGCGGTCGGCCCGCGGCTGGTCACGGCGGGTCATGGTCCCGCTGGTGTGGATCAGCTTCGCGGTCGTGGCCCTGTCCGTCGTCCAGACCGTGACGGGCAATCTCAATCTGCACGTTTCCAATCTGGTCCTCTATGGCATTGCCCCGCTGATCCTGCTGGCAGGGCCGGCGCTATTCGTGGCCAGCACGTTGCGGGCGCGAATGGCGCGCGGTGCGGTCGGCTCCGCGATCGTTGATCTCGAGCCCGGAGCGCCTCCTGAACGGCTGCGGGACGCGCTCGCCAGGGCGCTGGGTGACTCGACAATGCAGCTGGCGTTCCGGCTGCCGGACGGTTCCGGCTACCTGGACACCTCCGGCCGGGCCGTCGACCCGGCCCGGCCGGGCCAGGGCCGTGTCGTGATGCCGCTGGGCGAGTCAGGCGAAGCGGTCCTGGTCCATGATCAAGGGCTCGAACATGAGCCGCAGCTAGTCCGGCTGACAGCATCCGCGGCCGGCATGGCGCTGGAGCATGCCCGGCTGCAGGCCGAGGTACAGGCCCAGCTCGAGCAGGTCCAAGCCTCCCGCACCCGGATCGTCGAGGCCGGCGACGCCGAGCGGCGCCGGCTTGAACGCGATCTCCATGACGGCGCGCAGCAGCGGCTCGTCACCCTGACCCTGGCGCTCGGCATGGCACGCAGCCGGGCGGCCGGGGCAGACCCCGAACTCGAGTCACTCATCGACTCGGCCACCAAGGAAGCACGCGAAGCCCTGGTCGAGCTACGAGAACTAGCGCGCGGTATCCATCCCGCGGTCCTCACCGAGACCGGGCTCGCCGGAGCCATCCAGGCCCTGGTCGAGCGCTCCCCGGTCGCCACGACGATCACCGCCTTGCCCGCCGGGCGGTTCCCGGCCCAGATCGAGGCGACCGCCTACTTCGTCGTCTCCGAGGCGCTCGCCAACGTCGCCAAGCACGCGGCGGCCGGCAGCGCCCAGGTGACCATCCGCCAGCTCACCGGACAGCTCATGGTGCAGGTCAGCGACGACGGGGCCGGCGGCGCCAAGCCCGAGGGATCCGGACTGCGCGGTCTCGCCGACCGCGTCGCGTCCGCTGGCGGCGTACTGCGGATCGACAGCCCGCCAGGCTCCGGGACCCGCCTGGAGGCGGACATCCCGTGCACGTGACGCAGCCGCTGGCGCCGCTGCGCGTGGTCATCGCCGAGGACACGGTGCTGCTGCGCGAGGGGATGAGCCGGCTGCTGACCGAGGCCGGACTGGACGTAGCGGGCACTGCCGGGGACGCGGCGCAGCTGCTGCATCTGGCCGGCGCGCTGCGCCCCGATGTCGTGCTCACCGACATCCGGATGCCGCCCAGCCAGACCACCGAGGGCCTGCAGGCGGCAGTGCAGATCCGCCGCCAGTGGCCGGGCACGGCGGTGGTCGTCGTATCGCAGCATGTCGAGACCGAGCACCTGTTCGAGCTGCTCGCCGATGACCCGCGCGGGGTCGGCTACGTGCTCAAGGAGCGGATAGCCGACATCACGCAGTTCACCGACGCGATCCGCCGGGTGGCGGCCGGCGAGTCGGTGATCGACCCGCAGGTCGTCTCCCGGCTGGTGGCCAGACCGCGGCGGGACAGCCCGCTGCAGACACTGACCGAGCGCGAGCTGGCGGTACTGGCCCTGATGGCCGAGGGCCGGTCGAACCAGGCGATCGCCGGCCAGCTCTACATGTCGCCAAAGACCCTGGAAACCCACATCGGCAACATGCTCGCCAAGCTAGGCCTGCCGCCCGCGACGGAGGACCACCGCAGGGTGCTCGCGGTCCTGACCTACCTGCGCCGCTGAGCCATGTTGAGTTCCTGGCGCGGATCGAGGGATATCTGCGCGACGGGCCGCCGCCGCCGGAAGGATGACCAGATGTCACCCCGCCTGCCTGCCGTTGATCCTGGCCGCCTTGCTCAGTGGTGCGAGGAGCAGCTCGGCAGCCCGCCGGCCGGCGAGATCTTCAGGTCCGGGTATCTCTCCGCGGTCATCGGGCTCCGGCTGGCTGATAGTCGGGCCGTCGTGGTCAAGGTACGTCCCGGTTCGCCGCGGATGGCGGCATGCGTGGAAGTCCAGCGCCGCCTGTTCGAGTCCGGCTATCCGTGTCCCGAGCCGCTCACCGGCGCCGCCCCTTTCGGTGACGGCGTGGCCACCGCTGAGGCCTACGTCCCCGGCGGCGCCTTGCTCCCAGGCGCGGGCCGCTCGGCCTGGGCCTTCGCGGGGGCATTCGCGCGGCTGGTCACCCTCGCCCCGCGGCCAGCCGAGGTGCCCGCTCTTGACCCGCCACCGTCGTGGGCGGACTGGAATCACGTCGGGGCCGGGCTGTGGCCGCATCCCGAGGACCCTGACGTCAACCTCAATGAAGTGGCCGGTCCCGCGTGGATCGACGACACCGGGCGCCGTGCCCGTGACCGGCTGCGAGCCGGTGCGTCCGAAGCCGTGATCGGCCACTGCGACTGGCTCGCCGCCAACCTGCGCTGGAACGGGGTCAAGCTGCTCGTGGTTCACGACTGGGACAGCGTCACCGCCGACAGCGAAGCTGTCCTCGCCGGATTCGCCGCCGCGCTCTATTCGACCGTCAGCGCGGACGAGCTAGCCACCGTCGAGGAAACGCAGCGGTTCCTCGTGGCGTACCGCGAGGCGCACGGCCGGGAACTCAGCGCGGACGAACTCCAGCGGTCGTGGGCAGCCGGTGCCTGGACGCGGGCCTACGATGCCAGGTATCAGCACGCAGTCGGGCAGCCTGTCCGCTCACTCACCGAGAATGCGGCTCGGGAGCGCCTCCGCCGTGCTGGGATCGGCTAACGGCGACGCCGTCGACCTTGACTTGCGAGGTCGCCGTCGCGGGATCATGGCTCATGACTCGCGCATTGTCGACGCCGCCTGTAATACCCTCCGGTTCGGTCTCCGGCTCCCCTCAGCCCGTGCTGTCCGCCGCCCAGGGTCTGCAGTTGCGGCCTTGGGAGCCGGCTGACGCTCCGGCATTCCTCTTCGCTTACCAGGACGATGAGATCCGTCGCTGGCACACGCGTCGCCCCCTCACCGAGGCCCACGTCCAGGAGTGGTTCGACGCCTACCAGCAGGACTGGGAACGTGAGAAGGGCGGCCACTGGGCCATCGCCCGGGACGACGGCGAAGTGCTCGGGCGGATTGCTTCGCGCGGCTGGGATTTCGATGACGGCATCGCCGGCGTCGCCTACTGGGTGGTCCCAGCGGCCCGCGGCGTCGGCGTGGCGACCTGCGCCGTGACGGCGCTCTCGGCCTGGGCTCTGGAGGAGATCGGCTTTTACCGCCTGCATTTGGACCACTCGACGCGCAACCATGCCTCCTGCCGGGTTGCCATAAAGTCCGGCTACCTCCTCGAAGGCACCAAGCGCAGTGCCGCGGTGCATGACGACGGCCGGCACGATATGCATCTGCACGCTCGCATCCGGGAGGCAGGTCGGCTTCCGGGTACCGCAGCAGTGGCCGGGGACCGGTAGTCCCCGGCCACCACCGCGCGCGGGTTACTTCAGTGCGAAGGCCAGGATCTTGTGGCTCTTGGTAAACGTGACGTCAACGCTGCCTGCCGCGCCATCGAAGCGGCCGGTTCCGCCGGTGACTGCGAGCACGGCTGGTTCTGGCTGCATCGACTTGAAGCGAACCACTCCCTGCACGGTCAGGCTGCTGTTCTTCACCACGACTGTGACGACGCAGTTCGCCAGCGTCTGATCCGCGTTCTTCTCCGGAATCCTGGTCAGTGTGCACACGCCAGCGTCGTGGCCGATGATCGGGAAACCGTTCCCGACGCGGTGCGTGGTGGTGACCTGGTCGTTGATGACCAGCTCGTCGCCCTGGGAGTAGGCCTTGGGATTCGTTCCCGCAACTGGGATGAAGCCAGGGTCGGTGGCGCCGTTGTTGATGTCGAAGGCGAAGTACCTGACGGTCTGAGCGGCGCTGGCCGCGCCGGGGGCGCTGGAGGCGCTACCCGGCGCCGCGATGGCCACGCCGACCGTGCCGCACGCCGCCAGTGCCGCACCAGCGGCGATGATTGCTGCCCGTCGTCCTGACCTGTTCATGCTGACCTCCTGAGGCTCGGTGTCTTCTCTGCCACCAGACCACGGCGGCCCTCTCGCGCAGATCAGGGTCAGCCCCTGTTTTCGCGTCAGGGCACGCCCCGGGCCGGGCGGTCCCGACGCCGAGTTCGGGCACCATACACGAACTGCTGGCCCGGGCCCGGCCGCAATGGAGCCCGCCCTTCAGGGGCGGGATGACCCAGCACGTCGCCTTGATCGGCAAGACAGGCGAAGGGCCGCAATGGAGCCCGCCCTTCAGGGGCGGGATGACCCAGCACGTCGCCTTGATCGGCAAGACAGGCGAAGGGCCGCAATGGAGCCCGCCCTTCAGGGGCGGGATGACCAGGCGCTGGCGGGGGTGGCGGCATTCGTGCTCCTCGCCGCAATGGAGCCCGCCCTTCAGGGGCGGGATGACGCCAGCCGGCGAACCGCGATCCCCATCCGTCCGCCAGGCCGCAATGGAGCCCGCCCTTCAGGGGCGGGATGACTCCCAGTGGTCGGCGGCGTACCCGGCGACGGTGTTGCAGCCGCAATGGAGCCCGCCCTTCAGGGGCGGGATGACGTTGCGCCAGCGGGCGACGGTCTTGGCTTCGACGCGGCCGCAATGGAGCCCGCCCTTCAGGGGCGGGATGACTGACCCGCGGTTCTTCGAGCTGGCGGCGGTGATCCTCGCCGCAATGGAGCCCGCCCTTCAGGGGCGGGATGACCAGCCAGATCGGCACCGGGCCGATCTTGCGGGCCAGGCCGCAATGGAGCCCGCCCTTCAGGGGCGGGATGACCGTCCGGGACCGGTGCGACGCCGATGGTGATGCCCATGCCGCAATGGAGCCCGCCCTTCAGGGGCGGGATGACGGTCCGGTGGCGCCGGCCAGGGCGGGGCACGAGCTTGCGCCGCAATGGAGCCCGCCCTTCAGGGGCGGGATGACGACCTGGTGAACCTCCGGTGGGGAACCCACCGGGAGAACGCCGCAATGGAGCCCGCCCTTCAGGGGCGGGATGACGGGGTGATGCCCGCCAGCGACGATCCGCACTGGTCGCAGCCGCAATGGAACTGGCCGAAAGAGCCGCAGCCTTCCGGCGCTGTCCCAAGTGCGAATCAGGTCATTACAAGCAGCGGGCGAGCCGTTCCTGAACTGGGATAGCGGTCCACAGCTGACTATCCTGGCCCGGCTCGCTGACGCCGTGACCAGGATAGATGCGCAGAAACTAGGGGCGTGGCCGACCGTGGGGAGAA
>Ga0302229_10000154_pt1 | contig 53920 bp, 48 predicted proteins | sample II_Palsa_N1_3_FD_193518 | JGI IMG/M metagenome (GOLD analysis project Ga0302229, IMG submission 193518) | Peat permafrost microbial communities from Stordalen Mire near Abisko, Sweden - II_Palsa_N1_3 | ecosystem: Environmental > Terrestrial > Soil > Palsa > Peat permafrost | place: Sweden... | reverse complement strand
TCTGGCTCTCAATCCACTCCCCGCAGTACAGCAGCCTGCGCAGGGCGGTGGTCGGCTCATCCACGGTGACGCCGCAGGCGTCCTCGATCGCGGCGCACGCGCTCATCTGGTAGGCGACCGGGCAGATGCCGCAGATGCGGGCGGTGATGTCCGGCGGCTCGGTGTAGGAGCGGCCGCGCAGGAACGCCTCGAAGAAGCGGGGCGGCTCGTAGATGTCCAGCCGCGCCTCCTCGACCTTGCCGCCGCTGGTCCGGATGTACAGGGCACCCTCGCCCTCCACCCGGGCCAGCTCGGAGACCGACAGGACGCGGTCGTTCTTGTGTGTCATGCCGGTGCTCATTTCTGTCCGTCGTGACGCGACAGCTTAGTGTGCGCGCTGGCGGCGGGGATGTCGAGGTCAAGCAGGAGCCGTCGGCCGATCTGGGTGGAGGTGCCACTGATGCATCCGGTCATCCGGGCGAGCTGGAGCGGCATGACGCGCAGGCGGCAAGACAGCCGGAGCAGGAACCCGGCCAGGGATTCTCCGGCGAGGGGATCCAGGCTGCGGGTGAGTGGCCGGGCTGTGGCCGGGGCTTACCCATCGGCGGCCGATCTGCTGCCGCGGTCATCGAAGACCGTGTTCCGGCCTTTCCGGTTGTTCTTCTTCGAGGGTGGCTGGGGCAGGCGGACGTCTTGCGGGATCTCGGGGATCTCCCCGGCTTCGGCATCGAGGTCGGCGAGGTTGCCGAGCCGGATGGTGGTTCTTGCCAGGAGCTCGGGGGTCAGCTGTTCCTCGCCGCTGCTGATCGCTTCGGAGCCGTCCTCGATCAGCCGGCGGAACAGGTACTCGGGCATGGCTCCGGTGGTGAGCATTCCGTCGAAGGAGCGCAGTAACCGGGTCTATTCCTCGATTCCGGCGAGGTGCTCCAGGAACGCGGCAATCCCTGTCGTGGTGGCGTAATCGAAGGGATCGAGATCGACCAGGTCGAAGCGCCGGCTGGTCTGGGTGGAAGCCGCGTCGTTGCAGGTGTGGCCGCGTTTTATGCCGGGGAACACCCATTGTCTGGCGGCCGGGTCGGCGTAGGCGCCGTGCAGCAGGCCAGAGCCGGGGATGTCGACTCCGATCAGCACCAGGGTGACGTTGAGGTCCGTCAGCTCGCGGATCAGGTCCAGGGTGTCCTGGTAGTCCTGGCGGTGCATGCGCAGCCGGGTCACGTCATCGATGAGCAGGGCGGTGATGCCGTGGTCCCGGATCGTGTCCCTGACAGCCCGGATCATGTCATCCAGGGTGCTTGGATGAGGGTCGCCGTAGACGTCCAGGATGGCTTTGCACAAGGCTTTCGGTGTCGCCCGGACCGGAAGCCGGCAGTAGGCGACGGGCACGAACAGATCGCGGGTCCCGGGAGTACGTCCGGGCAGGAGCTGCCGGTGAATGTCCCTCCAGAGGTCCTCGAACGCGGCGGCCGCATCGCAGGCCGTCTCTGTCTTGCCCTGGAAGCCCCCGCCGTTGATCATCAGGCCGTTGCGGGTGCCGGGCGTGAATTTCACCGCGTTGTTCTGGAGCCGTCCCCGCATTACCTGGGAGACCTTCGCGACCTGGGAGACCTTCGCGCTCATCGGGGTCTCCTGCAGCCGCATGTTCACGTGGGTGGCGGTCCGGTGCAGGTCGTGCAGCGCCCGGTGCCCGGGCGTCAGCGCCTGGTATCCGGATTGGGAAAGGCGAGGCGCCGGGACGAACGTGCCGCGGGTGGCCCGCCACTGCTGCCAGCCCTCCCACCGCGTCCGGTCAGGTGCCGGACCGGCCCGCAGGAACGTGACGAGCGGGCTTTCATGTGCCGCTGGCCGATCCGTCACCCTCGCGGTCCTCCTCGTCGTCCTCGGGCAGCAAGAACACGTTGCGATCACGGAAACCGGCCCCCAGCGGGCGCGGAGGCTTCGGGGGGAACGGCGCGGGCCGAGGTTGTTGCGGTGGTTCCGGCTGCGGCGGGCGGGGCGGAAGGTGCATGGTTGTGCTGATGTGCCGGTCGTCGTCGGGATCACAGCTCGTCCCCGTCCGTGGCGCGCCGGATCTCGCTGGCGTCCCGGAAACAGCACGGGTGATACAGATCCCCGGCTGCCGTGCCGGCCGGTGCCGGCCTGTCATCACCCAGCACGGCCGGCTCGCGGGCCTCCACGCACACGTGCCACTCATCTGGGCCGCACTGTTCTAGAATCGATGCTGCCAGCCACGGCCACGCCGACCGGTCGCCCTGCTCCTCCTGCTTGTCTCGCGGGTAGCGGACCTCCACCGCGCTGTCGTCAGGGAACCTGCCGTCGTTGTCCTCGTCCATGTCGGCTCCTTCGACGAGCCGACTGGACAACCTGAGTGGTTATCGCAACCTGGGCGGACCGCGCTGGCATTTCCATATAACTCGTTGAGCTGGGAGAACAGCTTCGAGTTCCGATTTTGATGGAGAGCCACTCAGAGGGTGTGGAGCGCGGGCGGAACATCGGTGCTGGGCACGGGTTCCCAGGATGCCTAGCAGGTGGTGCCGCGGATCGCGAAATGGCGAGGCGCCGGGTTGGCGCGCGTCGTGGTGATCCTCTTCCGAGTCGCGCAGAACGTCGGTGCCTGTCCGTACGCTCTCTTTCGCTGCCGGTAAGAGCTGGCGGCGAAGTTGATGTGCCGCCACGTTAAGAATATTTTTAAGGAGGGGCAGTCGCATGGCGCGATCGGGAGAGGGAGGCGATACCGAGTGGGAGATCCTGCTATCTGCTGAAGTCGAGTCGTTCCTCGACCATCTCTACGAGTCCGACCCGGCGAGCCACCAGCTGGTGAACCAGGCGATCCTGGTTCTGGAGCGCAGCGGCCCTGCGGAGGGTCCCCCGCTGGTTGACTCGATCACGGCGTCGCGGATCGCGAACATGAAAGAGCTGCGGCCGCCGTCATCCGGCCGTAGCGAGGTCAGGATCCTGCTGGTGTTCGACCCGTGGCGGGCGGCGATCCTGCTGGTAGCCGGTGACAAGTCAGGGCAGTGGGCGAAGTGGTACCGGACAGCCATTCCCCGCGCCGAGCAGTTGTACGACGATTATCTTGCCGAGCGCAGGAAGGAGATGGGGTCATGAGCGGCACGTCACGCTGGCGAGAGTCTGGCCACCTGGAGCGCGCCGTTGAGACGGCCGGGGGCCAGGAGTCCTTCGACGCGGCGGTCGCCGCGATGCTGGATGACGCCCGAGGTTGGCGGCTGGCGGAGATGCGCAAGCGGCGCGGGATGACCCAGGAGCAGGTCGCGTCCCGGATGGGCGTGTCGGTCGCCAGGGTCTCCCAGATCGAGAGCGGCGATGTCTCCACCCAGGACGTGCTGAGCCGGTTCGTAGCCGCGCTCGGCGGCACCCTCAAGCTCATCGCCGACTTCGGCGACGAGCAGCTAAAGCTGGCCTGACAAAGGCGAGCCGGCAACGAAGCCAGCCTTATCGCACGCGCGGCGAAGGAGCAGAGGCCAGGTGATCTGCCGGATGCGCATCTACGATGCCGTGACAGAGAATCTCCCGGCCTTCCACCAGTTCTTCCGCGCTTACCTGCTCCCGGTCCAGCTCCGTCACGGTGCCCGGCTTGTTGACCGGTGGGAGACCAGCGACAGCCGGGTCGTGGCCATCTAGGAATACGACGACCAGGCCGCCTACGAACGCATCGAAGCGGCCGTCCGCCACGACCCAGACGCCCGCCGGGCACAGGAAATCCGGGCCGACCTGCCACCCCTGATCAAGAGTGAGGAAGAGATCTTCATGACCTCCACTATGAACAGGCCCGCAGACTCCTGACATGATTGCACCCGCCGTACGCAACAGAAATTGATCGTCCAACCTGTGTAGTTATCGCAACCTCGGTGGCCCGCCGTTACAGGTACAGGTCCGGCCGCCCTGATCCCAGGGAATCGCATGCTCGAAGTCGCATCGCCGGGCCGCCCGGCGGGACGGCGGCCAGGTGCATTCTGCGTCGCGGATCTGGACGAGGTGGCGGAGGGTGTCGCTGGGCTGGTAGCCAGCTGATTCGTGCCGGTGGTCGCAATCAGTGACCGCGAGCGGCTCAAGGTCGACGAGGAGGTCGCGGTCACCGCCGGGGCGTAGCCGCCACCGGCCGTATCCGCCGGGTGGCCCGTGTCCCTGGTCGCGGGTGAACGTGAGCTGGCCCGGTCTGTTTGGCCCTTGCGTGCTTCTTGGCCCCGGTCTGTTTGCCTCTGGCGTGTTACTTGGCTCTGGTGAGTTTCTTGGCCCCGGTCTGTTTGGTCCTGGTCCGCTTCTCCGGCCTGTTCTCCTGGTGGTCCGGGCACACCCGTGGCCGGTGGCGTGGCCCTCATGGTCCGTAACCGTGACGCACCAGGTGGTCCGGGGGTTGCCGACGGCCCTGCGGGCGAGTTCCCGGGCCAGAGCCGGATCGATCGCGCCAAGTCCAGCGGCCTCCCCGGGGCGTTCGGCCAAGCCGAGCAGGGTCGCCAGCGGAATGGTCAGGTTGATCGCGGCGGCCAGGGAGCCATCCGCGCCTGAGCCGTCTCCCGGTGCTGGGCCCGCCACAGCTGGGCGGTCAGCCGGCCGCTGGTGCCCGAACGAGTTGCCTTCGGCCGGGTAATTCCCAGCTGGGCTGCCCTCGGCTGGGCGCTCCTCCGCCGGCTGGTGGCACGGCGCGTCGTGGTCGGCATCCGCGTCGTGGCCGGCGGCCCGGGTGTCGTGCCTGGGCGGGGACATGGGGCGGGAACAGATCCCGAGGGCCAGATCGAGGAACGCCCGCGCGCGGAGCTGGTCCATAGTGCCGTCCAGCCCGGCGGCCTTCAGTTCGCGGGCGTAAGCCGTGATGCGCTGGTCGGCAGCCAGTGCCTCGGCGGGGGGGCAGATCCCGGCCACACAACGCCGCGGTGCCCGCATCCTCGCGCCATAGTTCCACCCGGGCATCTCGCTGGGCCCGTTCCCGGCGGGCCCGGGCGGCGGCCGGGTTGACCGAGGTGGCCGCCCGTGCGGCGATCACCCGTACCTGTCCCGGGGTTTTACCGGCCACTTTGGCCAAAATCAGGGCCTCAGCGGCAGCGGCTTCATCCGGGTCCAGGACTCGGGTCACCTCAGCGATGATCCGCGCCTTGCCCAGATCGATCAGGCCCTCGCGCAGCGCCCGGGCGGTACCGGGCAGCCGGGCAGCCAGATCATGAGCCAGCTGCAGGGTCTTCTCGGCGGCCTGCGCGGAGATAGCGACCGCGGCGGCCAGCTCATCTCCGCAGAACTTCCCCCATCCCCCGGGCATGCCGCCCGGCCCGGACGGCGGGTTTCCCGGAGCGGGACGGCGGCGGATCAGCTCCGCGATCACCGCCAGCTTTCGCTCCGCGGCCCACGATTCGAGTCGTCCCCAGGCCCGGAGCACCCCGACCAGCTCATCGTCGGACGCGCTCGCGCACCGGCCGGACAGGCCGGTCACCTCTTCGGCAAATCCGGCCAGCGTGGAACACGGCGGCGCCGCATCCATCACCCCGCCCCCAGCGAAACCGCCGGCTGGTCCGGAAATCAGATCCGGCGGGTCAAGCCCCGGAGCACGCGGCAAGAAGCCCGCCTCGAACAGCTCTGGCACAGGCTCCGCGGCGGCGGATCCGAATGTGTCCCCGTCCTCATCCCAGACCTCGTCGTCCTCGTCCGGCTCCCAGCCGTCATCACTTAATGGCCAAGACTCGTCACTTGGCGACATCTCTTCACCCCCTTGGCCAGCAAATTCGATGACAGTTTCGACTAGAATATCAAGCCGGAGTGACTTAGCCATCGAGGATCGATATAGTTTTCGACTATTATCTAACGTGGTAGGTGATGGACGGTGCGAGGGCGGACGGACTCAATCAGCTCATAGGTTTTCGGCGCCCACGGCATGACTCGCTGCTGCGCGCCACTAGCGGGCCGCCGGCGCGGGCAGGACGTGCACCTCAGCGTCTCCGGCCCTGTGGGTGAGTTCGTTCAGGAGGCGGTGGCGGCTAGCGCCCGGGTTGCGGGCCAGCACTATCTCGGTGACCTGGTGCCGGTGTGCGAACTTCGCGAGGGCATCGGCCGGGCTGCCCTGCAGCGCTGTGAGCTGGCCACCGAGCTGCGCGGCCAGCGCGGCGTACCCGGCCAGCACCTGGTCCAGGTCAGCGGATGCTGGTACGGGCGTGACGACTGCCACCAGGAAATCCCCGGCCAGCTGTGCCGCCAGTGCGGCCGAGCGCCTGATGAGCGGCTCCATGCCAGGCCGGGGTGCGGCGCAGCCGAGGATCCGGGGGTGCGTGTCGCTGCCGGCCGGGCCGGCGCTGCCCCGGTAGGCGGCCAGCCGACGTTCGGCATGCTCAGCCACGATGGTGAACGCCTGCTCGCGCTTCGCCCCGAGCGTCTCCGGTGAGTAGTCCGTCTGCAGTGCGTGCTCGGCTCCTCCGGCGGGCGCGATCTCGCCTCGCTTCACCCGGTCGGCGAGTGCCGAGGGTGGAGCATCTACCAGCTCGATCTCATCAGCGAGCGCGAGGACGGTCGCTTCGTCCAGGGTGTCGCCGGCTGCACCGTCGCTGTCCTGCAGGCTGCCGAGGTGAACCGTGCCTACGACGGTGATGCCTGCGTCGGCGAGCTGCCGGGCCGCGGCGAAACGGCTCTCACCGCTCGGGTCGGCGGCTGACAGGTCGTCGATGCAGACCACCTCGGGGTGGCGGGCCAGGACGGTGCCGGTATCGGGGGAGGTGCCGTCGCCGATCACTTCCAGCCCCTCCAGGGCCGCGCTCACACCCTCCCGGCCGCGGCAGTCGACGGTCGCCACCACCACGTCGGCCCCGCGTGATTTCCGCCGCCCGGCTTCCTCCAGCATCGCGCTGGTGATACCGCAGCCTGGCGCGTAGCCCAGGTAGACCCGGACGGTGCCGTGCGCCTGCCTGCCCGTGACGCCCGGCGCGCGGTCCGCGGAGGCCCCGCCGTCCGGGGCTGCGGCCGATGGCCGAGCCTGGCCCCCCGTGATGTGCAGGTGGACATCGGGGAGCTGGCTCGCCAGCCGCTCGGCCAGGCCGGGGCGCCAGCGGTCGAGCAGTCCAGCCGGAGGGGCGGCAATGACCAGGTGACGGGCGCTAGTCTCCCGCACCGCCTGGGCGATGGCCGCGACGGTGTCCCGGCCCTCCCGGGCGATGATGGCGGCGCCAGCGTTCTGCGCCGGGGTCTGGACGGCGGCGGTCCAGTCTCCTGGTGTCCCGGCCGGCGGGCCGAGCGTGAGCACGGTGCATCTCGCGTTGCCCCGCCGGGCCAGCCGGGCACCGCGCCGGATGAGCGCATCGGCCTGGGCTGGGGCGGTCACCGCCACCAGCACGTCGAGCGGCTCCCGCTGGTGTGGCCTCCCGGGTGCGGTGAGAGTCTCGGCGATGACCCGCAGCCCGATCTCGCGCAGCGCGGCAAGGGTCGCGGTTTGGAACAGGCCATCGAGCGCCTCGCGGGCCTGCCCGGTAGGGTAGATGTTGCCGTGTCCCAGCCGTTTGCGCAGCGCCTCGGGGGAGTTGTCGAGGAACCTGATTTCGTCGGCCGCCGCAAGAGCCGCGTCGGGCACCGTGGCTGCCGCGGGCTGTCCCGTGATCTGGCGTACCTCGTCGGCGGTGCGCTCCAGGTCGCGCACGTCGACGGTGCTGATGACGTCGATCCCCGCGTCCCGCAGCACCCCGATGGCGGTAGCGTGCCAGCCGAAGTCATCGACGAGGACTACACCGGGCTTGCGGGCCCGCACGGCGTCGAGGTCCATCTCCTCGCGGGCAGGCGGGGACGATCTCCAGGCCGCGTATGGCCTCGGCCGTCCGGGGCCGGTCGCGGGCCTGGGCGAACCCGACTACGACGTCCTCACCGTGATCACGCAGCGCGCGGCCATCCCGCAGCATGGTGAAGGTCTTCCCGGACCCTGGTGCGGCGCCCAGGTACAGGTGCAGCGTGCCGCGCCGGGCCGGTTCGGGCCGGTCAGCCAGGGTGGCGCCGATGCCATGTTCTTCGCGGATGATCTGGCCGCGGGCCGCGTCGTAGGCGTACAGCTCGGCGTAGCGGCCCCAGTTCACGGCGACGTCCAGTTGCCGGGCGGCCTCGTCCTCACCGGCGTGGGTACGCAGGATGTCGGTGAAGAAGCCGGCCGGCAGGTTGCCGTCGAGGCTGCCGCGCAGGGCCCGGTAGATGGTGCGCACCAGCGGCGCGTGATCCAGGGCAGCCCGGGCGAATATTTCTTTGCTGTCCTGGATGCTGGCGCCCGCGAAGATCTTGCCATGGTGGGACAGCGTCAGTCGCTCGCCGCGGAGCCCGGCGAAGCCGAGCAGCACCAGCGCGTCGACGAGGGGGAGCAGGTCGTCCACCTCGAGGCCTAGGTTGTCGGCCAGGTCGGGCAGGTCGGCCGCGCCGTCATGCCGGCCAAGCAGGACCTCGGCCAGGCCAGATACGCCGTCCACCGTCGCCTGCGGCAGCGGGGAATCCCCGAGTGTGCCGCCGCTGCCAGCGCCGGGCCGGGCCGGGGCCGTAGCGGGAGCGCTGTCCCGCTGGGTCATCATCCGGTAGATCCGGTCGACGAGCTCCTCGAACCCCTGGGTGCGCCGGCGGCGCGGCCGGGCCAGCGGATTGCGCATGTCGGCCCTGATCCGGCCGGGGTTGGTGCCCAGGACGAGGATTCGGTCGGCGAGTAGCACCGCTTCCTCGATGTTGTGCGTGACCATAACCATGGTCTTGGTCGGGAACCTCTGTCCTTCCCACAGTTCCAGTAGCTCGCCGCGCAGGTTCTCCGAGGTGAGCACGTCCAGCGCGCTGAACGGCTCGTCCATCAGCAGCGCCGCCGGCTCCACGACGAGGGCGCGGGCGAAGCCGACACGCTGGCGCATGCCGCCGGACAGTTCCTTGGGATAAGCCGACTCGTAGCCGTCCAGGCCCACCAGGTCGATCGCGCGCAGCGCCCGCTCAGTCCGCTGTGCCGGCGCCACCCTCCGGGCCTCCAGCCCGATCTCAACGTTCTGCTGCACCGTCAGCCAGGGCAGCAGCGCGAACGTCTGGAACACCATCGTGGTGTCGCGGTTGGTGCCTGCCAGCCGCTGGCCGCGGAACAGAACCTCGCCCTCGGACGGCGCGATCAGGCCGGCGATGCACCGCAGCAGGGTGGACTTGCCGCTGCCGCTGCGGCCGAGCAGCGCGACGAACTCGCCCTCATCGACGTCCAGCGTGATGTCATCGAGCACCGGCACCGGGTGGCCGTCCGCGCTGGAGAACGACTTGCCCAGCGCCTGCACGCTGATCAGCGGCCCGTTCATGCCAGCGCGTACTTCGACTCGGCGATGCTGTACAGCCGCCGCCACAGCAGCGCGTTCAGCCCGGTAACGTACACGGCCATGACCAGGATGCCCGCGATGATCTCGTGGAAGTTATTGCTCGCGGTCGCCTGGCTGATGAAGCTGCCGAGGCCGCGGGCCACGAGCACATGCCGGTTGTAGATCACGATCTCAGCCACGATGGAGGCGTTCCACGCCCCTCCAGCCGCGGTGATCGCCCCGGTGACATAGGCCGGGAACACGGCCGGAAGGATCATCCGCCGCCACCGCTCCCGGCCGTGCACGGCGAGATTGTCCATGGCTTCCCTCATGTCCGAGGGCACCGCGCTGGCCCCGGCGATCACGTTGAACAGGATGTACCACTGGGTGCCCAGGGCCATCAGCAGGATGCTGCCGTAGTTCAGGCTGAGCCCAATGTCCAGGAAGAGAACAATCGCGAACGGGAAGATGAAGTTCGCCGGGAAGCTGGCGAACACCTGCACCACCGGCTGCAGGTACTGCGCCACCCGGGGATTGAAGCCGATCCAGACGCCCACCGGCACCCAGATCACCGACGACACCGCCACCACGACGGCGACCCGCAGGAAGGTCAGGAAGCCCAGGCCGAACGCCTGCCCGAGGACCCCCAGGCCCTGCTGCCCGGCGGCGATGTAGGCCAGCATGCTGTACAGGCCAAAACCGAGCACGGCGGCGACGACCGCGGCGAAAGCGACGTCAGCGGCACGCCGCCGGGCGGCGTGGCTGACCAGGCTGCGGTCATCGATCCCGGTGGCCGCGCCCATGAGCTGGTTGACCGGCTCAGCGATGGCGCGCCGGGTCCGCCCGGCCAGGACCGGCCAGCTGGACCGCCGCAACGCGTCCAGGACCACCGACCGGGGCTTCTGGCTCGATTCCGTCTGCTCCAGGCGGAACCGTTCCACGTATGCGACCAGCGGACGCCAGAACACGACGTTGACCGCCAGGATCATGACGATCATGGTGACGATGCCCCACACGACGTGACCGAGCTGGCCCTGCTCCACCGCCACCTCCACGTAGGAGCCCACCCCGGGAAGCGTGTAACGGTGGCCGCCGACGATGATCAGCTCCGACGCGGTGAGGAAGAACCAGCTGCCGCCGAAGCTCATCATCCCGTTCCAGACCAGCCCGATCGCCCCGCCGGGCACGTCGATGCTCCAGAACCGCTTCCACCGCGACAGCCCCATCAGCCTGCTCGCCTCGTCCAGCTCACCGGACTGCGTGACCAGGGAGTGGTAGAAGGAAAACGTGATGTTCCAGGCCTGGGAGGTGAAGACGGCGAAGACCGACGCCGCCTCCAGGCCAAGCTCGGACCCGGGGAACAGGGCCAGGAAGAACGTCACCGTCACCGCGAGGAAGCCCAGCACCGGCACGGACTGCAGGATGTCCAGGGCCGGGATCATGACCCGCCGGGCCCGCCGGTTCCGCGCGGCCACATAGGCATAGCCCAGGCTGAACGTATAGGCGAAGAACAGGGCGACGAACATGCGCAGCAGGCTGCGGGCCGCGTAATAGGGCAGCCGGGACGGCGAGGTGCTGATCGCAGACGCCTGGCCGGGACGGATCGGGACGTGCGCGCTCGCGCCGACCCGGACGACAGCGTAGATCAGCAGGAACACGCCCGCGCCGACGACGGCATCCAGCGGCCGGAACCGCAGCCGCCGCAGCGAGCCCCGGCTAGGGAAGGTGGGGGTGACCGCCATACTGCCGCTCCGATCAGCGCAGTGGCCAAAAAACATCCGGGACCATGATGCAGGACAGGCACCGCAACCGGGAACGATGCGGGCCGGACCGGCGCGCTGAGGCCGCGGTTAACCGACGTCGCGGCGCAGCATGTCCTCGTCGGTCTCGCGGCGGATCAGCGGCCGGGCCCGGCCGCCACGGACGGCGATGACCGGCGGCCGGGTGAAGTGGTTGTAGTTGGAGGCCATGGCGTGGTGGTAGGCGCCGCTGGCGGGGACGGCAAGCAGATCGCCAGGGCCGACGTCGCGGGGCAACCGCGCGTCGGGGATCAGCACGTCTCCGGCCTCACAGTGCCGGCCCACGACGATCATGGGTTCCGTGTGCTCAGCCGGAGGGCTGCTGACCCGCTCAACGTGGTACCGGCTGCCGTACAGTGCTGGCCGCGGGTTGTCGCTCAAGCCGCCGTCCACCACGACGAAGGTACGGGCGCCGCGTTTCACGGTGACCACCCGGTACAGCGTCACCACGGCGGAGGCGACGATCGCCCGGCCCGGCTCGACCGTGAGGCGTGGCACCGCAATGCCGTGCGCTGCGCATTCCTGCCCGACGGCCGCGGTGATCCGCTCGGCGAAGGCCGCGATGTCCAGGCCCGGATCCCCGGGCCGGTAGGGCACGGCGTGACCCCCGCCGAGGTTCAGCTCGGGCAGGCCGCCTAGCCCGGCCATGAAGGCGACCATGCGGCGGGCCGCGGTCTCGAAGCCCTCCAGGCTGGAGATCTGCGACCCGATGTGACAGTGTGCGCCGACCAGTTCCAGGGACGGCTCGCGGCGGATGCGGCGGGCCACGTGGGTGGCTTCGCCGGAAGCGATAGACAGGCCGAACTTCTGGTCCTCGGTGCCGGTGGTCACCGCCGGGTGCACGTGGGCGTCCACCGCGGGCGTGACCCGGACCAGGACCTTCTGCCGTCGGCCGGCCAGCGCGGCCAGCCCGGCCAGTTGGCCGACCTCACCCGCGGAATCGACGACGACCCGGCCAACGCCGTAGTCGAGCGCGACGGACAGCTCCTGCCGCGTCTTGCCGTTGCCGTGCAGGAGGATGCGGTCGGCCGGAAACTTGGCCGCGCTGGCCACGACCAGCTCACCGTCGGAGCAGACATCCAGCGACAGGTCCTCTTCGGCGACCCACCGGGCCATCGCCCGGCACCAGAACGCCTTGCTGGCGTAGGCCACCTCATGCGGGGCCATGACCTTGCGGTACTCGCGGCAGCGGCCCCGTACGTGCTCCTCATCGAGCACGTACGCCGGGGTACCGAAATGCTCAGCGATCTCAGCCAGCCGGACACCGCCGACCGACTGGGCTGGCTGCGCGGTGAGCGGCCAGATACCCATCATGCGCCCAGGCGGACGCGGTGCAGCACGAGGGTGGTGGAGGTGATCCCGCCCGCGTCGCGGAACTGCGCGATCGTGGCGTCCAGGTCTGCGAGGCTCCGGCAGGAGAGGCGGACCTCGAAGTCGCAGTCCCCTGCCAGCCGCCACGCCTCCGCGATGGCGGGCCCCTCACGCAGCTGGGCCTCGAAGCAATCGGGGTCGGTACCGGCCATCATCTGCACCCGCACCAGCGCGTGCAGAACCTGCGAGTCGCCTCTCACGCCGGCACCGAGACCGGTCGGCCCGCGGCGATCACGCCCGGGTCCACCTGGATCCGGGTCACGCCCAGCGGTGCGAGCATGTCCCGCATGGCCTCGGAGCCCATAAGTATCCATGGCTGACCTGCTCCCATTGCCCGGGCTAGGCTGGCTTCCGTTGTGAACGCGATCCCGACGCGCTCTCCACTCGGCAGCCGCCCGGACCGAAGGCTGACCATCCCGGAGCCGGTGTGCACCGGCACGACCAGCAGGCTCGTCGCGCTCACATCCACCAACGCTAGACCGGGATCAGGCTGCGCCGGCGTGCGCACACGGAGGCCTAACGGCCCCTGCCCCGTCCCTAACGAAGCGCTCACAAGTGGTGGGCACCCCGTCGCCCGGACGCTGGGCGCTGTTCGCCTTCGAGCGCCCGAGGAGAGCCTGCCCCGGCGGGCGGCAGGATCGCTGTTGCGCCGCCGCATCGTTAGGATCCCGCGTGGATGGCGTATACATCGTGCGGGCGTGCTTTCCCGGGCGCTGCGGTGCGAGTCAAGCTGGCAGGGGATTCACCTGGGCTGCACACCGGGGAGGGATGATGAACTGTCTGCATCAGCCGCCCTGCCCGCCGCCGGACGCGCCGGACCGCGAGGCCGCTCATGTTGTGGCCGCCCACCCAGAGCAGGGGTGGAGCCTGCTGTGCAATGGCGTCATTGTGTTCGAGGACACCGGCGACCTGCTACCTGACGGCCGGATCATTGCGCCCCACCGGACCTTGCCCGACCTCGACCTGGTAACTTGAGCCAGCCCGGACCAGGCGGCTCGCCATCACAGCCGCAAGTCCGGTAGCCCCCGTCGCTGGAAGGCTACGGCGCGGGATTGTTCCTGATTCCCGTGACCGCCGTCATGTTCGCTTCGATGTACTGGCATCCCTGGTCGCATCGCGCGTCGGATCGAAACGCGTCCTCGTCGCCGGCGCCCGCTAGCTGCGAGTGGTGAGCCGGCCGGATGCCGGGTCTGGCTGCACTTGGTCTTGTTCACCGTTTTTCTACCTGGCCCGGGGCGCCGTCCACCGCGTGGTTACCGGCCTGGTGGTCATGCTTTGGCCATGGCTGACTTGCTGGTTGCCGCTGGGATCGTCGTCTTCGTCGTGGCGATGCTGGCCCTGATCCGGGGGCTGGAGCGGCTATGACCGTCATCCAGGGGATTCTCCTCGCCCTGTCCATCGCGGTGTTCGTCTACCTCGGTGTGGCACTGTTCAAGGCCGAGTGGTTCTGATGGATTTCGCCTGGACTCTTGTGGCTCTGGTCGTCGTGATGGTGATCGCCTGGCGCTTCCTCGGCTCCTACATGGTGTCGGTGTACGAGGGGCGGACCAGGTGGCTGTCGGTGCTCGAGCGGCCGGTCTATCGCATCGCCGGCGTCGATCCCGAGCTCGAGCAATCGTGGCAGCGCTATGGCGCCTCGCTCATCGTGTTCTCCGGCGTAGCCCTCCTGGTGACATACGGGATATTCAGGCTCCAGGGATCGCTGCCGGTCAACCCGCAGCATCTGCCCGGCGTGCCCCCGGCGCTGTCGTGGAACACGGCGGTGTCGTTCGTGACGAACACGAACTGGCAGGCGTACTCGGGTGAGAGCACGATGTCTTACCTGTCGCAGATGGGCGCGCTGGCGGTGCAGAACTTCCTCAGCGCCGCCGTCGGCATCGCTGTCGCGGTTGCTCTTATCCGGGGGTTCTCCCGTAAGGGCTCGAAAACGATCGGTAACTTCTGGGTCGACCTGGTGCGCGGCACGATCTACGTCCTGCTGCCCATCGCGTTTGTGTTCGCGATTATCTTCATGGCCCAGGGCGCCCTGCAGACTTTGGCCGGGCCGGCCGGCGTCCACGACGTGCTGAACGGCGCGCGGCAGGTAATCCCGCGTGGCCCGGTGGCCTCGCAGGAGACCATCAAGCAGCTGGGCACCAACGGCGGCGGGTTCTTCAACGCCAACGGGGCGGATCCATTCGAGAACCCGACCGGGCTGACGAACTTCCTGTCCATCGCGCTCATCCTGTGCATCCCGGTCGGGCTCACTTACACGTTCGGCAAGATGGCCGGCAGCATCCGGCAGGGTGCCGCGATCCTCGGCGTGATGGCGATCATCTTCGGTGCGTGGCTGGCCATCGCCGCTGTCTCCGAGCACCAGGCCAACCCGGCCATCACCGCCGCCGGGCTGACGCACCAGCCAGCCGGCAACATGGAGGGCAAAGAGGTCCGCTTCGGCGACACCTCCTCAGCGCTGTACGCGACCGCGTCCACGCAGACCTCGACCGGCAGTGTCGACTCCGCCGAGGATTCCTACACGCCCATGGGCGGGTTCGCGGTGCTCACCGGGATGATGCTCGGCGAGGTCAGCCCTGGCGGCGTCGGCAGCGGCCTGTACACCATCCTGCTCTTCGCCATCATCACCGTGTTCATCGGCGGGCTGATGGTCGGCCGGACCCCGGAGTACCTGGGGAAGAAGATCCAGGCCCGGGAGGTAAAGCTGGCCACGTTCGGGGTGCTGGTCATGCCGGTCACGGTGGTCATCCTCACGGCGGTAGCAGTGTCGGTCCACGCTGGCCGGGTCGCGCCGCTGAACGCCGGCCCGCACGGCTTTTCCGAGATCCTCTACGACTTCACTTCGGTGACCAACAACAACGGCTCGGCATTCGCCGGCATCAGCGCCAACACCGCCTTTTTCAACGTGATCAATACCATCGGCCTGCTGCTGGGGCGATTCGCCATCATCGTCCCCGTACTGGCCCTGGCGGGCAGCCTGGCGGCCAAGGACGTTGTTGCCGCATCGGCAGGCACTTTCCGTACCGACAAGCCAATGTTCATGGGCCTGCTCATCGGCGTGATCATGATCGTCGGCGCGCTCACGTTCTTCCCCGCCGTCTCGCTCGGGCCGATCGTCGAGCAACTGTCGCACGGGCAATTCTTCTGACGTCCCGGCCGCGGTATCACGAAAGGTTGCGCTGCATGCCAGCAGTCCAGAAGCTTCAGGCGCCCGTCCCCGCCAGCGCGCCGGGACACGACAACGTGCCACCCGGTACGGCCGGCCGGACTCGCCGCCTGCTCGACCGTGCGATCCTCGGCTACGCCGCGGTCGATGCCCTGAAGAAGTTCGATCCCCGGGTTCAGCTGAGAAACCCGGTGATGTTCGTGGTCCTGATCGGTACGGTGGTGACACTCACCGAATCGATCGCCCATCCGAGCGTGTTTGCCTGGTCAGTCACGGTCTGGCTGGCCCTCACCGTCCTGTTCGCCAACTTCGCCGAGGCCGTCGCCGAAGGGCGCGGCAAGGCCCAGGCCGAGACGCTGCGCAGAATGCGCTCCGACACCGAAGCCCGCCGCCTGCTGCCGGGCGGGACCGAGGAGCAGGTGGCGGCCGCCGCGCTGGCCAAGGGTGACCTGGTGGTCTGTGAGCCCGGTGACGTCATCCCCTCCGACGGAGAAATCACCGAGGGCCTGGCGTCCGTCGACGAGTCGGCGATTACCGGCGAATCCGCCCCGGTGATCCGCGAGGCAGGCGGTGACCGCTCCGCGGTGACCGGGGGGACCACGGTGCTCTCGGACCGCATCGTCGTGCGCATCACCGCCGAGCGCGGCCACACGTTCCTGGACCGGATGATCACCCTGGTCGAAGGCGCGAACCGGCAGAAGACCCCCAACGAGGTCGCGCTCACCATCCTGCTCGCGGCGCTGACCATCATCTTCGTGCCCGTCGTCGTCGCTCTCCAGCCCTACGGGCACTTCGCGGGGGCGACGGTCTCGGTCATCGTGCTCGTCGCGCTGCTGGTCTGCCTGATCCCGACCACCATCGGCGCGCTGCTCTCCGCCATCGGGATCGCCGGGATGGACCGCCTGGTCCAGCGGAACGTGCTGGCCATGTCCGGCCGGGCCGTCGAGGCGGCCGGCGACGTGCAGACCTTGCTGCTCGACAAGACCGGCACGATCACCCTCGGCAACCGGATGGCGTCGACGTTCTGCCCCGTCGACGGCCACAGCGAGGAGGAGCTGGCCAGCGCGGCACAGCTGGCATCCCTGGCCGACGAGACCCCCGAGGGCCGCTCCATCGTCGTGCTCGCCAAGGATCGCTTCAATCTCCGCGAGCGCGAGCTCGGCACCGATCACGAGTTCGTGCTCTTCACCGCGCAGACCCGTATGTCCGGTCTCGATGTCGGCGAGCGGCAGATACGCAAGGGCGCGGCCGACGCGGTGCGCAAGTGGGTGGCCAAGCAGGGCGGCGCAGCGTCAGCAGAGCTCGACCGCGTCGTCGAGCGGATCGCCCGGTCAGGCTCGACGCCGCTCGCTGTCGCCGACGGTCCTGATCTCCTGGGCGTCATCGAGCTCAAGGACATCGTGAAGGAGGGCATCAGGGAGCGTTTCGCCGAGATCAGAACGGCCGGGATCCGCACGGTGATGATCACGGGTGACAACCCCCTGACCGCGGCCGCGATCGCCCAGGAGGCGGGCGTCGATGACTACCTCGCGGAGGCGACCCCGGAGGCGAAGATGGCCTTCATCAAGGCCGAGCAGGAAGGCGGCAAGCTCGTCGCGATGACCGGCGACGGCACCAACGACGCCCCCGCCCTCGCTCAGGCCGACGTCGGAGTGGCGATGAACACCGGGACGACGGCGGCCAAGGAAGCCGGGAACATGGTCGACCTCGACTCGAATCCGACCAAGCTCATCGACGTGGTCGAGATCGGCAAGCAGTTGCTCATCACCCGGGGCGCGCTCACCACGTTCTCGATCGCCAACGACGTCGCCAAGTATTTCGCGATCATCCCCGCCCTCTTCATCGCCACCTATCCCCAGCTCAAGGCGCTCAACATCATGGGCCTGCACAGCCCGCAGAGTGCCGTGCTCTCGGCGGTGATCTTCAACGCGCTCGTCATCCTCGCCCTCATCCCGCTCGCCCTGCGCGGAGTGCGGTTCCGGCCATCGGGCGCGGCCGCGATCCTGCGCCGGAACGTCTTCATCTACGGCGTCGGCGGGATCATCGCGCCGTTCATCTTCATCAAGATCATTGACATCATCCTCACCGTGACGGGGGCTTACTGATGCTCACCAACCTCGGCCGGTCCGTACTTCTCTCGGCAGTCTTCTTCGTCCTGCTCGGCTTGGCCTACCCTCTCGCTGAAACGGCCATCGGGCAGGGATTCTTCGCCCGCCAGGCAAATGGCTCGCTGACCGCCCACGGCTCGATCCTGGTCGGACAGAGCTGGGCCGGCGCGCGATGGTTCCGCGGCCGGCCCGACGCTGACGATCCCATGGCCACCGGCGGAACCAACCTCGGGCCCCGCTCAAAGGTCCTCGTCAAAGCGGTCAGGCAGCAAATCGCGCTGCTGCGGAAAGCGGGCATCACACCAACCCCCGATCTCGTCACGACCTCGGGCAGCGGCGTCGATCCCGATATTTCTCCCGCTGACGCCTACGCGCAAGTGAATGCAGTGGCAAGGGCCAGGAGCCTACCCGTTGCGGCGGTGCGACAGCTCGTGACGGTGCACATCGAGCGGCCTCCGCTGGGCTTCCTTGGGTCGTCCTACATCAACGTCCTCCAGCTCAATGAGGCACTGGCGAGCCTGCGATGAGCGGCCTCGAGCTCACTGGCGGGACCTTCCGGGGCGGGTGGCCCGTGGCCCGCATGATCAGCGACGCCCGCCCGCAAGCCCGCGTCGCGGTCACCGGCATCATTACCGCGACCAAGACCGTCACCATCGGCAGCAGCCCCGCCTACCGTTGCGCCCTCACCGACGGCACCGGCGAGATCTACGTGCTCTTCCTCGGGCGCACGGAAGTCCCCGGCCTGAGGGGAGGGAGGCGTTGCAGCGTGGCGGGAACGGCCGCGGCCAGCGGCGGACGGCTAGTGGTCTGGAACCCGCGCTACCGGCTAGAGCCACCCGATGGCACTGGGAAGACATGCCCGCAGGAGCGGCGGGTTCCGGTCGGGGCCGGGGAAACGGCTCGAATGACACCGCCGGTGACCCGGTGAGCCCGCGTCGGCCGACACCAGCGCTCCGGGCGCCACCGAAGCCACGGACATCACCGGCAGGGCCGGGACGGCGGGGCGCTTCTGCGTCTACCTCGACGTCCACATCCTGGCTCCGCACGAGCGGAGCGTGCCCTGAACGTCCTGGACAAGCCGCTGGCCCACGCTGGACGCGGGCGCTGCCGGGCAGTCGGCTGATGCTGCTGCCACCCTGGTGCGCCATGATGGAGCCGAAGGGAACAGCGATGAAACGCAGCGTGATCGGAACCGTCGCCGCGCTCGCCAGCATGGCCCTGCTCACCAGCGCCATGCTTCCCCTGCGCAGCCACCTGAGCATCGCCACGACAGCGCTGGTGCTCGTGGTGCCGGTCGTCGTCGGTGTCGTCATTGGCGGGTTCAGCACCGGCGTGCTCAGCGTGATCGCCGGATTCCTCGTCTACGACTTCTTCTTCATCCCGCCCTACCTGACGCTGTGGGTCGGCGCCCCGCAGAACTGGGCGGCACTCGGCGTATACGCCGTCGTCATGCTCCCGGTCGCCCGCGTAGTGGCCGGGATGAACGCGGCCAGAGGCAAGGAACGCCGGCAAAGCCGGGAGATCCGGCAGCTCTTCGAACTGTCAGACCTTCTCGTCGAGGACAAGCCGCTTGACGTGCTGCTGTCGGTCATCGTGACGGCGCTGGCCGATGTCTTCAGCTCGCGCCAGGTAGCGCTCTTCCTCCCCAGGGCCGGCCGCCTGCAGATCGCCGCGTCCGCTGGTGACCCGCTCACCCCGGAGCAACTGCGCCGGGTACTTCCCGCCCCCGGGATACCGGCAGGCACCGCGGCCCAGTCACATGAGCGCGGCGATCTTCTCGTGCTCGCCCTGACCGCGGCGGGACGCCCGGTCGGGCTGCTCGTGCTGTCCGGCGAGGCGGCGGCCACGCACGAACGCGAGCCGCTGCTGCTTTTCGCCAACCAGATCGCCCTCGCGGTGGAACGCGCGCAGCTGCGCGAGCAGGCCCTCCGGACCAGGCTGACCGAGGAAATGGCCCGTCTGGCGAAGACGCTCGTCGCCGCGGTCGCCCACGACCTGCGGGCGCCGCTCGCCTCGATCAAGGCATCGTCGTCCACCCTGTCCGACACCGAGCTTGAGATCAGGCCCGAAGCGCGGCAGAGCCTGGCCAGGCTCATTGACGTCCAGGCTGACCGCCTCGCCGACCTCGTCACGAACCTGCTCGACATGAGCCGGATTCAGGCGGGCGTCCTTGAGCCCCGCCGGACGGTCGCGCCGCTCACCGAGCTGGTCGGAACCGTCCTCGGCGACCTGGCCCCCGCGATGCGCGCACACGCGGTTCGCGTCGATGTGCCCGATGACCTGCCGCCCATCGACGCGGACCTGGTTCTCATCTCCCGGGTGCTCACCAACCTCGTGGAGAATGCCATCCGGCACGGCCCGAAGAACACCCCGATCTCGATCCGCGCCGCGCAGACCGCACCGGGGACGATCGAGCTGTCCGTTACCGACCACGGCCCCGGCATTAGTCCGGACCGGCGTAACGAGGTCTTCGGGCTGTTTGCCCGCCGGGAAAGCGACGCCGGGGCAGGCCTCGGCCTGACCATCGCCAAGACCTTCATCGAAGCTCATGGACAGCACATCTGGGTCGAAGACGCCCCGGAAGGCGGCGCACGATTCTGCTTCACGCTGCCCGTAGCGGCGCAACTACCCGAGGAGTCACGGGTTGCCGCAGATTCTCATCATTGATGACGATCCGGGCCTGCTGAACGTATGCCGGGTCGGCCTGGAAGCTCTTGGGTGCCTCGTGCGGACCGCGGAGACAGCAAACGAGGGACTCACCGAAGCGGCGATCCGCACGCCGGACGTTATCGTGCTCGACCTGGGCCTCCCCGATCTGGACGGGCTGGAGGTCTGCAGGCGGATCAGGACCTGGAGCGACGTGCCCATCGTCGTGCTGTCCGCGGACGGCTCCGAAGACCGCAAGGTCGAAGCGCTGGATGGCGGTGCCGATGACTACATGACCAAGCCCTTCGGAATGCGCGAGCTCGATGCCCGGCTGCGAGTCGCGGTCCGCCATCGCAGCACCACGGACAACGCCGAGCACCCAGCAGAGCTCGACGTGGGAAGCCTTCAACTCGACCTCGTCCACTACGGGGCCACCTTCGCCGGCCGTCCCCTCGATCTCACCCCTAGGGAGTTCGACTTCCTTGCTTACCTTGCCCGCCACGTCGGGAAGGTCTGCACGCGCCGGATGATCCTGGAGAACGTCTGGGGTCCTGGCTACGAGAAGGAACTGCACTACCTGAAGGTGTACGCCTACCGGATAAGACGGAAGCTCGGTGACGAAAACGGGCAATTCCTGCAGAGCGACCCGGCGGTCGGCTACCGCCTCGCGGCACCCGACAGTTGATGGCCAGGACCCGGGCAAGCGGAAAATCCGCGCCGAAAGCATCCGGTTTCGACCCGGCCCGGCGTGTGCGGGACCGCGAATCGGGGGTGGCGATGTAGGCTCGGATCACCGGGTCGGCGCGGTCCCCCCAGGGCACAGATCGCCAGTACGGAGGCCTTCGGCGAGGGGCAGTCAAGCCTCTCGCGCATGGGTAAGGCATGCGCCGCCTTCCCCCCGGAACCGTTCGGTATCGATGACGCGCGCCCGCGTAGCCCGGGCCGAGGTCCGCAAGGACCTAATTGGCCCAAGGGCTTGCGCAGCATGCCCGAAGGAGGCGGCTCAGTCTATGGCGGAACCCGCGGCCCGTCAGTCCGGTCAGTCCCGTCAGTCCGGTCAGTCCGGTCAGTCCGGTCAGTCTCAGCAGGCCACAAAGGCCCCCGGGCAGCCCTTCGCGCACCTTCACGTGCATACCGAATACTCCATGCTGGACGGCGCCGCCCGCCTCAAGGAACTGTTCAAGGAAGTCGCGCGGCAGGGCATGACCCACATCGCGATGACCGACCACGGCAACATGTACGGCGCGGCTGAGTTCCACCGCCAGGCCAAGGAGGCCGGCGTCACCCCGGTCATCGGCATCGAGGCGTACGTGGCCCCGGAGCGCCGGACCAACACCAAGCGCATCCTGTGGGGCCAGCCGCACCAGAAGAAGGATGACGTTTCCGCCAGCGGCGCGTACCTGCACAAGACCATCTGGGCCCGCAACTCCGACGGCCTGCACAACCTGTTCAAGCTGTCTTCCCGGTCCTACGCCGAGGGCTGGCTGGTCAAGTGGCCGCGGATGGACAAGGAGATCCTGGCCGAGCACGCCGGCGGCCTGATGGCCTCCACCGGCTGCCCGTCCGGCGAGCTGCAGACCAGGCTCCGCCTCGGCCAGTTCGACGAGGCTCTCCGGTCGGCCGCCGAGTACCAGGAGATATTCGGCAAGGAAAACTACTTCCTCGAGCTGATGGACCACGGGCTCGACATCGAGCGCAAGGTGCGGGACGGCCTGGTTGAGATCGGCCGCAAGCTCGGCATCCCGCCGGTCGTGACCAACGACTCGCACTACACCCGGGAAGCCGACGCCACCTCACACGACCTGCTGCTGTGCATTCAGACCGGCAAGTCCCTGGCCGACGCGGACCGGTTCCGTTTCGACGGCAGCGGCTACTACATCAAGTCCGCCGACGAGATGTACGCGGCCGACACCTCTGACGTCTGGCAGGAAGGCTGCCGCAACAGCCAGCTGCTGATCGCCGACCGGGTGGACACCACTGGCATGTTCGACTTCGTCAACCTGATGCCGCGGTTCCCGATCCCGGCGGGCTACGAATCAGAGGAAGCGCTTTTCCGCGCCGAAGTGTGGAAGGGAATGGACCGCCGCTACCCCGACGGCTACGACGAGGAACGCAAGCGGCAGGCCGGCTACGAGATCGACATCATCTGCCAGATGGGGTTCCCGGCCTACTTCCTGGTCGTGGCGGACTTCATCATGTGGGCCAAGAACCACGGCGTCGCGGTCGGGCCGGGCCGCGGCTCGGCGGCCGGCTCGATCGTCGCCTATGCCCTCGGCATCACCGACCTGGACCCGCTGGTGCACGGCCTGATCTTCGAGCGGTTCCTCAACCCCGAGCGCGTGTCCATGCCCGACATCGACGTGGACTTCGACGAACGTGGCCGGGCCGACGTCATCCGCTACGTGACCGAGAAGTGGGGCTCGGACAAGGTCGCGCAGATCGTCACCTACGGCACCATCAAGGCCAAGGCCGCGATCAAGGACTCCACCCGGGTCCTGGGCTTCCCCTACTCGCTCGGTGACCGGATCACGAAGGCGTTCCCGGCCGCGGTCATGGGCAAGGACATCCCGCTGTCCGGCATCTTCGACAGCAGCCACCCCCGCTACAACGAGGCCGGCGAGCTGCGTCAGCTCTACGCGGCTGAAGCCGAGATCAAGCAGGTCATCGACACGGCCCGGGGCATCGAGGGGCTGATCCGGCAGCCCGGCGTGCATGCGGCCGGGGTCATCATGAGCGCCGAGACGATCACCGACCACATCCCCGTGTGGACGCGGCACACCGACGGTGCCGTCATCACGCAGTTCGACTACCCGACCTGCGAGGGCCTCGGGCTGCTGAAGATGGATTTCCTGGGCCTCCGCAACCTCACGATCATGGCCGACGCGGTGGCCGCGATCGAGAAGAACCAGGGCACCAAGGTCGATCTGCTCGGCCTGCCGCTCGACGACAAGCCGACCTATGAGCTGCTCGGGCGCGGGGACACGCTGGGCGTCTTCCAGTTCGACGGCGGCCCGATGCGCTCCCTGCTGCGGACGATGAAGCCGGACAACTTCGAGGACATCTCCGCGGTCGGTGCGCTGTACCGGCCCGGCCCGATGGGCGTGAACTCGCACACCAACTACGCGCTGCGCAAGAACGGCCTGCAGGAGATCACCCCCATCCACCCCGAGCTGGAAGAGCCCCTGCGGGAGATCCTCGAGCCCACCTACGGCCTGATCGTCTACCAGGAGCAGGTGCAGAAGGCGGCACAGATCCTGGCCGGGTACACGCTCGGACAAGCCGACCTGCTGCGCCGGGCCATGGGCAAGAAGAAAAAAGAGATCCTGGACAAGGAGTACGGCCCCTTCGAGCAGGGCTGCCGGGAGCGCGGCTACTCACCCAAGGCCGTCCAGGCGGTCTGGGACGTGCTGGTGCCGTTCGCGGGCTACGCCTTCAACAAGGCCCACTCCGCGGCGTACGGCCTGGTCTCCTACTGGACCGCCTACCTCAAGGCCAACTACCCGGCCGAATACATGGCCGCGCTGCTCACCTCGGTCGGGGACGACAAGGACAAGTCCGCACTGTACCTGAGCGAATGCCGGCGCATGGGGATCAAGGTGCTGCCGCCCGACGTGAACCAGTCGGTGGCGACGTTCACCGCCGTCGGCCGCGACGTCCGGTTCGGCCTGGCCGCGATCCGCAACGTGGGGACCAACGTAGTCGACGCGATCGTGGCTACCCGCAAGTCCAAGGGGGACTTCACCAGCTTCTCCGATTTCTTGCGCAAGGTCCCCTTGGTCGTTTGCAACAAACGCGTCATCGAGTCTCTGATCAAGGCCGGCGCGTTCGACTCCTTCAGCCACCCGCGCAAGGGCCTGGTCATGGTGCACGAGCAGGCCGTCGACGCGGTTAACGACATCAAGCGCAACGAGGCCATTGGCCAGGACTCGCTCTTCGGCGGGGACGAGGAGACCGAGGCCTTCTTCGACGTGCCGATCCCCGACGGGGACTGGGACAAGTCGACCCGGCTCAGCTTCGAGCGCGAGATGCTCGGCCTGTACGTCTCGGATCACCCGCTGCTGGGGGTCGAGCACCTGCTCGCCCGCGAGGCCGATTGTGCGCTGGCCGACCTGCTCACATCCGGTGATGAAGCAACGGAACGAGGGCGGGGTGAGCGTAACGACGGCGGCGCGGTGGTCAAGGTGGCTGGGATTCTGTCCGGGGTGCAGCGCAAGGTGACCAAGCAGGGCAACCCGTGGGCGGCGGCCACCCTGGAGGACCTGGCCGGTGCCATCGAGGTGCTGTTCTTCCCGGCGACCTACCAGCTCTACGCCACGTCCATCAGTGAGGACGCGATCATCGCGGTCAAGGGCCGGATCGACCGCCGTGACGACGTGCCGAAACTGGTCGCAATGGATGTGACCGTCCCGGACCTGTCGGTGGGCGATGGTGGCCCTTTTGTGCTGTCGCTGCCGGTGACGCGCTGCGTTCCGCCGGTGGTGGAGCAGCTCAAGGAGGTGCTGATGACCCACCCCGGGCCAACGGAAGTGCACCTGAGGCTGCGCGGGAACCAGCGGACGACGGTGGTCCGGCTCGATGACAAGCTGCGGGTGGCCAACTCCCCGGCCCTGCTGGGCGACCTGAAACAGCTGCTCGGCCCCGCCTGCGTCAGCTGAGCCTGCCCGCCGGTAAGCCTGCCCGCGGTGAGCCTGCCGGACGTCCACGGCATCGAAGCCGCGGCGGCTCGTTGACACGGCGTGGCGGCGGCAGTGTACTGCCCTACATGACGGAGACCACACCTGCGGCAGGCACTGCGGAGTCCACGGCGGCCGCCTTTCCGGTCACCACCGCGTTCGAGCTGCCAGGCATGGTGGTGGAACGGAACCTGGGTATCGCGTTCGGGCTGGTGGTCCGGGCCATGGGCTTCAGCAAGACCGTCGCGGGCGGGATCTCGTCACTGCGCCAGGGTGAGGTTTCGCAATTCACGGTGGTCCTCGAAGACGCCCGCAGGCATGCGGTCGCGCCGACGGCATGCCGAGGTGGCCGAACCGCAACCCGGCTGGGTCCCCACCTCCGAGCGGTTCCGTGATCCGTCCAGCGGCACGATCATGCGAGTCTGGACCGACCCGGCCGATGGCAGCCGGCACTACGTGCCCGACAGCAGCCCGGCGTGACCGGGGCCGGGCCACCGCCGGCCGTGCCCCAGAATTGGGCCATGGCGGCGTACGCGATCTCCGAAGTCGAGATCCTCGATCCAGACCAGACCCGGCGGTACCAGGAGCTGGCCGCGGCGTCGATCGCCCACTACGGCGGCCGTTACCTCGTCCGCGGTGCCCGGCCGCAGGTTCCGGAGGGCGACTGGCCCATCGAGGAGCGCGTGGTCCTCGTCGAGTTTCCCAGCATGGAACGGCTGCGTGAGTGGTACGCCTCGCCCGAGTACGCCGAGGCACTGCAGATCAGGCAGACGGCCCTGGCCCGCCGCCTGTTGTTCGTGGCGGGCGTGGACGACGCCGGGGACGGGGGCGCAGCCGGGGACGAGGGCGCAGCCGGGGACGAGGGCGAGCCGGGGGATCTGGGCTACGCCGGGGACGAGGGCGAAGCCGATGCTCTCTAGGCCGCCTAGGCCGATGGAGCCCCAAGATGCCGCCGCCCCGCGGTCCGGGCTGTCGCTGCCGTCCCTGCGCGCCGCCGCCTGCGTGTTCGGCGCCAGCGCGGCGGCGACCGCCGTGTGGGGGATCCCCGCTGGGTTCCTGTGGGGCGCGCTGGCCCCCCGCGTGCTCGTGCAGGTCGTGAGCAAGGGCACCGCTGAGATCGTGCAGCCTGAGACCAGCGCGTTCATTGTGGCCGACCTCTGGTTCTGCCTGATCGGCGTGGCCGGCGGCCTGCTCACCGGGGTGCTGGGCTACCTGCTCGCGGTCCGGCGCCGCGGACCGGCCGCGGCGGCGGGCCTGATCGTCGGCGCCCTGGGCGCCGCGGCGGTCACGCTCTGGCTCGGCGAAAACTACGGCCTGGCCGGCTTCCGGCATCAGCTGGCGCACAGCCCGCCCGGGACCCAGCTGCACGCATCGCTCGCGCTCGGCGCCACCAGCGGCCTCGTCTTCTGGCCGCTGGCCGCCGCCTTCGTCATCGCCGTGAGCGAGCTCGCCGTCCGGTCCCGCGGCTGGTCCCACGCGCTTGCCCGGTCCCGGGCTGACTCCCCAAGACGTTAACCCCCGGCGGCCACTGGGCACGCTCCGTAGACTGTGCGGGTGATCCCCCGTATCGACCTGCGTAACCGCGATGCCGCCACGCTCACCCGCGCCAGCCTGTCCGGTGTACTGCCGCGCGCCACCCTCGACGTCGCGGCCGCGGCCGAGCAGATCCGGCCGGTGTGCGAGGACGTCCGCCGCCGGGGCGCCGCCGCCGTCCGCGAGTACACCGCCCGATTTGACGGCGTCGACCTGGCCAGCACGCGCGTGCCGCGCGAGGCGCTGGACCGGGCCGCGCGCGACCTCGACCCGGCGGTCGCGGCCGCGCTGGAGGAGGCCGCGCGCCGGGCCCGGCTGGTCCATCAGGCTCAGCTCCCGCCGGCCGAGACCGTCGTCACACCGGCCGCGGGCCTGACCGTGGCCGGGCGGTACGTACCGGTCAGCCGGGCCGGGGTGTACGTGCCCGGCGGCCTGGTCGCCTACCCGTCCTCGGTGGTGATGAACGTGGTGCCTGCGCAGGTCGCCGGGGTGGGCTCGGTGGCGGTGGCCTCCCCGCCGCAGGCGGACAACGGGGGACTGCCGCACCCGGCCGTCCTGGCCGCGTGCGCGCTGCTCGGCGTGGACGAGGTGCACGCGGTCGGCGGCGCGCAGGCCCTGGCCATGTTCGCTTACGGCACCGAAAACTGCGCGCCGGCCGACGTGCTCACCGGGCCCGGCAACGTCTACGTCGCCGCGGCCAAGCGGCTGCTCGGCGGGATCGTCGGTACCGACGGCGAGAACGGGCCCACCGAGATCGCCATCATCGCCGACCACACGGCGGACCCCGCCTTCGTCGCCGCCGACCTGATCGCCCAGGCCGAGCACGACCCGCTGGCCGCGTGCCTGCTGATCACCTCCGACCCGGACCTGCCGGCCCGGACCGAGGCGGAGCTGGCGGTGCAGCTGCCGCGCGCTCTGAACCGTGCCCGCATCGAGCAGGCCCTCGCGGGGCAGTCGGCGTACGTTCTGGTGGACGACGTGGACGCCGCGCTGGCCGTGTCCGACGCATGGGCCCCGGAGCACCTGGAGATCCAGACCCAGGACGCGGTCAAGGTCGCCGCCCGGGTCAGGAACGCGGGGGCCGTCTTCGCCGGCGCCTACTCGCCGGTCTCGCTCGGTGACTACCTGGCCGGCTCCAACCACGTGCTGCCCACCGGCGGCACGGCCCGGCACGCCGCGGGGCTGACCGTGCTGCCGTTCCTCAAGCTCGTCAACGTGGTGGAGTGCTCCGCCGACGCCCTGGCCGCCGCGGCCCCGTACATCGACGCGCTCGGCGGCGCCGAGCAGCTCGCCGCGCACGTCGCCGCCGTCCGGGTGCGGGTGCCCCGATGACGCACCCGGCCCCTGGTGATCTCCCGCTGCGCGAGGACCTCGCCGATCTCGAACCGTACGGCGCGCCGCAGCTGGACGTGCCCGTGCGGCTGAACACCAACGAGAACCCGTATCCGCCGTCGGCCCGGCTGACCGGGGCCGTCACCGAGGCCGTGGCGGCGGTGGCCGACGGCCTGAACCGGTACCCGGACCGGGACGCCACCGAACTGCGCCAAGACCTCGCCGACTACCTCGGCCACGGGCTGACCGGCCGGCAGCTGTGGGCGGCCAACGGGTCCAACGAGATCATCCAGCAGCTGCTGCAGGCGTTCGGCGGCCCGGGCCGGACCGCGCTCGGCTTCGAACCGTCCTACTCGATGCACCCGATCATCGCGAAGGTCACCTGCACCGGCTGGCTGGCCGCCTGCCGGGAGGACGACTTCAGCATCGACCCGGACCGGGCCAGCTCGATCATCCGGGACGCCCGGCCGTCGGTGGTCTTCCTCACCTCGCCGAACAATCCCACCGGCACCGCCCTGCCGCTGGACGTCATCGAGGCCGTGTGCGAGGCGGCGCCCGGCATCGTGGTCGTCGACGAGGCCTACGCGGAGTTCGCCCGCGCGGGCACGCCGAGCGCGCTGACCCTGCTGCCGCGGTTTCCCCGGCTGGTGGTGACACGCACCATGTCCAAGGCCTTCGCCATGGCCGGCGCGCGGGTCGGCTACCTGGCCGCCAGCCCCGAGCTCATCGGCAAGCTGCTGATCGTCAGGCTGCCCTACCACCTGTCCGCGGTCACCCAGGCGGTGGCCCGCGCCGCCTTGGCCTGCGCCGCCGAGCCGCTGGCCAGCGTGGCCGCACTGCGCGGCGAACGGGACGCCATTGTGGTCTGGCTGCGGGCCCGGGGCCTGGCTGTGGCCGAGTCCGACGCCAACTTCGTGCTGTTCGGCGAGTTCCCGGATCGGCACCCGGTCTGGCTGGGCCTGCTGGAGCGGGGTGTGCTGATCCGCGAGACCGGCCCGGCCGGCTGGCTGCGGGTCACCGTCGGCACGCCGGAGGAGATGACCGCGTTCCGGGACGCCCTGACCGATATGCCAGAGGTCCTTACCCCCGAGGTGGCAAACACGTGAACCGGGAGCGGAGAGCGCGCGTCGAGCGCCGCACGCACGAAACCCAGATCCTCGTCGAGCTCGACGTGGATGGTATCGGCATGGTGGAGGTGTCCACCGGTGTCCCGTTCTTCGACCACATGGTGGCTCAGCTGGGCAAGCACGGCGGCCTCGACCTGACCGTCCGGGCCAAGGGTGACGTGCAGGTCGACGCGCACCACACGGTGGAGGACACCGCGATCACGCTGGGCCAGGCGCTGCGGGAGGCGCTGGGGGACAAGTCCGGGATCACCCGGTTCGGCGACGCGCTGGTGCCGCTGGACGAAACGCTGGTCATGGCCGCGGTCGACCTGTCCGGGCGCCCGTACGTGGTGCACGAGGAGCCGGAGGTCATGGCCCCGCTGATCGGCAGCTACGACACCACGCTGACCCGGCACATCTTCGAGTCGCTGGCCGCGTCCGCCGGGATCTGCCTGCACGTGCGCGTGCTGTCCGGCCGCAACCCGCATCACATCGTCGAAGCACAGTTCAAGGCGGTCGCGCGGGCGCTGCGCACCGCCGTCGCGCCGGACCCGCGGGCGGGCGGCGTGCCCAGCACGAAGGGCGTGCTGTGAAGCCGTCGGTGGTCGTGCTGGACTACGGGTCGGGAAATCTCAGGTCTGCTGAACGAGCCCTGGTGCGAGCCGGTGCCAGTGTCGAGGTCACCGCCGACCCGGACGCGGCGCTCGATGCCGACGGGCTCGCCGTGCCCGGGGTGGGTGCCTTCGCCGCGTGCATGGCCGGCCTGCGCGCGGTGGGCGGCGACAAACTGATCGCCCAGCGGCTCGCCGCCGGACGGCCGGTGCTGGGCATCTGCGTCGGTATGCAGGTGCTGTTCCAGGCCGGAGTGGAGCACGGCCAGCTCACCAAGGGCTGCGGCCTGCTGCCCGGCACGGTGGAGCGGCTGGAAGCGCCCGTGCTGCCGCACATGGGCTGGAACACGGTCTCCCCCCCGCAGGGCAGCTCGCTGTTCGCGGGGATCGGGCCGGACACGCGTTTCTACTTCGTGCACTCCTACGGGCTGCGCTACGCCCGCGCCGCGCTGCTGCGGGATTCGGGCGCGCTGGTCACCTGGGCCACGCACGGCGAGCCCTTCGCGGCCGCGGTGGAAGACGGCCCGCTGTCCGCGACCCAGTTCCACCCGGAAAAGTCCGGCGACGCCGGCGCTGTCCTGCTGTCGAACTGGCTGGAGAGGATCCGATGACCACGCCCGCCAAGCAGACCCGACCGGGAGGCACGACCCCGCCCGGCCGCCTCACCCTGCTGCCCGCCGTCGACGTGGCGGACGGGCAGGCGGTGCGCCTGGTCCAGGGCGCGGCCGGCACCGAGACGGGCTACGGCGACCCGATGGAGGCCGCGCTGGCCTGGCAGCGTTCCGGCGCGGACTGGGTCCACCTGGTCGACCTGGACGCCGCCTTCGGCCGCGGCTCCAACGCCGCGCTGCTCGGCCAGGTCGTCCGGCGGCTGGATATCAACGTGGAGCTGTCCGGCGGCATCCGGGACGACGCCACGCTGACCGCGGCGCTGGGGACCGGCTGCAGCCGGGTCAACATCGGCACCGCGGCCCTGGAGAACCCGGACTGGGTGCGTTCGGTGATCGCCCGGTACGGCGACCGGATCGCCGTGGGACTGGACGTCCGCGGGACCCGGCTGGCCGCCCGGGGCTGGACGTCCGAGGGCGGCGACCTGCACGAGACGCTGGACCGGTTGGACGCCGACGGCTGCGCCCGCTACGTGGTCACCGACGTCACCAAGGACGGCACCCTGCGCGGCCCGAACCTGGACCTGCTGCGTGACGTCTGCGCGCGGACCAGCCGCCCCGTGGTGGCCAGCGGCGGCGTGTCCAGCCTGGCAGACCTGCGCGCGATCGCCGCCCTGGTGCCGCTGGGCGTGGCGGGCGCGATCGTGGGCAAGGCCCTGTACGCGGGCGCGTTCACCCTGGAAGAGGCCCTGGCGGAGACGCGGAAAGCGGGGCCGGCGTGACCGTCGCGGTCCGGGTCATTCCCTGCCTGGACGTGGACGGCGGCCGGGTGGTCAAGGGCATCAACTTCACCGGCCTGCGGGACGCGGGCGATCCGGTCGAGCTGGCCGCCGCCTACGACGCGGAGGGCGCCGACGAGCTGACGTTTCTCGACATCACCGCCTCCAGCGGAGGCCGGGAGACCACCTACGAGGTGGTCCGGCGCACCGCCGAGCAGGTGTTCATCCCGCTGACCGTCGGCGGGGGCGTCCGCAGCGAGGAGGACATCGACCGGCTGCTGCGGGCCGGCGCGGACAAGGTCTCGCTCAACACCGCGGCCATCGCCCGCCCGGACCTGCTGGGCGAGGCGGCCCGCCGCTTCGGCTCCCAGTGCGTCGTGCTGTCGGTGGACGCCCGCCGCTTCACCGGCGCCGGGACGGCCGGTGCCGCTGGTATGGCCGGTGGCGTGCCGAGCGGATTCGAGGTCACCACGCACGGCGGCCGGCGCGGCACCGGCATTGACGCCGTGGCCTGGGCCCGCCGCGGCGCCGAGCTGGGCGCGGGCGAGATCCTGCTCAACTCGATGGACGCCGATGGCACCAAAGCCGGATTTGACCTGGAGCTGATCCGCGCGGTCCGCGCCGCGGTCACGGTGCCGGTCATCGCGAGCGGCGGCGCCGGCCAGGTGGACCACTTCCCCCCCGCCGTCGACGCCGGCGCCGACGCGGTGCTGGCGGCCAGCGTGTTCCACTTCGGGACCCTGCGGATCGGCCAGGTCAAAGACGCGCTGCGGGCGGCCGGGCGCCCGGTCCGGTAGACCCCTTACTCGGGCAGCCCCGGGTCGGGGAAACCTGGGGGGCCCTGGTCGCCCAGGGTGCCCGTGCGGCCGGTGGCCCCGATCGCGGCGCCCAGGTCCGGGTTCGCGTTGGCGCCCGCACCCGCCCGGACCGGCGCGGCCGAGCCCGGGTGCGCCGCCATCGCGGCGCCGGCGATGCCCGCGTCGTTGTGCATCGCGGCCGGGACCACCCGTGCGTGCAGCCCGGTCAGCAGCGGCAGGAACTTGTCCGACTGCCTGCTGATCCCGCCGCCGACGATGATGAGCTGCGGGGAAAGCAGCGCCTCGATGTGCTCCAGATACTCGTTGACGTTCCTGGCCCAGTGCTTCCAGCTCATGTCCTGCGCCGTCTTGGCCCGCTCGGAGGCGCGCTCCTCCGCGTCCTTGCCGCGGATCTCCAGGTGCCCGAACTCGGTGTTGGGCACCAGCACGCCGTCGACGAACAGCGCGCTGCCGATCCCGGTGCCGAACGTCACCATGTGCACCGTGCCCGGTTCGCCCTTCCCGGCGCCGAACGTCATTTCCGCGACGCCGGCCGCATCCGCGTCGTTCAGCAGCCGGACCTCCTGCCCGGCCGCCTTGGCCAGCATGGCCCGGGCGTCCAGCCCGATCCACGCGGGGTTCAGGTTGGCCGCCGTCCGGGTCACCCCGTTGGTCACCACCCCGGGGAAGGTGATGCCGGTGGGACCGGACCAGGAAAAGGTCTCCACGAGCCTGTGTACGACCTTGGCCACCGCGTCCGGGACGGCCGGATGCGGCGTGGCGATCTTCACCCGGTCGGCCACGAACGTGCCCGTGTCCAGATCGACGGGGGCGGCCTTGATCCCGGTTCCGCCGATATCGATGCCCAGTGCGTGCATGCTTGCTCCTTCTCCCTCCCGGACCGACCTCCGGGGACCGCTGAACGCGCGAACCCTGGCGGCGCTGCCCAGTATTCCGCACTCGCGGGTAAGCTACGGGGTAGTACATGCCCGTTCAGGGCGTGTGTAGCCGCGGAAAGGGGGCGGCTGATGCGCTGGGCCAAGGTCCTCATGATCGCAGTCGGCGCCCTGATCGCCTTCATCGTTCTCGAATCGGTGTTCAGTCTGCTCCGGTGGGCCGTCATTGCCCTCGTCATCGGCGCGATCATCGCGGTGGCGGTCAAGGCGCACAGTCAGTACCGCCTCGCCCGGGAGCGCCGGGCTCAGGTCCGGGAGGAAAAGGCGGAGCGCAAGGGCAAGGTCGCCGGCCGCGAACCAGGGCGCGAGGTCGTGGCCGCACCGGAGTGGGCGATCCAGGACGTCACGCCGCCGCGCCACGAGGGCGTGGAGGATGAGCTGGCCCGGATGAAGCGGGAGATGGGCGCCCCGTAGGCGCCCGTACTTCCCGGTCGCTCCCAGGCCGCGCGCCGCTCGGCCTAACCGGCCGCGCGGCGCCCGGTTGCCGGTACCCGGTTACCGGTAGGCGGTTACCGGTAGGCGGCCGCAGGCAGACGCTTAAAGCCGCCAGCTCGCCTGGGACAGCATCGCGGTCGCAGCCTCGGTGCCGTCCAGCCGCACCTGCGCCGCGCCGGTCCGGCCCGACGCCCACAGGATGAGTTCAGCCGGCTTGCCGATCACGGTCACGACCGGCGTGCTGCGCCGGACCATCATGCGGAACTCGGGCGCCTCCGCTGTTCCGTTGCCGCCCCCGCCGCCCTCCTTGCCGTCCGGGCCCGCACCGCCGTCGTTCCGGGCGAATTCGACCCCCACCGGCGCCTTGCGCAGCGTGAACCGGGCCATCCGCAGCCGGTCCCACAGCGCGTCCGACAGCCCCGGGCTGATCTCGCGCGGTGCCCAGTCCGGGGCGGCCCGGCGGACGTCCTCGTTATGCACGAAGAACTCGACCGTGTTGGCCCGCTCGTCGAGCGCGGGGATGGCGAACGGGGACAGCCTCGGCGGCCCGCTCCGGATCGTGGCCAGCAGGGCCGGGTAGGGCGTGGCCGCGAAGCGCCGCTGGACCTTGGCGGTATGGCCGGCCAGCGGGCCGCCCGGGATGCCCGCGGCGGCGTCCAGTCGGCGCTCCCGCAGAACCAGGTGCGCGGCGAGGTCCCTGGTGGTCCAGCCCGCGCACAGCGTCGGCGCGTCCGGGCCCGCTTTCTCCAGCGTGGCGCACAGGGCCAGGCGCTCTTCCTGCGAATATCCCACCAGGGCATGGTAGGGGTGATGCTGGCCGGACCGGTAGCGCGGTCCCGGCTAGGCTGGCAACAGCGCCCCGGACCGGGACGCGACGCACAGGAATGAGGGGACGATGAGCAGTGCCGCCCGCCGTTCGCGGCTGGATCCGAACATCGCGCAGCGGCTGAAGCGGGACACCGCCGGGCTCTTCGTGGCGGTCGCCCAGCAGCATGACACCGGTGAGGTGCTCATGGTGGGCTGGATGGACGATGAGGCGCTGCACCGGACGCTGACCAGCGGCCGCTGCACCTACTGGTCGCGCAGCCGCCAGGAGTACTGGGTCAAGGGTGACACCTCCGGCCACCAGCAGTGGGTCAAGTCGGTGGCGCTCGATTGTGACGGCGACGCGGTGCTGGTCCGGGTGGACCAGGTCGGCGCCGCCTGCCACACCGGCGAGCGCACCTGCTTCGACACCGGCGGCCAGCTCGACGCGGTGATCGGTACGCGGCCGGAACCGGTGGCCGCGGGGCACTCCGAGCAGCCGTGACCGCCCCGTCCCGGGGGAATTCCCGGCCGTTCGTGCTTACGCTGCTGCTCGGCGCGGTGGGAGCCGGCCTGGCGCTGCTCGCCGCACGGCAGGGCTGGGCCCGCGCGGTGTACGAGGCTCCGCGCCCGCTGCCCTCGCAGTCCATCACCGTCACCGGCCAGGATCTGGTGCCGGCCGCAGGCGCGCTCGCGCTGGCCGGGCTCGCCTGCCTGGCGGCCGTGATCGCAACCCGCGGCGTGGTGCGCCGTTCGGTGGGCGTGCTGCTCGCCCTGTGCGGCGCCGGGACGGCTGCCGCGGCGAGCGGGTCGCTGAGTGCCGCCCGCGTGGCCGCGGTGGCCGCGGGCAAGGCGACCTCGTCCGCGTCGGTGGCGTCCGGCGGTACCGGCTCGACGACCGGTGGTACGTCCTCGGCCGGCGGCGCGGTGGTGACCGGCGGTTCCTCCGCGCACGTCGTGCTGCTCGGCGTGCCCTGGCGGGTGGCGGTGTTCGCCGGGGCCGCCGCGATCATCGTGGCCGGGCTGCTGACCGCCTGGCAGGGCATGCGGTGGCCGGTCATGTCGGGCCGCTACGAGCGCTCGGCACGGGCGGACCGTCCCGAGCGCCCGCGCAAGCACGCTGCCGCGCCGGTACCCCCAGCCGGAACGGCCCTGGACGCGGCCGGCCTGTGGGATTCGATCAGCCGCGGTGACGACCCCACCGTCGGCACGCCTTCCCAGGGACCGGCGGGCAGTTCGCCAGCCTGATCGGGGCCGCGCGATGCCGCCTGTCGTCCTGCTGGCCGAGCACGAGCCGGAAGTCGCCGAGCTCGCCCGGCGCTACCTGGCCCGGGCCGGCCTGACCGTGACCGTGGCCACCAACGCGGAGGACACGATCGCGGCCCTCGACCAGCATTCGCCGGCCGCCGCGGTGCTGGACCTGACCATGCCCGGGCTTGACGCCCGCCGGATCCGCCGCCTGCTCCGCCCGCGCGCCCCGCACCGCCCCCCGGCCACGGCGGCGCAGCCCGGGACCCGCCGCGGTACCGCACCGGGAGTTTCCCCCACCGCGCCCGTCTATCTGCTCGGCAGCGGCATGCGGCCCCGCGACGTACGGGTCAGCGCCGACGTCTGCCTGTACCGCCCGTTCAGCCCCCGCCTGCTCGTCGCCCGGGTGCTGGCCGCCGCCACCCCCGCCTCCCGCGCCACCCCCGCCTCCCGCGCCACCCCCGCCTCCCGCACCACCCCCGCCTCCCGCGCCACCCCGTTCGCCCGGGGCACCCCGTTCGCCCAGGGCACGTCATCGGCCCAGGGCACGTCATCGGCCCGGGGTGCACTATTCACTCATGTGGCCCCACTGGCCCCTTCCGCCCCAGAGGACAACATCAACCCTTTGGCCCCCGGCGGCCCGGTGCTACGCGCAGGCATGTCACCAGCACCAGCCACTTCTCCTCCCTGGTCCGCGCTGACCCCGGCCGTTCCGCTTACTCCGGCGGAATCCGCCCTGCTGTCCGCCCTCGTCGCCCGGGCCGGCCGCGTGCTGACCCGGGACCAGCTGCGGGCGGTGCTGAGCTCCCCGGGCCGGGCCAGCTCGGTCCGGGCGGTGGACGTGCACATCGCCCAGCTCCGCGCGAAGCTGCCCGCGCCCGGCGCCATCCGTACGGTGCGCGGCGTCGGGTACATCGTCGACGGGCCGCGGGATGGCCGCCCGGGATCGCCCCGGCCGGGTAAGCCGCCCGGGATCGCCCCGGCCGGGTAACATGCGCGATGCGTCCCGGTGAACCACAGGGGCGGCTGCCGGGGGCCAAAGCGTGCCCGGCTAGCATCAAGGGCGCACCACTTACCGATCCTGAGGGGACTGCAGACCGCGTGACCGTGCTTGACGAGATTCTGGACGGCGTGCGCGCCGATCTCGCCGACCGGCAGCGGCGCGTCCCGCTGGACCAGGTTAAGGAGATGGCCAGCCGCGCCCCGTCCCCGTGCGACGCGGCCGCCGCGCTCAAGGCGGCCGGCGTGAGCGTCATCGCCGAAGTCAAGCGGGCCAGCCCGTCCCGCGGTGCGATGGCCGAGATCGCGGACCCCGCGGCGCTGGCCGCCGCGTACGAGGCCGGCGGGGCCCGGGTGATCAGCGTGCTGACCGAGAAGCGCCGGTTCAACGGCACGCTGGAGGATCTGGCCGCCGTGCGCAAGGCCGTTCAGGTCCCGGTGCTGCGCAAGGACTTCGTGGTCAGCTCCTATCAGCTGTGGGAGGCCCGGGCACACGGGGCTGACCTGGTGCTGCTCATCGTGGCCGCGCTCGAGCAGAGCGCGCTGGTGTCGCTGGTGGAGCGGGCGTCCTCAATCGGCCTGGTCCCGCTGGTGGAGATCCACGCCGAGGAAGAGCTCGAGCGGGCCGTGGACGCCGGCGCCCGGGTGATCGGCGTCAATGCCCGCGACCTGACCACACTGCGACTCGACCGCCGGGTCGTCTCCCGGGTGCTGCCGCGGATCCCGGACGGTATCGTCAAGATTGCGGAGTCCGGCGTCCGCGGGCCGCACGACCTGCTCGCCTACGCCGCAGCCGGCGCCGACGCGGTGCTGGTCGGGGAGAGCCTGGTTACCGGCAAGGACCCGCGCACCGCGGTGGCCGACCTGGTCACGGCGGCTTCCCATCCCGCACTGCGTGGAGATCGCTGATGACCGCCGCCGCTGCATCCGCTGCCGCTGCTTCCGCCGGAACGGCGGCCGGCCCGGCTGAGCCGGGCGCGGCCGTGCCCGACGCCTCCGGCCACTTCGGCCGCTACGGCGGCAGCTTCGCCCCCGAGGCGCTGACCGCGGCCCTGGAGGAGCTGACCGAGCAGTACACCGCGGCGCAGGCGGACCCGCAGTTCCAGGCTGAGCTGGCCCGGCTGCTGCGCGACTACGCCGGCCGGCCCACGCTGGTGACCGAGGTTCCCCGGTTCAGCGCCCAGGCCGGCTGCCGCGTCCTGCTGAAGCGCGAGGACCTGACGCACACCGGCTCGCACAAGATCAACAACGTGCTCGGCCAGGCCCTGCTGGCCAGGCGGATGGGCAAGACCCGGATCATCGCCGAGACCGGTGCCGGGCAGCACGGAGTGGCCACCGCGACCGCCTGCGCCCTGTTCGGCCTGGACTGCGTGGTCTACATGGGGGAGGAGGACACCCGGCGGCAGGCGCTGAACGTGTCCCGGATGCGGATGCTCGGCGCCGAGGTCATCTCGGTCGCCTCGGGCAGCCGCACGCTCAAGGACGCGATGAACGAGGCGTTCCGGGACTGGGTCGCCTCGGTCCAGGACACCCACTACTGCATCGGCTCGGTCGGCGGCCCGCATCCGTTCCCCATGATGGTGCGGGACTTTCAGCGGATCATCGGCGTGGAGGCCCGGGAGCAGGTGCTGACCCTGACGGGGCGGCTGCCCGACGCCGTGGTCGCCTGCGTCGGCGGCGGCTCGAACGCCATCGGCATCTTCCACGCCTTCATCCCCGACCCTTCGGTCCAGCTCATCGGCTGCGAAGCCGGTGGCGAGGGCCCGGAGCCCGGCCGCAACGCGGCCACGCTCACCGCGGGGTCGGCGGGCGTGCTGCACGGCATGCGCACCTATCTGCTGCAGGACGACGAGGGCCAGACGCTGCCGACGCACTCCATCTCGGCCGGCCTGGACTATCCGGGCGTCGGCCCGGAGCATGTCTGGCTGCGCGAGGGCGGCCGCGCCTCTTACCGCGCCGTCACCGACGACCAGGCCCTGGACGCCTTCCTCGCGCTGTGCCGCACCGAGGGCATCATCCCCGCGCTCGAATCCGCGCACGCGCTGGCCGGGGCGCTGCAGATCGGCCGGGAATTCGGACCGGACGGTCTGCTCCTGGTCAACCTGTCCGGCCGGGGCGACAAGGATGTGGCCACCGTCTCCGAACGGCTTGGCCTGTGAGCCCGGACCCGGCCGCGCCGGCCGCGCCGGCCGCCCCGGCCAGCGCCGTCACCGCCGCGTTCGAGAAGGCGTCCGCCGAGAACCGGGCTGCGCTGATCGGCTACCTGCCGGCCGGCTTCCCCAGCGTGGACGGCGCGATCACCGCTGCGGTGGCCATGGCCGAAGCGGGCGCCGACATCATCGAGGTCGGTCTGCCGTACTCCGACCCGCTGATGGACGGGCCGGTCATCCAGGAAGCCGTGCACGCTGCGCTGACCGCGGGCACCAAGGTCACCGACACGCTGCGCACGGTCGAGGCCCTCGCCGCAACCGGTGTCCCCGTCCTCGTCATGACCTACTGGAACCCGGTCGACCACTACGGCGTTGGCGCTTTCGCCCGCGACCTCGCCGCGGCGGGCGGCTCGGGCCTGATCACCCCGGACCTGCCCCCTGAGGAAGCCGGGCCCTGGCTGGAGGCGTCCGACGCCTGCGGGCTGGACCGGGTCTTCCTGGTCGCGCCGAGCTCGACCGAGCAGCGGGTCGCGGCCGTGTCCGCGGTCTGCCGCGGTTTCGTCTACGCGGCCTCGCTGATGGGCATCACCGGCGCCCGTGACGCGGTGAGCGGCCTGGCCGCCGGCCTGGTCGGCACCGTCCGGGCCCATACCCGCCTCCCGGTCGCGGTCGGCCTCGGGGTGCGGGATGGCGCCCAGGCCGCGGAGGTGGCGGCCTTCGCCGACGGCGTGATCGTCGGCTCGGCGTTCGTGCAGCGACTGCTGGCCGCGCCCGACTTCGCCGACGGCGTGGCCGCGGTCCGTGCGCTGGCCGCCGAACTGGCCTGCGGGGTCCGGGGCCAGGTCACGTCCCCGCGGAGCTGATACAGACGAACATGCCGGTCGCGTCCCTGCCGAGCCCGATCCGGGGTGTGTGGCACCTTGGGCCGCTGCCGGTGCGGGGTTACGCGCTGTGCATCGTGGCCGGGGTTGTCGTCGCGCTGTGGCTGACCGCGAGCCGGTACGCGAAGGCGGGCGGCCGCCGCGACGTGATCCTGGACGTGGCCGCCTGGGCCGTACCGTTCGGCCTGATCGGCGCGGCCGCTGGCGCGGTGATCCACGGCGGCGCGCGGCTAGTGCCGTCCCGTCCCGACCTGTGGTCCGCGGCCCGGGTCTGGGACGGTGCGATCGGCGTGCCCGGCGCCGTGGGGCTCGGTGCGCTCGGGGCCTGGATCGCCTGCCGCCGGGCCGGAGTACGGCTGGGCCCGGTCGCCGGGGCGGCCGCCCCGGCGACCGCGTTCGGCGCGGCCGTTGGGTGCCTGGGCGGCTGGTTCAGCCAGACCACCTACGGGCGCCCATCCTCGCTGCCGTGGGCGGTGCAGATCGCGCCGGTCCACCGCGTCCCGGGGTATGAGAACTTCGCCACGTTTGAGCCGGTGTTCGGCTACGAAACGGTGTGGTGCGCAGCCGCCGGCTTGGCCGTGATTTGGGCGGCCCGGCGGTTCGCGCTCACCGGCGACCGGGCGTTCGCGCTCCAGCTCGCGCTGACGTTCGGTGGCCTGTGCTCGGCGGAATCACTGCTCATCGCGCCCGCTCCGCAGTTCGCCGGCCTGCGGGTCGACCAGTGGGCGGAACTGATTGCGGTGGCCGGCGCGGTTGTCTATCTGTACCGGACCCGGCGTCGGCGCGGGCCGGATGTCATCGTCCCGGGACAGGTCAGGCGATCGTCGGCCGCGGCAAAGATCGTAACCTCTTAGATCTTGGGCACGATTCGTCCCGTGATGTAATGTGAGCGTAACTTTCGCGTAGCCAGCGAGCCGTTCGCGGCCTTCGCGGCAGGGCCAGCGCCGTCCCGAACCGCACGATGCAGAAGCAGACGAGACGACGACAGGAGTTGGGATGGCGCCTGCCGGCAGAGCCACCACCCCCGGGCTGTACGACAGCCGCTTCGAGCACGACGCCTGTGGCGTTGGCTTTATCGCCGATCTGACCGGCCGGCCGGGACACGACGTGGTGTCCAAAGCGCTCACCGCCCTCTGCAACCTCCAGCACCGGGGCGCCGAGGGCGGCGACCCCGGGACCGGGGACGGCGCGGGCATCCTGACCCAGATCCCGGACGCCTTCTTCCGCGAGGTCTGCGACTTCGACCTGCCCCCGGCCGGCTCCTACGCCGCCGGCCTGGTGTTCCTGGACAAAGAGACCGCCGGGCGGAAAGAGGCCAAGGCGGCCATCGCCCGGCTCGCCGAGGCCGAGAACCTGGTCGTCCTCGGCTGGCGCGACGTCCCGCACCACCCGGAGGCCTGCGGCCGCGGCGCGCGCGCCGTACAGCCCCACCTCGCGCAGCTCTTCCTGGCCGGTACCGGCCGGCAGCGCGGGATGGAGCTGGAGCGGATGGCGTTCTGCCTGCGCAAGCGGGCCCGGCGGCAAAGCGGCATGTACTTCGCGAGCCTGTCGTCGCGGACCATCGTGTACAAGGGGATGCTGTCGCCGCCCCAGGTCCAGCCCTTCTTTCCGGACCTGTCCGACGAGCGGTACCGGTCCGCGCTGGCCATGGTCCACTCGCGGTTCTCCACCAACACGTTCCCGTCCTGGCAGCTCGCGCACCCGTACCGGTATATCGCGCACAACGGCGAGATCAACACCGTCCGCGGCAACCGGAACTGGATGCGGGCCCGCGAGGCGATGCTGGCCAGCAGCCTGATCCCGGACTCCGCCGACGGGCGCGGCATCGACCGGGTCTTCCCGGCGCTGGACCCGGCCGGCAGCGACTCCGCCAGCTTCGACGAATGCCTGGAACTGCTGCACATGGGCGGCCGGTCGCTGCCGCACGCGATACTCATGATGATCCCCGAGCCGTGGGAGAACCACGAGGAGATGGACCCGGCGCGCCGGGCCTTCTACGAGTTCCACGCGTCGATGATGGAGCCGTGGGACGGCCCCGCCCTGATCGCGTTCACCGACGGGACGGTGATCGGCGCGGTGCTGGACCGCAACGGGCTGCGCCCCGGCCGGTACTGGATCACCCGCGACGGCCTGGTCATTCTGGCTAGCGAGGTCGGCGTGCTGGACATCGACCCGGCCACCGTGGTCCGCAAGGGCCGGCTGCAGCCGGGCCGGATCTTCCTGGCCGACACCGGCACCGGCCGGATTGTCGAGGACGAGGAGGTCAAGGCGGGGCTGGCCGAGGAGCACCCGTACGAGGAACTGCTGCACGCCGGCCAGGTCCACCTGAACGACCTGCCGCCCCGCGAGCGCCCGCTGTCCGGGGCGGCCGACCTGGTGACGCGGCAGCGGATGTTCGGCTACACCGAAGAGGAACTGCGTATCCTCCTCGGCCCGATGGCCCGCACCGGCGCCGAGCCGATCGGGTCGATGGGCACCGACACCCCGGTCGCGGTGCTGTCCGACCGGCCGCGGCTCATCTTCGACTACTTCGCCCAGATGTTCGCCCAGGTCACCAACCCGCCGCTGGACGCCATCCGGGAAGAGCTGGTCACCTCGCTGGCCAGCACCACCGGCCCGGAGCGCAACCTGTTCGACCCGTCGCCGGCCTCCTGCCGCCAGGTGGTGCTGCCGTTCCCGGTGCTCAGCGACAGCGACCTGGCCAAGATCGTGCACATAAACTCCGACGGTGACCTGCCCGGGTTCGCGGCGTACGTCGTCGACGGGCGGTACGACGCGGCCGGCGGGGGAGAGGCGCTGCAGCAGCGCCTCACCGAACTCTGCTGGGAAGTGTCCGAGGCGATCAACGAGGGCGCGCGGCTCATCGTCCTGTCCGACCGCGGCGTGCGGTACGACCATGCCGACCCCCTCCCCCGGCCGGGGGACCCCGCGTGGCCCGTGCATGGGGCCGCCACCGCGCCGATCCCGTCGCTGCTGCTCACCGGGGCGGTGCACCACCACCTGATCAGGCAGAAGACCCGCACCAAGGTGGGCCTGATCGTGGAGGCCGGCGACGCCCGGGAGACTCACCACGTGGCGCTGCTCATCGGCTACGGCGCCTCTGCGGTCGCCCCGTACCTGGCCGTCGAGACGGTCCGTGACATGGCCCGCCGCGGCGTCCTGGAGGGCGTCGCCGAGGACAAGGCCGCCGCGAGCCTGATCAAGGCGTTCGGCAAGGGCGTGCTGAAGATCATGTCCAAGATGGGCGTGTCCACCGTCGCCTCCTACACCGGCGCGCAGATCTTCGAGGCGGTCGGCCTGGGCGAAGAGGTCGTCAGCACGTGTTTCGAGGGCACCACCTCCCGGCTCGGCGGGGTTGGCTTCGACGTGCTGGCCGCCGAAACCAGCCAGCGGCTGGCCCGGGCCTTCCCGCCCGGCGGCGTGCAGCCCGCGCACCGGCGGCTGGAGACCGGCGGGGAGTACCAGTGGCGGCGAGAGGGCGAGCCGCACCTGTTCAACCCGCAGACCGTGTTCAAGCTGCAGCACGCCACCCGCAGCCGCCGGTACGACATCTTCAAGGAGTACACGTCGCTGGTCGACGACCAGGCGGCGAAGCTGATGACGCTGCGCGGGCTGATGCGGCTCAAGGGCGTGGACGCGCCCAGCGTGCGCGCTCCGATCCCCGTCGAGGAGGTCGAGCCGGCCTCCGCCATCGTCCGGCGCTTCTCCACCGGCGCCATGTCCTACGGGTCCATCTCGGCCGAGGCGCACGAGACGCTGGCCATCGCGATGAACCGCATCGGCGGCCGGTCCAACACCGGCGAGGGCGGCGAGGACCCGGAGCGCTTCACCCGTGACGCCCACGGCGACCTGCGCCGCTCCGCGGTCAAGCAGGTGGCCAGCGGCCGGTTCGGCGTCACCAGCCACTACCTGGTCAACGCCGACGACCTGCAGATCAAGATAGCCCAGGGCGCCAAGCCCGGCGAAGGCGGCCAGCTGCCGGGGAACAAGGTGTACCCGTGGATCGCCAGGACCCGGCATTCCACCCCCGGCGTGGGCCTGATCTCGCCGCCGCCGCACCACGACATCTACTCCATCGAGGACCTGGCCCAGCTCATCCACGACCTGAAGAACGCCAACCCGTCCGCGCGGGTGCATGTCAAGCTGGTCTCCGAGGTAGGGGTGGGTACGGTCGCGGCGGGCGTGTCCAAGGCGCACGCCGACGTGGTACTGATCTCCGGCCACGACGGCGGGACCGGGGCGGCCCCGATGAACAGCCTCAAGCACGCCGGGACCCCGTGGGAGCTGGGCCTGGCCGAGACCCAGCAGACGCTGCTGCGCAACAAGCTGCGCGACCGGATCGTCGTCCAGGTCGACGGCCAGCTCAAGACCGGCCGCGACGTGGTCGTCGCGGCGCTGCTGGGCGCCGAGGAGTTCGGCTTCGCCAGTGCGCCCCTGGTCGTATCCGGCTGCATCATGATGCGCGTCTGCCACCTGGACACCTGCCCGGTCGGCATCGCCACCCAGAACCCGGAGCTGCGCAGGCGGTTCAGCGGTAAGCCCGAGTTCGTGGTCAACTTCTTCGAGTTCATCGCGGAGGAGGTGCGCGAGTACCTGGCCCAGCTGGGCTTCCGCACGCTGGCCGAGGCGGTCGGCCAGGCCAGCCTGCTCGAGGCCGCCGAGGCCGTGGACCACTGGAAGGCGCACGGGCTCGACCTGGCCCCGGTGCTGTACCAGCCGGAGCTGCCCGAAGGCTCGGCCCGGCGCAACACCACCCACCAGGACCACGGGATCGAGCGCGCGCTCGACAACACGCTGATCCAGCTGGCCGAGGGTGCCCTGCAGGACGGCACCCCGCTGCACCTGGAGCTGCCGGTGCGCAACGTCAACCGGACCGTCGGCACCATGCTCGGCTACGAGGTGACGAAGCGCTGGGGGGCCGAAGGGCTCCCGGACAACACGATCGACATCTCGTTCCGTGGCTCCGCCGGGCAGTCGTTCGGCGCGTTCCTGCCGCGCGGCATCACGCTGCGGCTGGCCGGGGACGCCAACGACTACCTCGCCAAGGGGCTGTCCGGCGGCCGGGTCATCGTCGCGCCCGACCCTGAGGCGGACTTCGCCGCCGACGAGCAGATTATCGCCGGGAACGTGATCGGCTACGGCGCCACCGCCGGGGAGCTCTTCCTGCGCGGCGTCGTCGGCGAACGGTTCTGCGTGCGCAACTCCGGCGCGCTGGCCGTGGCCGAGGGGGTCGGCGACCACGGCTGCGAGTACATGACCGGTGGCCGGGTCGTCGTGCTCGGTTCCATCGGCCGCAACTTCGCGGCCGGCATGTCCGGCGGTACCGCCTACGTGCTGGACCTGCCCGTACACCGGGTGAACACCGAGATGGTCGACCTGGACCCGCTGGACGCGGACGACGCCGCCTTCCTCCGCGACGCGGTGGAACGGCAGGCGGCGGAGACTGGATCGCTGGTGGCCGCGGACCTGCTGGCGGACTGGAACGCCGCGCTCGCCAGGTTCGGCAAGATCATGCCGAAGGATTACAAGCGGGTACTGAGTGCCACCCAGATGGCCGAGCGCGAGGGCCTGGACGTCAACGAGGCCGTCATGGCCGCCTCGCACGGCTAAGCAGTTCCGAGGCTTGGGTAGCGGCCGCCGTGCGGGCTGCCGCCCAGGTGGCGGGACCCGGCAACGGTGCCGGGTCCCCCAAGTACTCCCCGGCCCTTCCCCCACGAACGACCCCGAGACTGACGCACCGAAATTGACCCGCAGAGATTGACCCACAGAGAAGGACGACCGCCCGATGGCCGATCCCAAGGGATTCCTGACCACGCCGCGTGAGACACCGGCCCGCCGCCCGGTGGACGTGCGGATCCGGGACTGGCGCGAGGTGTACACCGATTTTCCCGCGGGACGCCTCGAACGGCAGGCCGGGCGCTGCATGGATTGCGGCATCCCCTTCTGCCACACCGGCTGCCCGCTCGGCAACCTCATTCCTGAGTGGAACGACCTGGTGTGGCGGCACGACTGGTACGAGGCCGCCGAACGGCTGCACGCGACCAACAACTTCCCGGAATTCACCGGCCGGCTCTGCCCGGCTCCGTGTGAGTCCGCGTGCGTGCTGGGCATCAACGCCGACCCGGTGACCATCAAGCAGGTCGAGGTGGAGATCATCGACCGCGCGTGGGCCGAGGGCTGGGTGCAGCCGCTCCCCGCGCCGGTGCAGACGGGCAAGAAGGTGGCCGTGATCGGTTCCGGGCCGTCCGGCCTGGCCGCCGCGCAGCAGCTGACCCGTGAGGGTCACGACGTGACCGTATTCGAGCGCGCCGACGCCCCGGGCGGCCTGCTGCGCTACGGCATCCCCGAGTTCAAGATGGAAAAGCGGCACCTGGACCGGCGGCTGGCGCAGATGACCGCCGAGGGCACCCAGTTCCGCTGCAGCACCAACGTCGGCACCGACATCACGGCCGCGGAATTGCGGGCCGAGTTCGACGCCATCATGCTGGCCGGCGGCGCGACCGTGGCCCGCGGCCTGCCTATGCCCGGGGCCGACGCGGACGGCATCCACCAGGCCATGGAGTACCTGACGCCGTCCAACCGCGCGGTCAACGAGGCCGCCGCGTCCGGCGGCCCGGTGGCCCAGCCCGCCATCAGCGCCCGCGGCCAGCACGTCGTGATCATCGGCGGTGGCGACACCGGGGCGGACTGCCTGGGCACCGCGCACCGGCAGGGGGCCGCGTCGGTGACGCAGCTGGAGATCATGCCGCGCCCGCCGGAGCTGCGCCCGGACCACCAGCCGTGGCCCACCTACCCGATGACCTTCCGTACCTCCGGCGCGCACGAGGAGGGCGGCGAACGCGTCTACGCCGTCTCCACCCAGGAGTTCGTGACCGACCAGGCCGGGCACGTGCGCGCGCTGCGGCTGGTCGAGGTGGAATTCAGCGGCGGCCGCTTCGAGCCGGTGCCGGGGAGCGAGCGCGACCTGCCGGCGGACCTGGTGCTGCTCGCGATGGGCTTCACCGGTGCCGAGCGGGGCCCGCTGATGACGGATCTCGGGGTCGAGTTCGACGACCGGGGGAACGTGGCGCGCGACGGCAGCTACGCGACCTCGGTGCCGGGGGTGTTCGTGGCCGGGGACATGGGCCGTGGCCAGTCGCTGATCGTCTGGGCCATCGCCGAGGGCCGCAGCGCCGCCGCCGGGCTGGACCGCTACCTGTCCGGGGACACGGTCCTGCCGGTGGCCATCCCGCCCACCGCCCGCCCGATGGTCTGAGCTGTGTTGGCCTGGGGGCGGCCCCTTGGAACCCCCGATGTCGGGGCTTCGTCCCGGACGGGCACAGTCAGGCGGCTAATAGTAGGTAAATCCTGCGTGACGGTTCTCGGCCTCCTGGTTCCAGGCGCCTACAGTGGTATAGACCACCTGGCGCAATCAAAGGGAAGCCCATGAGCCGCCGCGCGAAAATCGTCTGCACGCTCGGCCCGGCGACCGCCAGCGCCGAACAGATCACCCGGCTCGTCGACGCCGGGCTGGACGTGGCCCGGCTCAACCTGAGCCACGGCACGTACGCCGGCCACCAGCTGGCCTACGACCGGGTCCGCGCCGCCTCCAACGCCTCGGGCCGCAGCGTCGGCATCCTGGCCGACCTGCAGGGGCCGAAGATCCGGCTCGGCACGTTCCCCGGCGGCCCGGTCCGGCTGCACCCGGGGGACGGTTTCACGATCACCACCGACGACGTACCCGGGGACCGGAACGAGGCCTCGACCACCTACGCGGGCCTGGCCGGGGACGTGCGGCCCGGCGACCGTCTCCTGATCGACGACGGCCGGGTCATGCTCCAGGCGACCGGGGTGAACGGCTCGCGGGTCACCACGACCGTGCTGGTGGGCGGGATGATCTCCGACCACAAGGGCATCAACCTGCCCGGTGTCGCGGTCAGCGCGCCGCCGCTCACCCAGAAGGACCAGGCCGACCTGCGCTGGGCGATCGGCCTGGGGGCGGACATGATCGCGCTGTCCTTCGTCCGCCGGCCCACCGACGCGGACGCGGCCCGCGCGATCATGAACGAGTGCGGCGCGCAGCTGCCGCTCATCGCGAAGATCGAGAAGCCCGAAGCGGTCGAGGCGCTTCCCGAGATCGTGGCCGCGTTCGATGGAATCATGGTGGCCCGCGGTGACCTCGGCGTGGAACTGCCGCTGGAGCAGGTCCCGCTGGTGCAGAAGCGCGCGATCATCCTGGCCCGGGAGAAGGCACGCCCGGTCATCGTGGCCACCCAGATGCTGGAATCGATGATCTCCGCGCCCCGCCCGACCCGGGCCGAGGTCTCCGACGTGGCCACGGCCGTGGACGAAGGCGCGGACGCGGTCATGCTGTCGGCGGAGACCAGCGTGGGGGAGTACCCGGTCGAGGCCGTGGCCACCATGTCCCGGATTATCTGCGCCGCGGAGGAGGAGTGCCTGCGCCCGGTGTCCTCGCTGACCCGGATCCCGACGACCACCGGCGGAGCCATCGCCCGCGCCGCCGCCGAGGTGGGCGCGATCGTGGGCGCCCGCGCGCTGGTCGCGTTCACGATGACCGGGGAGACGGCGCGGCGGCTGGCCCGGTACCGGTCATCGATCCCGCTGCTGGCGTTCACCTCCGTTCCCGCTACCCGCCGCCAGCTGGCCCTGACCTGGGGGGTGGAGACGTTCATCGTCCCGTTGGTGGATCACACCACCGAGATGGTGCGCCAGGTAGAGCAGGTGCTGCTCGACATCGGGCGCTGTGAGAAAGGTGACAAGCTGGTGATCGTGGCCGGCTCGCCGCTCGGCAGCCCGGGCAAGACGAACTCCCTGCGGGTGCATCGCATCGGCGACCCGTCGTCCGCGGCTGACGGTCTCCCGGGCGGCCCGGTTGTCCTGGTAAAGTCGCCCCCGGGCCGTTACTGGCGCTGAGGTGGAGCACCACCGGGGAGCGGCCCGCCGACCAGCGGCCAGCCGCGCGCCTGGGCACCTATTTTTTCCACTACGCCCGGGAGAAGCCATGGCCGAGACCGGTATCACCGCCGCCACCAATCCGGCCGCTGCGGCGGCATCCACGACGGACCCCAGCAGCGATCCCAGCTCCGCTGTCGCGGTCGGCTACCGCGCGATGCTGGACGTGATCGCGGCCACCGAGCCCGCCGTGGCCCGCGCGATCACCAGTGAACTCGCCTCGCAGCGCCGCCAGCTCAAGCTCATCGCGTCGGAGAACTACGCCTCGCCGGCCGTCCTGATGGCCATGGGCACCTGGCTGTCGGACAAGTACGCCGAGGGTACGGTCGGGCACCGGTTCTACGCAGGCTGCGAGTTCGTGGATGAGGTCGAGGCGCTGGCCTCGGGCCACGCCCGCGCGCTCTTCGGTGCGGACCACGCCTACGTGCAGCCGCACTCCGGGATCGACGCGAACCTCGTCGCCTACTGGGCCATCCTGGCCCGCCGGATCGAGCGCCCGTTCCTGGACGCCAGCGGCACGAAGAACGTCGACGGGCTCAGCCCGGCCGACTGGGCCCGGCTGCGCGGCGAGTTCGGCACGCAGCGGATGATGGGCATGGCCCTGGACGCGGGCGGTCATCTGACCCACGGGTTCCGCAACAACATCTCCGGCAAGATGTTCGACCAGGCCAGCTACGGCACCGACCCGGAGACCGGGCTGCTCGACTACGACGCCATCGCGGCCCAGGCGCGCGAGTTCCAGCCGCTGATCCTGGTCGCCGGCTACTCCGCCTACCCGCGCAACCCGGACTTCGCGCGGCTGCGCGAGATCGCCGACGAGGTCGGCGCGACGTTCATGGTGGACATGGCGCACTTCGCCGGCCTGGTCGCCGGGGGAGTGCTGACCGGGAACCTCAACCCGGTGCCGAACGCCGAAATTGTCACCAGCACGACGCACAAGTCGCTGCGCGGCCCGCGGGGCGGCCTGGTGCTGTGCACCGCCGACTATGCCCCCTACGTCGACCGGGGCTGCCCGCTGGTGCTCGGCGGCCCGCTCGGCCACGTGATCGCGGCCAAGGCCGTCGCCCTGGCCGAGGCGCGCCAGCCCGACTTCGCCGACTACGCGGCCCGCATCGTGGCCAACGCCCAGGCCCTGGCCGACGGGCTGCTGCGGCGCGGCCTGCACCTGGTCACCGGCGGCACCGACAACCACCTCGTGCTGGCCGACGTGACGGCCAGCTTCGGGCTCACCGGCCGCCAGGCCGAGACCGCGCTGCTCGAGGCTGGCGTGGTGACCAACCGCAACGCGGTCCCGCGCGACCCGAACGGCGCCTGGTACACCTCCGGCATCCGGCTCGGCACCCCCGCCCTCACCACCCTCGGGCTCGGCCCTCAGGACCTGGACGAGGTGGCCGACATCCTGGTCACCGCGCTGACCGCCACCACCCCGCAGGCCGGCTCGAAGGCCAAGTACATGATCGACGCCGGCGTCGCCGAGGCCTGCCGCGCCCGCTGCGCCGACCTGCTGGCCCGGCACCCCCTGTATCCGGAGATCCAGCTCTAGGGCCTGTTATAAGCACCGGCCCGCTTTGCTCATTTGCGATGTAGCAGGTCTTCCGGGAGACTGGCAGCGACAGCGACGGCGTTGCTCCGGTCCCCGGTAGCGCCCCGTGACCACACGGACATTCGGCGAACCGGAGAGCCGCGATGAAGGCACCGATCGTTTCGCGTGATCCCCCGAATCCCCGGCGGGGGTCGCTGCCCGGTTCCGGGCTCGTCGAAGGCCGCGCGTAATGTCCGGCTTGAACGCGGCGCCCCCGCAGGCCGTTCCTGGCCGGCGCGGCCGGCCGGGGACCTGGTTGCGGGGGCGGGCGACGCCAGCCGGCGCCGACCGGGTGCATGCCCGGCGCTGGGCGATCCTCGCCGTCTTGTGCCTGAGCGTTTTCCTCGCGCTGGTCGACAACACGATCGTCAACGTCGCCCTGCCCTCGATCAGCAGGCAGCTGCACGCGACGACCAGCGATCTGCAGTGGATCGTCGACGGTTACTCCCTGGTCTTCGCGTCGCTGCTGCTGGTGGGGGGGAGCCTGGGCGACCGGTACGGGCGCAAGGGCGCCCTCCAGATCGGGCTGGTGGCCTTCGCCGGGTTCTCGGCCTTCGCCGGGCTTTCCGGCAGCACGCACATACTGATCGTGGCCCGCTGCCTGATGGGCCTGGCCGCGGCCCTCATCTTCCCGGCCACGCTGGCCATCCTCACCAATACCTTCACCGACGCCAGGGAGAGAGCCGCGGCGGTCGGCGTCTGGACCGGGATCACCGGCCTCGGCGTGGCGCTCGGCCCGATCGCCGGCGGCCTGTTGCTCGAGCACTTTTCCTGGAGCTCGATCTTCTTCGCTACCATCCCGATCGCCGTGCTGGCCCTGGCGCTCGGCGCATGGCTCGTGCCGACCAGCCGTGACCCCGCTGCTCCGCGGCTGGATCTGGCCGGCTTCGTCCTGTCGATCGCCGGGGTGGCGGCGGTGGTCTACACGACGATCGAGGCACCGTCGCGTGGCTGGCTGGCTCCACTCACGCTGGCCGGCTACGGCGTGGGCATCGCCTTGCTGGCGGTCTTCGCGGTCTGGGAGCGCCGGGTCAGCGCGCCGATGCTTGACGTCACCTTGTTCCGCGATATCCGGTTCAGCGCCGCCAGCTTCTCGATCACCGTCGCGTTCTTCGGCCTGTTCGGCTTCATCTTCTTGATCACCCAGTACTTCCAGCTCGTCCATGGTTACAGCCCCCTGTCGGCCGGCCTGCGTACGCTTCCCTTCGCCATCGGCGTCGGGGCTGCCGCGCCGGCCGCTCCGGCTCTCGCCAGCCGCCTGGGCACCAAAATCGTGGTCCCGGCTGGCCTGATCCTGATGGGCGCCGGCTTCTTCATCGCCTCGACCCTCGGGAGCGACAGCGCGTACTTCGGCCCGGTTCTGGCCTCCATGGTGCTGATGGCGGTCGGGCTCGGCCTGGTCAGCGCGCCGTCGACCGGTGCCATCCTCGCGGTCCTCCCGCTGAGCAAGGCGGGGGTCGGCTCGGCGGTCAACGACGTCACCCGCGAGCTCGGCGGAACCTTCGGGGTGGCGGTGGTCGGGGCCGTGTTCTCATCGGTCTACGGCCCACGTCTGGCCCAGCTCCTGCACGGTGCGGGCGTGCCGGCGCCAGCCCTCGCCGCCGCACGGCAGTCACCGGCGGCCGCCCTCCAGCTAGCAGGGCAGGCGCCGGCGAGCACCCATGCGCTGATCACCGGCGCAGCGGATCGGGCCTTCGTCGCCGGCCTCAGCCGCGGCTCGCTGGTCTGCGCCGGCGTCGTCGCACTCGGAGCCGTCTTTGCCTTCCTCGTCCTGCCCCGCCGGCTTCCCGGCCCCCCGCCGAGCCCGCCCATTGAACCAGGCCCCGAAATTAGCCTGCGGGCAGTTGAAAACGCGCACCCCAACCTGGAAAAACCGCTGAGTGCACGGCAGCCGTGACACGCGCCAGGTCCGTCCTGCCCACCCCGCCATGCTGCGCCGCCTGCCACGGACACCCACCGGCCCCACGCCCCAGGGGTGCCGGCCGCTCAGTACTTCGGCCCGACAAATTCATCCAGCCGCGCCACCGCCTCCCTGCGCGCCACCGAGATGATGTTGCGTCGGGAGAAGCGCCACGCGACACCGAGTTCGTCCAGGGTCTGCCCGCACAGCCCGAGAATGTCCGTGGACTCGTTGGAGAAGAGGTACCGCGGGTATTCGTACCAGTGGTCGCCGTCCGCGAGCCTCCGCCGGATACGGTTCGTCGCGCGGCAGCCATCTGAATGAAACAATCCCCGAGCGAAAAGGCCGGGATACTCAGTTACGATCTGCTGTTGCCAGGAGGCCAGCTCGATGTGGCGGTGGTGCTTTCTCCCGGGGCCATGCTGTGGGAACAGGCACAGCCAATGTTTGGAGGTGCTTTTAACTTCCGTACAGCCGATCCGCTGGACGCAGAAGACCTTCGACGTCGGCATCACGTCGGCCATCGCGGCCTTGGCGGCCTGGATGAGGCCGGGCCAATCGTCGGCGCACATAACGTTCAGTGCGAAGACGTCTCTCCGGCCCCGGGTGATGTGCCCGTCGCCCAGGTAAAGCCCAAGGAGATAGGCATAGGCCCGCTCGTCGAGCGGTCTTCCCTCACATCTTGGGCACTTGGCTTGCGTTGTTGCTGGAGACCGGCGGCTGCCGTATCGCCAATGCCGGATGGTCCGGATCGATACGCCGCAGATCTGCGCGTTCTCCCGGTCCAGAACGTCCAGGCGGGAAAGCAGCCGCCCAAGCTCAACCGTTGCTCGGGGATACACGAGCTAATTCTCTCTCGCGCCACTGACATAACCGCCGAGAAGCACCACCGTGATCGGCGTAGTGCCCCGGGTGGGACTCGAACCCACAACAAATGGTGTTTGAGACCATCGCCTCGTACCTATTGGGCTACCGGGGCCGGGCCGTCCGCGGGGACCGGCCAAAGCATAATCTACCCGCTGCCTGTACGCTCGTCAGCGTGAGCCAGAAGCAGCTGCGAGTCGTTATCGCCGAGGATGAGGCGCTGATCCGCCTGGACCTCAAGGAGATGCTGGAAGAAGAGGGCTACGCCGTCGTGGCCGAGGTCGGGGACGGTGAGGCAGCCGTCGAGCGGGTCACCACCCTGCGGCCCGGTCTGGCCATCCTCGACGTCAAGATGCCCGTGCTGGACGGGATCTCGGCCGCGGAGCGCATCGCGGCCGAACGGCTGGCCCCCGTGGTCATCCTGACCGCCTTCTCCCAGCGCGACCTCGTGGAGCGGGCCCGCGACGCGGGTGCCATGGCGTACCTGGTCAAGCCGTTCACCAAGGCCGACCTGGTGCCCGCCATCGAGATGGCGGTCAGCCGCTTCCAGGAGATCACCTCGCTGGAGTCCGAGGTCGGGAGCCTGCGTGAGCGGCTCGAGGTGCGCAAGGTACTGGACCGGGCCAAGGGCCTGCTGCAGGCCGAGCACGGGCTGACCGAGCCGGAGGCGTTCCGCTGGATCCAGAAGACCTCGATGGACCGTCGCCTCACGATGCGTAAGGTCGCCGAGGCGGTCATCGAGGGCACGATGTCGACCAACCAGCCGACAGAATCGCCCTCTTCCTGACCCCGATCCACCGATCTCCGGTCATACCCGGACATTAGGGAGCCCGGGGCGCCTTTGGTGCCGTATCCGCCTTCCCCGGTCGGACACGTTCTCTACTGAGCTCCCCGGGCTCACAAGCACCACGTTAGCGAGCTTTCACGGTCCAGTGCAAAGGCGAACCACCTTTCGGGCAATGGCTCGTTAGCGTCTTGTTGCTGAATGTTCACCGTTGTCGACCACTCGCACCCGGCCGGCTCCGCTCCGCTGCTGAGGGCCTGTTATTCGGTGGCCCGGTGCATGCCGAGCCCCCGGTTGACGTACTTCGATTACGCAAAGTCACGACATCTCAGCCTGAGATCAGCCCGCGGCAAGTCCCGTTCACATCCAACCCAAACGGCCCCCGCTCGTACGGCCCGCGTTCGCCCGCGACCACCCCGCGCACCGCGCTCGCCCGCCACCGGCCCGCGTTCGCCCGCGACCACCCCGCGCACCGCGCTCGCCCGCCACCGGCCCGCGTTCGCCCGCGACCACCCCGCGCACCGCGCTCGCCCGCCACCGGCCCGCGTTCGCCCGCGACCACCCCGCGCACCGCGCTCGCCCGCCACC
>Ga0302229_10000152_pt1 | contig 54285 bp, 45 predicted proteins | sample II_Palsa_N1_3_FD_193518 | JGI IMG/M metagenome (GOLD analysis project Ga0302229, IMG submission 193518) | Peat permafrost microbial communities from Stordalen Mire near Abisko, Sweden - II_Palsa_N1_3 | ecosystem: Environmental > Terrestrial > Soil > Palsa > Peat permafrost | place: Sweden... | reverse complement strand
GGCCTGTACCATCAAGACTCTGGTCTTATTTCCAGGGCTCAGGCTATAGGAAGCGGCTTCTATTCGCTGATCCATGATTCTAATCAGAAGAATACCTTCACAGGCTTGGTCGGGCAGGTGACGGCCCGGTTCGATGGCGATTCCTTCGCTGGCGGCATTCTGCAGTCGATGAGTTTCGGCCATCCTGCGCTCGGCGCGACACCGGTCGCAAAGTACACTCTCATCGTCATACCAAGCTTTGCCTGGCCGTCGAAATTGACATATATCTCCCGCGCTAATCCCGCGTGGACTGAGACCTACGCCTTTGGCCTGCAGCGGATAAATCTCGTCCCGACCTTTCTGGGCTTGTATTTCGGATTTCTCGGGCCATATTGGCTTATGGTGTTTCTGGCGATTATGGGCACGTTGTCCGGGTGGGGAGAACGATGGCTGTTCCGGCGGTACACGGCAGTGCGTGTTGTAACTATGGCCACTGCGGTTCAGGTGGTGTTCAAATACGAACAAGGGCTTCCTGGGATTCTTGTGACGTTGCGCACGGCAGTCGTACTAGCGATCGCTGTGAAGATAATCGAGGTCGTACGTGGCCGAGTGAGGAAGCCGGCATTGCGGCAAGTGGAGAAAGCACGCAAAGGCCGCGGTGTCGTGTCGTCGGCGAGATTATCGGCACGGGTCATCTGGCCTGATGGTAGTGGGTACCCAACTTCAATTTTTCGGAGTTTGCGATGAGCAGTGGTGCGCTTCTGCTGACGCTATCCCGGGGGCTGGGCGGAGGCATCGAGCGTTATGTAGAAACACTTGAGTGGTCGTTCGCCGAGCAGGGGATTGACTGCGGGCGGATCGACCTCCGCTGCGCAGGCGCGGCTGCGCATGCCCAGCTATTTGCCGAGGCCCGTGACCGGCTGCGCGCAAGGGTGGCGCCAACTCGCTTGGTCCTCGGGCACCGGGCACTGCTGCCGGTGGCGTCACTTCTTGCGCGGGACCGGACCGTGTCCGGCATATCTGTCGTGTGCCATGGCAGCGATGTGTGGGGGGCGCATGTCCGGCCTCGATGGTGGGTTGAGGATCGCCTTATGCGTCGGCGTGACGTACGGGTCATCGCCGTCAGCAGTTTCACGGCCGGGGCGCTTTCCCGCGGCTTTCCGGCAGCCGTGCTGCCTCCGGGGCTGTCTCGGGGATGGTTTGACACGCTCGTCAAGGCGTCCACCACGGCCCAGCGCAGGCGCCATGGAGTCCACTTGGTCACAGCCTTCCGCCTGGCAGACTGGCAGAACAAGGGGTTGCCCGAGCTAATGGGTGCCGTTGCGGCCCTGGGCAGATCTGACATTCACTTGACGGTCTGCGGTACCGGCGAGCCACCAGCCAGCCTTCGGCGGCTGGTAGAAGGGCGCCGCTGCTGCACCCTGCGTCCGGGGCTGAGCGATGACGAGCTTGCCGGTCAGCTAGCGGCGGCAGACCTATTCGTGCTGGCTACCCGGACCAGGCCCGGCCGGAACGCGTCGGGCGAGGGCTTTGGCCTGGTTCTGCTGGAGGCCCAGGTCGCAGGCACACCGGTAGTTGGTCCCGCTTACGGCGGTTCGCACGACGCTTACATTGACCAGGTCACCGGCGTTGCCCCGACAGATGAAAGCGAGCGGGCGCTGGCAGGAACTCTCGACGACTTGCTGCAATGCCCGGCTCGACTATCGCAGATGGGCAAGCGTGCTGCGGAGTGGGCAAGTGAGTCCTTTGCCCCGGAGCGCTATGCGCCACTGGCGGTCGCAAGACTGCTATGAAGCCGGGGGCCTGCGCCCGCCATGAATCGCGAATGCTGCCTGCTCAAAGCCGTCGGCCGTGCGGTCCAGGCTGTATCGCGCAGCATGCTCGCGCATCCGGCTGCGAGTCTCCGGGTCCTGCACGCGCAAGAGAGCGCGGGCCAGGGCCGCGGCGAGGCCCGGAACGTCACCGCACGGGTATACCTCCCCGACACCAGAGACCAGGTCAGGTGCGGAGCCGACGCGATCTGATACTACCGGGAGCGTTCCGGCGGCCATGCCTTCGTTGATGACCAGCCCCCACATTTCTACCTGGCTTGGCAGCACGAGAATGTCCGCGGCGTGGTAGTAGGCGGGGAGTTCCGACTGATTGACAAAGCCGGTCACTACGCCGCTGCCGGGACGAAGTGCGGCCCGGATCTGCTCCGCCAGGATTCCGTCCCCGACGAAGAGCATGTTCACCTCGCCGGGCAGGAGTTTGAGAGCGGCTACGAGATCGAGCGGCCGCTTGCCGGGGTATAGCTTGCCGCAGTACATGACTACCGGCTTGTCGTCTCTCAGGCCCCACCGTGCGAGCAGCTCGGCTCGCCCGAGCGGCGGCGGGCATGCAAACCTTTGATCGTCCACCGAATTGGGCGTGAAGATCACCCGCCGGGTGCGGTGCTGACGATAAAATTCCTCGTTCAGATGACCCATGGCAAGGCCACCAGAACTGGCAGAGACAACCAGCCGGGTGCCCACCTGCCGGATGTAGCGCCGGACACCGGTGGACAGGCCGTGCGGGTGTGAGGAGGCGCGCAGGAGGTACGGGACACCGCGCGCGCGGCAGAGCGCCATGGCCGACAGCATCCATCCGCTGGTGTAGCCATTGACGACCACGGCATCGTGCGGTGGCAGCCATCGCATCAGTGTCCGGGCTTGCCGCGCAACACTCGTCGAGCATCCGCCCGTTGTCATGAACTCGTGCGCGTATCCTGACAGCAAGTCAATATCCCAGGCGACGGCAACCCCGAATTCTGGGTCGATTGTTGAGCGGTAGCCTCTATCGGAGAGATAAAGGACGTCAAGTTCCACGTTTCCTCGCTGCGCCAATCGCTGGTACAGCGGGGTGTGGTACTGGATCGGGCCGTAGGCTAGCACGCCAAGTCTCGGGCGCATCAGCTTGCCACCTCTTTCATGTCAGGCGCACTAGGACGATATTGAGCGGTATTCGACTGGCCAGGGTATTTACAGGCGTCGGCAGTAGGCGTAGTCGGGATGGTCTGAAGCGCTGGCCGTGTGCCTTCCATCGTTGTCGCGCAGGTCAATAGCGAAGCCGTGACGTCGCAGTCTCTCGATGAGCGCAGCGGTGTCGCCGAACCCCCGATGTAGCTCCAGCGCGAGCTGGTCCACTCCCTGTAGCCAGCCCAGATCTTCGGTGTCGGCGAGTACCGCGAACTCGCCTCCCTCGATATCCACTTTCAGCAAGCCCACCCGATCGATCCGGTACGTCGATATAAGCTCCGGCATAGAGATGTCGGCGGGCCGCGCAGAGCCGCCGTGCGAAGTCGCCGCCCACCGGAGATCATCGGCCACCACGCCGACGCAGGCCCCCGACGATGCGACACCGCTGGCCAGCGCAATCTCCACGTCTATGCGATCTGCGACGCCGTTGTGCTCGGCCAGATCGCGAATTTTGTCCGCGAAGTTCTGCTGTGCCTCGACCGCGATGACCTGTGCGCCGGTGACCGCGGCCCAGACGGCGAACAGGCCGCTGTTGGCGCCGAGGTCGACCACCCAGCCCTTGGCTGGCATCCTCAGCCCGGTACGCAGGTAGACATTGCGGCAATACATCTCGCGGGCACCGGCCGTGTAGGCAGCTGGCAGCGAGACGACTGCGCCGCTAGGGGTGCGGAAGCGCGCGCCCGTATGCGCCCACGTGCGGTCCGCCGGGACCAGCGAACGCGACCGCACGCACTCGGGCAGATGCGCCGCCAGCGACGCGACCCATCGTGCCGCCGCGCCGGGGCAGGCATTGCGCCAGACAGACCGGACCTCGCCGGCGGTTCGGCGGACCAGCTTTGCGTCCATCAGATGACCTCCTGGTCGGCTGTCACGGCACTCGCGTGTAGCGCGTTCACGCAGGCCTCGTGCCAGGCGTGGAAGAAGCAGAAACGCAGGCCGGCCTGCCCGTCGAAAATGCCGAGCCGGACGATGTACATGTAGATAAACAGCGCGGCAGGCTTGGCCGGCACAGCAGGAAACACGACATCCTTGAGTACCGCGCGGATCATCGGCCGCGTGTCCGCCCGGGACTGCAGTGTGCGCAGTCGTTGCGCCAGCGGCATCGGCTGGCCACGGCGCCTGGCCTCCAGCTGGGCGTAGCGCACGTGTTTGTGCAGCCAGGCGGCCAGGCCTTTGTGATCCTCATCGACGATGTCGTGACGCAGGCGCCGGACCGGCCCATCCACATTCACCCGCTCGCCGACTAGGCTCACGTCGAATTTCGTATATCGACGATCGACAAGCCGGACGATCCAGGAACCGCCGTACCAGCCGCAATGGCGGATCCAGGTGCCCTGGAACACGAGCCGGAAGCGGAGTGCGAAGGCCGCGCACGTCGGCGCCCGCATCGCGCCGGCGATCTCGCCGGCGATCTCGCCGGCGATCTCGTCGGCGAGATGCGGGGAGACCCACTCGTCAGCATCGACGAAGAAAACCCAGTCATGGCGCAGCAGCGGCAGCCTGAGCGCGAACTCACGCTGGCCGGAGAAGCCGAGCCACGCCTGCTCCACCACCTCGGCCCCCAGCGAGCGCGCGATCGGCACTGTGTGGTCGGCCGAGCAGGCGTCGATGACGACCACCTGATCCGCCCACGCGACCGAGGCCAGGCACCGCCGGATATTCGGTTCCTCGTCGCGCGTTAGCACGACCACGCTGACTGGGACACATCTCGGGGCGGGATCGTCACCTGCCCGGTACGGCTGCATGCCAAGCTTGGTCATCGCGTGGGTCCCAGCAGCCAGCCGAAATAGGCGTCAGGGTCAAATGGTGCAGGATCGGGTGCCACCTCCGTGGTCAGAGCCAGCATGGTCGCGCGCCGCAGCGAGTCCGGGCTACCCGGAGTGAAGCCGCACAGTGCGGGGCCGGCGATCTCCCGGTTCTGCGCTGTATCGAGGGCAATGACCGGCTGGCCACTGACTCGCGCCTCGGCGAGCGGATAGCCGAATGACTCGATTCCGGTCGGGAAGTATATAGCCCGGCTATGTGCCCAGAGGCGGCGAAGGTCCGCGAGGCTTAGCCGGCCCACCAGATCGATCCGTGCATGGTCGGCCAGCTCGGGAGGCATCTCGTTCCTGTGAGCAGTTACCCGGACACGGACCGATGAGTCGCCGCACTCCTCGATGGCGGCGAGCAGTTCGGTGAGCCGCTCGTCCATCGCTTTGTAGGGTGCGAACAGCACCGGGCAGAGAATGGCGTGATCGCGCGGGATCCTCGGGATGGAGCCCGGCGAGACGGGATTCAGCCTTGGGACGACCCGGTGGCCCAGATCCGGCAGGACCCGCCGAACACGCTCCGCCATCGCTGTCGAGGGCGTGACAAGCACGTGCGATCGACGGGCTGCCAGGTGCACCACAATCGCCTGGCGCCGCATGGCGGCACGCAGTGACGGGTCAATCCGTGCAGCCTCGTCATCTGTCAGGAAGTGCAGGGCATTACCTAGCCGCGTCCAGCGCTCGCCGCCAGGAGTTACGAAGCTGACGTTGTTCAGCGCCACTCGCCGGCCCTGCGTCGGCCGGGCCGCCTCCCGGCGGAGCAACCAGGCCGGATCAATACGCCGGTCCACGCCGATAAGCTTCACGTCCTCGCGCCCAGCGCGGGCCAGGTACTGATACAGCTCAAGCCTGAAGCGGGCGCCGCCTCCTATCGTCGCTCCGGCGGCGTCGACAAATATGGTGCTGGTCACCGCGCCTCCCTTGCGTCATCGGGTCTCTGAAACCCCAGGAGGCGCAGCGGCGAGGACCGGCGTGCGTATGCCGGGCACAGAACCTGGTTCAGCCCGGCCTGCTCACCAGCGACGTGCCACCACCGCGCCCGCCGACGCTGTTGGGAGATCTGCAGGTACATCAGATAACCCCGCAAGCGGGGCCAGTGGCGGCCCGTGGCGCGGACCCACGGAAGCCGGGCAGCCATGCCGGCCAGCCACTCCAGCCAGCGAATCGGGTTCGCGAGATTCGGGACCGTGCACAACACCACCCCGCCTGGGCGCAGCACGCGCGCGCACTCGGCAAGCACCGCGGAAGGGCAGTCGACGTACTCCAGTACGCTCGCAGCGACGACAGCGTCGAAGCAGGCGGGCTCGAACGGCAAGGTGCGCCAGCACGGATCGAGGTGCACCCAGTCGACCGCGCCGCTCGGATCGCGGCCAGCCGCGTGGCGCAGCATCTCCGCCGAGATGTCGCACGCCGTCACCCGCATCCCGGCCGCTGTTGAGGCCCGTGCCAATTCGCCGGTGCCACAGCCGAGATCAAGAACGTGGCCTGCTGCCGGGACGTGACGGTGGAGCGCGGCGGCAAAGCCGGTTAGACGGCCGGTGAGGCGCCCGTCGGGAGCGTATTTCGCCGACCAGGTCGGGGCCTTAGCGTCGAATAGCTGCCCGACCTGCGCGGGAGATCCGGCCCGCTTCTCAGCCACGGCCACCGCCTGCATCCGCTGCCTGGATGGTGGCGCGCATCGACGCCAGCATGGACCGGGCCGGTGCCGCCGCCCCGCCCTGGACCGCGTGCCAGAACGCGATCGCCTGGGCACGATGGCCCTTGTCCGGCCGGCCTTTCCAGATCGTCCGGCCGTCCATCTTCGCGGAACGGAAGTCGTCGATGACGAGCCGCCGCGATCCGGCCATGACCTCGATCCATTCCTTGCCGGAAGTGGGTACGGCGCTGCCGTAGCAGATTGTCGCGAGCGAGCCGTCCGCGAAACGCAGGGACACGATCGCCTCATTGCCCGAAACCCCGAAGGCATCGCTGGAGATCGCCGTGGCCTCCTGAATGTCGGCACCTATGAGCACCTGGGCGGTGTCCACGAAGTGGCACACCTCTCCCAGCAGTCGGCCGCCGTGCCTCCGGTCTGCGTACCAGTGGCCATCCGGCACCGGCCCGGCGGCGACCCGGTAGACAAGGAACTTAGGCGCGTCCGTCCCTTCGAGCGCGCGCTGCGCCGCGAGCACGGCCGGTGACCATCGGCGGTTGAACCCCACCATGAGCTGCCGCCCGGACGCATCCCAGGCAGCCTCAATCTCGCTGAGGCCGTCCATGGTCAGGGCGAGCGGCTTCTCGCACCACACGTGCCGCCCGGCCTTAAGGGCCATTCTCACCAGCTCTTCATGCGTGTCGTGCGGGGTTGCAACTACGACGACCTCGACATCCGGATCCTCGATGACGGCGAATGCCCCGGAGACTGCCCTCTCGAAGCCGTGCCGCTCCGCGGCCCGCCGCGCCGACAGGCCGCTTGCCGAGGTCACTGCCACCAGGCGGCCGAAGCCCGCAGCGCGGAATGCGGGCAGCAGCGTCCCGGTCGAGAAGGAGCCTGCGCCGATCCAGCCGACGCCCGGCGACGAGCTTGCCTTCGGCTGCGACCGCAGCTGGACCGGACCTTCGTGAGCGAGTGCCGTCGGGTAGGTCAGGCGGATCGCCAGGTAGGGATCGATCCGCCGCTCGATCAGCTGATACGCCTGCGCGGCAGCACGAATGTCGTAGCTGTGGGTGACAAGATCGGCCACCTGGAGCCGACCGGCGGCCAGTAGGTCGAGCACCGCCTCGAAGTTCCTGCCCTCGCTCCAGCGCACCTGACCGGCCGGATAGTCCACCCCCCACGCCTCATACGACAGCTCGTAGCGGCCGGGGCCGTAGGAGCGGGCGAATCGCAGCGAGAGTTCCCGCTCATAGAACGGCGTGCGGCTCAGCTGCAGGCCGACGTCACCGACGATCACCACGGCTGCGCGGTCACGGCATAGCGCGGGGACGCGCATGACCGGCTCGGAGGACGGGCTGGCCGCGCATACCAGCACAGCATCCGCGCCACGTCCCCGTGACCAGGCGACCACCTGAGCGGTGGTCCTCGCGCCGGACTCATCCAGGGCGAGGACACCCGATCCGGCCGCCGTGGCACGTGCGTGCACGGCGGGGTCGATGCCAGCGACGTCGCAGCCAGCAGCCATGGCGAGCCTGGCGGCAAGCTGGCCGACAAGGCCGAGACCGATGACGACCACCTTGGAGCCGGGGCCTGCCTCAGCCAGCCGGAGACCATGCAGCGCGATGGCTGCGACAGTCGTGAACGCGGCATCCTGGGCAGATACGCCTTCGGGAACGACAGCGCACAGCAGGCCGGGGACCACCTGAAACTCAGCGTGGTTGGCCTTTCCCGCCCCGCCTGTCGCGACCAGCTGCCCAACCTCGATGCCGGTGACTGCCGTGCCCAGCTCGACGACTAGCCCGGCCGCGGAGTAGCCAAGCGGCAGATCCCCGGCGAGCCGGCTCCGGACTGTCTTCGTGGTGATGGCGATGCCCTCGGTTCGCGCCTTGCGCATGATCTGGCGGACCAGATCCGGCCGGGCACGTGCCTTGGCCAGCAGGCTTGACTGGGCAAGCGCAGTGACCGCCCGTTCGGTGCCCGGCGAAATGATCGACGCGACGGTCCGGACCAGCACCTCGGCAGGGCCTGCCGTGGGGCGTGGCACATCGAGTACCTCGACCGGCCCGCCCGCGGCGGGCTGCACGACCTGCTTCACTCGGCCTCCTCCGCATTGCGGGTGACGCGCCCTTCCCGTGCCCGGCGCCAGCAGGTCGTGACCCGCACCGGCAGGACGGCATTCAGCCGGCATGCCAGTACCGGGGCGATGGTCGTGCGCAGGAAACCGTCGGCGACCGGCCCGGGCTCGATGCCCAGCGCCAGCGGGCACGAGGCGGTGATGCTGATCCGGAACGCTCCTCCCTTCGTGGTGACAACAGCCCCGCCCGCTTCGAGCCGGACAACTGACCCGGGCGCGAGGTGCCATCGGACGGTCACTGCGTGCCGTCCGGCACCACTCACGAGGTCGTCCACCTGCAGGCCCGAAGACTTCAGCGACCACCGGCGGCGGTGGGCAGGCCGCCCGTGCAGCCGCCGGAACCCGTCGTGGACTGCTTCAAAGGTCACGGTGTCCGCTGCGGCGCTGGCAGTGAAGTCCAGCACCCGTGCCCGCCGTCCGGCCCGGAACGCGCTCCACACCTCGGTGGAGTCGGCACCGTCCACCTCCACGGTGTTGTGTGCGGCGGTCGATCGCTCGTACCGGCGCACTGGCCCTTGCGCGTACGTGGAAGTGCCGGTATCCACCAGTAGCGCCATCCCGTCCACGTACACCTCGCAGCCGAACGTGTCGGCGTGCGCGTGCGCGGGCAGCCGGTCCGGGCACACCGCGCCGACGTCGGACAGCAGATGCCAGCCGCCGACGGCGGCCCGTACCAGGCCTGTCTCGGGCAGGCTGAGCAGCGGCCCGGCCGCGGGCGGTTCAGGCTCGAGCGCGCCGAGCAGCCCGGCCGGCACCGGGTAGCCGTCGTTGAGCAGCGGTACCGCACCGCCTGGCGAGATGACGGCGCCCAGCCACCGGCGCATGCGCCGGATGGAGCCGTCTATCTCCGGCGGCGGCGCGGCGCCGCTCGCCCGGAGCAGTTCTGCGATGTCGATCAGGTCGGCCAGCACCTGACAGTGATAGGCCGGCGCTCGCTCGTAGTGGCCGCCGTCGGGCAGCACCTGAACTGCTAGCTGCCTGATCAGCCGGCGGATCGTCTGGCGCAGCAGCTGGCCGTCGGCGAGGAAGACGGCCAGCCCCGCCAGTGCCTTGAGGTTCTTGATGAGATGGTTGCCGCCGACATCAGACTCGAGATGCCATCGCAGGAAGCCCATATGGACGGCCAGCTCACGGACAAACACCGGCTCCAGGTCGCTCCCGGCTACGAGGTCCCGGTGCTGCCCGCACCACGACCAGGCCCGCAGCGCCGCAGGGTAGGGCAGCCACGCATCGCCGCTGCCAAGTTCGGCAGCCGCCTGCCAGGAGAGCCACAGCCGGGCGAAGACGGCCCGCGCCGTGCCGCGATCCGGATCAGCTGCCAGGCCCCAGGCCCAGTCCCAGTAGTGCAGGTGGAAGCGCCACAGCTGGGGCGCGCCGGCCTGCAGCCAGTCAGGCGGATCACCGAGCTCCCTGGCCATGCCGAGAAGCTCGATCCGCCCTGAGGCCAGCGCGGCCAGGCCGGGCCACGCCAGTGACGCCCGGGCGTCGACCGGGACGAAGCCAGCGGCCCAGCCGGCCGCGACATCGGAGCCGGGACACGCCAGCAGCCTGCGCCCCGCTCCCGGCCAGCGGCGCAGCGCCGTGCGCTGAGCCCGCAGCCGGGCCCGGTGCGCTACCTGCCCCGGATGCAGGTGGACGGCCGTGCGGGCCAGCAGCGCGAGGTCGTTGCCGGTCACCGGGCCAGCCCCATTGCCTCGGCCTCGGCCCGGATGCCGGCCGCGAAAGGGCGCGGCGCGTAGTCCAGGTCGCGCTCGGCATCCCGGATGGCGAACGCCTTGTCCTCCGCCAGCCGCAGCAACTGCTCCGCCCTGATCTTGGGGCGGCGGCTCAGCCGCTCGTATCCGCGCGCCGCGGCAACCAGTGGCATGACCGGCACCGGGATGAACCGGGTCCTGCTGGCGACAGCGCGGGCCGAGATCCGCAGTAGCTCGGCGAAGGTGAGCGGCTCGGGGCCGGCCACGTCGTAACAGGATCCGGCGGCTCCAGCCCGCTCAGCGGCGGCCAGCACGGCGCCCGCCACGTCGGCCACGTGCACCGGCTGCTGCAGGTGCCTGCCGCCGGGGACCGGCAGCATCCGTGCCCGGCTGAGCAGCGCGAGCAGCCTGGACAGGTTCCGGTCGCCCTGCGCCCCGTAGATCATGGTCGGCCGCAGGATCGTCCAGTCCAGCCCGGACTCGCCGATCCGCTGTTCGGCGGCGAGCCGCACCCGTTTCGACGGCGCCGCGAGCGAGGTCGTGACCGCCGTGCTGGAGACGAAGATCGCGCGCCGGATACCCGCCTGCTGCGTCGCGGCGACGATCGCCGGGCCGTGCCCGAAGCCGAGGGACGCGAGGTTCACCAGCGCGGCGCAGCGGGCTGCCGCGAATATCTCGGCAAGATTGTCTGCCGCGTCGAGATCCCCGGTGACCGGCTGCGCGCCACGGTCGGCCACGGCCCGCGCCGCAGCTGCGCTCCGGGCCAGGGCAACGGTCTCATGCCCGCGCCGGGCCGCCTCGCGCAGCACGTAACCGCCGAGGAAGCCGCTGCCGCCGGTGACCAGCAGCCTCATCGGCGGCCTCCGGCCATCTCGAGGATCTTGCGGTACTCCCGCGCGAGCGCGACCCGGTCGAAGGACCGCTCGACATGCGCCCGGCCCTGCCGGCCCATCGCCAGCCGCCGCGCCGGATCGGCGGCAAGTTCCCGGATCGCGGCGGCCAGCGCCGCACTGTCCTCGGGCGGCACGACCGTCGCGCCGGCCTCGCGCAGGATCTGCGCGGCCTCGCCGGCGACCGCGCCGACCACCGCCCGGCCGGCGCCGAGGTACTCGAAGATCTTGGACGGGATGAAGGAAACGAACAACGGCACGCAACGCAGCGTTGCCAGGCAGATGTCAGCCGCCGCCAGCAATGCTGGCACGTCGGAATGCGGAACGCCGGGATGCAGGCTCACATTGGCCAGGCCAAGCTCGTCTACCCGGGATCGCAGCCGCGGCTTGTCGGCGCCCTCGCCGACGAACGCGAAGTGAATCGGCTGCCCTGCCAGCCGGGCCACTGCATCAGCCACGTCCGGCAGTGCCTGGGAGATCCCGTGCGTGCCGAGGTACAGGACCAGGCAGTCGCCGGGACGCGCGCCAAGCCGGGCACGGACGGCGGGGCTGGCGGCGCCGTCCGGATCGAAGTCGCCGAGAGTGACGCCGTTGCGGATCGTGTGCACCTTTCCGGGCGGGACGCCCCGGCCGATCAGGTTGGCGCGGAATCCGCCGCTCACCACCACGACCGCGTCCGCCGCGGCGTACGCGGCGAGCTCGAGCCGTTCGAGCAGGCCGATGAGCCGGCGGTTGGTCAGCACGCCGAGCTCGACGAAGATCGCGGGCCAGAGGTCACGTACCTCGACGACAAGGCGGGCGCGCTTCAGCCGGGCGAGCAGCCAGGCCGCGCCGATCGAGAAGAACGTCGGCGAGGAGACCACGACCACATCAGCCTGCCCGCACGCGCGCCAGCCGAGCAGCACGCTGCTGATCATGAAGCTCAGGTGGCCGAGGGTCTTACGCGCGACACCGTCGTTCGGCGTGGCATACAGCCAGGTGCGCACCACGCGGTAGCCGTCGCGCCACTCCTGCCGCCGGATCGCGCCCCCGTACTCGGGCGGCACCACGCCGGTCGGATGGTTCGGCATCCCGGTGAGCACGGTCACGGCGTCCCCGTCGGCCGCCCAGGTGGCGGCCAGTGCGGACAGGCGCGCCTGCGGGGCTCCGGTCTCCGGCGGGAAGTAGTGGGTCACCAGCAGGATGCGCATCTAAGGCACGCTCCAGCCGCGCGGTGGCCCGGCGGAGCAGCACCGGGGACCGCAGGTATATGGCCAGGACGCCGATCGCGACGATGTCGGCACCGGACCGGATCGCGGCCTGGCCGGTCAGGCTTACTGCCCCGAGCAGGCAGAGCAGGAGCGTTCCTGCGCAGGTCACGGTGGTAACCCGCAAGTGCGACCAGCCTATGTCGCACCACTGCTGGTAGATATGGGTGCGATGGGCCTCGGACCAGTGCTCACCGGACCGGATGCGCCGCTGCAGGGCCCATGCGGTGTCCGTGAGGTACAGGGCAAGCGGTCCCAGGACGGCCTCTACCGGGATGCCGCGGATCACGGCGCATGCGGCGAGCACTGCCAGCGCGGCCCCCAGCCCGTAGCTGCCGACATCACCGAGGAAGACCCGTGCCCGGACCGCATTCCACGGCAGGAAGGCGAGCGCGCCGGCCGCGACCGCGGCGCCACCGGCGGCCAGGAACACATCCGGCCGCCACAAACCGAGGCACCCAAAGGCAGCGCCGCCGATCAGCGCATGAGCGGCGGAAATGCCGTTCACCCCGTCCATGAAGTTGAACACGTTCACGAAGGCGGTTACCCAGAACGCGATGAGGACCGCAGCGGCCGCCTGCCCGGCCGGCGGCAGGCTGAGGCGGCTCACCAGCACGGCGGCGGCGGCGAGGCTCGCCATGCCCTGCAGCACCAGCCGGCGGCGGACCGGCAGCCCGGTCAGGTCGTCGGCGAGTCCGATCATGCTGAACCCCGCGACCGCGATCGCGAAGGCCGCGGCCGCCGGGCTGCGGATAAGCAGCGCGGCCAGCACAAGCCCCACGGCGATCGGCGCCCCTCCGCCGCGCGGCGTTGGCACGGTATGTGACGACCGCAGGTTCGGCACGTCCATTGCCTCGGCCCGGCGAAGCAGCGCGATAGTCCCCGGCTCCGCTAGCGCGACGACAGCACCGCACGAGACGGCGGCGATCATGATCGCGGATCCTTCGGACACGCCACGCATACTAGCGCCACTTTCGCTCTTTGTAATCATACAATTACTTAGAGTTCCTATATCGACGGGTATAGGTCAGCCAGAGCCTTCCTTCGATGGGGCAGGCCCGTCGTCTGTCCGTGTCCGCGCGGGTTCGCGCCAGATGCTGCCTGCCACCCTGCCCGGCGCGCTGCCGTTGGCTGACGTCGGCGCGCTGCCGTTGGCTGCCGCTGGCAGGGTCGCCGGGGGCAGATCTGACTCCAGCGGCCCGTATCCGTATCCGTCTCCGTATCCGTATCCGGTCCGCTTGGTGACCTCGTTCAGGATCGTTCCCAGCACCGTGCCGTTGACCTGCGCGAGCTTCTCGGTGGCGTGCCGCAGCTCAGCCCGCCTGGTCTGGTCGGCTGCTACCACCATCAGCGTCCCGTCGGCATCCTTCGACAGCAGCATGGCGTCGGTGACCGGCAGCACGGGCGGGCTGTCGATGAGCACAAGGTCGAACTTCGCACGCAGCGCCGCGAATACGGCCTGCGTGGCAGGGCCGTTCAGCAACTCGGCAGGGTTGGCGGGAAGCGCTCCCGCGCCGAGCATCCAAAGGGTTTCCTGCCCGTTCACCCGCTGCACGGCCTCCATCAGCGACCGTTCACCGAGCAGCACCGTGGTGAGCCCCGCCTGCTCGTCGAGGCCAAAGAACTGCCCGAGCCGGGGTCGGCGCAGGTCGCACGACACCATGACCACCCGCTCACCCGTCTGGGCGAAGACCACGCCAAGATTCGCGACGGCAGAGGTCTTGCCCTCTGCCGCGCCTGGACTGGTCACCACTAGGGTCCGCAGCTTGTGCTCCTGCCTGTAGAACTGCAGCGAGGTTCGTAGCGAGCGGTAGGCCTCGGCTGATACCGACAGCGGGTGCGAGATTGACACCACCGGAGGCTGATCGCGCTTTTTCCACGATGTGATCATCGGGACCAGCGCCAGCACCGGGGCGCCGCTGAGCTGCTCGACCACTTCCTTGGAGCACAGCGCATCGTCGAAGCTGTCCCGCAGGAACGCGGCGCCAATCCCCACGACGAGCCCGGCCGCTAGGCCGAGGAGGCCATCTTGCTTGGGCTTGGGCGAGCTCGGCGACCCCGGCGCGACCGCGGGGGTGACAAGCTCGACCCCGCCGGTGGTGGCCGCTCCGCTGACCCGCATCTGGGCGAGCTGTGCTCTGAGCACCGCCAGCTGGTTCATCAGCGCCAATTGCCGGGCCGCGATGCCTTTTCCCTTCAGCGTGCCGATGCGAGCGCTGAGCCTCCGGATCTGCGCCCGCAGCTGAAGCTCGACCGCTGTCAGCTCGTTGATGGCGGCATCCTGCTGGTGGTTGACGAACGCGTTCGCGTACGTATTGGCGGTCAGCGCGGCCCGCGACGGACTGGAGCTGATGGCAGTGATGGTGATCACGTCCGTCTGGGCGACCTCGGCCGCGGATACGGACGGCATGCTGCCGAGCCGCTGGCTTACCGCTTGCTGCACCGGCGCGCTGGTCACCAGCTGCAGATCGGTCTGCACCTCGGTCGGTGTAACGGCAGCCACCGCACCGCCGGAAGCCGTGCTGGCACCGGAGGGCTGCACGAGGAGCTGGGCCGTTGCCGAATACTGATCGGGCTGCGTCACGGACAGGGCCAGGCTGAGCGCAAGGCCAAGGAGCGCGGCTCCCGCAATCCACCACTTCCGCTTGCGGGCGATCGCCAGGTAGCTGCGAAGAGCTGGAGCCGTTCCGAACTCAGTCGTCATCTACGTCCTCGCAGGTTGACTGATGGCGTCGGGGTGGCCACAGAGCTGACCGGGACCTTCAGCCTGGCAGTCACGTATGTGCTGTGAGTGTACACTCAACTACTTTGTGTAATCGACCTTCCGATTAAGGACGCTGTAAGCCCTGATGAGCGGGACGAGGCCACGTCGCGGCAGTCCGTTCATCTCGTGACCGAGATGACCGAGATCCTGGTGCTCTGCACCGCCAACCAGTGCCGTTCCGCTATGGCGGAGTCGCTGCTCAGTCACCGCCTGGCCGCGGCCGGGGTGTCCGCATCGGTCCGCTCGGCCGGCGTGTCCGCATCGGCCGGCGTGTCCGCATCGGCCGGCGTGTCCGCATCGGTCCGCCCGGGCGACGCGCTCAACGAAGGCGGCCAGCCTCCTGCGGAGGTGATGTCGGCACTGGCCGCCTACGGGCTTGATGCCGCCGCGCACCGCAGCCGCGAGCTCCGCGAAGGCGATCTGGCCAGATCGGATCTGGTGCTCGCGATGGCTCGTGAGCATCTCAGGCACGCCGTCGTCGCCCTGCCCGGCGCCTGGTCCCGTACGTTCACCCTGAAGGAGCTGATCCGCCGCGGCCAGCAGGTCGGGCCCCGGCAGGCCGGCGAGTCACTCGCTGGCTGGCTCGGCCGGGTGCACGACGGCAGGGACCGGTCGGTGCTCCTTGGTGATTCTGCCGATGACGACGTGGCCGACCCGAGCGGGGGGCCTCCGCAGGACTACGTCCTAACTGCGCAGCAGCTAGACCAGCTGCTGGCACGGCTGGTGGAGCTTGCCTGGGGCTGCGCATCTTGAGCATCGCGGGGTCGTCCGCGCGTCTCCGCCTGCCGGAATCGCGGCCCGGGCAGCTGGCGCACTGGTCAAGGGCATCACGTAGCTCATCGTCTGGCAGGCCGGGGTCCAGGCAGGTCACGAAGTGAGGAGCCAGCGGCGGCACGGGGACGTGCCGGATCAGGGGATGGTAGAGCCGCACGCCCGTCTCGCCGCGCCCGAGCAGGGTCTCGGCCACCTTCTCGCCAGGCCGCAGCCCGGTGTAGACGATGTCAACCTGGCCTGGCGCGCTGGCGGCCAGCCTGCGCGCGATGTCGGCGATGCGCACCTGCTCTCCCATGTCGAGCACGAGGACCTCGCCGTCCCGCCCGATCACCGCGGCCTGCAGCACGAGCTGCACGGCCTCGCCAACGGTCATGAAGTACCTGCTGACCCCGGGATGGGTGACGGTCAGCGGGCCGCCCGCGGCGGCCTGCGCGCTGAGGGCGCTCAGGAACGACCCGCGGCTGCCGAGGACGTTGCCGAACCGGACGCTCAGGTAGGTGCCCGTCGCCTGGCGGGCCATGTGGGCAGTCAGCCGTTCGGCGACCCGCTTGGAATAGCCGAGCACGCTGACCGGGTCGGCGGCCTTGTCCGTCGAGATGTTCACGAACGACTCGACATCGAATGCTGCCGCGGCCTCCAGCACCGCGAGTGTTCCCCAGGCGTTGCTCTTCAGCGCCTCAGCCGGATAGCGCTCAAGCAGCGGCAGGTGCTTGAGCGCGGCAGCGTGGAAGACAATCTCGGGCCGGCGCTGCTCGAAGATCTGCCGGATGCGTCCAGGGTCCCGGATGTCGGCCAGCACCAGCCGGTCGGAGTCGAGCAGCGCGCGGCCGTGCAGGGCCAGCTCGATCGCGTGCAGCGCTGACTCGTCACGGTCCAGCATGATCAGCTCGGCGGGCCCGAACCGGTGCAGCTGGCGGCACAGCTCAGAGCCGATGGATCCGCCGGCTCCGGTGACGAGAATCCGCTTCCCGGCGAAGTGCTCGGCCACCGCGTCCATGTCGGTTCGCACCGGCCTGCGGCCGAGCAGGTCAGTGATCCGGGGATCGCGGACTCCCTCGATGCTCGCGCTGCCGCTGAGAATCTCGGCAGCGGACGGGATCACCTTCGGGATCAGCCCGCATTGCTCCGCCTGCCTGGTGAGGTCACGGATCGCGGCCCCGCTTGCCCGCGCGATGGCGATGACAAGGACGGTAGCGCCGGTCTGCTCCGCTACCTCCGCGATGCGCGTCCTGTCTCCCAGGACCGAGATGCCGTGGATCCGCAGGTGCCGTTTCGCAGGGTCGTCGTCGAGGAACGCCACCGGCTGGTACTCGGCACCCGGCTGGTGCGCCAGGCTATGCACGAGCTGGGCGCCCGCGTCACCTGCGCCGAAGACAATGACCTTCACGCCGGCTGACGTGGCCATCCGGGACCACTGCCGGCCCGCGGTCACCATGTGCCGTGCGCCGACCATCGCGAGCAGGGCGAAAACCGTGCCGCCCACGACGGTATGCAGCGGTGCCCGCTGCCCCGGGACCAGGTGGCCGCCCAGTACCGCGAGCGCGAAGGCCGTCGCGCCAGCCGCCCTGCCGAGGCCGATGAGCTCATCAAGGCCGCCCCGCTGGTAGCGGCCCCGGTACAGCCCTGCCAGCAGGCCGGCCGCGGCCGACAGCACGCAGACGGCCAGGGCCGCGCGCAACGCTGCGCTGAGGGTGAGACCCAGGCCGGCCAGGTCACCGGTGACCCACGCGGCCGCGAGCAGCCCGCAAAGCCACGCGACCGCGTCGCAAGCCGCCTCGAAGGCCCGGTAATATCGGCGCCGTATTCTGCGGGCGCGGATCGCCGGTTTCTGCTGCATATCACTACGGAACGTCACGTCCTGCACGAATCCCTGCTTCCCGGCTATTCCGGCGCACTGAAATTCCCCGGACTCACCCGGAGCGCGGTACAGGGTGTACATTACACTCTGTAATTGAGTGGATGCTACAGGTAACGATGAAGAATATCTGATCTGCGAAATTCGGGGGCAGATCCTCTCTTTGCGGCCCTGATCGGCACTTTTGCAAGGGATCTATCTGGCCCCGGGCCGACAAAGGGGGCAAAATTGTCCGATACTCCGCAGCACGATGCCGACGGCCCACCTCTCGCCAGTGCCGATCCTGACCCGCCCCGCCGGAGGCGGCGGGTCAAGCGCATCGTGCTGGTGTCCATCGCCAGCCTGACGGCCCTTATCGTGGTGATCGCTGGCGGCGGCTACCTCTTCGCCAACCACATACTCAGCGGCGTCCACCGGATCTCCGTCCCGGCGCTGACCGCGCCGCATCAGCCGACCGGCGGGACCCGTAACAGCGTGACGGTCCTGCTGACCGCGGACGCCGTCGGGAAGGCCCCGCACGGCACCGTGCCTGCAGCATCAAAAGGGCCGGCCAGCGGGCTGATCTCGCTCATCCACCTCGACGCCAATAAGCGCGGCGGCGCGGTCATCTCTCTTCCCCCGAACGCGATGGTGCCGATTCCCGGCCACGGCAAGAAGGATCTCGGGGACGCCCTGGCCCTTGGCGGGCCTTCGCTGCTCGTCGAGACCATCGAGCGGCTGACTGATGTCCGGATCAACCACTACTCGGTCTTGTCGTTCTCAGGCGCGCTGGCGGTCATTGACGCGCTCGGTGGCGTCAATGTCGATGTTCCCTACGCGACGACGAGCTCTGGCTACACCTTCCACAAGGGGATTAACCACATCACTAGCCACAGTGCGATCGCGTATGCGCGGCAGGACGACGTCAGCGAGATAGGCCGCGAACTGCTTCAGCAGAACCTCATCCGCTCGATGGTGAGCAAGATGGCGAACCAGCACCTGTTCCATAGCCCCACGGTGGACTACCGCCTGGTGCGGGCACTCGCCGGGGCGCTGAGCGTGGACAGCAACCTGAGCAACTCCCAGCTCGTGTCGCTGGCGGTGGGCCTGGGCAACCTCGGCAGTAAAGAAGGCACTTTCGTGGACGCGCCCACCGTCCGGGGCTCAGCGACGCGCGGCGGCGACAAGCCCGTCCATCTCAAGCGGGCGCTCAGCCGGAAGCTGTGGCAGGCCATCCGGCATGACAGCGTGGCAGCCTTCGCCCTGCGGTACCCGTCGACAGTCACCTCGCCAGCGCCGGACTGATCGCCCCGGTCGCTGCCTGGCCCCGGGCCGGCGGGGGGTGGCGATAGCCTGGGCGGTGCGGGGGTCGGCGGCGCGGACGGCGGCGCCCACGGCGTGCGTGTGTGGCCTGGCAAGATGATCGGCATGGAGGCACGGACCGGGGTACCCGATACCCGCTCGTTCGTAGCGCTCGGGGACAGCTTCACTGAGGGACTCAGTGATCTTGGCCCGGACGGCAGGAGCTTCGCCGGCTGGGCTGACCGATTCGCTGAGCGGCTCGCCGAGGTCAGCCCCGCGCTTCGCTACGCGAACCTTGCGGTGCGCGGCAACGTGCTGCGGGACGTAGCCGAGGTACAGGTTCCCCGCGCGATCGCCATGCGGCCCGACCTGGTCAGCATTGCCGCGGGCGGCAACGACCTGCTGAGCCTGCGGGCTGACCCGGACGAGCTTGCCCGCGCCTTCGACGACGCTGTCGCGCTGCTGCGCGAGGCCGGCTGCCAGGTGCTCGTCTGCACTGGATTCGACCCCCGCACGTTCCCTGTGATCCGGCTGATCCGCGGCAGGGTCGCCGTGTTCAACATGCACCTGCGCGCGATCGCCGCCCGCCGGGAGTGCCACCTGCTTGACCTCTGGTCGATGCGGGTACTGACGGACGCCCGCGAGTGGAGCCCGGATCGCCTGCACCTGACCTCTGACGGTCACCGCCGGGTAGCGCTGCGCGCCTGCGAGGTGATGGGCGTGCCGGTCGCCGCGGACTGGCGCGAGCCGCTGCCGCCGGTGCTGCCCCGCCGATCCCGGCCTGGCCGGCCAGCCAGCTGGCTCGCGGCGCGCCGGGGGGACGCGCGGTGGGTGCAAGACCATGCGGCGCCCTGGGTGAGCAGGCGCCTGCGCGGTGTCTCCGCTGGAGACGGCGCGCAGCCCAAGCGCCCCGAATTGCTGGCGCTGCACACCGCCTGCGCCGGTACCCGCTAATCGAAATCACATATGCCCGGCGCTGCCGGTATTGATTCGGGCGGCCGCGGGATATGCGCCTTCACCGGCAAAGTCCGGCCACGTCCAGCCGGCCCGCGTGAATGATCAGGGCCAGCGCAGGTGGTACTGATTCGGGCTGCCAGAAGCGGGTAGTAACGTCGGTGACGGGGAAATTAACTGATGCATATGGAGCTAAATAGAGGTATGCCTAATTAGATAACTATCGACACCATATGCCACTTTTGAGGATTGCATACCGCGAGAGCAACGGGGTGAAATTGCGGGGTCATGGCGGCATCTCGGGTTAACTCGGCAGCCGGCCGGGCTGCCGCGCGCCCGACTGCCGCGCGGACGGAGGCTGCGCGGACGGAGGCCGGCCCGGCGGACATCGGGCGCACGGCAACCTCGCCGGTCGAGCTCGTGGAGTTCGCCGTCGGCGAGGTGCTGCGGGAAGACTCCGCTGTCGATGCCCTGCCGGCGATCCTTGGCAGGCTCACTGCCATCTTTGGCTGCCGCTCCGCGCTCGCGCTTCAGCACGACGCGGATCGGGACCTGGTCGTCGTGGCCGCGCACCCGCGCCAGGAAGGCGAGAATCAGGCGCTGTGCGCTGAGATCTGCGCCCTGTCAGCCGCGCATGGCCAAGCGGGCAACGGCGGATACTTCCAGGCCACGCTGACGGCCGGCCGGCGGCCTGACGGCGAGCCGCTCAGCGTGCTGATGGCCTATTCCCCGCCGGATGGCGGGCGGTGCCTGTGCGCCATCGCGGTGATCGGGAACGCGGCGCGGCTGACGGCGGAGTGCCGCGGCACCACGCACGCGATCGCCGCGATCGTGGCCGCCGAGATCCGGCACGCCAACGACACCGCCGAGCTGGCCGAGCGCCAGGCACGCACGCAGGCGCTCGTCGAGCGGTCGCCGGATGCCATCGTCGTGGCGGGCGCCGACCGGCGGCTGGTGGTGTTCAACCTGGCGGCGGAGGAGCTCACCGGCTGGCAGCGCGATGAGGTGCTGGGGAAGGACCTGACGGAAGTCTTTGTCCCTGAGCGCGATCGGCATGAAGTACTGCAATTCATGCGGACTTACCTGGAGTCCGGCGATGCAGGATCGTTCGTCGGCAGGATGCGCCTGCCCACCCTGTGCGCTGACGGCACGGAACGCATGATCGAGCTGACTCCGGTTCAGCTCACGATCGATGGCCAGGTCCACTTCTGCGGTTTCATGCGTGACGTGAGTGAGCTGGACCGGGCACACGACGCCCTGCAGGAAAGCGACGCACGGTTCCGGCAGCTATCTCAGCTGGCTCCGGTCGGTATCGTCCAGACGGACCTGAACGGAATGTGCACCTTCGCGAACGTCCGCTGGTGCGAGCTGACCGGGATGACAATGGCGCAAGCCCTCGGCGCCGGCTGGTCAACGGGAGTTCACCCTGATGACGTCGGGCGCCTGGCGCAGGAATGGGCGCAGTCGGCCGCGACAGGCCGGGAGCTCAGCACAGATTGCCGGCTGCAATCGGCTGACGGCCGCCAGGCGTGGGCACATATTTCGGTCGTGACGATCCTTGCCGCGGACGAGCGCCCCTGCGGATACCTGAGCGCTGTCACTGATGTCTCCGACCGTAAGCGTGCGGAGGCGGAAAAGGAAAAGCTGCATACCGCGGAACGGGCAGCCCGGCGTGATCTCGCCGACCAGACCCAGCGCCTCAACAGCGTGCTCGCCGCTGCGATCCCCGGCATACTCGTTGCCGACGAGAACGGCTTGATCACGCAGGTCAACAAGAGCTTCTGCGATCTGTTCGGCATCAATGAGCGAAGCGAGCAGCTCATCGGGATCCCGGCGGCGCAGCTGGTGCTCCGGATCAAGGGCGCGTTCGCGGATCCTGGCGAATTCCTTCGCCGCACCGGCGCGGCCTTCGCCGCCCGCCAGCCGGTCCGCGGAGAGCGGATGAAGTGCACGGACGGCCGTACCTTCGGGTGCGACTACTGGCCGGTCCTGGTTGACGGCGGCTACCGCGGTGATCTGTGGATGGCGTGGGATATGTCCGAGGGCCAGGCACTGGAGGATCAGCGTGAGCGGTTGCTGGAGGCCGAGCTTGCTGCTCGTGAGGCGGCTGAGCAGGCTCAGTTTAGGCTGGCGGAGCAGAATGCCAGGCTGCAGGAGCTCGATCAGGCCAAGACGCAGTTCTTTGCCACCATGTCCCATGAGCTCCGCACGCCGCTGACCTCGATCGTCTCCTTTACTGACCTGATCTTGGACGACGACGCGCACGAGCTCGCGCCGGATACGGTCAGCTCGCTGTCGATCATCCACCGGAACGCTGACCGGCTGCTCCGCCTGATGGGTGACCTGCTGCTGCTCAGCCGCCTGGAGACGGGGGGCATCCCGCTTGACCTTGCGGCTGTCTCGGTCCCTGACCTGGTCGGTGAGACGGCCCGGTCCGCGTCGGCCACTGCGGCGGAGCGCGGTATCACGGTGCAGGCCTCCGCCGCCGCCGGGCCGCCGGTCCAGGGCGACAAGCTCCGGCTCCAGCAGGTCCTTGACAACCTGCTGTCCAACGCGATCAAGTTCTCCGGCCAGGACGGCCGGGTCCGGGTGGCGGCCAGTCATGACGGCCAGATGTGGCGGATTGACGTGACCGATGAGGGGATCGGCATCCCGGCTGACGAGATCGGCCTGCTCTTCGGCCGCTTCGTGCGAGCCTCCAATGCGCGGATGGCGGGCCTGCCGGGGACCGGCCTGGGGTTGTCGGTCGTCAAGGCCATCACCGAGCTGCACGGCGGCTGCGTCGCGGTGCGGAGCGTCGTGGGGCAAGGCACCACGCTCAGCATCTACCTGCCGATAAGCCAATGAACACCCGCGTCCTGTGCATCGAAGACGATCAGGACATCGCGCTGGCCATCAGCATGGTCCTTGGCCGTGCCGGGTTCGATGTTGTCCAAGCCGCCGACGGCAACCTTGGCCTGCGTATCTTCCACGCTGAGCGGCCGGATGTCGTCCTGCTCGACCTCGGGCTGCCGACGCTCGACGGCTGGGGGGTGCTCGAGCGCATCCGTGACCTGAGCGACGTGCCGGTCATGCTGCTTACCGCGCACGGCCTCGAAGTCGACAAGGTCCGCGGCCTGAGCCTGGGCGCGGACGACTATCTCACCAAGCCGTTCGGCAATGCCGAGCTCGTCGCCCGGGTCCAGGCACTGCTGCGGCGCAGCCGGGCAGCCAGGCCGGAGGCCGAGGTCTATCAGGACGCCCTCGTCGAGCTGAACTTCGGGTCCCGTGAGGTCCGCGTCGGCGGCGACCTCGCCGCGCTGACGCCCAATGAGTTCCGGTTGCTGGCCGCCCTCGTCCGGCACGCCGGACAGACCCTGTCGGCCGAGCAGCTACTCGAGCAGGCCTGGAATGACCCGCTGCATGTCGGCCCCGAACGGGTCAAGTTCGCGGTCATGCGGCTGCGCCGCAAGCTCAGCCAGGGCGATGGCGACCATATGCCGATCGAGGCGATCAGGGGCTTCGGCTACCGCTACGTCGCACCGCCGGACCGGCGGCAGCCGCCGTCGAACCGGCGGCAGGGGCCAGCAGACCGCCGGGGAAGGCCAGCGGCCTCGGTCCGGTCCGCCGGCGGCCGCGAACCGGACCGTAACCCAAGGAGCTGAGCCAGCAGGCATGACTACCACCGGCCCGCCGGCATCGCGCGGCCGGATACTCCTCGTCGAGGACGCCGAGCCTGCCAGCTTCGTATCGCGGCAGTCGGCCGGCCGGGTCAGGCGTCGCGCTCGATCGGGCAGCTCATGCACCGCGGCCCGCCCCGCCCCCGGCCGAGTTCGCTGCCCCGTACGGTGATGACCTCGATGCCGTTCTCCCGGAGGTAGGCATTCGTGGTGACGTTCCGCTCGTACGCGACCACTACCCCGGGCTCGACGGCGAGCACGTTGCAGCCGTCATCCCATTGCTCACGCTGGGCCGAGTGCACATCCTGGGTGGCCGTCAGCACGGTGATCCGGCTGCGTCCGAGGGCCGCGGCGATCGCGCCGTGCATGTCCTCCGGCGGGTGATCGGTGACCTTGAGCTCGAACGGCCCGCTGCCTGGCTCCACGGTGTAGGACGGCAGCATGCCCATCCCGGCGTACTTGATGAACGTCCCGTAATCGGCCATGGTCAGCACGGTGTCCAGGTGCATGAACGCCCTTGCCTTCGGCATGTCGATCGCCACCAGGCAGTCGGCGGCGTCGGCCGAGAACAGCCGGTGCGCGAGCATCTCGATGGCCTGCGGGGTGGTCCGCTCGCTCATTGCGACGAGCACGGCGCGGTTGCCGATCACCAGCACGTCCCCGCCCTCGATGGAGGCGGGGTGGCTGTCCGCGCCGCTGTACCAGATCTCGAAGTCACTGGCCGCGAACATCGGATGCCACCGGTACATGGCCTCGTCGCTGACGGTCTCCCGCATCCTGGCCTGCATGCGCATCGCGTTGATGGACACGCCGCCGTAGATCCAGCAGGACGTGTCACGCTGGTAGAGCAGGTTCGGCAGCGGGGACAGCACGAAGCCGTCCGGGTCGAGCGAATGGAACGCGATGCTCTTCGGCTCGGGAATCATGTCCAGGATCTCCCTCTTGGTGATCCCGCCGATCAGGAACCTGGTGAGGCTCGCTGCGTCCAGTCCTTCTACGGCGCCGCGCAGCGCATCCACCGCCAGCGGCCCGTGCCTGCGCGAGTCGAACACCCGGTCAAGCACGTACTCCCTGGCCGCTGGGATCTGCATCGTCTCGGTGAGCAGTTCCCCGTAGTAGTGAACCTTGGCGCCGCGGCCACGCAGCACGGCGGCGAACGCGTCGTGCTCGGCCTGTGCCTCGGCAACCCAGAGCACGTCGTCGAAGAGCAGGTCGGCTGCATTGTCCGGGGTCAGCCGCTTGAGCTCCAGGTCCGGGCGGTGCAAGATGACCTGCCGCAGGCGGCCGACCTCGGAGCCGACATGGAACATGGCACTCCCCGTCCGGGCGCTGTTGGTTACTCGCTAGTTATTTCATGCCAGCGCCTGTCCAGGCTCCCGGAGTCCCGAAGTGCCAGACTCCGGGGCGCAGGGAGCGGCTAGTAGCGGCCGTCCCGTGACAACGTGGTCAGATGGTCATGATGTCCCCCGGCCCGGTCACGTGGAGGAGTGCCCTGCGCTCTCGCCTCCCGCCGTCACTCGCGGTGGCCTTCGCCTGTTTCGTCGGCCTCGCCCTCTACGACGGCGCCCTGGGGACCGCCTGGCCATCGATCCGCCGCTCGCTGGCCCTCCCGATCGGCGACCTCGGCCTCGTCCAGCTGGCGGGCGCCGCCGGCTTTCTCTGCTCGAGCGCGATCTCCGGCAGGGTCAGCGCCCGGGTCGGCCGGGCGGCGGGGCTGGCCGGCGCAGGGGCACTGGCCGCCTGCGGCCTCGCGGCGTACGCCGCGTCACCGGACGTCGGGGTCCTGGTGCTCGCGGCTGCCGTCATCGGCGTCGCCGCCGGCCACCTCGAGCCCGGGCTCCAGTCTCATGTCGCCCTCACGGCAAGCGCACGGGCCATGAACCTGCTGCACGCGTGCTACGGCATTGGCGCCACGATCGGCCCGCTGCTGATCACCGGGCTGCTCGTGCTCGGGTGGAGCTGGCGGCTCGCCTATGTGGTGATTCTCGGGGTGGACCTTGTCGTGGCCCTCGCGGTGCTGCGCTATCGCGCCGATTTCGACGCGACCACCCCGTCCCGGGAGTCCGCCAGGGCGGACCGGAGCCGCCCGCCCGGCCCCGCGGGAGAGGTCATGGCGCCGCTCTCCCGCCTTGCGGTAGCCACGGCCCTGCTGCTCTTCTTCCTCTATTGCGGGGTCGAGATGAGCACTGGCCTGTGGGCCTTCACCTTCTTCACGGTCGCCCGCCACCTCGCCCTGGGGCTGGCCGGACTCCTCGTGGCCGGCTACTGGGCGAGCCTCACGCTTGCGCGTCTCGTCACCGCGGCAATCGGAGCCCGCATCTCTTCCGGGCTGCTCCTCGCCCTCAGCGCCGGCGGGGCGGTAGCCGGCGAGGTACTCATGCTCTGGGAGCCGGCGACCGCCATCGGCGTGGCGGGCCTCCTCATCACTGGCGCGTCGCTCGCGCCGGCCTTCCCCCTCATGATGAGCAGGACCGCCTCCTGGGCAGGGACCGCTCGGGTCTCCTCGGTCATCGGCTGGCAGTCCGCCGCCGCCTGCATCGGCGTGGCCGTTCCGAGCGCGCTGGCCGGCCTGCTCATCGAAGACTTCGGGCTCGGTGCCCTGATGCCCTACCTGTGCGCGCTCAGCGGGCTGTTCTTCTTGCTGCAGCTTGCGGCGCTCCGGATCCTGGGGCAGCGGGCGTGAGATCCTGCGGGCCGCCGGCCGGCCGTGTCCCCGTGGTCCCCGCGCCACGACCCGGGCCGGGGCCGTACGCCAGCACGGCGGTGAGCTTTCCGGTCGGCCACCAGGCCGGAGGCTATGCTGCCGCCGTGGACCTGGATCTCACGCAGGACGCCGGCCAGCTCACCGCGAGCCTCGTCGATGTCGAGTCGGTGAGCGGCGGGGAGCAGCCGCTGGCTGACGCCATCGCTGCGGCCCTCGGCGGGCTGCCGCACCTGACCGTGCACAGGGACGGCAACGCGCTGGTCGCGCGGACCGGCCTCGGCCGCCCGCAGCGGGTGGTGCTGGCTGGCCATATCGACACCGTGCCCGTCGCCGGCAATCTGCCTTCACGCGCAGAACGGGGCATTTTGTTCGGCTGCGGCACCGCAGACATGAAGTCCGGGGTGGCAGTGCAGCTGCGCCTCGCGGCGTCAGTGCCGGAGCCGTCCGTGGACGTGACTTATGTCTTCTACGACTGCGAGGAAGTCTCCTCGGCGCGCAGCGGCCTGCTGCGGCTGAGCCGCAGCAGCCCTGAGCTGCTGGCCGGTGACTTCGCCGTGCTGATGGAGCCGACGGGCTGCGTGGTCGAGGGCGGCTGCCAGGGCACGCTGCGGGCCGAGATCAGGGCAACAGGGAAGCGCGCGCACAGCGCCCGGTCCTGGACAGGGCACAATGCCATCCACGCGGCCGGCCCCATCATTGACGTGCTGCGCGGCTATCCGGCGCGCCAGCCGGAGGTCGATGGGCTGACCTACCACGAAGGACTGAATGCCGTCGGGGTGCGCGGCGGCGTGGCCGGCAACGTGATCCCCGACGAATGCGTGATCACGGTGAATTTCCGGTTCGCGCCGGACCGGTCGGCGGAGCAGGCCGAGGCGCACGTGCGGGAGGTCTTCGCCGGCTGGGATGTCACGGTGACCGACGTGGCCAGCGGCGCCAGGCCCGGCCTGGCCGGCCAGCCGGCGGCCGCTTTCGTCGCGGCGGTCGGCGGTACGCCGCGGGCCAAGCTGGGCTGGACGGACGTGGCGAGGTTCGACGCGCTGGGAATCCCCGCGGTCAACTACGGGCCGGGTAATCCGGAGGTGGCGCACACCGCGGCCGAGCATGTCGCGCTCAGCGAGATCGGCGAGTGCGAGGCCCGGATGCGGGCCTGGCTCTCGTCCTGACGGAATGCCTCCCGCGCTACTCCGGGGGGTGCGCGGTGAGCGTCAGGCCGCTGGTGTGGCTGCGGCCTGCCGGGTCCACCCAGACGACCGTGACCTGCTGGCCGACACCGTACTGCACCATCAGCTTGGTCAGCGAGGTCGGCGATGACACGGCGTGCCCGTCCACCGAAGTGATGACATCCCCGCCGATGATGCCGGCTGTGTCCGCGGCGGTGTTGCAGAGCACCCCGTCGATGAGCGCACCGGCCTTGACTGGCGCGACCTTGGCCGGAATGCTCATGGTCAGGTCGTTGACCAGGCAGCGCTGGCCGCGGCCGGCCCCGCCGCCGAATGCGTCGCCGTTCTGGAGCTGCAATGCCCGCTGACGCCGCGGGCTCGTGCTGGCGGAAGCGGGGTTGCTGGGCACGATGACGCCCAGGAATCCGGTCAGGCCGATCTGGATGTCGGGATTCGCTGGAGCGCCCTGCCCCGCCGCGATCAGCTTGGTGATCGAGAGCGCCCTGTCGATCGGGATCGCGTAGCCGGCGTCCTGCTGGCCGCCGATGGTCCCGGTCTGGGCGGCAGTGTCCATGCCGATCACGTAGCCGCTGGCGTTCACCAGCGGGCCGCCCGAGTCACCGGGGACGATCTCCGCGTTGGTCTGCAGCATTTTGTGCAGCGTCTCGCTGCCCGCCACGCTGCCCTCGTCGCTGGCGTTGATGGTCTGGTTCAGGCCGGTGATCGAGCCGGTGACGGCGGGCGCGCCGCCCTTGCCGTCGGCGTTGCCGAGCGCAACCACCGCGTCGGCGATTTTGACCGTGGCCGAGTTCCCGAGGGGCACCGTCCGCAGGCCGGACGCGCCGGTCAGCTTGATCAGGGCGACGTCGCCGGTCTGGTCGTAGCCGAGAACAGTGGCGTGATACCTCTTGCCCGACGTCACGAGCGATGCCGTCAGGTTGGTGCTGCCGTTAATCACGTGATTATTGGTGAGGACCAGGCCCGACGGGCTGATGACCATTCCGGTGGCCTCGGCCGTGCCGCCCTCGAAACGGAGGCTGCTGGTGATGTCGACCAGGCCAGGATCGACTTTTTTCTCGATGGCCCGCTCGGTCGCCTTGCTCACGCCCGGGCCGGCCACCGGGCCGAACCCGGACCCGCCCTGCTGGAACGGCTGCCCGGCGACCGATGTGCCGGAGCTGCCGTTGTTGACGGCCAGGACGGCCCCGGCGCCGACACCAGCGGCGAGCGCTGCCACCACTATGTAGGCCACGACGCTCCGCCCCCGGCGCGGGGTGCGGTCCGGCGGTCCCTGCTGGATGTAGTCGCCGGGCGGGGGAGGAACGTATCCGCCGTATCCGCCGGGCTGGCCGTAACCTCCAGGCTGAGTTGGCTGCCCGTATCCGCCGCCCGGCCCGTATCCGCCGGCCTGGCCGTATCCGCCGGCCTGGCCCTGGTCGCCGGGCTGGCCGTACGCGCCGGCCTGCCCGTATCCGCCGGCCTGTCCCTGCGCTCCGGGTTGTCCGTATCCGCCGGGCTGGCCTTGGCCGCCGGGCTGGCCGTACGCGCCGGGCTGTCCGTACGCGCCGGGTTGTCCGTACGCGCCGGGCTGGCCGTACATGGGGGCCAGCGGGATCTGCGTCGTAGCATCGGCCTGAGGGATCTCCGTCGCGGCCGGAGCCTCCGCGGCGTGCGCCGCCGCCTGCGGTTCGTGCGGCAGGCCGGCATCCTTACCAGCTGGCTCGTCGCCACCGGGCCGGACCTCAGAGTCGGACTCCTGCGCTGGCTGGGCAGCGTCCCGCGCCTGCGGGACGCTGCTGTCCGCTAGCGGAGGCCATGCGCCGGCCTCCTCGGGCGGGCGGCTTACGCTGTCGCTCTGGTCTTCCTGCATTCCCATCACCTCTGCCCCGGTTCCAGCGTACTTTCCTTCCGGCGTCGAACACTGCCCGGCCGGCGCGCATTGCCGTCTGCCTCACCGTTACGTTCCCAGTAAGCATCAGAGACCTGGACGTTAGCTGAATGCATACTGAGGATTCTCTACGGTGGTCGCAGCTAAGGCGAGCGGAGCCCCTCTGAACTGGGGAAACTTACAGACGAGCAGCCGGGATGCCGTCATCATCGCCATTGGTGAGGCCAGCGTGATCGGCGTCAGGCCAGCTGCGCTCGGCAAAAGCCCGCAGCGGCCCGCAACAGCCCGCAGCGGCCCGCAACGCTCACTCCCAACCCCTCACCAGGCGAGGCGCCCGCGGCGCGCTCGCCAGTCTAGGCGCGCCGCGCCCTCGCAAGTGTAAGCGCAGCGCAGCGCAGTCTCGCCGGCTGTTAGCAGTTCTGATCTTCAGGGCCGGGGTTATATCAAATACGAACTGATAATCGATTTTAATACTCAATACTGCATCGTAGGCTTAGCCGCAGGAGGAGATGGCAGCCTGCCTGACCGGAGCGCTCGCACAGCGAGGAAAAGCGATATATCTTGACTATGGAATTCCCGTCCGCGACCCCTCAGGGAGTGACGATGTCGGCACCAACGCGCAAGGATGAGCCGGGCCTGACCCGGCGTGACGAGCTGGCGGTCTCCGGCGCCGCGATGTCGCAAGCCCCCTGGGCAGTGGCCGGCGCGGCGGGCGCGGTCGTCACGGGCGGCGACCTGATCCTGCATCTGATGACCGCCAACCTCGGCCTGACTGGCTCGCTGTCGGCCGGGGCCGTGGCCTTCTTTGCCGTGGCCGCGGGCGGGGCCGCGCTGAGTTCCCGGTCCGGGCGCGCGATGCGCTGGGCCCGCCAGAATCCATGGCGCTTCGCCGTGCTGCCGGGCGTAGCGTGCGCGATTGTCGTCTTCGTGCTGTCCGTCGTGCTCGGCGGCGGCGGCATGATCGGCGGTTCCTTCGCCGCTCTCTGGCACGGAGCGGCGGCCTACGGGCTGACCGGCGTGGCCGCCTCCGCTGGCCGCGGCCGCAGCCGCAGGCGAACGGCCTGACCGTCGCCCGCCAGCCGGATTGCGGCTAGCGCAGGCCGTGCTCGCCCAGGGTGCCGACCTGCAGCCCGCGCAGCTCGCACTCGTCGAGCAGCAGGGGCAGCGCGCCCAGCGCCGCCCCTGCCGAGCCGGGCCGCGAGGTGCAATCGGAGTCGTGCAGCAGCACAGTGCTCCCGCCGCGCAGGTCCCGGGTCGCGGTCGAGTACACCGACTGAGGCGTCGCGCCCCGCGTCCATTCCCTGCCCCAGCTGCTCCACAGCACCGGGGTCAGGCCAAGCTGACGCGCGGCAAGCAGCGCTCCTCCGGTCAGCACCCCATACGGCGGGCGGTACAGCCTGGGCTCCACCCCGGTCGCGGCGGCCACGGCGTCCACGGCTCGCGCGATGTCGTCGCGGGTCGCGCGCGGGCCGCGCAGCGTCAGGTAGCGGTGATCCCAGCCGTGCACGCCTATCTCATGACCAGCCGCCGCGACCTCGGCGGCTAGCTGCGGCGCCCGCGCCGCCATGGAGCCGAGCAGGAAGAAGGTGGCCCGCGCTGGCCGCCCGCCGAGTACCTCGAGGAAGCTCGGCGTGGAATCGGGGTCGGGGCCGTCATCAAAGGTCAGCGCCACGTGATTGGCCGCGCCGCGGCCGGAGAGGCGGGGGAACAGCGCCTTCCTGACCGGGCCGAGCGCCGTGATGCCCGGGCCGCCGTGCGCGATCACCAGCGCCGCGCTCAGGCCCGCCGCCGCGAGCGCGGCATACCGGCCCGCAGATCCGTTCAGGCCGACCGGGTCCGTCATCCCTCTCCGCCCATCGCTAGTCTGGCCGGATGGCCAGGCAGCGCACGGGCGGCCCGGCACGACAGCGCGCAGGCATGCGCGCCAGAACCGCAAGACGCGGCTGGCCTGTTCCTGGGATCATGTCATGCCCGGGACCGCGCCGGATCGGGTCGGGCGGAACGGATCAGGCCGACTAGCAAGGGGTGCGGTTTTGGGAGTGCAGGCAGCACGTATCGTCTTTCCTCCGGCCGACCGGGCGGAGATAGCGGCAGCGGTCACCGGCATGCTGGCCACGGGTCAGCTCACCCTCGGGCCGTACACCAAGCAGTTCGAGGCCGCGTTCGCCGCCGCGCACGACTCGCCGCACGCGGTCGCCGTCGCCAGCGGCACGGCAGCGCTGGAAATCTCGCTGCGCGCCGTCGGCGTCGACGGGCGGGACGTGATAGTGCCGGCCAACACGTTCTACGCGACGGCTGCCGCGATCCTGCGGGCCGGCGGGCGCCCGGTGTTCGCCGACATCGACGCGGCGACCTTCGCGCTGAGCCCGGACACCATCACCGCGGCGCTCACGCCGGATACGGCAGCCGTGGTGCTCGTGCACATCGCCGGGCTGATCACGCCGCACGTCGACGAGATCAAGCTCCTCTGCGAGCAGCGCGGCGTGGCCCTCGTCGAGGACGCCGCGCATGCGCATGGGGCCACCTACGACGGCCGCTTTGCCGGCTCATTCGGCACGGCGGCTGCGTTCTCCTTCTATCCGACCAAGGTGGTGACGAGCGGCGAGGGCGGGATGATCGCCACCGCGTCAGCGGAGCTGGCCGACGAGGCCAGGATCTACCGTGACCAGGGCAAGGGCGCCTTCTCCGCGAACCACCACGTGCGGCTCGGCTACGCGTGGCGGCTCAGCGAGCAGAACGCCGTTACCGGCCTGGTTCACCTGCGCAGGATGGATGAGTTCATCACCCGCCGCCGCGAGGTGGCCGCCCGCTACGACAAGGCGCTGGCCGGCCTGGACGGCCTTGAGCCGCTCAGCGAGCCGGCCGGGTGTCGCGGCAACATCTACAAGTACATCGTGCTGCTGCCGCCCGGCGCGGACCGTGCCTGGTTCAAGCAGGAACTGGCGGCTAAGCATGACGTCCGGCTGGCCGGCGAGGTCTACGACATGCCGCTGCACCATCAGCCGGTGCTCGCCGAGTTCGCCGGCGGCACGCTGCCGGTTGCGGAGGGCATGTGCGCCAGGCACGTTTGCCTGCCGGTCCATTCGGACATGCGGGATGACGAGGTTGACCAGGTACTGACTGCGGTGGCCGCCGTCCATGAGGCGCTGACCCGATCCCCGGGGTCTGCGGCAGCTGGGGTCTGAGGCGGGCGGCCGGGGCCTGGCCCCGGCCCTGATCTAAGGAGCGGACATGCGCGTTGCGGTGACCGGAGGCTGCGGGTTCATCGGGTCTCACGTTGTCGATCATCTGTTGCTGGCCGGGCACGACGTGCGCGTGATCGACACGTCCGCGCAATGGCTCAACCCGGCAGCCGACCATTGCGCCGCCGACCTGTTTGACGACGACGCGATGGACGCCGCGCTGGCCGACCGCGAGGCGGTCTTCCACCTGGCCGCGGTAGCCGACGTCAACGACGTCGACGCGGACCCGGTCCGCGCGGTGCGGCTGAACGTCGAGGGCACAGCCCGCGTGCTCGCTGCCGCGCGCCGCCAGGGTTGCGGGCGGGTAATTCTCGCCAGCACCGTGTGGGTGTACGGCGCGACCGCGGGCGATGGCGAGCGGGACGAGAACGCGCTCGTCGACCTGGCCAGGGCCGGGCACGTCTATGTCTCGACGAAGCTGGCTGCGGAGATGCTCATGCACAGCTACCGGCAGATGTATGGCCAGCAGTTCACCATCCTGCGTTACGGCATCCCGTACGGGCCCCGGATGCGGGATGCGCTCGTCGTCGCCAAGTTCGTCCGGCTGGCGCTGGACGGCAAGCCGATCACGATCGCGGGCACCGGGGATCAGCAGCGGCACTACGTCTACGTCGAGGACCTCGCCGATGCGCACGTCCGGGCGCTAGCCCCGGCCGCGGCGGACCGGACCCTGGCTCTCGAAGGCGGCACCGGGGTCTCGGTCCGGGAGATCGCCGACACGGTGCGCAGCCTGATCGGCGAAACGGCGATCGAGCACGTGCCCGCCCGCAACGCGGACTACAGCGGCGTGAGCGTGTCCAACACGCTGGCCAAGGAACTGCTCGACTGGTCGCCGGTGACATCGTTCGCCGACGGCGTCCAGCGGTATCTCGACTGGCTCGGTTCGCAGCCGTCAGCGGGTTCGCAGCCGTCAGCGGGTTCGCCGCCGTCATGAGAAAGGCAGTCCTGCTGTCCGGCTCGCTCGGCATGGGCCACGATGTGCTGGCCGAGGCCTGCATCACCTCGCTGACCGGCGCGGGCTGGTCCGCGGACACCCTCGATGCGATGCGGCTGCTCGGCAAGGGCGGCGGATCCGCCGGCGAGGCGGTGTTCCGCTCCATGCTGGCCGTTCCCGGCCTGTACGACGCCTTCCACTTCGCCGCGCTGCGCACCGGAAGCCGCCTGGCCATGCTGGCCGACGCGGCGGCAAGGCGGCAGGTAGTGCCCCGGCTGCGCGAGTATCTCGACGCGCACCCGGCCGACCTCGCGATCTCCGTGTTCGCCACCGGCGCGTCGGCGGTGAGCACCCTGGCCGCCCGGTATCCGGCCATGAAGCATGTCGTGTTCTGCAGCGACGTGACGCCGCACCGCCTCTGGGTGCACCCGAACGTGGACCTTTATCTCGTCACCGCTGCCGCGGCCGAGCCCGCCGTGCACCGGTTCCAGCCGGAGGCGGCAGTGATGGTCGTGCCGGCGGTCGTGCGGACCGCGTTCTACGATCCGCCCGCGCAGACCGAAGCCAGGGCCAGTCTTGGCCTGCCCGGGCACGGGCGCTGCGTCCTGCTGATGTCAGGTGCCTGGGGCCTGGGCCCGGTCGCGGAGGCGGCAGAAGCGCTCGGCGACGCGGGCGTGCAGGTGCTGGCCGTCGCCGGGCGCAACGCCAAGCTTGAGGCCAGGCTGCGGGCCGCGGCGCGCAGGCAGCCGCGGGTGCACCCGTTCGGCTTCACCGATCGCGTCCCCGAGCTGATGGCCGCCGCGGACCTGGTCGTGACGAGTTCCGGTGACACCTGCGCCGAGGCCCGCACGATCGGCCGGCCGCTGCTGCTGCTCGACGTCGTGCAGGGCCACGGCAGGGACAACCTGCAGCACGAGCTCGAGCTCGGCGACGCCAGCGTGACCTCGCCGCGGCCAGCGGACCTGACCCGCACCGCGCTGGCCGCGCTTGACCAGGTGAAGCCGCCGGCCGATGGCCCGGCCAGGCAGCTGGCCGACTGGCAGCGCGCGTTCAGCGCGGCGCTGGAGAAAATCGGCCTGAACGAGGGCTTAGTCCCCCAGTCCCGCCCGCGATAGCTGAGCCACCGCGGCGCGGGTGCCTGATGCCAGCCGACGGGCCGGTCAAGGCCAGCCGGCCACGTGCAGCCGGTCCCGCGGCCGCTGGCCGGGCGCTTTCAATAGCGTGGTCGGGATTCCGCTGTCGTTGTCTCCGCAGTGAAGTCCCCACCACCCACACCCTGTGCCGCTATTGAGGTTCCCGGGTCCGCTCTTCAGGATCGTCAGGAGTGAACAGGTCTTCCAGCAGAAGCTGAGCGCGGGCTGGGACTTGCTCGCCGGGGAACACATCAGCGCAGATTGCCAGCACGCCCTGGGCGGATGACAGCCCGAGCTTGCCGATCAGGAACCGGATGTCCTCGACGTCCTGCTTGCGCGCGGCAAGCGTCTTCATGGCCAGCAGATGCTCAGGCGACGCAGCGAGAACCCGCAAACCCGGATGATCGAATACGCGTGGCGCCGCGTCATCGCCACCTGGCGCGACGTAGACACTGGCCTGCTCGTTGAGCCACCATTTTGGCAGGCCAAGTTCGTCGGCTACTTCCTGCGCTGCCTCGAGCACCACTCCATGAGGATGGAAAACCGCATCAATGTCCCGTGTCGCCCGCCTGGCATCGTAGGCAAGGGCCATTGCGGCACCGCCGATGACGTAGATATCGGCGACCACGCCGCGTCGAGCAAGCCGGTCCCCGAGCAGGCTGAACGCCCCCGCAATCTGCTCACGGTCTAGCAGCGGCGATTCCTGCTGGCTCACGCAACCTCCAGATCGTGCGCTGCGACGAACACGCCCCGCCGCCGGAATGCGGCGGGCGCATGGACGAGGGCATCCACACGGGCTGCACGGGTGTCATAGGGGAACCAAAACTGGCGGAGCTGCCGGCTCTCAGCCCACGGCGGGGCTCCCCGGCCATCCCTGGCTGCCAGATGCTCCGCCAGTGCTGCGAGCAGCACATCCCAGTGCTCATCGCCGATCGCCGGAGGCTCGTCAGCCAGCAGCCTCCAGCGGTCCACGGCCAGCTCGTGCCGGTATTCCTCAAGAAACTCAACAACAAGACGCCAGCGCTCACCTTCGGCCGCGTCAGCCAGCCAGCCGGCCAGGCCGGCCAGCGTGGCGGGGCGATACGCCTGCACACCTTGCGGGGCGCTCATGCCTGACACCGTATTCCATGCCGCCAACGTCCGTCGCGACCCTCAGCCACGCACGCTCCGCCGCGGCCGGAATGGGGACACGGGCTCACCCTCGCCGTCTGACCTGCCCGCATGCGATGATCAAGGAGTTCGCTGGTTTACCTATGGGCACGGCCGCTGTCGCCGCAGCGGCGCCGGGGGAGCATTAGCGCGAAGGATAAGCGTCGCCAGGGAAGCCTTTTCTTACCGGATCATGGAAGCCGTGCCCGGAGCCACCGCCGCGCGCGGCTGCGGCGGGCCGCCGAAGGCAAGGACGCTCGGCAGCATCGTCAGCAAGTCGAACCATGGCGCGGCGATGAACGCCCATGGCCAGTCCACGAAGACGACGCGGTCTTGGGTCAGCAGGATGTTGTCAGCCCGGATGTCGGTGTGCGCCAGGGCAGTTCGCGCCGCCGCGGCGGGCCAGCCAGCACCCTGTTCAGCTCGCCGCGCTGCCACGGCTGGGCCGGCATCACGCCGTCCACTTCGTCAAAGAGCAGTACCACCCAGCCGCCGGATTCGAAGGACCCGAGCAGCCTCGGCGCCGGGATCCGGGGCGGCAGCGCCGCGGCGATCCGCGCCCCGCGCCTAGCAGCCGGCCGGTCAGAGGTGGCCGGCCCGGTCGGCCCACTGGCTGCCCTTAGCCGGACCGCGGCGCAGCATCCGGTCCACCGCCGCGCCGACGCTGCCGTCACGGGTGATCATGCGCCTGACCACCATGACCACTGCCGGGTAGCACCAGAAATCGCCGCATACCCAGAGGATCGCCGCGCCGATCTGCTGGTCGGCGAACGGCGGGAGGGTCACCCCGGGGATGTGGTTGTAGACCGGGTACCAGGACGCCGTCGCGAAGATGCTCATCGACATCGCCAGGAACCACATCACCACGTTCGTCCCGACCAGCGCGGCCACCTGCGCCCCGGGCTGCATCCGGATACGCACCGGGGGAGACGGGATGAACTGCAGCCAGAACAGCACGCCGGTCGCGAAGAGGCTGCCGTGCATCAGCCAGATGTGCACGGCCTGGTTGTCCTCTGCCAGGTCGTACAGTGCGGGCACGTGCCAGCCGACCATCACGATGTTGAACAGGATCACGGCCGTCCAGGGCCGGACCAGGAACCGCCCGGCCGCCCGCAGCGGCCGTGACCAGCGATCCCGCAGCGCGGACCGGGTGGCGCGCTGCCCCGCCCTGCCGGGCAGCGCGTCGAGCAGCGGCTGCCAGGGCGCCCCGGCGACGATGAGCGTGGGGGCGGCGAAGCTGAGCAGCAGGTGCTGGAACATGTGCACGAAGAAGTAACTGCTGGACCAGTAGTCGATCGGCGAGTCCACGGTGATGACCAGCACGGCGAGTCCGCTGTAGAACCAGAGCGAGCGCAGCCGCCGCTGCCGGGTGCGCTCCGGGCGGGACCTGAGCGCGAGGCCGCGCAGGCCGATCTCGTGCCACGCCGCCAGCACGATCGCCACGATCAGGAACGGGTCGAAGGACCAGTGATCGAGGAGATAGCTCATGGCTCAGCCGGGTAGCTCATCGCTTGACCGGCAGCTCGTGGCGGGTGGCTCGGCAGCTGGCTCATGGCTTAGCTGGACGAGCCGTAGGGGACCGGCACCCTCAGGACCTGCGTCTTGGTCCAGATGACGGCATGAGTGCGGGCACGGGTGAGGCGCCAGCTGGTGAGGATGCTGCCGCTGGGGGCGAGCACGCTGATCTGCTGGCCGGGGCCGAGCACGAGCGCCGCGGCATGCGCGGGCAGTGCCGGCAGCTGCTGCCAGTTCCCAGCGGGATCGGCGATGGTCTCGGCCCGGCCGGTGCTCAGAACGATCCCGGCCGCGCTGACCGGGCCGGGACTGGCGGCGCTAGCGGCGCGGGCGGACAGCTCGCCGGCTGCGGTACCAGTGGCGGTGGAGAGTACCCGCGCGCCGCCCAGCGGGAGCGGCGCCGACAGTGCCCAGCGGCCGCCCGCGCTAGCCCACGCGGCGGCAAGGCTCGCCCCGCCGCCCGGAGCGGCCGCGGTCAGCAGCGCGACGGTGCGGCGCCTGGCCGTGGTGAGCCGCAGGACGCTGACGCGGCGATAGGCAAGCGCCGCGGGCAGGGCGGGCCCGGCCTGGTGCCAGCTGCCGCCCGAGTAGGCGAAGATCCCCGCGACGCCGGGCGATGCGCACTCACCGGCCAGCAATGGCATCCCCGACAGGCTGAACGCGGCCGCCGTGAGGCTCTTGAGCCCGCAGGAACGCCCGGCCGGGGTAGCGGCCAGGGAGGCCAGGCTGGCCAGTCGTGTCCATCCTGTCCGCCCTGGTGCCGACGTCTCCGCCAGGCCGCGGTTGGTCAGCGCGATGAGCCTGCCGCCGGGTCCGGCCGCAAGCGCGGACGGGGCGGCGGCCAGCCCGGCCGGCAGCAGGCCCGGGGTCCAGCGCGCGCCACTGTCACGGCTGGTGGCCAGCGGGGAGAACTTCAGGTCCTGGCTGGGATTGAAGCCGGTGACCAGTGCCGGGCCGCCCAGCGACGCGGCGACCAGGCCGCCGTTGTCGGCGACTCCCGGCGGGGTGGCCAGCGTCCACTTCGCCGTTCCGGCCGGCCGGGCGAGCAGCTGCCAGAAATTCTCGTTCGTGGCGCTGGAGCCGCCCATGTCGACGACCGCCCAGCTGGTCCCGCCGGGAACGGTCAGCGACCCGGCAAGCGGCGGCCGGATCTCGGCCGGGGGACTGGCAGGCGTGCCGGTGGCGGCGACCGTGCTGCCGCAGCCGGCCGCGAGCACGGTGACGAGCGCGGCGGCGAGCGAGGTCCCGCGCGCAGACCTGGCGCGCGCCGCACCGGCGACGGGCGCGGCTGCGATGGTCGTTCGTCGCCGGATTGTCATGATGCCCTCATCGCCTTGATGGCGTCACCGGACAGCTCTGCCGCGAAGGAGGACTTCGATACCGCGGTGCCTGGACCGGGATCGAAGTTCAGCTCGGTGCGGGTGCGGCCGGCTGCGTTGATGACATAGGCCACGTCATTGTGCAGGACCATCCCGCCGGCCGGTGTTACCTGCGCGGTGACGTAATAGTCGTGCCACACCCGCCTGAGCTCGGGCAATGGACCGCTCAGGAACTTCCAGTTCGGCACGCGGGAGAGGCCCTCCTGCTGGTCGAACGCCCGGGTGTAGGCCGCCGTGTGATAGATGGGGTTCGCGGCGATCGCGACTAGCTCGACGTTGTGCCTGTTCGCTCCGAGCAGCTGGTCGGCCTGCCGGAACTCCTGGGCGATCAGCGGGCAGTCCGAGGTGCAGACCGGATCGAGGAATGTCAGCAGCACCACCTTCCCGTGCAGGCTGGCCAGTGACACCGGCTTGCCGTCCTGATCGGTCAGCCGGAACCCGGGTGCCTGGAAGTTCAGCGCTGCCGCCGAGCCGTCGATTGCCTGGGCGATGACCGGGTCGGCAGACCGGCTCGCGGCGGCGGCCGCCAGCGGGAACGCCCCCAGCACGATCAGGCCCAGCGCCCAGGCGGCCGCCACGGTCCTCGCGTCGGCCGCGCCGAACGCTCCGGCGAGCCGCCCCGGGGAAAGCCGGCCGCGCCACCTGGCAGGCGAGTCCGCCCCCGTGGGCGAGTCCGCCCCGGCGGGGAAGCCCGACCCGGCGGGGAAGTCCGACCCCGTCGGCAGGTCCGACCCCGTGCTGGCCGCAACGCTCGCCCCCGCGTTGGGCACTGCATCCTGCAGCGCTTCCGTCGCTGCGATGCGGGCAGGGACCGGGGCAAGGGCCAGGTAGCCGGCGACGAGGAGCAGCAATATCGGGATCATGCTGTTCGGGTCGGTGCCAAGCCCGCCGAAGATCCCCAGGTCCTCGATGAGCACCCAGTCAGCCAGGCACAGCACGACAGCCACCATGACGGCGACCCGGATCAGCCGCAGGCCGACGCGTGGTGCTGCCAGGCCGCCGGGCACTGGCGCCCTGCCCGTTAGGGCAGCCTTGGTCGTCAGGGCAGCACCGCTCGTCGGGGCAGCGCCGATCAGCAGGGCAGCGCCGCTCAGCAGGGCAGCGCCGATCAGCGCCAGCGCGATGACGGCGAACAGGTTGACGGCGAAGCCATGCGCGGCGGTAAAGGATGCGAACCCGCCTACCCAGCTGGCCAGGAAGCCAGGCTGCGGCGTCTGCGCCATTGACCGGATCATGCCGGTCAGCGTCCCCGGCACGCCCCGCAGGCGGCCCTGCCAGAATCCGCGGCCGGGCCACGCCTGCAGGACCGCCATCCCGGCGAAGAACGCCCCGAGCACCGCCAGCACCGCGCGGCCCAGCCACGGTGCCCGCCAGTAGCGCTCGGGCAGCGCTATCAGGCCGCCCGCAGCGCAGTAGAACGCCGCCGCGCCCGGTGCGCCGAATAGCCAGGTCAGTCCAGGTGCGAAGATCCCGCCGAACGCCTCCCCGAACGCCCACACCGTCAGGCCCCAGCCCAGCCCGGCCAGCCCGGCCAGCTGCGACCACCGGCCGCGCCGGGCCGCCAGCATCCAGCAGCCGATGCCCACCTGAATCCAGACCGTCGCGGCGGCGGCCTGCACCGGATGGTAGGACCACGACGTTCCGGCCCAGTTGACCAGATGCTGCACCCAGGGCGGCGAGGTCACCGCGCCTGGCTGAATCACCTTCGAGGGCAGTCCCACGACCATCGACGGCTGGGCCTGCAGGAGGCCGTCGAAGATCCAGATGATGCCGAATCCGACCCGTAGCAGCATCCGCCACGATGGCTCCGTTTCCCGGCTGCCAGCGCCGGCGGCAGCCCGGGAGCCCGTGCTGCCGCCGGCGCCTGCGCTTCCGCCCCTGGTGCCGCCACCCGACTGCCACTCGCGGGCGCTGACCCAGGCGAGCGCCAGCACACCGAAGATCAGCAGCGCGACCAGGCCCTGATGGAGCAAGGCCGACCGGAACGCCGCGGTCAGCAGCGGATTGTCCAGATTCAGTCCGGACTTCATCCCAGGCATCGCGTTCAGTTACTCCTTCCTGCGGCTGGCGGTCAGCCGGGCAGCGTGGGCGGTACCGCGTGGGCAGATAGCGCCGCGCTGGCCGATTCGATGACCGAGTCCACGGCCGCGCGCTTTGCGTCGAGTTCCGCTCGCGCCCGCCGGAGCGCGGCCGACGCGCTGGCCCTGGCCTGCGGGCTGCGGGCGGTAAGGATGTCCGCCACATCGGTCTGTACTTGCTGCGCATCGGGAGCGGCCCAGGTCACCAGCCCGCTGACCACCCGCGTCAGGCGGAAGCTGGCCAGGGATTCCGTCACCTGGAATTGTGTCAGATTGTCGAGCAGCTCGTTGTTGGCCGGCGAGCAGTTGGCCGCGCCGACTTGGGCGATGTTAATCGCGGTCGGCGTGTCGTGACTTGCGCCGGACTGGATCGCGTGCAGGGCGGTCAGCGACTCGCTGACCCCGCCGGCACATGACTCGATGTCGGCGTTCATATTGCGCAGGAAGCCGCGCAGGTCGGCAGCCCGTTCCGCGGTGGACGGCCGGTGCGTGAGCCCGACAAGGGCCGCGATGACCAGCAGCACCAGGCCGGCCAGCAGCAGCCAGCGCGGGGTGCGGCGGGCCGGCCACCGGGTGTGCCGGATCGGGATGTAGGGGGGGTCGGCCCGGGGCGGCGAGTCGACCATGTCAGCCGGGATTCTTGCTGGCTGCGGGCGTTGCGCTACGCCAGCCCTTGTCCATCAGGACTACCCCTTCGCTCAGCGTCTTCATCGTGACCTGCCCGACAACCCGCTTGACGATCTGATGCCGGTCGTTGAGGAAGAACGTCTGAGGCAGCCCCAGCACCCCGTACGAAATCGTCGCCGCTGCCGGGAGCGGATCGAACCCGACCGGATAGCGGACGCCTGCCGCGCGCACGAATCGCAGCGCCGGCCCGTTCTGGTCGCCGGAGTCCACGCCGATCATCGCAGTCCGCTCCCCGGACGCACGGTAGAACCTGGCCAGCAGCGGAGTCTCGCGCTTGCAGGGCGGGCACCACGAGGCGAAGAAGTTGACGATGACCGGCCGGCCGGCGAAAGCGGCCAGCGAGACGTTCCGGCCGGGATGGCCGAGTTCACTGAGCGTGAAGTTCTTGGCGGTAGGCAGGGTACGCGGCGCGGCGCCTGTGCCGTTTCCGGCCACCGAGACCACCGCGATCGCGGCGACCAGCAGCGCGGCGGCCACGGAGACGATCTTGGCGGTGCCGCTCATGCCGCGCAGCCGCAGCGCCAGCCTTCGCGGCGCAGTCCCGGCGGGAGGCTGGCCGTTCACTGCCGCGTCCGGTTATCGCCCGGCTGGTTGTCGCCCGGCTGGTCCGCCTGGGCGGGTGCGGCGGGACTGCCGGCCGGGCGTTCGCCCGCAGCCGTCATCGCGGGGAGCATGGTGTCGAACCTACTGCCGCGCCCTGGGGCGCTGCGCACCCGGACCTCGCCGGCATACCCGTGGGCTGGCTCGCCGTATCCGAGCGCGATCATGTTAGGACGCGGCCAGCTGATAACCCTCACCACGCACCGTCTTTATCAGTTCGAAACCGAGCTTCGAGCGGAGCCGTCGCACGCAGACGTCGACGACGTTCGAGCCGGGGTCGAATTCGAGCCCCCACACCGAGGCCAGCAGCTGGTCCTTGGGCACCGACCGCCCCGGGTGCTCCATCAGTTCCCTGAGCAGCAGGAACTCCAGGCGAGTCAGGAGCACTGGACCAGCGCCGATGTTAGCTTGCAGCCGCCCCACGTCCAGCACCAGGCCGCCTGCCCGGATCATCTCGCCGGTCTGATGACCGTCGGCGCGCAGCCGCGCACGGACTCTGGCGAGCAGCTCGGCCAGCGAGAACGGCTTCGTCAGGTAGTCCTGCGCGCCCAGCTCGAGGCAGGCCACCTTGGTCGCGACGTCATCCAGGCAGGACAGCACGAGGATCGCCTGCTCGGGCTGCCAGCGCAGAATCTCGGTCAGCACCGCCCGCCCGTCCATGTCCGGCATGATCAGATCCAGGATGACGAGGCCGTAGCCGCCCCCCGCAGCCTGCCGGAGGGCGCCTGCGCCGTCACGTGCGAAATCGATTGCATAATCGGCTGCGGAGAGCGCGCGACTGACGAAGTCGAGAATTCTCGGCTCGTCGTCAACGAGCAGAATGCGTGATCCGGCTGAGCGATAGGCCGGCTGATCTCTGATCATCGCGGGCACTTCACTTCGCATTGGCCACGTCAGCGGGGTGTGGCGACCAAGTCCGCCGCTTGGGCGCGCAGTGGGCGCCCAGCAGAGGATCTACTCCATCAGGCAGCCCTAGGTCAAGCGCGACGGCCCGGTGCAAGCCGTTGCATTACGCGAAACGGGCATCCGGACCCAGTTCAATCGGGTTTTAGTTACTATTCGTATTGTTATACACACTTAGCGCAACTAGTGTCCCGGACACAGTTCGCGAAGACGCAAGGACGGACTGAGCGTCCCTGACTATGACAATTTCGTCATTCACGGCCTAAATCATTGCCGGCCTCCGCCGGTGATCGTCAAGATCGGATACAGCCCAGGGCACTCCTGATGCAGCGGTCGCGCAGTGCGCGGCCCGATCATGATGGCCGTCCGCGAAGAAGCGAGGTGGTGGCTGGTGTCTCTGCCAGTCCGTATCGCGACCCTGCTGGTGGCATTCCTCGCTGTTGTCGGCGGCGCGGTGTTCATCCTCATCCACTACCTGCTGGGCGGGCCGCCGGTGGAGAACTTCACCGCCGGCGTGCGCCCGGACACGGGCGCACAGGTCAGCGTGGTGATGCAGGAGGATCCGCAGAACACCGTCAGCACCAGGCCGGACTGGGTGTCCTACTTCATCAAGAGCCCGACGACCGGCGCCTGGGTGCACACCACGCTGTTCACCGTGCCGGCCGGGTCCAGGGTGAACATGACGATTCTCGGCTATGACGGCTGCACGCCGCTGCGGAACCCCTACTGGGGCAGGGTCACCGGCACCATCGGCAACGTCATCCGGGTGAACGGCAAACCGACATCCCTGATCAACTCGTGGTCCGGCTGCAATGTCGGGCACACGTTCTCGATCCCGGCACTCAACGTGAACGTGCCGATGGCCTCGCCGGGGCTGACGGCAACTCTCTGCGGCACGTCACCGTGCACGTCGGGGCCGCACAAGGTAGTGACCTTCAGCTTCATGACGCCGCGCCATTCAGGTGACTACATCTGGCAGTGCCGGGTGCCCTGCGGCGGCGGCTTCCTCGACGGATTCGGCGGTCCCATGCAGACGATCGGGTTCATGACCGGCAGCATGCAGGTGGTGGCCTGATGTCCGCCGCGGCTGACGCTGCCCCGCCCCCGGCGGCCCCCGCGGCCCCGGCCGGGCCAAACCATGGCCTGCGGATCTTCCTGCTCTGGCTGCCCCTGGCCGTGATCGCCGATCTGGTCATCTGGATCGTCTGGGGCCCGCACCTGCCGCCGGGCACGATGTCGTCCTCCGCCGCCAACCAGCAGTTCGATATCAAGGTCATGGCTGTGCTGGCCGCCCCGGTGATGATCTTCGTGCTGACCTACTTCGGCTATGCCCTGATTGTCTGGCGGCAGCGCGACGGTGACACCGAGGACGGGCCGGCACTGCACGGGAACTCCCGGGTACAGGCCAGCTGGATCACCATCACGTCAGTCATCGTGCTGTTCCTGGCCGTCTTCGGCACCGTCGAGCTGAAGATTGCGAACGGCGCGGGCGCCGGCGAGGGGCCGAGCCCGATCTGGAAGCCGGGCGGCGCGCCACTCCAGGTGCAGGTGATCGGGCAGCAGTGGAAATTCACCTACCGATACCCGCAGTTCGGCGGGTTCGAGACCACCCAGCTCGTGCTGCCGGAGGGCCAGTGGGTGGCCTTCCACGTGACCTCGCTGGACGTGATCCACAGCTTCTGGGCCTACCAGCTCGGGGTCAAGGCCGATGCCAACCCGGGGGTGGACAACGTCGCCTACACCAAGCCCGAGCACACGGGCGGGTTCGTCGTGCGCTGCTCGGAGCTGTGCGGGCTCTGGCATGGCGCGATGTTCGACTACGGCCGGGTGGTGTCCATGTCCGCCTTCCGGACCTGGGCTGCCTCCACCCGCGTGCAGCTCGCAGCGGTTACCAGGATCTTGCCGCCGTACGCCACGACCTATGACCCGACGGTGGTCCCGCAGATCAACAAGGCCATGGCCAAGGCCGGCATCGGCGGGGCCAACGGCTACTACTACCCGCCGCAGGATCCCGTGCAGCCGTGACCGAGCCAGCGCTGGCCGGGCCCGGCCGGGGCAGCCCTGGCCGGGGCAGCCAGCTCGCGGCTCATGCAGTCTCACCCGCATCGATGAAGAGGTGACCGGATGGCCATCGACATACAGCCGGAGAAGGTCAAAGGGCCCGGCGGCCGGGAGCCCGGCGCCTCCCGGCCCGCGCGGCCCTGGTGGCTGCGCCCGGCGATCCACACGGCGGTCGCCGGAGCGGTCATCGGCTATGTCGTAGGCCACTGGCTGGGCAACTTCCTGGGCAGCAACTACCAGCAGCTGCCGCTCTCTGACTCCAGCGACCTCCCGATCGTGCTCGGCTACCTGCTCGCCGTGGTCGGCTGGATCGCCGGGCTCGGGGTGTTCAACGACCCGCTGCGCCAGATGACCGGCCGCCCCGTCCCCGTCGAAGAGGAGGACGCCTCGGCGGCCGCGGGCCTGGCCAGGTACTTCCGGTACTCGCTCGACCACAAGGTGGTCGGCATCCAGTACCTGGTTGGCATGATCATCTACTTCTGCACGGCGGGGCTGTTCGCGATGGCGATCCGCGCGGAGCTGCTGTCGCCGGCGTACCACATCTTCAGCTCAAGTACCTACGTCGAGCTGGTCGGCGAGCACGGCACGATGATGATGATGCTGATGAGCTCGCTCGTCGTCGGGCCGTTCGGCAACTACCTGGTGCCGATCATGATCGGCTCCAAGCGGGTGGCGTTCCCCAGAATCGAGGCGCTGTCGTTCTGGCTCACCCCGGCGGCGTTCCTGATCCTGTTCTCCAGCCTGATGCTGGGCGGGTTCCCGTTCGGCTGGACCGGCTACGCGCCGCTGTCCATCCAGGCCACCCAGGGCGCCGATTCCTACGCGGTCGCGTTCGGGCTGATGGGCATCTCGATCATCCTGGCCGGATTCAACATCATCGTCACCGTCATCTGCTACCGGGCGCCCGGCATGCGCTGGAGCAGGCTGCCGATGTTCGTCTGGTCGATGCTGGCGACGTCGGTCCTGATGGTGCTGGCAGCGCCGGTGCTTGTCGGCGGGATGTACATGATCATTACCGACCGGACGGTGCAGACCGCGTTCTTCGCTGACCAGCTCGGCGGCAGCAGTTACCTGTACCAGAACCTGTTCTGGTTCTTCGGCCACCCCGAGGTGTACATCCTGGCGCTGCCCGGCTTCGGCATCGTGTCGGAGATCATCCCCGTCTTCTGCCGGAAACCGCTGTTCGGCTACAAGACGGCGGCGGCGGGGATGATCGGCGTGACGGTGCTCAGCTTCTTCGTCTGGCAGCACCACCTGTTCGACTCCGGGCTCAACCCGGACATGCGCCCCCTGTTCATGCTCACCACGGAGCTGATCTCTATCCCGACCGGGCTCATCTACCTGGTGGCGATGGGCACCTTCTGGAAGGCCAAGATCAGGTTCACCGTGCCCATGCTGTTCGCGCTCGGCATGTACTTCAACTTCCTCATCGGCGGGATCTCCGGGGTGTTCCTTTCCGACGTGCCTGCCGATACGACCGAGCACGGCAGCTTCTTCGTAATGGCGCACTTCCACTACACGATCATGGGCGGGCTGATCTTCGCCTTCATGGCCGGCGTCTACTACTGGCTGCCGAAGATGATGGGGATCAAGCTGAACCAGACGATCGGGAAGATCCACTTCTGGACGATGTTCATCTTCTTCAACTCCACCTTCCTGCCGCTGTTCGCGGTCGGGCTGGCCGGCCAGCCGCGCCGGGTGTTCGAGTACGCCAGCAACCTGCAGACGATCAACGACTGGGTGTCGATCTCGGCGTTCTGCCTGGGCGGCTCGATCCTGATCTTCGTCATCAACTTCGTCTGGTCGACCGTGATCGCGCGGGAGCGGGAGGAGGGCAATCCATGGCAGTCCCGAGGACTCGAATGGCAGGTCGCGTCCCCGCCGCCGCCGGGTAACTTCGCGCGGATCCCCGTCGTGCTCTCCGGGCCCTACGAGTACGGCACGCCGGGGGCGCCGCCGGTAGCCGACCTGAACCCGCCGGCCGGCGTGGTGGCCGCGGCGTTCACCGGGGCACCGACGGCAGCAGCGGAGGCATAGCCATGACGCAGACATCGGCAGAGCCGGCCGGCCTGAGCCCGGAGGCCGAGGAGGCAGGTTTTTACCACGAGGCGGCGCTGAACGCGACGTGGACCGGCGCTCGGCTGGCCATGGGGGCACTGTCCTTCGGTTTCGGCGCCTTCGTGTTCGCCTACTTCTACCTGCGCTCGCTCAACTCACACGGCCGGTGGTACCCGTCCACGCTCACCGGGCCGCACTTGTGGGCAGGGACGCTCATCATGGGGCTGATCGTGGTCAGCGCCGCCGTGCAGACGGCCGTGCTGCAGCGCATCAAGGCCGGCCACAAGACGGCCTGGCAGCGCGGCGCCCTAGTTGCGCTGGTGCTCGGGCTTGCCGCCGTCGGCCTGCAGATCTGGGAGCTGCTGAACCTGCCGTTCTTCCCCGGTGCCGCGGGCTTCGCCAGTGTCTTCACCGGATTTTACCCCGTCTACCTGGTGATCGCGCTGATGGCGATGATCTGGCTGGAGATGCTGATCATGCGCTGCAGGCCGATAGCGGAGATCTCCTTCGTCGAGCAGCCGCCCACCTTCGTCGAGGCATTCGCGGTGCAGCGGTTCCAGGCGGCGCTGAGCGCGTTCACCGTGGTCTGGAACTACCTGGCGGCCACCGCTGTCGTCGCCTGGGTGCTGTTCTACCTGGTCCACTAGCCCCGCGGTATCCCGCCGCCGATGCGGAAGGAGCAGCTTGCCCCGGCAGGGGCGCACCGACATGGACATTCTTCTCGCGCACTGGTCGGTCGGCTGGCCGGTCGGCGTCATCTACCTGGCAGTCGTGGTCACGCAGGTGACCGGGCTCCGGCGGATGATGGCGGCACCGGCTGCGGCAGGCGTCCGGCGGCGTCCGGAGGCCAGCCCTCCGCGGGCCAGCTCCCTGCACGCCAGGTCCCTGCACGCCAGCTCCCCGCAGGCCAGCCGCGGGGAGCTGCTCAGGGAAGCGGCGGCCTTCCATGGCGGGCTGCTCTGCGCGCTGGCGGCGCTGGTTTCGCCGATTGCCTACTGGTCGGAAACCTATATCTGGGTGCGCGGGATCCAGGACCTGATGCTTGCGTTCTTCGCGCCGTCGCTGATGGTGCTCGGCGCCCCCTGGCGCGCGCTGCGGGCGGGCCTGCCGTTGCCGCACCGCGCCGACGACGGCAGTCCGGCAGGCGGGGCTGTCGCCGCAGGCAGCAGGGCAACGGGCAATAACGCGGCAAAGGGCGGGCCGGCCAGCGGCGGATGGCTGCTGGCCTGGCCCGTCGGCGTGACGATCGCCTTCAACGTGACCTGGCTGGGATGGCACCTGCCAGTGCTGTTCGACCTCGTGCTCAGCAACGCTGCCGTGCGATCCGCCGAGTACGCGTCCTACCTCGGCATCGGGATCCTGTTCTGGATCCAGCTGATCGGTTCGCGTCCGCTGCGCCCGCGGAGCTTGCCGCTCCGGCGGGTGGCGTTCCTCTTCGCCACGACGGGGATCGGCACCGTGCTGGGGATGATTCTCGTCTTCGGCTCAGGAGTGCTCTACCCGGCCTATGGCGGTGCCGCGCACCAGGTGATGACCGTGCTTGACGATCAGCAGCTTGCCGGAGCGATCGTGTGGATGGGGATGCTGCCGCCGCTGATCATCGCCACGGTGGGGCTGCTCGTGCGGTGGCTCGACGAGGAGGAGTCCGAAGCGCTCACGGCAGGCCTGGACCGGCTGCTCGTCCAGCGGCAGTCAGCCTGGCCGGCGCGCCCAGGGTCCAGATAAACCAGATGACCAGAACATTCATCCGCAGCGGGAGGCCGGAATGCCAGGATTGATCCTCGCTTCAGCGACGTCTGACAGTGCGGACGGCGGGGCCGTCCTGACGTTCGCTTTCCCGGTGGCGCTGTTCGTCGTCGTGGCCGTGATCCTGTATCTGCGGTTCAGCCGGCCGCATCGCAGGGTCCCCGCCCGGCCGATCCTCATGCCTGCCCGGGCTGCGGCGCCCGACGCGGGGACTGCGCGGGCGGCGGCCGTGGCGGCCGGCCTGCCAACGGCGGCCGGCGGTGGCAGCACCGAGTCCGCGGTCGAGCCCGCCGGGGCGACACGGGGTTCAGCAGGCGATGACGGGCCGGGTAACGTAGCTGGCGGCGAACCGGCTCCGGCCGGTGGCCCCGATCAGGAAGCGTCAACGGCGGACGGCACGGAGGCCGGCGAGTGACACAAGCGACGAGCGCGCTGCCCGGCCACGGGCATGCCCAGCTAGGCTTTCCCGTCGGCGGGCGGCGGCCCGTCCGGCTGGTCGCCAGGTCGCTCTTCCTGCTCACCAAGCCGCGGATCATCGAGCTGCTGCTTGTCACCACCGTTCCCACGATGCTGCTGGCACAGCGCGGGCTGCCGTCATTCCGGCTGATTGCGCTCACCCTGCTCGGCGGCGCGCTCGCGGCGGCCAGCGCCAACACCCTGAACTGCTATATCGACCGCGACATCGACGCGGTGATGAAGCGCACCTCGCGCCGCCCGCTGGTCGCCAAGGGAACGAAGGCGCCGATCAAGCCGGGCGAGGCACTCGTGTCCGGCATCGTGCTCGGGGCGCTGTCCACGCTGCTGCTCGGGCTAGGCGTCAACTGGCTCTCGGCGGCGCTGGCCGACGGGGCGATCCTGTTCTACGTCTTCGTCTACACCATCGGCCTTAAGCGCAGGACGGCGTCCAATATCGTGATCGGTGGGGCGGCCGGCTGCTTCCCTGTCCTGGTCGGCTGGGCTGCCGTTACCGGCACCGTCGGCCTGCCCGCGATCGTGCTCTTCGCCGTGATCTTCCTCTGGACGCCGCCGCACTTCTGGGCGCTGGCCATGAAGTTTCGCGATGACTACGCCGCGGCCAGCGTGCCGATGCTGCCGGTGGTCGCGCCGCCGGCGACAGTCGCGCGGAAGATCCTGGTCTACTCCTACGCCATGGTCGCGGCCACGCTAGTCCTGACTCCGGACGCCGGGTGGCTCTACGGCGGGTGCGCGGCGGTGCTCGGCGCCTGGTTCCTGGTCGAGGCGCACCGGCTCCGCGGGCGGATTAGCGCTGGCGACGCACCCGCCCCTATGCGCCTGTTTCACTTGTCCATCGCCTACCTGACCTTGCTGTTCACGGTCATCGCCGGCACTGCCCTGCTGCCGTTCGGACATTGGTAGGCATCATCGCCGGCCCGGCGGGGCGAGCGCACCGGGTCGCCCGGCCGGGTGCGCGGCCACCGGCCGCGGCTGCAACGCGCCGGCCGCCTCCTGCCCGGGTGAAGTGCGGCCCGTCGCCCGATCTTTAAAGCAATGCGCAGCAGCAGGCAAAATATTATTCTTCGGCACATTACGTTGCGGTTTCCTGTCAATGTTGCCGGTATGACCCGGCATAATCTGCCGCCGGAACGAGCGTTCCTCGCGACCAGGCGAGCCTTCCTCGGCCTTGGCGCCGTGGCGGTCGCTGCTGGCGCCGCGGCGGCCGCGAAGATCCTCGGCTCTGGCAAGCCGGCTGCCGCGGCGGGACACCGGGTGGTCTCGCGGCCGGGCGGTCAGCCGGCCGCCTCGGCGCGGCGCCAGGTGGCAGTGCCGGAAAGCGCGCTGCCCGGTGACCGGCACTGGTACATCAGGAACCTCGGGTCCGCCCATGAGATCGAGGGATACACCGGGCGGGCGAGCGTCCTGCCGGGCGAGCCGGTCCCTCTCTACGTATCCACCACCTCGTCGGGTTACCGGGTGGTGGCCTTCCGGATGGGCTGGTACCGCGGCGACCTGGCCCGCCGGGTATGGGAATCAGGGCCGCTGCGCGGCCACCGGCAGCGGAGGCCGACGCGGGTCGCGGACACTAACACGGTCAGCGCCGGATGGGAGCCTTCGCTGACGGTGCCGACCGATGACTGGCCGGCCGGCTCCTACCTGCTCCGCCTGGATGCCGATTCCGGGCCGCAGCGGTACGTGCCGCTCACGGTCCGTTCCGCGGACACCGCCGGCAAGGTAGTGATCAAGAACTCGGTCGCCACCTGGCAGGCCTACAACACCTGGGGCGGCTACGACCTGTACAACGGTCCCGGCGGGATCGACGACTACGACAACCGGGCACTTGCGGTCAGCCTCGACCGGCCAGCGAACGACAACGGCGCCCTGCTGTTTCTCGTCTACGAGCGCAAGGTGATCGAGCTCGCCGAGCGGATGGGCCTGCCGCTCGCCTACGTGACCAGCATGGACATCGCCGCCCACCGGCACCTGCTGGCCGGCGCGAGCGCGCTGCTCTCGCTCGGGCACGACGAGTACTGGTGCCCGCCGGAACGGGCGCACGTCACCGCGGCCAGGGACGCCGGCGTCAACCTGGCCTTCCTCGGCGCCAACGCGATGTTCCGCCGGACCAGGCTCGCCCCGACCCGCCTGGGCCGCGACCGGCTCGTCATCTGCTACAAGACCAGCTACCTCGAAGACCCGATGTACGGCAAGGACAACGCGCTGGTGACCAGTGACTGGCGGGAGCCGCCGGATCCCGACCCAGAGTCGTCGCTGACCGGTACCCTGTATGAGTCCAATCCGACCACCGCGGACTTCGTCGTCGTCACCCCCGATGCCTGGCTGTTCCGCGGGACCGGGGTGCGGAAGGGATCAAGGTTCCGCGGCCTGGTCGGCGACGAGTACGACAGGGTCAACCCGGGGGACCCCGTCGAGCGCCCGATCCAGATCCTGTCCCATTCGCCGCTGACCTGCCGCGGCATCCGCAGCTTCTCCGATTCCGCGTACTACACCCATCGCGGCGGGGCCGGGGTCTTCAATGCCGGGACCATGCGCTGGGTGGAATCCTTCGGCGGCCGCAACAACTTCGGCATCACCGCCGAGTGCGGCCGCTTCACCAGGCGGGTAACAGCCAATGTGCTGCGGGCATTCGCCGACGGGCCTGCCGCTGCCTCCTACCCCGCGCACGACAACCTGGACGCGATGGATGAGTGGCCCGGTGACCCCATCGCCGCCCAGCACGACCTGTGGTGAGGACACGACCGGTGATGAGGATCGGCCCGGCGACTCCGCCGCCGCCCAGCACGACCGGTGGTGAGGAGGCAGCCGGGCGCACGGCCTGCTGGTGCCGCTGGATATGTTGGTCCGATGCAGACCCGTCAGCTCGGTTCACTGTCCGTCTCTGCCCTCGGCCTCGGCTGCATGGGAATGTCGGAGTTCTACGGCACCGGCGCTGAGGGCGAGTCGATCGCCACCATCCGCCGGGCTATCGAGCTCGGATGCACGTTCCTCGATACCGCCGACATGTACGGCCCGTTCACCAATGAGCTTCTGGTCGGCAAGGCCATCGCGGGCCGAAGAGAGGATGTGGTGCTGGCGACCAAGTTCGGTAACGAGCGCAGGGAGGACGGCTCGTGGGTGGGCATCAACGGCCGGCCCGAGTACGTTGTCTCGGCGTGCGACGCGTCGCTGGCCCGGCTCGGCGTCGACCATATCGATCTGTACTACCAGCACCGCGTTGACACGACGGTGCCCATCGAGGACACGGTGGGCGCCATGGCCTCGCTCGTCGAGACCGGCAAGGTCCGCTATCTGGGATTGTCCGAGGCGTCCGCGCAGACCATCCGGCGCGCCCATGCCGTGCACCCGGTCACTGCCCTGCAGACCGAGTACAGCCTGTTCACCCGGGACGTCGAGGCCGAGGTGCTGCCCACCGTCAGGGAGCTGGGGATCGGGTTCGTGGCCTACAGCCCGCTCGGGCGGGGATTCCTGACCGGTGCGTACAAGCGCCAGTCTGACCTGCCCGACGGTGACTCACGGGCCGGGCGGTTTCCCCGCTTCGCCGAAGAGAACTTCGACCGCAACCTGGCGCTTGTCGCCACCGTGGAGCAGCTTGCCTCGTCCAAGGGGTGCACCCCCGGCCAGCTGGCGCTGGCCTGGGTCCTGTCCCGCGGGGATGACGTGGTGCCGATCCCCGGTACCAAGCGCCGGACCTACCTGGAGGAGAACATCGCAGCGGCAGGCATCGAGCTGAGCGACCAGGATGTGGCATGGCTCGAAGAACATGTCGGGCCGCCGGCCGGCGACCGCTACGCCGATATGGGCTCGGTCAACCGGTAGCCGCCGCGCTGCGGGCAGGCCGCGTCGCGGGGAGGCCGCGTCGCGGGCAGGCGGCAGCGGGGGGCCTGCGCGGCCGGCCGCGCCGCTGCTGGGAAGACCGGCTTGGCCGGCGGCGTCAGAACTGTCAGGAGCCCGGTGACGGCCAGCACCGCGGCGAGCGCGCCGATCTCCAGCCTGGTCGCCAGCGGCAGGCCGGCACCGCTGTCCGCGGGGCGGCGCAGCCCCGCCCGGCTGGCCAGCGCCAGCGCGGCCACGACCGCGACAAGCACCGCCTTGGCGATAAGAAACCGCCCGTAGGTGGTCGTCAGCAGCAATCCTGCCGGCACGAGCAGCAGGGCCGAGATCACGCCGGTCACCACGACGACCGCGAACAGCCAGGCCGCGGCCGTGCCATAGAGCCGGAACAGGCCGCGGGCGAACCGCGGGTAGGCCCGCCAGGCGAGCGCGGCGCGGGCCGTGTACACGAGCAGGCCGGCCCAGAGCACGGCGGGCAGCAGGTGGCAGTAAGTGAGCAGCGCTCCCGCCACCGGGATCATGCCCTCCGGATGAGCCCGTATTCCCTCGGCAAGTACGACCCCGAGGAGCGGTGGCACGCTCCAGCCAGGCTGCCGGAGGCGGAGCAGGATCACGGCGAGCGCGAAGCAGGCCAGTTCCGCGGCAGCGATCACGCCGGTGGCCCTGGAACCCAGGCCAGCTACCGGCGGGCGGGCCAGGCTCGCCGTTACGCCCGGACCCGCGAGCGCGGTGGCCAGCAGCGCGGCGCTTGCCGCCAGGCCGATGAGCGAGCCGCGCAGCGCCCACGGCGCCGGCAGCGGTGCGGGCGCGGCAGCCGTGTCCTCCCTGGCAAGGTACTGCCGGGCGAGCCCGCGCCCGGCGAGGCCGCCTAGCGCGATGGACAGGCCTGCCAGCAGCAGCGAGCGCTCCGCGCCGGTCAGCCACAGTGCTGGCGTTGTCAGCGGCGTCACACCCGCGACAGTAGCGCCCCAGCGGCAGTAGCGCCCGCAGCGGCGCTCAGTCGGGTTAGCGCCCCAGCCGAACGTGGTGAATCCGGGGATCGGTCACCTTGCAAGGTGACCGATCCGGG
>Ga0302229_10000150_pt1 | contig 54605 bp, 47 predicted proteins | sample II_Palsa_N1_3_FD_193518 | JGI IMG/M metagenome (GOLD analysis project Ga0302229, IMG submission 193518) | Peat permafrost microbial communities from Stordalen Mire near Abisko, Sweden - II_Palsa_N1_3 | ecosystem: Environmental > Terrestrial > Soil > Palsa > Peat permafrost | place: Sweden... | reverse complement strand
CCTTGGCCAGCGCGCGGGCATCGGCGCCGTAGCCGACGCCGAACTCCAGGCCGTGCTTGGCGATCAGCTCCGCGGTGGTGGCCTCGTCATCGACCGACAGGGCCACCACCTGGGCTCCGACCTCGGTGAGATCGTCCTTGGCGCGCTGGAAGGCGCGCAGCTGCGCGTTGCAGTAGGGGCACCAGGCACCGCGGTAGAACAAGACCACGCCGAAGTGGCCGTCCAGCGCGTCCGGCAGCTGCAGGAAGCCGCCGGCTGCCAGGGCTACGGTGAGGGCCGGGAACTTATCGCCGGGATGAAGCAGGACCATGAGAGCCTCCATGCGGTCGGTGAATGACATGATGCGGCAGGCTCGCCTGGCCTGCGCCAGCCGGGCGCCGGGGGGATGCCTACGTGCGGTTAGCTGCACCCGCCGCCCGGGTCTTACCTATGACATCCAGGCCGGCCCTGCCGGAGACCGGGATCGCGTCCGTAGGATCGGTGTCATGATGCCAGGCGATGCCGCCGTCGACGGGATCACGCCGCCCGCTGGTTTCGACACGGACTCGGCGACCTGGGTCCGGCTTTCTCGCGCCGGGGCCTCCTGCAGGGATCGCGCGCATGTGGCCAGTCTCCGGTGTACCTGGCCACTGCTTGGCCAGTCTTCGGGTAGTTGGCCACTCGCGGCGATCGCACTGGTCGGCCTAGGCGCAGTGCGTTGGCCATGCGTTTCCGTGTGCCCCGACGGTTGCGGCGACTGCCGTTGGGCGTCGGGGCTGCCACGACCAGGCGCCGGGTTTCTGCGCCTTACGGCGTGTCGTCGTGGTACGCGGGATGCGTGACGTGCGAAGTGGTCTGCTGCGTACGGACGGCACCGGCCGGGAAGCTGGTTTTGCTGGGCCGGCGGTGTCGCTCCGGATGGCTGACGGCAGCGAGGTCCACCGGCCACTGCGGGATGTCCGGGCACCGCGCTCCTGGGCACCTTGCCAGACGGGCGACTTGCACTGACCGCCGACCGCGAGCGATTCGCACGCGGCGTGGACGCTTGTCCTCAACATGATGCTGGCCCCGCCCTGCCAGACGGGCGAGCGGATTAAGAGAATTCTGCGTTGATGCGGTCACAGTGGACGGCCAGCGTGTGTCCAACCTAGTGAGAGTAGCTTTCGCGAGGAAGGATCCGCGTCATGGCCACCGTAGAAGTGCTTGATTCGTTCATGAGCTACCGCGACGCTGGCACCGGCGATATCCCGGTGGTGTTCCTGCACGGCAACCCCGTCTCGTCCTACGTGTGGCGGAACGTGATTCCGCACGTGTCGGGCCAGACCCGGTGCCTGGCGCCGGACCTGATCGGCATGGGCGAGTCCGGCAAGCCCGATCTCGCGTACCGTCTTGCCGACCATGTCCGCTACCTTGACGCCTGGTTCGATGCGATGAGCCTGAACGATGCGGTGCTGGTGGGCCATGACTGGGGAGGCACGCTCGCGATGGACTGGTCAGCCCGGCATCCCGGGCGGGTCCGGGGCATCGCGGTGACCGAGACGTTCCTGCGGCCGGTGCGCTCAGAAGAACTCGCGCCCCCGGTCGCCGGGCTGTTCCGCGCGTACCGCTCGCCCAAGGGCGAGAAGATGGTCATGGAGGACAACATGGTCATCGAGGTCAACCTGGCCCGCGGCGTGGCGGGCGGGCTGGCAGCGGCCGATCTCGACGCCTACCGGGCGCCGTTCCTCGAGCCGGCCTCGCGGAAGCCGATGCTGGCCTGGACGCGCGAGTTCCCGCTCGACGGCGAGCCCGCCGACGTGGTCGAGGTGGTTCTCGGCTGCGGTCGCTGGATGGCCGGGACTCCCGGGATGCCGAAGCTGATCATGGCTGTGGAGGGCGGCGTGGGACTGGGGTCGCCTGAGGTGGTCGGCTGGGCTGCGGAGAACTTCGCCGGTGTCGAAGTCGAGTCTGTCGGGCCAGGCGGCCACCAGATACCTGAGGACCAGCCCGCGGCCATAGGAGCGGCCGTCACGAGCTGGCTGCGCCGGCACGCGCTCGTCACGGAGGCGGCGGCGAGGCCGTGAGCGCGGAGGCGGACGAGGCCGAACTGGTAGCGCGGGCCGTCGACGGCGATAAGGCAGCCCTGGAGAAGGTGGTCCGCCTCCTCCAGGATCCGCTCTACCGGCTGGCGCTGCGGATGACGTGGCGGCCGGCCGATGCCGAGGACGCGACTCAGGAGATCCTGATCCGGGTCGTGACGCGGCTGGCGTCCTGGCGCGGCGAAGCGGAGCTGCTGACCTGGGCGTACCGGATCGGCGTTAACTACCTGCTCAACCTTCGCCGCAAGACCCCGCGGGAGGCGCAGCAGCTCAGCCTTGACGAGTTCCGGGCCGACCTGGCCGACGGGCTGGCGGACGCCGACTACCAGGGCCCGGAGGCCGCGGTGCTGGCCGAGGAGGTGCGGCTGTCCTGCACCCAGTCGATGCTGCAGTGCCTGGAGCGCGGCGAGCGGGTAGCGTTCGTGCTCAGCGACATCTTCGAGCTCTCATCGGCGGATGCGGCGTGGATACTCGAAACCAGCCCGGCGGCGTACCGCAAACGGCTGGAGAGGGCGCGGCACCGGATCCGCGCGTTCATGGAATCCACGTGCGGTCTCGTGAACCCGGAAGCGTTCTGCCGCTGCGCCCGGCGGGTACCGAAAGCGATCACCGCCGGCCGCGTCAACCAGCGCACGCCATCGTTCACCGTACATCCGGTCAGCCCGTCGGGTCGCGGCGTGGCAGAAGCCGCAGACCAGCTCCACCGCCTGCACGACGCCGCTGCCGTCCTGCGGGCGCACCCGGACTATGCCGCACCGCAGGCCAAGGTCGACGCCATCGTAGCGCTGCTCCAGTCCGGGCGGTTTCCGTTGCTGGAATGACCTGCAGGTGCCCAGGCCGTGAACGCGCAAGTGGCTTGATTCAGGTAAAGCTGCTAAGCACTAACCGCCGACGGCGAGCGATTCGCACCTGACGCCTGCCCTCAACATGATGCTGGCCCCGCCCTGACAGACGGGCGGGCGGCCAACTACCCACAAAGTGGCCACGTAGATGCGATCCCTACACGGCCGCCCAGGTACCGGCCCAGCGCGGCGATGGCCGGGTCGTTCCAGTGGGTGATCTGGCCGAGGAAGATCGCCGCGAGGACCAGGCCGGACAGGTGCAGGCGGGTCGCGGCCGGGAGGGGGAGGTTATAGACGATGCCTTCACCGCCCAGGTCGACCGGCACCTGGGTGACGGGGCCGTCCTTGGCGGCGGCCTGCTCGTTGGCGGTCATCGGCACGTCGGAGGCGCCGAAGCTGACCTGCCCGGCGCTGAACGCCGCGATGCCCGCGCTGCTCCCGACCGCGGAATAGTCGATGGTCACGCCCGGGTGCTGCTGCTGGTAGCGGGGAAACGCGGCGGAAAAGAACGGCGCGTCGAATGTCGACCCGGATCCGGTCAGGACGGGTTTAGTGCTCACCGCCGACGCCGGAACGGCGCTGCTGGTCGAGCTGGAGCAGGCGCTGACGGCCAGGACGGCGAACGCTGCGGCGGCCCAGACGGCAGGACGCCGTGGATGGCGGGGCGGGATACCCAGATGCGTGTGGGCTGGCATTGGTGCTCCTCTGCGCTGAGGTGCGGAGTGGTGGTGGGAGTTAGCGGACGTCCCGGGTCCACGCCTGGGTGGCGATCTGGACGGCGTCCCAGGGGCTGCCCAGCGGCGGGGTGTAGGACAGGTCCAGGTCGCTGACCGCGTCGACGGTCATGCGGTGGTAGATGGCGGTGGCGGCGATGTCGACGCGCTTGGCGATCTCCGCGTTCTTGTGGCCGAACAGCTGCATGCCGAGCAGCCGGCCGGTGGCCCGGTCGCCGGTGACGCGGATGGCGATGCGGTGGCTGCCGGGGTAGTAGGCCTTGTGGTCGTCGGCGGCCGTCTCGACGGTTACCGGGTCGAACCCGGCGGCCCGGGCTTCGTGGTCACGCAGGCCGGTGCGGGCGGCGGCCTGGCCGAAGATCTTGACGACCTGGGTGCCCAGGCTGCCGGCGAACTGCCGGTTCCCGCCGAGGGCGTTCTCCCCGGCGACCCGTCCCTGCTTGTGCGCGGTGGTGCCCAGCGGCAGGTAGGTCAGCCCGAGCAGGCGGTGGTGGGTGATGACGCAGTCCCCGGCGGCGAAGACGTCGGGCAGGTCCGTGTGCATGCCGGGGTCGACGGCGATCGCGCCTTTGGTGCCGAGGGTGGCCCCGGCGTCGGCGGCCAGGGTGGTCTCCGGCCGTACCCCGACGACGACCAGGACCATGTCCGTCAGGCGGGTCACCGCCGATCCATCTGGCGCGGTGGCCCTGACTTCGAGCCGCCCGGCCTGGCCGGGTTCGGCTGTGGTGATGGCCTGGGCGGTGGTGCCGGTCAGTACCTGCACGCCGTGCCTGGCGAGCTCGGCGTGGACCAGTGTGCCCAGTTCCGGGTCGATGGTGGGCAGGACTTCGGGCATCTGCTCCATCTGTGTCACCTGGAGTCCGCGGACGGTCAGCGCGTCGGCCATCTCCAGACCGATGTACCCGGCGCCGACGATGACCGCGCTGACCAGGGCGGCCTGCTCCAGCGTGCGCATGACGGCGAAGGTGTCACCCATCGAGTGCAGGAGGTGCACGCCGTCATCCGGGCCGAGGGCGTCCGGGCCGACCAGTCCCTGGATCGGGGGCCGGACCGGGACCGCGCCGGTGCCGATGATGAGCTTGTCGTAGCTCAGCAGTTCCTCCCCGCCGTCAGGAGTGGTGACCAGCAGCTTGCGGCTGGGCACGTCGATGCGCCGCGCGGTGGTGTCCAGCCGCAGCCGCATCCCGGTGGCTTCCAGGTCGGCGGCGGTGCGGTGGGCCAGGTTGCGCCAGTGGGTGACCTCGCCGGAGACGTAGTACGGGATGCCGCAGATGGAGAAGTTCGGGTAGGCGTCCTCCAGGACCACCGTTACGTCCACGGCCGGGTCCAGTTCGCGGGCGCGCAGGGCGGCGCTGATCCCGGCGTCGCTGCCGCCGATCATGAGCAGGTGCATGGCCTGGCTCCCTTCTAGTTGTCTGCTGGATGTGGCCCGACCGGGGCGGGTGGCTGGCCCGCTGGCCGCGCCGCGCCATGCGGGCTGGCCCCGGCCGATGCCCGGCCCGGGTCGCCGGGATGGGGGACGATGATCCCGGCGGCATCGGCGGGCGTGAGCGCGGGGTACAGGGCCTTGATGACCCCGACGGCCACGATGCCGCCGAGGATCTGCGCGCCGATGAAAGGCAGCACCGAGGCGGGGGCGATGCCCGCGAAAGTATCGGAGAACATCCGGCCGATGGTGATGGCCGGATTGGCGAAGCTGGTCGAGGAGGTGAACCAGTATGCCGCGCCGATGTAGGCGCCGACCGCGGCGGGGGCCGACCGGCCCCGCCCGGACCGGGCCAGCGCGAAGATGACCAGCAGCAGCCCGAGCGTGGCGATGACCTCGGACAGGAAGTGCGCCGGCGAGGCCCGGTGCTTGGCTGAGATCGTGGCCGCGGGCAGCGCGAACATCAGGTTCGCCGCCACCGCCCCGGTAATGCACCCGGCCACCTGCGCCGGGAGGTATGCCGCTGCCTCCCGCCATTGCAGTCCGCCGAAGGCGGCATCGGCGAAGGACACCACCGGGTTGAAGTGGCCGCCGGAGACCGGGCCGAACATCAAGATGATCGCGTACAGCCCGGCCGCGGTCGCTGCCGCGTTCTCGAACAGCTCCAGGCCGGTCTGGCCCGGGGAGAGCCGCTGCGCGGCGATCCCGGACCCGATCACCAGCGCGGCCAGGAACCCGCTGCCCAGGAACTCGGCCAGCAGGCGGCGCCACAGCAGGACGGGTTTATCAGTCACGCGGCCCATGTTGACAGAGGAAGATAGCTCAGTCAAGATTGAGTCAATGAAACTTGAGCAAAACTCTGGCCTGGCTCGGCGGGCCGCCGTGCACGCTGCGCTGGCCGATCCTGCCCGGCTGGCCGTCGCCGACACGCTGCTGGCCGGGGACGCGTCCCCGTCGGAGCTGGCGGCGATGCTGGCCATGCCGTCCAACCTGCTGGCGCACCATCTGCACGTGCTGGAGCAGGCCGGGGTGATCGCCCGCCGCCGGTCCGAGGGGGACAGGCGCCGTACGTACCTGCGGCTGAGCCCCGGCGCCCTGGACCCGCTGGCCGCGCCGTCTTCCCGCCCGGCGCGGCGGGTGCTGTTCGTGTGCACCGCCAACTCGGCGCGCTCGCATCTGGCTGCCGCGCTGTGGCGCCGGGCCAGCAGTATCCCGGCGGTCTCGGCCGGCACCCATCCCGGCTCTGCGATCGACCCGGGCGCGATCGCGGCCGCCCGTCGCCATCACCTGCCGCTGCCCCGGCTGCGGCCCCGCCATATCGGTGAGGTCCGCCGCGACGACGACCTGGTCGTCACGGTGTGCGATCTGGCTCATGAGGAACTCGGCGTGCAGACCGCCGTGCACTGGTCCGTGCCCGACCCGGTGCCGTCCGGCGATCCGGCGGGCTTCGACGCGGCGGTAGCCGACCTGAGCACCCGGGTCGAGTGTCTCGCGCCGCGCCTGGCCAGCACGGCCTGACCCTTCCCGAGCGCCTGGTGCGGTCAGACCACCGGGCTGCGGCGCTCGATCATGACCACGTCGCGCCAGCGGCCGTGATGCTGACCGATACGTTCCCGGGTCCCGACGACCCGGAATCCGGCCGCCTGGTGCAGGGCCAGGCTAGCGGCGTTCTCCGGGAAGATGCCGGACTGGATGGTCCAGATCCCGGCGGACTCGGTCGAGGCGATCAGCGTGTCCAGGAGCAGGCGGCCGACGCCGCGGCTGCGATCTTGGGGGCGAACGTAGACGGAATGCTCGACCACCCCGGCGTAGACGCAGCGGTCCGAGACCGCCGAGGCGGCCACCCACCCGGCCACCTGCCCGCGCGTCATGGCGACATACCGGTGAGCAGCCAGCCGGGCCGCGGTGAAGGCCGCCCAGTCCGGCGCGCGGGTCTCGAAGGTGGCGTTGCCCTCCTCGATCCCGGCCTGGTAGATCGCCAGGACCGCGGCGGCGTGCGCGCTGGTCATCGGCTCAGCCTGCGCTCCCGCGTCCGGCCAGGTCACGGCCTGACCGCACGGATGATCGCCGAGTGCACGCCGTCCCCGGCCTGCTGGGCCGGGGTGATGGTGATGCCGGTGAACCCGGCCCGGGTCAGCCCATCGCGATACTCGCTGAAGGAGGGTGCCCCCGCGATGCAGCCCGCCTGAGCGCCGCGCTCGAGCCGCTCGGCCGGGGTGAGGTCGTCCTCGGCGAGGATGTCGGTGACGCCCAGGCGGCCGCCGGGCCGCAGCACGCGGAAACTCTCGGCGAAGACGGCGGGCCGGTCGGTGGACAGGTTGATCACGCAGTTGGAGATGATCACGTCCACGGAACTGTCCGGCAGCGGGATCGCCTCGATCTGGCCCTGCAGGAACTCCACGTTCCGCGCCCCGGCGGCGCGGGCGTTGGCCCGGGCCAGGTCCAGCATCTCCACCGTCATGTCCAGGCCGTACGCTCTGCCTTCAGGGCCGACCCGGCAGCCGGACAGCAGCACGTCGATACCGCCGCCGGAGCCCAGGTCCAGCACCGTCTCACCTGGCCGCAGGTCCGCCACCGCGACCGGGTTGCCGCAGCCCAGGCTGGCCCGCACCGCGGCCTCGGGCAGGCCGGCCGTGTCGGAATACTCCGGAGCGCAACAGCCTCCGTCCGGGCCGGCATCCGGGTCGCCATCGTTGACCGCCCGGCCCGCCTGCACGGCCCGGGCCAGGCCGGCGTAGCGGGCGGCGACCGCGGCCCGGATCTCGTCACGATCAGCTGAAACCATGGTCATCCTCCGAGCGGGACGGGTGAGGGCTTGCCCATCACCAGGTCAGCGGCAGTGGGGAAGCAGGTCACGCAGGCGTCGTTGATCCGGTACAGCCGGGAGGTCCCGCGGTCCTCGGCCAGCACGAACCGGACCGCGGCCAGCTGCCGCAGGTGCTCCGATACCGTCGACTGGCCCACCGGCACCGCCGCGACGATCTCCTTGACGGTCAGCGGCCGTCCCGCCCGCGCCAGCAGCGAGACGATCTGCACGCGGGTGCCATCGGCCAGCGCCCGGAACCAGGCCGCGTACGTCTCCGCGGTATGCCGGTCCAGCGGCTGCACATTCTTCATCGTTAATCGACGATAGACGATAGACGATGAAAGAAGATAAGGGAAGGCCGGGCGCGGTGAGCCGCGCAGCGAGGCTACGGAACCGGGCAGCCGATCAGGGCGGCCAGGCTGGCCAGCGCGTGCGGTCGGACCTGGTAGTACACCCACACGCCGCGCTTGTCCCGGTCCACCAGCCCGGCGTCGTGCAGGACCTTCATGTGATGGCTGATCGTCGGCTGGGACAGGTCGAACGCGCCGGTCAGGTCGCAGATGCACGCCTCCCCGCCCTCATGCGAGGCGACGAGCGACATCAGCCGCAGCCGGACCGGGTCGGCCAGCGCTTTCAGCAGCGGTGCCACCTGTTCGGCCTGCTCCATGCTCAGCGGCTGCGCGGTCAGCGGGGCGCAGCAGGCCGCCGTCTCGGCCGGGCTGATCACCGGCAAGGAAATCGACACGCGTCTATATTGACAGAGATCGATGTCCTGTGGCAAGCTCGGTTCAGGCAAGACATAGATAAGCGTCAATATTTACCGGAGGTCATCATGTCCCGGGTGCAGCTCGCTTTGAACGTCAACGACATCGACGAGGCCGTCACCTTCTACACCGCCCTGTTCGGCACCGAGCCCGCCAAGCGCAGGCCCGGCTACGCCAACTTCGCCATCGCAGAGCCGCCCCTCAAGCTGGTCCTGCTGGAAAACCCCGGCCAGGGCGGCACGCTGAACCACCTCGGCGTCGAAGTCGCCGACGCGGACACCGTCGACGCCGAGCAGAAGCGGCTCGCCCAGGCCGGCCTGGCCGCGGTCGACGAGCGGGACACGACCTGCTGCTACGCGCGGCAGGACAAGTTCTGGGTCACCGGCACGCCCGGCGGCGGGCGATGGGAGATCTACACCGTGCTGGAAGACAGCGCCACCTTCTGGGGACAGGACAACGAGCAGCGCTCCGACGCCGTCCAGGCCAAACTCGGCGCGCCCGCCGGGCAGGCCACGCAGTGCTGCGGCGGGCCGCAGGCCGCCAGCGGGGATGAACCCGCCTCCGCTAGCCTCTGCTGCGGATAGCCGATCCGGGCCGACTAGACCGCCGGCGCGGGCCCGTCACCAGGGCCGGCAGCGCCGCGTCACGCAGTCGGGGACGCACGAGCTGGTGATCTGCGTGCCGCGACACATGGTGCCGGGCAGTCCCCAGCGCGGAACGTCAACCATGAACAGCGTTGGTCGCTACGCCTGCCTCTGGTTAGGCCGCCGGTAGGTGATGTACAGGCCCATGCCGAAGATCAAGGCGAAGACGCCGCACGCGCCGAGCCCGGTCGCCACGGCGGGGAAGCCGGCCAGCCAGCCCGCCACGCCGATGGCGACGGCCGATAGTGCGGCGGCGGTGACCAGGACCAGGATGGCGATGGCGGTTGATACCGGCGACCCCTGGGGTTCGGATGAGGTCACCTCCAGTTCGCCTTTGACCGGACCGGCCGAACCTTTCACCCGGACGACCGAATGAGGTGCATCTGCGGGGGCTAGCGTCCGCAGGCCGCAACGGCAGGCAGCAGCACGGCGGGAATGAGGCGGTGTCATCGTGTCGTCCTCGATGCATGAAGAGGAGGACACCGCGCTGTCCGGCCGGTGAGGACGCCTGTCCTCGCGGGGTGTCAAGTTTCCGCGCCATGCCCTGAGCCAGACTGAGACCAGTGTAGGGCGCTCCACGGACCGCCGCCGCGAGGGCTGTCGTTGCTCCACTCCCGGTTATACTGCCCAAGTGGGACATTGGGCCGAGCTGGTCGTGGAGGAGCTAGCCGCCCGGTTCCCGCACGCCGACCGTGACCACCTGGCGGCTATCGCGCAGACGGCGGGCACCGAGATCGAGACGCTCGCTGGGCAGAGTTTCGGCCCGGCGAAACAGAACTCGGTAGCCGTCAACACATGCGGCCTGCCGTTCGTCGAGCTGCCTGGACTGCTAGTCGGCAGCCAGGAGTGCCCCAGCGGCATGTGGCCGATCCCCAACCCGGTCGACCGGCAGAGAGCCACCGTCGTCCAGGTCGGGCCAGTCCCCCAGCCGGCGCCAGTCCCGCAGCCGGTCCCACGCGCGATGCCCGTCGCGTCCGCGTTGCGGGTCGCCGGCGGTCTAGTGCACGCGGCGGCTCAGGCCGGGGTCTTGTCGCATGACTTCATGCTGGCCTGGCTATGCCAGTTTCCTCCTGCTGAGCGCACCGCGTTCCTGCACGAACTGCTCGATCCCTCCTACCGCGTCCATGTCCCGGTGGCGATGGGAGGAGGTGACGGGTGGTGGTTCCAGATCACCCGCCGTCTGCTGTGGGTCACGCCAGCCGCGGATGAGCAGCGCCTGGTCGAGCCGCTATTCCCGGATACGGAGGGCGAACTGCGGACACTGGCCGCGGTAGAGCCGCTGCTGATCGCCGGCCGTGTCACGAGCCATCCGGCGGACTGGGCGATGGCCGTGCGAATCTGGCCGTCAGCCGGACGCCCTGCGGGCAGGCCGTGGTGGCATCTGGCGAGCGCCATCCACGAGCACGGCATCCCCGTCCTCTGTCTAGACCCCGAGTCGACGGCCGAGGAGATCCAGTGCCAGCTCCTCCTGCTCGCCCACTGGCACAAGTACGTAGGCGCGGGTGAACCCGAGATAGCCGATGCCATCGCGGTCGCTTACCCGCAGGCTGTCGCGCGGATCGTTAGCGCGACCAGGGCACCGGACACGCGGGCGGCAGCAGCGATGCTGTTCGAAGGGCTCCTGCGGCCGGGCTTTGACCCGGCCAGAGGCGCCGCGGCGGCACGCCGGTACGTGAACAACAAGGCCACCATCGCGATCCTCAACCACCGCAAGACCACCGATGGCAGGATCCGGCCCTGGGAGGCACTCGGCGTCTCCGAGCGCCGCTATTACAAGCTGCTGAACCGGTTCGCCCCCAAGACCGGCACACGCTATGAGGTAGACGCGGACGTGCTGGACAGGATCCGTGCTCACCTGATCGGCCGCGACAAGAAGACGGAGACGCATGCCGCCGCAATGGAACTGCTGCAGGAGCGCGGATTCACCTACTCGGCCGCACGGAAATGGCTGCAGCGCCATCCCTGCAGCGGAGCGCTCACAGCCTGGCCCCGGTCGAGGCAGCCGCCGACACCTTGACCGCCCGGTCGACGAATTGCTGGTCTGGCAGGCTTGAAAGTGTTAGCTTGCAGTGGTGATACATCACCGAATCGGTGATGCAGCACCTCGGACACGTTAAATCCCCATGAGCGGCCGTTCACGGGCATGCTCGATCGTCACCCGCGCTCAGCCTCCGGCCGCAGCAGGTGCTCTCGGGTTCTTCTCCCTGGACTATCCTCCTTCCGCTTGTTCTGGCGTGGGTGAGCGTCAGTGGTTCCTGCCAATGGTGACGGACGGCGCGTCGTGACCGTCGGGGCGCAGGGTCTGGCCGGCCGGGTCGTAGGTGAGGACGGTGCCGCAGGCGCGGAGCTGGTCGATCAAGGCTGCCGTGCCGGCCGGGCCGCTCAGCCGTGCCAGGCCGCGGTTCCTGCGGGCGGGTTTCCCGCCCAGGGCGCCGAGCAGGATGGCGATGGCGGCCAGGTGCGGCAGGACCTGGTCCTCCCGTACGTAGGTGTTCTTCGGCCGCGCGCTATCGGGGACGGTGGCGCTGGTGTAGCCGTGGCGGCACCGGTAGGCGGGCTTGCCGTTGGCCCACGCTGATTCCAGCCGGCGCCCGCACCGCCCGCAGGCGAGCAGTCCGGCCAGCAGGTACCGGCGCACTGCGGGCCCGGCCGGGCCGCGCGGCACGGCCGTGTCCTGCGCCACGATGAAGTCAGCCTCGCTGACCAGCGCCGCATGCGCGGGGTGCCTGGAGATGACCCAGCCTTCGGGCAGATTCCACCGCTGTACCTGCCGGTGCCCCAAGCTGGTGTTCGCCGGGTCGGCCAGGTCGAAGTCAGTGCGCTGCCGGTTCCACACCTGCCGCTCCGTATAGCGCGGGTTGGCCAGGATCGCGGCCACCGTCCGCAGCGTCCATGCCGCCCCCGTTCGGTGCGGGTTCCGGCCTGGGTCAACGGCGGACGGGCACGGCACTCCGGCATCGTTCAGGGCGCGGGTGATCCGGGCCGCGGAATGCCCGGCCAGCCGCTGCGCGAACATCCACCGCACGACCGGTGCGGTGGCCGGGTCGGGTTCGAGGCGGTGCGCGCGGCGGCCCCACGCGGCGTGCGCCTTATTCGGGTGCGGCCCGGCATCGGCGAGCCGGTACCCGTACGGCGGACGTCCGCCCAGGTAACGGCCCTGCTCTCTGGTCTGGGCGGCCATCGCGGTCCGGACCCGGATCCGGGTCCGGGTGATCTCCCGCTTGGAGGACAGCCCGAGCGCGAGCATGGTCTGCTCATGGTCCTCCGCATGCCAGTCCACCCGGCCGCCGACTTCCGGCATCCACAGTGAGATGCCGTAGTGCTCGAACAACGGGGCCATCGTGGCGTACTGGTTCCCGTAGAACGCCCGCTCGTACTCCCCGATCACGATCGCGTCCCACCCTCGGTCCGGGTCTGCCAGCTGGGCGACCAGGGCGGCGGCCTGCGGGCGCCGTGCCCACGGCAGGGCCCGGGACTCCCCCGTGTCGAAGAACTCCGCCACGATCACGCGCGCCCCGCGGTCAGCATCACCGCCTGCTGAAGCTGCCGCGCCCGCGACCTCACCGGGTCCTGCCAGTCCTCGGTCGAGACCCGCCCGTAGAACGCGAACCGCAGGCACCCGCGGCCCTGCGTCCCTTTCCTGCGGCTGGCCAGGCTCTCCGCCCACGCCGCCAGCGCATCCCCGTCGCTCCGCTGATCACCGGCGGCCATCATCCCCATCAGCGCCGCGCACATCCAGGCCATCACCTCCCCGGCAGGCGCATCAGCGAGCACCACCTCTTTCCATAATCCAGGAATAGGCACCATAAATCCAGGCCCGTTAGAGAATACAATGCAGTCGCCCTACGGCAGATTACCGCCATACAGTGCTATTCTATGATATTTCATTTCTGTTGCGACGACCGTGCGCGACCCTGTTCCCGCGTTGCGCCCTTTACCCGGATTCGGCGCAAGCTTGCAGATGAGCGGGCAGGTCTAGCCGATAGGAGCTGGCCTGGCGAGATAGCCTCGTATGTGCTCCGGGTTGGCATCATCTGTTTTCCGCGCTCCTCCAGCCCTTAACCGGCCGTAAATGGTGAATGCCTAGGCAGCGGCCCCTTCTTTGGCATCCGGCAGGCAGCACGCAAAGCCCTGAATACGCCACCGGACAGCCGGAAGGAAGAAGGATAGGCTAACCGCCAGTGCATGTGGCGCAACCACCACGCCATTCAGCAGCCTCGGCACTACTGAATTGAGGCCGACCAGGCTGCAGCTGTCAAATGCTCGGAGGTTGGCGGGCGGGAGGGCGATGGCGCTGGCAGGAAACCGTCAGATGGGCGGTCGGTGGCTGACGTACCGGATGAGGTACTCGCCGGCTAGGACGGCGACGCCGACGCCGCCGAGGAAGAGGATCAGCACCCCGATGGCGTACAGGTCGGCCTCGACCAGCCCGAGCGTGCCGACAACCAGCCCGAGCAGGATGACCAGGGAAACCGCTCCGACGTTTCTGCTGCTCATGTACGCGATGCACCTCTGGGGAACGCTGGGCTGCTCACGCCGTACCCGGACCGCGGTACCGGGACAATAGCACGATAGCTTGGTAGCCGCACCCGGGCATGTGGCGGACGGAGGACGCACGATGGGAGCAGCGGCGCACGTTCTGGCCGTGAATCCGGTGCCGGCCCGGTCGCAGATGGGGTCGTCGCTGGGATTCCACATCATCCTGGCGTGCTTCGGCGTCGCGTTCGCGGCCGTTACCATGACCGCGGAATGGATGGGCATCAGGCACGGCGATGCCGCGGCGCTGCTGTTGGCGCGCCGCTGGTCGAAGGTCATGGCGGTACTGGTGGCGGTCGGCGCGGTGTCGGGGACCGTGCTGTCGTACGAGATGGGCCTGCTGTGGCCGGGGCTGATGGGCCGGTTCGGGGCGGCGATCGGCTTCCCGTTCTCGCTGGAGGGAATCTTCTTCTTCCTGGAAGCGATCTTCGTGGGGGTGTACCTGTACGGGTGGGACCGGCTGCCGCCTTGGGCGCACTGGTGGAGCGGGATGCCGATCGTCGTGTCCGGGGTGCTGGGCGCCATGTCGGTGGTCGCGGCGAACTCCTGGATGAACTCACCGGCCGGGTACACGCTCAGCCACGGCAAGATCACCAATGTCGACCCGTGGTCGGTGTTTTTCAACGCCTCGACCCCGTATGAGACCGCGCATATGGTGCTCGCCGCGTACATGGTGACGGGATTCCTGGTCGCCGGCGTCTACGCGGTGGGGCTGCTGCGCGGCCGCAGGGACCGCTACCACCGGCTGGGCTTCGGCGTCCCGTTCACGATAGCCGGGGTCTGCGCCCCGCTGCAGGTGATGATGGGGGACATCATCGCCCGGTTCATCGCGCACAACCAGCCGGTCAAGTTCGCCGCGATGGAGTACGTCACCACGACCACGCGCGACGCTCCCGAATGGATGGGCGGGATCTTCATCAACGGCAAGGTCTACTTCGGCGCCGCCATCCCGGCGTTCGACTCGATCTTGGTCGGGTTCAGCCCACACACCAAGGTCATCGGCTGGGACAGCGTTCCCCCGTCGCAGCGGCCGCCGCTCGTCACGCTCATCCACCTGAGCTTCGACCTGATGGTGGGCATCGGCTTCTTCCTGTTCGCGCTGGCGGCGTGGCAGGCCTGGTGGTGGTGGTTCCACCGCCGCCTGCTGATGACCCCGTGGTTCCTGGTGCCGTCTGCCGTCAGCGGCGTGGCCGCAGTCGCCGCGATGGAGGCGGGGTGGGTCGTCACCGAGGTCGGCCGCCAGCCATGGATCGTCTACCGCGTCCTGCTGGTCAGCCAGGCCGTCACCCCGTCCAGCGGGGTCACCGTCACACTGGCGGTGATCCTTATCCTGTACGCGATCTTGACGGTCGTCTCCATCGGCGTCCCGATGGTCATGTCACGGCGGTGGCGGCAGGGGACGGCCGCCGAAGAGGAGGCCGAGCAGGTGCCCTACGGCCCCTCGCCGGCTAGGTTTTCACCCGCCGGGCCCCCGGCACCACCGGCTGGGCCCGGGGCATCTTCTGGCGGTCCGGAGCCGCTGTGAGCCCCTCGCCGGAAGCCATCGCGGTCGCCGCGATCCTGATCATGGTCATCGCCGCGTACGCGCTGTTCGGCGGGGCGGACTTCGGCGGCGGGATCTGGGACCTGCTGGCGGGCAGCGCCCAGCGCGGCGCGGCCCCCCGGCGGCTCATCGACGAGTCCATCACCCCGGTCTGGGAAGCCAACCACGTCTGGCTGGTCTTCATCCTGGTGCTGGCATGGACCGCGTTCCCGCCCGCGTTCGCCGCCATCATGACCGCGCTGTTCGTCCCGCTCAGCCTGTCGCTGCTGGGAATCGTCCTGCGCGGGGCCGGGTTCGCCTTCCGGCACACCGCGGAGCGGCTGCGGATGCAGCAGCTCACCGGCGCGGTGTTCGCCGCCGCCTCGCTGATCACGCCGTTCTTCATGGGCGCCGTCATCGGAGCCGTGGTCACCGGGCAGGTGCCGGTGCACCCCGGCGGCAACACCCTGGCTGCGTGGACGTCGCCTACCGCCATCCTCACCGGGTTCTTGTTCGTCGCCGCCTGCGCCTACGTCAGCGCGGTGTTCCTCGTCCTGGAGGCCCGCCAGCGCGGGCACCAGGACCTGGAGCGCTACTTTTCGCTGCGCGCCACCGCCGCCGGGGTGCTCACCGGCGCGCTGGCTGGCGGCACGTTCGCCGACCTGTCGGCCAGCGCGCCCTACGTCTACGCCCGCCTGACCGGCATCGCCCTGCCGCTGGTCGCGGTCTCGATCGCCGCGGGGATCGGCGTGCTGGGCATGCTCTGGCTGCGCTGGTACCACCCCCTGTTCTTGCGGGTGGCGGCCGCGATCGCCGTGGCGGCGGTCGTATCGGGCTGGGGACTGGCCCAGTATCCCTACCTGTTCCCCACCTCGCTGCCGCTGGCCACGGGCAGCGCTCCCACTGGAGCCCTGGTGGCGGAGTTCGTCGTAACGGGCCTCGCGGTGCTGCTCGTAGCGCCCGGGTTCGCGTTGCTCTACCTCCTTCAGCAACGGAGCATGCTGACAGAGGCCGGGAGCGATACCGGCCTGCGGCTGGCCGCCCAGCTCGAGCCGGCCGTTCCTGGCCAGCCCGCAGCCGCCCCGGTGCCGGCCACGACCCGGATCACGACGGCGCTGGTGCTGGCCATAGTGGCCATAAGGGCGATCAGGGACGTGCTCTCGCCCTCACACCGCCGGTGACGGCGGTCCTCTCCGCATGGTCCTGGCCAGCTGCGCGCATTCGCCAGAAGGTACCCACACGACAGGAAAGCGCCTGAGCGCCTCCAGCGGATAGCGCTGGAAGGATTGTTGCAGTACAGATCCGGGTTGTTCTTCAGATCGGCCTGTGCCCGATCACGGATCTGACGCTACATCCCTATTCTCCGGAACCGCGTCTGGAGCTGGCCCGTGTAGTAGCGGCCCTGTTCGATGTCCTCGGCCATACCAGACCTGGCAGCACCGGCCCGGCCGAAAGTCCAGCAGGTCCGCGCGGGCCTTGGCGATCCCGGCCGACAGGCCGCCGGGAGTCAGCCCCTGAGACGTCGACCCACCGTGATGACGCCGGCCAACCCATAGCAGCTACCCCGGCCTCGGGAAACGCGGCAGCCTGCTCGGTGATCACCTGCACGGACCGCCGTGAACCGGACTGGTACCGGCTGGCCCGGCCGTGCCGGGCGGCGTAGACCGAGCCCAGTGCTCCGGCACGCCCGTCCGTGGTGGGCTGCCACCTGATGCCCCGGTCTAGGCAGTTCTCATTACCTGATCGTCCGGGTCGCGCTTTGTGTGGCCTCAGGCCACCCGGGTCAGCCCGGGCTTCCGGTCGGGCTCGGGCGGCCGGTCCGGCTCGGCCGGCACTTCGGTGCGGTCCTTCCTGACCGCGACCTCACCGGCCGCTCCCGGCCGCCCGGCAGCGGGGCGTCGGGGCTTGTGCGCCGGGTGAGCGGCCGCCCAGTAGACCATGATGAGCCAGAACGCCAAGACCGGCGTCACCACGAGCGGGATGATGATCGGCGCGAAGCTGGGTCCGTCCATGAGAATCTCCTCGCCGGGCGTGGTCCCGCCGCCCTGGAGTGGGCGGTACCGGGTGACCGGCACTTCCTACGATGCCGGCCGCCGGGCGAAGGCGGTAGCCGCCGCCTGCTGGTGGCCTCACAAGGAAAGTCTGTGGCGGGGGCCCGCGGGGCAGCCGGGCCGGATTGCTGAGCCGCGCACCGATTGCGGCAGGACACGAGGCAGCCCTTCGGCTGGTGCCAGGCCGCAGGGCCGGCCGCAGGAACAGGGTGCAGCCCATGTCCACCCCTCAAAGACCACGGCCCGGAGAACAAGGGGCCCAGATCTTGGGCCAGGCTGCCGCCCGTACCGGCCTGCGCGACCACCAGGCCATCGCGTCAGGGTTCGGCCCGGTCACCACCGAACCGTCGCCGACGCTCACAGGGCCTACTATCCCGGCAGCCACCGCATCACCGTCCGCGTCACCGGCGACCGGGTCACCCGGCGGCTGCTGGGCATGCAGCTGCCCGGCCATTGGGACGCCGAGATCGCCAAGCGCATCGACATCGCCGCCACCGCCATCTACCACGGCATGACCATCGACGCGGTCAGTGGCCTGGACCTGTCCTGCACCCCCGCCGCTGGGCAGCCCTGGGACGCTATCCAGATGGCCACCCAGGCCCGGACCATGAGCGCCGGCTTTCCGTCACTAGTTGAACGGTTAGCCGAACGCAGGGAAATGCCCTGTGTCAGCGGGGAGAGCCTGTCGATGCCGGTGGCCGTCGGCCGGTACCATCAGCGCATGCTGCGGGACGCCGGAATGGTAGACAGCGAGCTGGCCGGCCGGACGAGGCCCCGCACGTGACCGCGGCCAAGTCCGCCGTACCGCTGGCCGGGCCGGGAGCTGCCGGAGTCGCCGGGAAGCTATCGGCTCCTGACCGGTTCCTGCCCGTGCGGATCCTGGCTACCGCGGGCCTGGGCACCCGCCTGCGGATCCGGCAGCCGTCTCCCTGGAGCAGCATGCCCAGCAGACGGCCGCGGGTTTCACGGGTATCACCTCTGCGGGCACCGGCCGCCTGCGCCGTCTCCTGGGCCGCCGGTGACCTGCCCTGATCCGCGAGCGGCCGGGCCGTTGTGGAGTGAGCACGTAGCCCCGCTGAACCGGCTGGTGCAGCAGTGGCGGACTGGTACTGACCCGCCGCGTTTCGTGCCCTGGTTCGACCCGGACAGCGGCGGCGTTGCCGCCCGCGTTCTCGTGCTCCTGCAGAGCCCCGCTGCCGTCACCGTCCAGGCCGGCCCGGGCGCACTCAGCAGCGAGGACAACCCCAACGCGTCCTCGCGGGCCTTGCGCGCCGCCCGCATCGAGGCTGGCCTGCGCAGGACGGATTACCTGCGCTGGAACATCATCCCCTGGGCTGCGCCGGGCCCTGATCCACCGACACTGGCCGATCTCGACGCCGCCCGTCCCGCCCTGCACGCCCTGCTCTGCCTGCTCCCCGAAGTCACCGGAATCGTCACGCTCGGCACTCATGCTCTCACCGGGATGATGCGCTACTTCACGCTGCACCCTGACCCGGTGATCGCCTGCGTCTTGGCGGCGCCTCATCCGTCGCCCGCCAACGGCCACCGCCGGGCGGAACGGCACGAGCGCACCGTCCGCGCGCTGCAGCGGGCGATACAGGCAAGAAGCATTCCCCGCGGCTGACGAGACGGCCCGCGGTGGCCATCGGCATAGCCGGAGCCCAGGTCATGAGGACACGGCCTGCCCGGCGGCCCGCTGTGTTCACCGCTCGCCTCATGCCGGTACCTTCCACTGATCCACGGCCGCGCCGGGACCGCTCATGGCGCCAGCGACCCGGCGACCCAGCTGAACGGCTGGATAACCCCGTCTGGTGTGATGTGCTGCTCCGCATGGGCGGCCAGGACGGTAAAGCCGGCGCCCAGAGACCGCGTCAGGCCGGCGGGGGAATACCGGGCCACCGGCAGGCCAGAGCAGCGCGCGGGGCCTCCGGGGGCGAAGGCGGCGAGGATGACGATCCCGCCGGGTCGCAGTGCTGCGCGCAGCGTGGCCAGGTAGGCGGCACGGTCCGCGTCCCCGGTGAGAAAGTGGTAGACGGCCCGGTCGTGCCACAGGCCGTAACGGCGATCCGGGCGCCAGCTGAGCAGATCGGCGTGAACCCAGCTGACCGGTGCCGCGCCCGGGGGTCCCGCCGCCCGGGCGCGGGCCGCGGCCAGGGCTGCCGCGGAGATGTCCACGGCGGTCAGGTCGGTGAAGCCGGCTGCGGCCAGGTGGGCGGTGAGCGTTCCGGCCCCGGCTCCGGCGTCGACGACCGGTGTGTCCGGGGTGGTGCCGAGCGCGCGGATCAGGTCCAGTGACGTCTGCGGCACGGCCTGGAACCAGCTCACGCCGCCGGCACCGCGCCGCTCGTATACCGAGTCCCAGTATTCGCCCGGCCCGGTGGTGGCCCCTGGTTCGTCGGCGGGCATCGTGCCTCCGCGGATACTGGCCGGAAAGGATTTTGCTATATTACAATATTCTGAAGATGATTGGAATATTGCGATGGCGGACCGTGCGGCCAAGACCGCGATGTACGAGCAGTTCGCCCGGGTGGGCAGCGCGCTGGCCAGCCCGGTCCGGCTCGAGCTGCTCGACCTGCTCGCCCAGGGCGAACGCGGCGTCGGCGAGCTGGCCGCGGCGGCCGGGCTCCGGCTGAGCAACGCGTCGGCCCAGCTCCAGGTGCTCGCGGACGCGGGCCTGATCGCCCGCCACCGGGCCGGGCGGCGGATCCGCTACCGGCTGGCCGCTGACGCCGCCGGGCTGCTGGCCGAGCGGGTGCAGCAGTTCGCCTGGGAGCACCTGCCCGGGACCGAGCGGGCGTCCCGCGATTACCTCGGCGACGTGCCCGCCCTGGAGCCGGTCAGCCGCGATGAGCTGTACCGCCGCCTGCAGGCCGGCTCGGTCCTGCTCCTAGATGTGCGCCCCGCCGCCGAGTACACCGCCACCCACATCCACGGGGCCGTGAGCATCCCGCATGACCAGCTGCCGGCCCGCCTGGGCGAGCTGCCAGCCGGCGAGATCGTCGCCTACTGCCGGGGCCGCTTCTGCGCGATGGCACCCGAAGCGGTGCGCGTGCTGCGCCGCCACGGCCGCGATGCCCGTCCGCTGGACGGCGGCCTGCCCGGCTGGCGGCAGGCCGGGCTGCCTGTCGCCGTGGGGCCAGCACCACCGATCGTTCGGTAATAAGGGATTTCGGCCGAACGGGGCTGGGTGCTTGCGGCCGGAAACGCGAGCAGGCCACGGCGATGGCCAGAGCCGCGGCGATGATCGCGAACCGGTCCTGGCCAGCCGGCGCAGCAAACCGGGTCCCGTCACGGCGGCCCGCTGGGCGGGCCGCCAGCGCCAGCGCCAGCGCCAGCGCCAGCAGAGAATCTGTCACCACTGCAGTGGCCTCGGGCAGCCACGCCGGGCGGGAAGCGGGCGTTCACAGCTGTTCCTTGCGAGCTCACCGGCAACCGGGTGGCTACCCGGCCTGTCCGGAGAGTGCCAGCGTGGAAAACAGCGGAGACCGGCCCGCCGAAGCGAGCAAGCGGGCCGGTCGACGGCCGTGGACCGGCTTGCGGATCAGGCCGCGTGAACGAGGCCGGGTGCATCCAGGTGTCCCGCGTGGTCCTGCCGGCCTGGGAACTGAGCACGACATCCAGCGCGCTTGTGACGCCACAAGGCTTCCTTGTGATCAGGTGACCGCCGCATGGTCTTGGGGAAGCCTAGGTTCTGAGTATGAATGCGCAGACTCCTCCGGTCGGCCGCTGGGTGAAGGTGCTGGATCAGACGCGCTGCATCGGGTGCCATGCCTGTACCACGGCGTGCAAGAGCGAGAACGAGGTCCCGCTGGGCGTGACCCGGACGTACGTGAAGTCGGCCGATGTCGGGGTTTTCCCGGCGGCGCGGCGGGCGTTCCAGGTGACACGCTGCAATCAGTGCACCGAGGCGCCGTGCGTGGCGGCCTGCCCGACCCAGGCGATGTACAAGCGCGCGGACGGCATCGTCGACTTCGACAAGCAGATCTGCATCGGCTGCAAGGCCTGCATGGCGGCGTGCCCGTACGACGCGATCTTCATCAATCCCGAGGATCACTCGGCGGAGAAGTGCAACATGTGCGCTCACCGGCTCGACGTGGGCCTGGAGCCTGCCTGCGTGACCGTCTGCCCCACGGGCGCGATCCTGGTGGGGGATCTGGAGGATCCGGGCTCGAAGGTGGCCCAGCTGATCCAGCGAGGTCCGGCGGTGGTCCGGCGGCCGGAGAAGGAGACCGGCCCGGGTGTGTTCTATCTCGGCGCCCATCAGGCGACGCTGGATCCGCTGGCCGCGCGCCGGCCGGACGGCGGCCTGTACGCGTGGGCCACGCAGGGGGCGCCTGGCCCGCAGGCGGTGGCGGCGGGGCATCCGGGTCACGGTACGTCGTCGGCGGCGGCGATCGTGTCCTACGACGTTCCGCACCACGCGCCGTGGGGGTGGCGGGTGAGCCTGTATACCTGGACCAAGAGCCTGTCGGCTGGCATGTTCGGGGTCGCCGTGGTGCTGGCGCTGACTGGCCGGCTGGCCTGGCCGGACGGGGTGACCCGGTGGGACGCGCCGCTGGGGGCGCTGTTCTTCCTGGGGGTCACGGGCGTGCTGCTGATCTGGGATCTGAAGCACCCGTTCCGGTTCTACCTGATCTTCACCCGCCATCACTGGCGCAGCTGGCTGGTCCGCGGCTCGTTCATTATCGGCGGCTACGGCGGCATCGTGTTTGTCTACCTCGTCGCGGTCTGGTCCGGGGTGCGCTGGGCCCAGGTGACGGCGGGCTGCCTGGGGATCCCGCTCGCCCTGGGCACGGCGTGCTACACGGCCTACCTGTTCGCGCAGGCCAAGGCGCGTGATCTGTGGCAGAGCCCGCTGCTGCCGGCGCATCTTGCCGTGCAGTGCGTGCTGGCCGGCGCGGCCGCCCTGCTGCCGGCCGCCTGGGCCTGGTCGCCGCATGCGGGCATCCGGGCGATCGAGATCGTGCTGGCCGCGGCCGCGGCCGCGCACGTTCTGCTGGTCTGGACCGAGATCACGCTGCCGCACGTCACGGCGCACGCTCACCTGGCGGTGCGGGAGATGACCCGCGGCCGCTTCGCGCCGTTCTTCTGGATCGGCGTGGCCGCTGTCCTGGTGGCGGTGGCCGCACCGTGGATCGGGGTGGTGGCGGTCCCGTTCGCGCTGATCGGGCTGCTGGCTCACGAGCATGCCTACGTGCAGGCCGGCCAGTCCGTGCCGCTAGCCTGATCGGCTGAGAGGAGTCCGCATGGCGCCAGAGCAGAACGGCGGCGAGCACGACGGCGGCCTGGCCGGGCGCGCCGCCCGGGTATCGGCGGCCCGCCACGCGGTCGAGGAGCGGGGCGAGACGTTCTACCAGGGCCCGAGCGCCGTGCACCTGGCCGCGTTCCCGCCGAAGGAACGCTGGGATGACTGGGTCGAGCTGGATTCCCGGTCCTGGCCGCGCCGGGTCGAGCACCGCTGCATGCTGGTCCCGACGACCTGTTTCAACTGCGAGTCGGCGTGCGGGCTGCTGGCCTACGTGGACCGCGACGACATGCACGTGCGCAAGTTCGAGGGCAACCCCGAGCACCCCGGCTCGCGCGGCCGCAACTGCGCCAAGGGCCCGGCCACGATCAACCAGGTCACCGACCCGGACCGGATCCTGTACCCGCTGCGGCGGGTCGGGCCGCGGGGCGGCGGGCAATGGGAGCGGGTGAGCTGGGACGAGGCACTGGACGCCATCGCGGCCCGGCTGCGGGCGGCGATCACCGAGGACCGGCAGAACGAGATCATGGTGCATCTCGGCCGGCCGGGGGAGGACGGGTACACCGAGCGGGTGCTGGCCAGCTGGGGGGTGGACGGGCACAACTCGCACACCAACGTGTGCTCCTCGGGCGGGCGGACCGGCTACCAGTTCTGGATGGGCATCGACCGGCCCAGCCCGGACCACGCCAACGCGAAGGTCATCTACCTGATCAGCTCGCACCTGGAGACCGGGCATTACTTCAACCCGCACGCGCAGCGGATCACCGAGGCGCGGGCGAACGGCGCGAAGGTGATCGTGCTGGACACCCGGATGTCCAACACCACCACGCACGCCGACTACTGGCTGGCGCCCCAGCCGGGTAGCGAGGCGGCTATCAACCTGGCGATCGCGCGGCACCTGATCACCACTGGGCGCTACGACCGGGATTTCGTGCGGCGCTGGTGGAACTGGCCGGAGTACCTGACCGCGCGCGCCCCGCAGCTGGAGCCGGTGTTCGAGTCGTTCGAGGCCGAGCTGGCCGGCCTGTACGACGAGTTCACCTTCGAGTTCGCCGCGGCCGAGTCCGGCATCGACGCCGCGACGCTGGCCGAGGTGGCCGAGGTCGTCGCCGCAGCCGGGACACGGTTCTCGGCGCACTGCTGGCGCTCGGCCGCCGCCGCCAACCTGGGCGGCTGGCAGGTATCTCGCACCGTGTTCCTGCTGTCGGCGCTGCTCGGGGCGGTGGCCACGCCGGGCGGGACGTTCCCGAATGCGTGGAACAAGTTCATCCCCAAGCCGATCCACACCCCGCCCCACCCGGCCGTGTGGCAGGACCTGTCCTGGCCGCTGGAGTTCCCGCTGGCGCAGAACGAGATGTCGTTCTTGCTGCCGCACCTGATCAAGGACGGCCGCGGCCGGCTGGACACTTACTTCACCCGGGTCTACAACCCGGTGTGGACCAACCCTGACGGCTTGTCCTGGATGGAGGTGCTGACCGACGAGGATCAGGTCGGCTGCTTCGTCGCGCTGACCCCGACGTGGAACGAGTCCGCCTACCTGGCCGACTGGGTGCTGCCGATGGGGCACGCGTCCGAGCGGCATGACACGCACTCCTACGAGCAGTACGACGGGCAGTGGATCGGGTTCCGGCAGCCGGTGCTGCGGGCGGCCCGGGAGCGGCTGGGCGAGAGGATCACCGATTCCCGGCAGGTCAACCCGGGCGAGGTGTGGGAGGAGAACGAGTGGTGGATCGAGCTGTCCTGGCGCATCGACCCGGACGGCACCCTCGGCATCCGGCAGTACCACGAGTCCCGGGCGCACCCGGGCGCCAAGCTGACCGTCGATGAGTACTACGGCTGGATGTTCGAGAACTCCGTTCCCGGCCTGCCCGAGCGGGCCGGGCAGGAGGGCCTGACGCCGCTGGAGTACATGCGCCGGTACGGCGCCTTCGAGATCGCGCGCGGCATGGGCGCCGTGCACGAGCACGAGGTCCCGGCCGGGGAGCTGCGCGACCAGCACATCAGCGCCACCGGCCGGGTCTACACGGCCGCGCCCAAGCCGGACAGCCCGAACGTCGTCCCGCTGGGCGCGCCGGAGCCTGACGAGCAGGGCCGGCGGGCGGTCGGCGTCGAGGTCGACGGCGTGATCAGGCGCGGCTTCCCGACGCCGTCCGGGCGGCTGGAGTTCTACTCCTCCACCCTGGCGGCCTGGGGCTGGCCGGAGCACGCACTGCCGGGCTACATCAGGAGCCACGTGCATCCTGATGCCCTGGAGGACGGCCAGCTGGTGCTGCTGTCCACGTTCCGGCTGCCGACGCAGATCCACACCCGGTCGGCCAATTCCAAGTGGCTGGACGAGCTCGCCCATACCAACCCGGTGTGGATCCACCCGGCCGACGCCCGGCGCCTGGGCGTGGCCAGGACCGGGGACCTGGTCAAGGTCGAGACCGCGATCGGCTACTTCGTGGCGAAGGCCTGGATCACGCAGGGCATCCGGCCCGGAGTGGTGGCGTGCAGCCACCACATGGGACGCTGGCGGCCGCAGGGCCAAGGCGGCGGGGTCAGCGGCATGATGGCCACCGTCGACCTCAGCCAGGACGGGTCGCGGTGGTCGATGCACAAGCTGAGCAGCGTGCAGCCGCACGCCAGCAGCGACCCGGATACCCAGCGGATCTGGTGGAGCGACACCGGCGTGCACCAGAACCTGACCTTCCCGGTGCACCCGGACCCGATCTCCGGCATGCACTGCTGGCACCAGGCCGTCCGGGTCACCCCGGCCGGCCCGCGCGACCGGGCCGGCGATATCAGCGTGGACACGGCCCGGGCCCGGCAGGTCTACACCGAGTGGCTGGCCAAGACCCGCGCCGCCGGCCGGGTCTCACCGGACGGCTCACGGCGGCCGAAGTGGCTGATGCGGCCGCTCAAGCCGGGTGGCGACGCGTTTGCCATCCCGCCGTCATGACCGCCGCGCGCGAGCCGGGCCGCCCCGGCGAGCCGGCGTCGGCGGCCAGCGAGCTGGTCCGGGTCCTCGGCGCGATCGCGCTGTCGCCGCCGCCGGCCTGCGACGTGCTGTGCGACGCGGCCGGCCTGCCCCGCGTCAGCGGGGCCGACCACACCGCCGCGTTCGTGCTGCTCGCCCCGCCCTACGCCGCCATCCACCTCGGCGCCGAGGGCAAGCTGGGCGGCGAGGGCCGGGATCGGGTCGAGGGTTTCTGGCGCGCGCTCGGCCAGCAGCCGCCCCGCGACGCGGACCATCTCGGTGTGCTGCTGATGTCCTACGCCGGGCTCCGCGACCTGGCACCGGGCCTCCCCGCCGCGGCGCGGGCGGCCGAGACCCTGTTCTGTGAGCACATCTGGTCCTTTGCCCCGGGATACCTGAGCGCGGCCGGGGCGCTCGGTATCGGCCCGGTCTCCGCGTGGGCCGAGCTGACGCTCGACGTGCTCCGCGCCGAGCTCGGCGCCCTGCCGTCCCCGCCGGGCCGGGCGGCGCTGCCGCTCGCGCTCCGCGAGGCACCCGCGCCCCTGGCCGCCACGGCCTCGTTCGACGAGGTACTCGACGCCGCCGTCACGCCGGCCTGCTCCGGGATGATCCTGACGCAGCGCGAGCTCGCGGCCGGCGCGGCGGCGCTCGGCGCCGGCTACCGGCGCGGCGAGCGCCGCTACGCGCTGCGCGCCATGATCGAGCAGGACAAGGCGGCCGCCCTGGGCTGGCTGGCGGACTACGCGGCCGCCTGGGCCGCCCGGCACGCCGCGGCTTACGGCGGCACGGAAACAGGCCAGTGGTGGTCCCGGCGCGCGCGGCACAGTTCCGGCGTCCTTGCCACCATGGCCGGGGAGGCCCGATGAATCCACGCCACACGCTGGCCGACGCCGTCCGGGCGGCCGTCGGCCAGGTCCCCGACCCCGAGCTGGACCGACCCCTCGGAGAGCTAGGCATGATCAGCGAGGTACGCGCCGGGCGCCGCGGGCAGGTGAGCATCCGGATCGCGCTGACCACGCCCGGCTGCCCGATGACCGGACGGATCCGGGCCGACGTCACCCGGGCCGCCACCGCGGTGGAGGGCGTCCGCGAGGTCGCCGTCGAATTCGGCACGATGACCGGTACGCAGCGATCGGCCATTTTCGTCCGGGCCGGCACCGAGCCGGCCCGGACCTCGCCGGCCCGCGCCACCTACGCGGTGGCCAGCGGGAAGGGCGGAGTCGGCAAGTCCACCGTGGCCGCGAACCTGGCGGTCGCGCTCGCCGCCGCGGGACGTTCGGTGGGCCTCATCGACGCCGACGTCTGGGGCTACTCGGTGCCGCAGCTGTTCGGGGTCAGCCGCGCGCCGGTGGCCATGAACGGGGCGATGCTGCCCGTGCAGGCCCACGGCGTGCGGCTGATGTCACTGGGGTTCTTCGTGACCGGGAACGAGCCGGTGATCTGGCGCGGGCCCATGCTGCACAAGGCGCTGACCCAGTTTGTGTCCGACACCTGCTGGGGTGACCTGGACGTGCTGCTGCTCGACCTGCCCCCCGGCACCGGTGACGTCACGCTGTCGGTGCTCGAGCTGCTGCCGGAGGCCAACCTGGTCGCGGTGACCACCCCCCAGCTCGCCGCCCGCATGGTGGCCGGCCGGGTGGGGGCCATGGCCCGCGAGGTGCGGATGCCGGTCGCCGGCGTGATCGAGAACATGACCGAGCTGATCTGCTCCTCGTGCGGCGCGGGGACCCCGCTGTTCGGCCGCGGCGGCGGCCAGCAGCTGGCCGGCGAGCTCGGCTGCGAACTGCTGGGCCAGATCCCGCTGGATACCGGCCTGCGCGTCGCCGGCGATGACGGCGTGCCCGTCGTCCTGGCCGACCCGGCCAGCCCGTCGGCCGCGGCGCTGTCCGCCGCCGCAGGCCGGCTGCGGCCAGTCCGGCGCGGGCTGGCCGGAGTGCCGCTGCCCCTGGAACCGGTCGGGCGGTGACGGCCCGGGACGTGAGCTGGCGCCGGGCGCGGGCCATCGCGGCCGGCGCCGGGGCGCTGCCGCCCGTCCGGGCCAGCCTGGACCACGCCCTGGGCCTGGTGCTGGCGGACGGCCTCAGCGCCCCGGTGGCGCTGCCTCCGGCGGACACGGCCGCCATGGACGGCTTCGCGGTCCGCGGGCCGGGGCCCTGGCGGGTCGTCGGCGCGCTGCGGGCCGGACAGGCGCGCACGGCGGTGATCGAGCCCGGCGAGGCCGTCGAGATCGCCACCGGCGCCGCGGTCCCGCCGGCTACCGAGGCCGTGCTGCGCTACGAGGACGCCGGGTGCTCGGCCCGCGGCGAGATCACCGGGCGGCCCGAGCCGGGACGGCACATCAGGCGGACCGGCGGCGACGTGCCCGCCGGGCAGTCCCTGGTCACCGCGGGAACGCGGCTGACCGCGCTGATGCTCGGGCTAGCGGCGTCGGCCGGCCTGGACGAGGTGCTTATCAGGCCGCGGCCGCGCATCGCCGTGACGATCACCGGGGCCGAGGTGCGGGCGTCGGGTCTGCCTTCGGCCTTCGTGACCAGGGATGCGCTGGGACCCGCGATGACCGGGCTGGCCGGGGCGCTCGGCGGGCACGTCGTCCGGGTACGGCATGCCGGTGACGGCGAGCAGCGGCTGGCCGGGGTGCTCGCGGACGACGACGTGGACGTGCATGTGGTGACCGGCGGCTCGTCGGCCGGGCCGGCGGATCTGCTGCACAAGGTCCTGGCCGGCACCGGTGCCGAGTTCCTCGTCGACGGGGTGCGCTGCCGCCCTGGGCATCCTCAGCTGCTCGCGGCCTTCCCGGACGGGCGCCGCGTCGTCGGGCTGCCGGGAAATCCGTTCGCCGCGGTAGCCGGCCTTATCACCCTGCTCGCGCCGCTGCTGACAGCCCTGTCCGGAGCGGCCAGCGCACCGGAGGCAACCGTCCGGCCCCCGGCGGGCACGCCACGGCGCCCGGGCTGCACCGTGCTGGTGCCCGTCCGCCGGGACGAGCGCGGCGGCCTGCGGCTGCTGCCCCCCTCCTCACCGGCCTCGCTGCGGACAGTGGCGCACGCCAGCCACCTGCTCGCCGTCGATGACAGCGACGAGGCCGTGCTCATCGCGCTGCCTACGGGCCTGGTCTCGTGACCGGGCCCGCCGGCCGGGCCGGGCAGGCGTACCGGGCATGGCGGGCCGGGCGGAGCCAGCCGCCGGTCAGTAACCGCGAGCGGGTGCCGGCCCCGCTGATCAAACGGCGGCTGCCGTCCGGCGCAGCGGCCATGACCCAGCCGAACGTCACCGGCGACGGCGACGCCCGGCTCACGCCGCGGTTCTGGGTCATGGTGGTGGTTACCGGTGTCGCGACCGGCCTGCTCGGCGACCTGATGATGGTCATCTTGTTCAGCGTCGCGCATCTCGCGTTCGGGTCGAACCTCGATGGCAGCGGCTTCACCCATGCGGTCACCAGGGCCGGTGCCTGGCATCGGGTCCTGCCGCTGCTCATCGGCGGGGTCATCGGCGGGGTCGCCTGGTACCTGCTGCGCCGCTACACCCCCGGCCAGAAGTCGGAGGTCGACGACGTGCTGTGGACCGGGAACGGGCGGCTGTCCCCGCTGCGCAGCTTCGGCACGTCCGTCATCTCCGAGGTCGTCATCGGCCTGGGCGCGTCCATCGGGCGGGAGTCGGCGCCCAAGCTGATGGGCGCGGTCGCCGGCAGCGTCGCGGCCGGCTGGGCCGGGCTCACCCCCGCCCAGCAGCGCCTGCTGGTCGCCTGCGGCGGCGGAGCCGGGCTGGCGGCGGTGTACAACGTGCCGCTCGGCGGCGCGCTGTTCACCGCCGAGATCCTCCTCGGCTCGATGAACCTGCCCGTCATCCTGCCGGCCCTGGCCTGCTCGGGCATCGCCACCGCCGTCGCGTGGCTGTACCTGCCGCAGCACGCGACCTACACCGACATCCCGTCCTACCCGTTCGCCTTCCGGCTGCTCGCCTGGGCCGTCCCGGCCGGGCTCGTGATCGGCGTGCTGGCCGCCGGCTGGGTGCGGCTGATCGGCTGGGTGTCGCACCACCGCGCCCGGGACGCCTGGGCGATCGGCGCGCCGCTGGCTGCGTTCGCGGTGCTGGCGGTCATCGCGCTGCGCTACCCCCAGCTGTACGGCAACGGCAAGGGCATGGCCCACGCCGCGTTCCTCGGCCTCGGCAGCCTCGGCCTGCTCGCCGCGCTCAGCGTGCTCAAGCCCTTCGTCACCGCGCTGTGCCTGAGCAGCGGCGCGTCCGGCGGCCTGTTCACGCCCACCATGAGCACCGGCGCCGTCCTGGGCGGGTTCCTCGGGCTCGCCTGGGGTTACCTGTGGCCGGGCTCACCCGTGGGTGCCTACGCGATGATCGGCGCCGCGGCGATGATCGGCGCCGGCATGCAGGCACCGCTGGCCGCCCTCGCGCTGGTGCTCGAGCTCACCCACAGCGGTTTCGCCCTGATGGTCCCGATGGCGGTCGCGACCGTGATCGCCACCGCGATAACCCGGTGGATCGACGGGTACTCCATCTACTCGGCGCGGCTCAGCGCCCCGGCGCCGGTCGACGTCTGACTAACCGTCCAGGTGCTCGACCACCTGCCAGGCGGCCAGGCCCTGGCGCTCCAGCTGCTCGGCGACGAGCCGGACCGTACCGTCGGACGATCCGCACACCAGGATCGGCGTCGCCCGCTGCGCCCGGCCGACCGGCCACGGCACCGGACGCCCATCGCGGGTTGCAGTCGAGGTGTCGGTGTCAAAACAGATCGCGCCCTCGGCGGTTAGGCGCGCCGCGCTTGCGCGGTCGACGACCACGGACATGCTGTGCTCCTTCGTGCTCGCGGCAGTCAGCTGGCCGGGTGGTGTCCGCCGGCGGCAGGAACAGACGGCCGCGCAGGCCGCCATGGGCGGTGCGGACGGCGACCGTGCCCCAGGCGGCCGAGCACGTCCCGGCCCAGCAGCAGCGTGCCGGCGCCGACGGTGAGCATGGCCATCGGCGGCGCACCGTAAGAGTGCGAGATGACCGGGTCCAGGTGATGCCCGCGCGCGGTCTGCCGATGCTGCCGCCAGTGCAGGACGGTCACGACGGTCAGCCCGGCGAGCAGCAGCGCGGCGGCCGCCCACACCACGGAGGCGAAGGCCCGCAGGCCGGGAAACTGCACCGGCAGGCTGACCGCGGCCGTGGCGACGATGCCGGTGCCCATGATCGAGGCGTACCAGTTGGGCGTGACGTGGCCGAGGACCTGCCGGGGGTGCTCGAGATCACCCAGCGCGCCGATCCGGGCCAGTGCGTGCGGACCCGCGGGCGGCGCGGCGGCCGCCGTGTCACGGCGCAATGTTGAGGCCATACGGCCACGATCGCCTGATCCGGGCTGGTAGGGTACCCCGCCTGCGGCTGTTGCCTCACAAGCTCAGGTTGTGACCCGCTAGGATCAGGGCATGCCCCTCAGCTCGCGCATGCCCGATCTGACGTCGCTGGAACTGCTGCTCGGGATCGCCAGCCACGGCAGCCTGAGTGAGGCCGGCCGTGATCTGGGGCTGACCCAGCAGGCGGCCTCCGCGCGGCTGGCGTCGCTGGAGGCCCAGACCGGGGTGCGGCTGGTCACGCGGACCACCCGCGGGTCGCAGCTGACCGCTTCCGGTGCGGTGGCTGTCCAGTGGGCGGGCCGGCTGCTGCAGGTCGCCCACGAGGTCGACGCCGGCCTGGCGTCGCTGCGGGACAGCAGCCGCAGCCGGGTCAAGGTGAGCGCCAGCCTGACCGTTGCCGAGCAGCTCCTGCCGGGCTGGCTGGTATCCCTGCAGGCGGCCGCCCGGCGCCGGGGCGAGACTCCCGTCGAGGTGGTGCTCACCGCGGCCAACAGCCATCATGTCCTGGACCAGGTCCGCGCCGGAGACGCCGAGCTGGGCTTCGTCGAGGGGCCTCAGGCGCCACGCGGCCTGCGCAGCCGGGTCGTTGCGCACGACGATCTCGTCCTGGTCGCGCGGCCCGGTCACCGCTGGGCCCGGCGCGGCTCGCCGGTCACCGCACGCGAACTGTGCCAGACGCCCCTGGTGACCCGGGAACCGGGCTCGGGCACCCGCGACTACCTGACGGCCGCCCTGACCAGCCTGCTGGGACCGGGAACCGCAGAAGCGGCCCCGGCGCTGGAACTGTCCACCTCGGCCGCGGTCCGGGCCGCCGTGCTGGCCGGCTCGGCCCCGGCCGTGCTCAGCCGCCTCGCGGTCTCCGACGACATCGCCGCCGGCCGGCTGCGGGTGATTCCGGTCGCCGGCCTCGACCTGCGGCGCGACCTGCGCGCGGTCTGGGCAGGCGGCCGGACCCCGCCGGCCGGGGCGGTCCGCGACCTGCTCGGCCACATCGGCACGATCACCCGCCGCAGATGACCAGCCGGCCGCGCGGGCGACCGGAGAATCAGGAGACGACCGGCAGCCCGAGCTGCGCCGCCCGGGGCCAGTCGTCGTCGACGTGCACGACGTCCCGCCCGGCGCGGTCCAGGACGGAGACGCCGATCGAGGCGCGGAACCCGCTGGCGCAGTGCACCCACACCTGACCGGCCGGAACCTCCCCGGCCCGCTGGGCCAGTTCCCAGAACGGTACGTGCACCGCACGGTCCAGGTGCCCGGCCTGCCATTCGTCCGGCCGGCGCACGTCGAGCACCACGATGCCGGGCTGGTGCCAGGCCGCGGCCAGGCCGGCGAAGTCAGTTATCCGGTAACTGGCCAGCCGCCCGTCGGGCGCGAGGTCGGCCGGGCGGCCCGCGCCCATTCGTTCGATCTGGTCGATGCCGATGCGCGAGAGCTGCAGCTGGGCGTCGGCGACCTGCGCCGGGCTGTCGCCGACCAGGGTCAGCGGGGCGCCCCAGGGGATGGTCCAGCCCAGGTAGGTGGCGAACGGGTCGCCGAGCTCGATCGACACAGTGCCGCTGACGTGCTCGCGGGCGAAGGCGGCGCGGCTGCGCAGGTCGACGACCCATTCCCCGGCGTCGATGCGGCGGCGCAGCTCGGCCGGATCAGCCGGGGCCGGGGGCGCGAGGTCGGGCAGCCGGGGGCCGCTGCGGTTGGCCGGCCCCATGTGCGCGTAGTACCGGGGATAGGCGCCCAGGCCGGCGATCAGCTCCTTAACGAATGCATCCTCACCGGCGGTCAGCGCCGCGTTGACGCGCCGTTCGTGGCCGATGGTGGACGATGTTCCGCTGGTCGGGGTGGCCGAGCAGAAGCTGCCGAACCCGTGTGTCGGGTACACCGCCGCCTCGCCGGGCAGTTCCGCGGCCAGCCGCCGCACCGAGCGGTACTGGGCCCGGGTCAGCTGCTCGGTCTGCTCCGGGCTGATCAGGTCGGTGCGGCCGACCGCGCCGTACAGCATGGAGCCGCCGGTGAAAACAGCCGCAGGCCTGTCGCCGTCGCCGCTGACGACATAGGACAGGTGACCTGGCGTGTGCCCGGGGGTGTGCAGCACCGAGACGGACATCGACCCGGCGGGTATCCGATCGCCGTCGCGCACCGGCGTCCGGGCGAAGGAGACGTCTTCCGCTGCGGCGACCAGGTAGCCGGCCCCGGTCTGGCCGGCCAGGGCGAGGCCGCCGGTCACGTAGTCGTTGTGGATGTGGGTCTCCAGCACGTGGGTGATCCGCACGCCGGCCGCCTCGGCTGCGGCCAGCATGCGGCCGGTGTCGCGCTGCGGGTCGACCACCACCGCGACCGCGCCGTCGTGGACCAGGTAGCTGCGGTCACCCAGCCCCGGCGTCTCTATCGTTACCACCTCAGGCATCCTCGCCCGCCTTTCTGCCGTGGCCGTCGCGCGACGTGGTCAGGCCCGCCCCTTGAGCATCAGGTGCCAGTACATGAACGGCAGCCCGTACCGCTTGAGCAGCCACATGTCGTAGCGCTCCTTCTGGGTGTTGATCAGCGGGATGGTCGGGTGCGGCTTCATGGTGTAGTCGAACTCGGCCAGCAGCATCCGGTTCCGCGCGGTGGTCAGCGGGCAGGACGCGTAGCCGTCGTACTCGGCGTCCGGCTCGCGGCCGGCCATGACCGCGGCCAGGTTCGTCGCGACCACCGGGGCCTGCTTCCTGATCGCGGCACCGGTCTTGGAGTTGGGCGAGGATCCAGCGTCGCCGAGGCTGAAGATGTTGGGGTAGCGGGTGTGGCGCATCGTGTGCTTGTCGATCTGGACGTAGCCGCCGGGATTGGCCGGATCGGCCAGCTGCCCCTGCTTGATCCAGCCCGGTGCGCTCTGCGGCGGCACCAGATGGGCCAGGTCGTAGCGCAGGGTGGACTTCTCCTCGCCGCCGCCGGCCCGGTTCACCAGGACCATCTCCCTGGCCGCGGGGTTGACTTCCACGACCTCGTGCTCGAGCCGGACATCGATGCCGTACCGGTCAGCGACCTGCTCCAGCACCGCGGAGAACTCCGGTACCCCGAACATCTTCGGGGTCGGCAGCACCAGGACCACGTGGATGTCTTTGAGGACGCCCTGCTGGCGCCACCAGTCACAGGCCAGGTAGGCGATCTTCTGCGGCGCGCCCGCGCACTTGATCGGGCCGGATGGCATGGTGAACACCGCCGTGCCCGACCGCAGGCCCTTGATGAACTGCCAGGTCTTCGGAGCCAGGTCGAACTGGTAGTTGCTCGAAACACCGTCGCGGCCCAGGGTCTCGGCCGCGCCCGGCAGCCGGTCCCAGTCCAGTGCCAGCCCCGGGCAGACGACCAGGTAGTCGTACCCGACCGACCCGCCGGAGGCCAGGGCGACCTGCTGCGCCTCCGGGTCCACGTCCGTAGCGGCGTCCTTGATCCACGCCGCGCCGGGCGGCATGACCGCCGCCTCCGCCCGGGCGGACTCCCGGCCGGCGCCCGGCCGCCGCCGACCAGGGTCCACAGCGGCTGGTAGTAATGCACCTCGGCCGGGTCGATGACCGCCACATCGGTCTCGCCGCCGCGCAGCACGCGGGCGGCGACCGAGATGCCGGCCGTACCGCCGCCGATGATCACGACCTTGTGATGAGCCTGCTCGCCAGCCATGGGACCTCCTCGCGGGCCCGATCGAGAAAACTCCGAATGTACGTACAATACAATCCTCGGGAAACGGACTGCTGTCAACGTCCGGGCCAGCTTCCTGCCGGAACGCGGAAAACCCATACTGGGAGGCGTGATGATCGACCGGGGCAGCGCCCTGCCGCTGTGGGCGCAGGTGCTCGGCGACCTGCGCCGCCGGCTGGCCGCCGGGGAATTCCAGGCGCGGTTCCCGGGTGACGAGGAGCTGACCGTGCACTACGGGGTCAGCCGCCACACGGTCCGCGAGGCGGTCCGCCGGCTGGCGGCTGAGGGCGTGGTCGAGCGCGGCCGGGGCCGGGGCACGTTCGTGACCGGGCGGGTCATCGAGCAGCCGCTGGGTGCGCTGTACAGCCTGTTCCGGTCGGTCGAGGAGCAGGGCTTCGTCCAGCGCAGCATCGTCCGCCGGCTGGAAGAGCGCCAGGACCCCGAGGCCGCCAAGATCCTGGGCTGCGACACCGCCGCCCCGCTGATCTACCTCGAACGGCTCCGCCTCGCCGACGGCCAGCCCATCGTCCTGGACTGCTCCTGGCTGCCCGCGGCCCTGGCCCGCCCGCTGCTCGGCGCGGACTTCACCCGGACCGCGCTGTACCGCGAGCTGCACCTGCGGTGCGGCATCCGCCCCGACGCCGGCTGGGAGCGGATCAGGCCCGTCCTGCCCGGCCCCGAACAGCGCCGGCTGCTCGGCCTGCCCGCCCGGACCCCCGCCATGGCCATCGAGCGCCTCGCCAGCTGGCAGACCACCCCGGTCGAATGGCGGCACGGCATGGTCCGCGCCGACCGCTACTCCTACGTCGCCCGCTGGACCGCGCAGGAGGCCGAAGCCGGGTTCGAGCCCGCCAGCACGGGCACCTGGCCCCCGGGAGGTCACCTGCCCGGCCCCTGATATTGGGGAACCACCGGCACTGGTCCCGTCCAGGTCCAGGGCCAGACCGTCCCGGCAATCCGCCACCCGCCGGCCGCGGACCGGTATGCCTGGCTGATCATCACAGCACGCACAGCTCCACGTGACCAGCGGCCGCCGGGGGTTTCAGAACATCCTCCGGAGACCTCCCCCGGCCGAATACGCCGTAACCTGGCCAGCGCGACCCCGGCGGGCCGAATCGGCACAATCCCCAGACCACCCCTTCCCGGGCCACTCCGCCTGTCCGCAGAGCACAGGGCCGGGGTTATGGGCCCGGGGTTGCTGTATTGCGCTCGGCCAATGTTGGCCACCCTTGCAAGCCCGGCCTGATCTCCAGCCAGGCCGGCTGCGTGCTCCGCGGCTTGCTGGCTGGTGAGATGTTCGCCGATGACGCCCACGTTGAGCGTCGTTACCGTAAGGCCAAGACGAGGCCGAAGGTCGTTGCAGGCCGGGGCCAGCCTGCGGATGCCCTGGCGAAAGTCGCATGCGCGATCGTGGGCGACCACCGGCGACCACAAGATCTGTTTGTACCGGCAGGTCATGGCGCGTTCTAACGGCCGGATGGCCGTTCCTGCGGCAGACCGCTAGTTAGGATTGCGGTTCTTGACGCCTCAGCAATGCCCGTGGACATCGCCGCCCAGCACGATCCGGGAGCTAGCAGTGAACACGATCCAGCACCCCGCCGTCGCGCCCCCCAGGCAGAGGACGGAGCGTAAGGGCAACGTCCTGGCTGGCTGGCTGTCCTCGACTGATCACAAGATCATCGGGCATATGTACCTGATCACGGCGTTCTTCTTCTTCCTGTGCGCCGGGGTGATGGCGCTGCTGATCCGGATCCAGCTGCTCGGCCCGGACCAGCACTTCGTCTCGGACCAGCAGTACAACGAGCTGGTCACCATGCACGGCACGCTGATGCTGCTGATCTTCGCCACCCCGCTGTTCGTCGGCTTCGCCAACGAGCTGATCCCGCTGCAGATCGGCGCCCCGGACGTCGCGTTCCCGCGGCTGAACCTGCTGAGCTACTACCTGTTCACCTTCGGCGGCCTGATTTTGCTGTTCAGTTTCCTGACCCCGGGCGGTTCCGCGTCGTTCGGCTGGTACGCCTACTCCCCGCTGACCAGCGCGATCTACTCGCCGGGCATCGGCGCCGACATGTGGATCATGGGCCTGGTGCTGTCCGGGCTGGGCACGATCCTGGGGGCGGTCAACTTCATCACCACCATCTTCTGCATGCGCGCCCCCGGCATGACCATGTTCCGGATGCCGATCTTCACCTGGAACGCGCTGCTGACCTCCATGCTGATCCTGATGGCGTTCCCGGTGCTGACCGCGGCGCTGCTCGTGCTGGAGGCCGACCGGCGCCTCGGCGCGCACGTCTTCGACGCCGACAGCGGCGGAGCGATCTTGTGGCAGAACCTGTTCTGGTTCTTCGGCCACCCCGAGGTCTACATCCTGGCCCTGCCGTTCTTCGGGGTGGTGACGGAGATCTTCCCGGTGTTCGCCCGCAAGCCGCTGTTCGGCTACAAGACGCTGATCGCCGCGACCGTCGCGATCGCGGGCCTGTCGATGACGGTGTGGGCGCATCACATGTTCACCACCGGCGCGGTGTTGCTGCCGTTCTTCTCGTTCATGTCGTTCCTGATCGCGGTACCGACCGGGGTGAAGTTCTTCAACTGGATCGGCACCATGTGGAAGGGGCAGCTGACGTTCGAGCCGCCCATGCTGTATTCGGTCGGGTTCCTGATCACGTTCTTGTTCGGCGGGATCACCGGCGTCATCCTGGCCTCGCCGCCGCTGGACTTCGCGGTATCGGACTCCTATTTCGTGGTGGCGCACTTCCACTACGTGCTGGCCGGCACGGTGCTGTTCTCGATGTTCGCCGGGTTTTACTTCTGGTGGCCGAAGATGACCGGCAAGATGCTGAACAGCCGGCTCGGCAAGGCCCAGTTCTGGGTCATGTTCTTCGGCTTCAACATGACGTTCCTGGTCCAGCACTGGATCGGGGTGGAGGGCATGCCGCGGCGGGTGGCCAACTATCCAGACCTGCCCGGCAACGTGACCACGCTCAACGTGATCTCCTCAGTCGGCTCCTGGATCCTGGCCCTGTCCATCCTGATGTTCTTCTGGAACGTGTACATCACCTGGCGGTATGGCGAGAAGGTGACCGAGGAGGACCCGTGGGGTTTCGCCAGCTCGCTGGAGTGGGCGACGTCCTGCCCGCCGCCGCGGCACAACTTCTACCGGATCCCCCGGATCCGCTCCGAGCGGCCCGCGTTCGAGGCGCACTACCCGCACATCAAGTGGGGCCGGGAGTCACGCGGGCTGGAGCAGGAACTCCCGGCGGTCGGGGACGACCGCAATCAGGTAAGAAGCTGACGGCATGAAGGTCGAAGGCTGGCTGTTCCTGGGCTGCGGGATCTTCTTCGGCGGCACCGACGTCGTGTACTGGTACACCTCTAAGGACCCGACCGGGACCGTTTTCCTGGCCGTGGCCGTCGGGTTCGCCTTGCTCGTCGGCTTCTACACGCTGTTCACCGGGCGCCGGCTGCCTAAGCGGCCCGAGGACGACGAGGTCGGCGAGATCGAGCAGGGCACCGGAGAGATCGGGTTCTTCAGCCCGCACAGCTGGTGGCCGCTGTTCCTCGGCCTGGCCGCCGCCACCGCCGCGCTGGGCATCGCGGTCGGCTGGTGGCTGTTCCTGATCGGCATCCTCGCCACCATGTTCGCGGCGATCGGCTTCGTCTTCGAGTACTACCGGGGCAACTTCTCGCACTAGAAGGCCCTGCGCGGCTCCCAGAGCCCGCCTTGGTTCTTGCGTTTTCGGCGATGGTAACGGCACGGCGCCTAGCGTGCCGAGTGATGTTTGAGCCTTTGGAGAGGCATGAGCGCTGATCATGACATGCCCTCCGCTGCTCAGGTCGAGGCGGCAGAGAGCGGGCGGGCGACTCACCCCCGCGAGCCGCATGCTGGTGGCATCGCGGGGCGGCTGAACTGGCTACGGGCCGCCGTGCTGGGCGCCAACGACGGCATCGTATCGGTGGCGGGCATCGTCATCGGGGTCGCGGGAGCCACCACGGCCCGCGGTCCCATCTTCACCGCCGGGCTGGCGGGACTGGTCGCCGGGGCCGTATCGATGGCGCTGGGCGAGTACGTCTCCGTCTCCAGCCAGCGGGACAGCGAGCGCTCCCAGGTCAAGCAGGAAAAACGCGAACTCGCGGACACCCCCGGAGCCGAGCTGACCGAACTGACCGCCCTGTACGAAGCCAAAGGCCTGTCGGCGGCGACCGCCCGTACCGTGGCCGCCGAACTCACCGCACGTAACGCCCTGGCCGCCCACCTGGACGCCGAACTGCATATCGACCCCGCTGACATCCCCAGTCCGGTCCAGGCCGCCGTCGCATCGGCGCTGTCGTTCACCTCCGGCGCCCTGCTGCCGGTGCTGGCCGTCTTGCTGCCTCCGGCTGCCCTGCGGGTCCCGGTGGCTTTCGCCGCCGTCCTGGCCGCTCTCGCCCTGACCGGTACCGTCAGTGCCCGCTTGGGCGGCAGCAACGTCCGCTGCGCCGTCCTGCGGGTGGTCGTGGGCGGGGCGCTCGGCCTGGCCTTCACTTACGGCGTCGGGCACCTGTTCGGCACCGCCATCCACTAATGAGCTGGTCCGGCCGGCTGGCGGCATGTTACCTTGGCATGGTGATAGATCACCATTCCGGTGATATAGCACCACGAGCGGGGTTCAAGTCCCCCCTCGGACACAATCGCATCACTCTGACCTGCTGAAATGCGTTATGAAGCTCACGTCGGCCCGCAAAGCCGCAGGTCACCTGCGTAGGGTCTTGTTCCCTCTCGGACGCGAACCCTTTACGCATACGCGGACTGCATTGCCCGTTTCATGAGCGCTCGACGGAATGCGGCCGACGCGGGGAACGGGTGGTCCTGGTGCCAACGGACATGACCATCGGGCGGACGGCTTCAAGCCGACCAGGCCCGAGCAAACCTTGCGCGCAACCCCGGGCCTGCTAGACGTCGGCTTGATGCGGCCCTCGCTGGCTCGGCCATCAACCGTGGGCCGAATGTCAGATTGCCGTCAAAGGCGACACCACCACATTGAAGCTCATCAGGTCACCGCCAGCGCGGGACATGAACTCTTGCCTGCCCTGGCTGTCCGCAGCCCTGGTCCACGCTGACCCGCAAGTCAGCCACGGCGCACCGCACGCGCTCAGTAGGGCGCCGTCGGCAGCGCCACTTCGCCTTGCTAATGCGTGCCTTCTTGCCAGATCCCGATGACGTTGCCTGCCGGGTCGCGGAGGGTGGCGATGGTCAGGCTCCCTTCCGGGTAGGGCGGGGTGACGATCTCCGCGCCGTGCTCTGCCGCTGCGCGGAGCACTTCTTCAAGCTCAGTGACGTAGACGTAGGGCCGGATTCCGGCTTCCCCGGTAGCGGGCAGGTCGGTGCGCCAGTGCCCGATGACATGACCGGTGCCGTCGCTGAAGCTGAGACTGCCGGAGTCACCGCGTATCTCCCAGCCGAAGACCGCGCGGTAGAACTCTGCGGACTCGCCTGCGTCCCGCGCGGGCATCCCAAGATAAGAGATGCCGCCGGGACGGGCCACCGTGGCTTCCACGCCGGGATCGGCTGGTTCGCTGTGATCTGTCATCGCCTGCGGCCTCCTCATTTGGGCATGGCAGTACCATAGCCGATTATGGGTGCGGGCAACACGAAGAGCACGACGGGGCGCGGCTACCGCTCGCCGCTCCGCGAGGCCCAGGCGCGCCAGACCCGTGCCCGCATCATGGCCGCAGCCGCCCGGCGGTTCCTCGCGCACGGCTACTCCGGGACCACGATGCGCGCGATTGCCCTAGACGCCGACGTCGCCCTGCCCACCGTCGAACTGGCCTTCCGTACCAAGGCGCGGCTGCTGAAGGCGGTGATCGACGTCGCGACCGCGGGCGACGACGAGCACGTGGCGATGCTGGAACGCCAGTGGGCCACGCAAGCGCAGTCCATCGCCGAGGCGCCCGGTTTCATCGCGGCATTCGCCCGGGTCCTCACCACCTCCGCCGAACGGGCCGCGGGGCTCACGGCAGCTGCCCTGGAAGGCGCCCGGACCGACGAAGACATCGCCGCCGTCGCCGCGCAGCTCATGACCCAGCGGCAGGTCATGGCCGCCTGGCTGGTCGACGGCATCATGCTCCGGGCACCCCTGCGCGACGAAACCAGCCGTGCCGACGCGGCCGACACGGTGTGGACGCTTATGGACCCGGTGATCTTCCGCCGTCTCACCGAGGACCGTCACTGGTCCCCCAGTCAGTTCGAGCGCTGGTTCACCGACAGTGTCACCCGGCTTCTGCTGCCGACTGCCCGGTAAGTGCCCAGACGGTCAATCCCGCGCGCGTTGAGGCGCGGATGCGCCGGACGGCCCCCGGCAACTGCCGCTCTCCCCGGCCGGTCAGGCGCCGCCGCGAGAGTACGTTGCGCTCCGGCATCGGCAACTATCCCGACTCGGTGAGCACCTCGAGGCGGTACTCATGCGCTGTGCTCGTGACGGCCATATGTAGCTGAGGACGGACCGCGGATCAAGGGAAGCCGATCCGCCGTGTGCTGTTGCCGGGACCGCACCAGGGCAGCGGTAACCAGTATCCCCCAGATCAGGAACCAGGGATCCCAGAGGTAAGCATGCCAGGCAAGCGCCCGGTGATCAACGCTGGCCGTCGACGCAATCACCCCCGACTGCGCCAGCCACCCCGCCCCGGCCAGCACCAGGCCGTAGATCGTTAGGATGCCGGCCTCGGCCCACGCCAGCACCCGCATCTGGCGCCTCCGGGCGGCGGCCCGCCAGGGTGTCACCCCAACCGCCGCCAGCGGCATGATCGCACCGATGAACTTCAGCGCGGCGGCGGCCCATACCGCCACGATGATGCCCAGGTCACCGGCGCGGCCCTGCTGCCCCAGCGTCTCTCCGACTGTACTAAGCAGCCAGGCCCCGCCCGCTGCCCAGTACACGCTGACGGCAGCGTAGACCAGGCCGACCGCGCACGCCGCCTGCGCGAGCCGCAGCCCCCCTGTCTTGGCCCGCCGCTGCCTGGCCGCCAGTCTCGGGTCAGCCTCGCCGGGCGCATTTGCAGGCCGCGGCTGGCCGGCCCGGAGATATCCGGACTGCGCCGACATGCCACTGTCCTTAGCTGCCCCGGAATCGCCGGCGGCAGGAATCCCTGGGTCCACTACAGCTTTGTTCACGGCTCTAGCGTGACTCCGCGAGCCTGGCCAGCACATCGGGAAGATCCCCGGTGCGCCTCTGATCTCGGCGACGGGCGCCCCCGGGCAAATCAGGGATGGTCCGGGGCCAGCAGCCAGGCTCGATCCGCCGACATGGATCGGCAGGCTCATCCGGCCCTTTGACAGGACGTCGATCGTCGCGAGCCGCTTGGCCAGCACGACCGGATGCTGGTACAGCAGCAGCACCGCCGTACCACATTCCCCGGCGTGCCGGGCTATCGCAGCCGGCAGGCCGGGATCGGTGCAATGGTGCGCAGTGCTGGAGAACAGACCGAACTTCACGTCATCTCCGCCTTCCTGAGCGGCGCTGAAGGGGCAGTAGGGCGCACGGCCTCCTGGCTGGGAGAGCTCAGGCTGGATTGGGCGCCTCAACGGCTACGGGATTATCGGAGGAGGGTGCCTGGGGTGGTTCGACCTGGGGGTGCGGCAACCAGTCCAGCCAGCGGGGCAGGTACCAGCTGCGCTGGCCGAGCAGGCTCAGTGTGCTCGGCAGGATGACCAGGCGGATCAGCGTGGCATCCAGGATCAGGGCTGCCGCCACGCCGAAGCCCATCTCCTGGAACTGCAGGAGCTGCCCCCGGGCGAATCCGGTGAACACCGCTACGATGATCAGCGCCGCGCCGGTGATGATCCTGGCCGTGGATGCGACACCACCTGCCACCGCCTCTCGGGTGGAGCCGTACCGGTCGTAGCGCTCTTTGATCCGGCTGATCAGGAAGACCTGATAGTCCATGGAGAGGGCGAAGAGCACTGAGAACATGAACAGCGGGACCCACGCATCGATGGCGGGGACCTGCTGGAACCCGAAGATGCCCGGGCCGGCTCCGTGAATGAACACGAGTGTGAGCAGGCCGTAGGCGGCCCCGGCCGACAGCAGGTTGAGCAGGATCGAGACGGCCGCGATCGTGAGTGACCGGAAGGCCAGCAGCAGCAGAACGAAGCTGAGGCCCAGCACGAATGCCAGCACGTACGGAGTCGAGCTGGTAACGGCGTGAAAGTAGTCGGCCTCATCGGCGGTCTGCCCGCCGACGTAGACCTGTGCGCCGGAACCGGCGAACGCCGACGGGATCAGCTGCTGGCGCAAATTCAGTACGGCCGCCACGTCCTGGCTGGAGTCGTCGTCACCGCGGATGGGAACGGTCAGCGTGAGGATCTTGCCGTCAGGCGAGGCCTGGACGACGCCGGGCCCGAAGGGCGGGTCGCCGGCGAGCACCGCTTCGAGCTTGGCGAGGTCTGCGCGGGCAGTGCCGGTCCCTCCCGCCGAGACGATCTCGACCGGGTCCTGGCTCTGGCCCGGGAAGTAACGCTGGATGGCCAGGTAGCCCTGTTTGGATGGCAGGTTGGCCGGCAGCGTGGTTACTCCGCTCTGGCCGATGTGCAGGCCGAGCAGCGGTACCGCCGCCAGGACCATGAATCCTCCCGCCAGCGCCAGGCTCACGGCTGGACGTCGCATCACCCGTCCGGTCACGGCTGTCCAGATCCGGGTTTCGGCAGCGTCGGAGCGCCCGAGGTTCTTGCCCACGATGGGCAGGGGCAGCGAGTTCACCCGATCGCCGAGCAGGCTGAGCATCGCCGGCAGGAGGGTCAGCGCGGCGGCGGCGGAGACGACTCCGACGATCACCGCGCCGGCCGCCATGCTGCGAAGGACGGTGACGGGTACCAGGAACATGCCGAGCAGGGCGACGACGAACGTGCTCCCGCTGAGGAGCACGGCGCGGCTAGCGGTGGCGCCCGTCATCCGGATCGCCGTCTCTTTGCCGCGGCCGTTTCCGCGTTCCTCCCGGAAGCGGGAGATCATGAGCAGTGAGTAGTCGATGCCGAGCGCCAGGCCCATTCCGGTCATCATGTTGACGATGAAGACCGAGAGGCTGAACTCCCGGGCGAGCAGCGCAGCGATGCCCAGGCCCACGATGATGGACAGCAGAGCCATCAGCGCCGGCATCATGCCGGCGACCACGGCGCCGAACACAAGCAGCAGGATCACGATGGAGACCGGTAGCCCGAAGTCCAGTTCCCCGTGCTTAAGGTCGCTCGCCGACAGGGTGGTGAAGTCGTTCCCGGCCGTGTGGTCGCCGGTGACGGCCACCGAGAACCCGCCGCTGCCGTTTGCCGCCTGGACGTCTTTCACCACCGGCTTTATGCCGGCGTCGGTCGCGGCCCGCAGCGCGATCAGGGCTGCGTGATGGTCGGACGAGACGAACTGGCTTCCGGCGCTCAGATCCGTGGCCACATGCGTGACGCCAGGAGCCGTCCGGACCCGGGCCGCCAGCTGGGCCACGAACTGCCGGAAGCTGCCGTCGCTGACCGTGACGCTCTTCGAGCTGACCACGATCACGTCGGTCGGCCGCTGGCCGGCCGACGCACCCAGCGCCTGACGGTACAGGGCTTCGGCCTGGCTGGACTGCGTCGTCCCCACCACATGGGCACTGGTCGTCAGTCCGTGCAGCGAGGTGCCGGCCAGAATCAGCGCCACCACCACGGCGATCCCCCAGATCGCCAGCACCCGGCGGGCCCGCCTCGCGCTAGCCGCCGCCAGCCTTTCGGTCAGGCCGGCCGGACCGCGGCCTTCGGGTGGCTTGGTGACGACGCCCGTTTCGCGGGCGGCGTGAGAATTTCGGGAAGAATCGTTGTGCATCGTGGTCTCCTTTGTTGTGTCCTGACGGTCCGGCGCCCGGGTGCGGCGGGCGGCTACTGGACCGGGCCGAGCTCGGCGCCGGCGAGCTCGGCGTAGATGAGGAACTTGAACGGGTCGAACTGCTGGCAGGCCTCCATGAGGCGGTGCAGCGCGGTGCGGCGCAGCCCGGCCAGGGTGCTGCTGGCGGGGTGGCGCAGCAGGCCCGGCTGGATGATCTGCAGGGCGAGGGCGTGATCGCCCTGGCCGATGAGGGTGGCGGCGGCGGCGGCGAACTGCTCCTCCTTGCCGCCGGCCAGCAGGTCGAGGGCGGCGGCGTGCTCGGCCGCGGTGGCCGGCTCCAGTCCGGTCCCGTCCGGCTGCCAGTAGCCGGTGCGCTGGTGGTAGAGCCGTTCGGTGAAGTGGTCGCGGGTCACCAGGTAGGGCACCACGGCCGTGGGGTGATCGCGGAGTACCGCGGGGAGGCTGGCCTGCTCCAGGATGTCCGGCAGGGTGCGGCCGCCGCGGATGCCGTCCAGCACCTGGCCGTGCAGCTGGGTCAGGGCCGCCGCAAGGCCGGGGACGGCCTCGGCGGTGAACTGCTCGGTCAGCGTGGTGTGGCCGTGGATGAGCCGGCGGGGCCGCAGGCTGCCGATGAAGGCGAGGGCCTGCAGGAGCCCGTCGGGGGAGCCTTCGGCGGCGAATGGCTGCCCCAGGTAGGGCATCAGCACGTCGCCGGTGAACAGCACGCCGCTGGCCGGGAGGTGGACCATCAGCGCGTCGGCAGTTTCCCCGCCCGGCGCCGGGTACAGGACAAGCTCGGTGCCCCCTGCGACTAGTGGCGTCGGCTGGCTGATCAGCTGGTCGGGGACGACGGCCGGGGGGAGGCTCCCGGCGGCTCCGGTGAAGTAGCGGAAGCGTGGCCGGTCGCCCTGCTGGCGTTCCAGTCCGGCGGGGAAGCCGGCCTGGGCGATCACCCGGGTGCCGGGCCCGCGCAGCGCGCCCGCGCCGCCGATGTGGTCCCAGTGCGCGTGGGTCAGGATCAGGTGGCTGATCGCGCCACCGGCGGGCGGGTCGAGGTCGCCGAGCGCGGCCTTGACCCGGTCCTGGGTGGTGCCGGCGTCGATCGCGACCATGCCGTCGCTGGTCGAGATGAACGCCAGATCGCTGAAGTCGTAGCCCTGGGCGACCTGGATACCGGGCTGCGGGCGCAGGATCCTGGGCGAGGTGAAGCGGAACCCGTCGGCGGCGGTGGCCCAGAAGCCGCCGAACATCAGCCGAGTGCCTGCCGGGGCCGCGCCGAGCCCCGACTTGCGCATCGCCTCGGCGGCCTGCTCATCGTGGCCCAGCACGGCATGGGCAGCGGCCAGGCCGTGGTACGCGGCGCGCAGCAGCATGGCCGGGAACTGGTCCCGGACGGCCAGGACGAACTCCAGGTCGGCCACGGCTTGTTCGGCGCGCCGCCGGTCCGGCGGCAGCCCGGCCAGGGCCAGCCCACGGAAGTACTGCGGCGGGCCGAGATCGGTGGCCGCGGCCTGGTCCAGCTTGGCCAGCGCGGCGTCCGCATCCTCGCCTAGCCGGGCCTGGAAAAACCCGGCGAGCGCGAGCGGCAGCGCCTCGCCGGGCCGGGCGCCGGCCAGCTCGGAGAAGTAGCGGTATCCCTCGGCGTCCGCGCGGGCAGCCGCGAGCCTGGTGGCCAGGATGACCGCAGTATTCCGGTCGGCGCCAGGCCAGCGGGCCGCAGTCTTAAGTGATTCGATGCCGCGGTGGCGGGTGATCGGTCCGGTCATGATCGGTGGTTCCCTTCGGTGTCAGTCAGGTGTGGCGGGACAGCAGTTTGCTGCCGCAGGGTTACCGGACCGCTGGGGCGGGGTGCGCCAGGGTCCCGGCTTCGGGCGCGCCTTCGGCTGTTCCGGCTTCATCGGCCGTCGGGCTCGCTGGCGGGGCGATCTGGATTGGCTGGGCGGGCTGGTCGGGCTGGGCGGGCAGGAACAGGACTGCCAGGAGTGCCCCGGCCGCGGCGACCGCGCCGGCGACGAGGCAGCCGATGGTGAGACCGCGCAGGAACGCGTTGGCGGCCGCGTGCTGCAGCGCCTGTCCGAGGACCGGGTGACCGAGGGCCGCGATCTGGCCGGCGGCCACGTAGGCCGCGCCGACGGACTGGTGCGCGATGGCCGCGACCGGGCCGGGCACGCTGGCCGGCACGGTGGCGGTCAGCCGCGAACCGTAGACGGACGCGTACACGCTGCCGATCACGGCCACGCCGAGGGTGCCGCCGATCAGCCTGGTGGAGTCGTTCACGGCCGAGCCGACGCCGGCCTTGGCCCGCGAGATGGCACCCATGATGGACTCGGTGGCGGGCGCCGAGGTCAGGCCCATGCCGAGCCCGTACAGCACCATCTGGACCGCGATGACGCCGTAACTGAGCGTCGCGCTGGTCGTCACCGCCGCCCAGCCGTAGAACGCGGCCATCGCGACGAGCCCGGTGGTGACGATGAGCTTGGTCCCGGCCCGCACGGCGAGCGCAGTCCCGGCGACCGACCCGGCACCGACCGACAACGCCACCGGCAGCAGGCGCACCCCGGTCGCGAACGGGCCGTAGCCGCGGACGAACTGGAAATACTGGGTGATCAGGAAGATGAAGCCGAACAGGGTGAAGAACGACACGGTGACCGCGCCGCTGGCCGCGCTGAACCGCAGGTTGGCGAACAGCCGGACGTCGAGCATCGGGTCCGCGGCCCGCCGCTCGCGCACGATGAACGCGGCCAGCAGACCCGCCGAGGCGGCGAAGCCTGTCAGGCTGCGCCCGGCTCCCCACCCGCAGGCCGGCGCCTCGATGACGGTGAAGACCAGCAGGGCCATGGTCGCTGAGGACAGCACCAGGCCGGGGATGTCGGGAGCGGCCGCGTCCGGGTCCTTCGAGGTGGGAACGATGAGCGCCACGCCGATCGCGGCGGCCGCCGCGACCGGCGCCATGGCGATGAAGATGCTGGCCCAGCTGAAGTGCTCCAGCAGCCAGCCCCCCACGATCGGCCCCGTCGCGATGGCCACGCCGGCGATCGCGCCCCACAGCCCGATGGCGCGTGCCCGTTCCCTTCGCTCGGTGAAGACGTTGGACAGCAGCGAGAGCGTCGCCGGGAACGTCATGGCGGCGCCCAGCCCCATCACGGCCCTGGCCGCGATGAGCTGCGCCGGGTCGGTCGTGAAACCGCCGGCCAGGCTGGCCGTCCCGAACACACCCAGCCCGGCCAGCAGCATGCCCTTGCGGCCGAACCGGTCGGACAGGCTGCCGAAGGTGAGCAGCAGCGCGGCGAAGACGAGGTTGAAAGAGTCGACGACCCACTGCAGCTGGGTGGTGGTGGCATGCAGCTCGCGCACCAGGGCGGGCAGCGCCACGTTCACCAGCGTGGTGTCCAGGTTGACGAGGAACGCCGCGAGCAGCAGCGCGACGAGGATCATGGGTTTGGATCGCATTGTCTTACCTCCAGAGTGGTTGTTCCTGCCGCGGTCGCCGGGCGCGCCGGGCTGGGTGTCAGGCATCGCCTGATCCGTGGGCGAGCGTGAGGCCGATCGCCACCAGCGCCCACCCGGCGCGGTGCCTGACCGAGCGGCGGCGGCTCCGGCGAGGCACATAGGGCCCGTGTCGGCACGCTGACCTGCGCAGTTCACTTTCGCGCTGACGGGCAAGTAGTTCGATCATGTACGGCTGCACCGTGATCACCTATTGAGTGCGGTTGCTGCGGGATGAGCCGGTCAACTGGGAACGGGCGAGTGCTTTGGCCCGGACCACATCTGGGTCTCGCGGGTCGGGCGGAAGGTCCTCGGGCCAGGGTTGCCCGCGCCGGATCTTCGGCCTGGCGATGCGGATGCGCTTCACTGTCGTCTCCTCGGTCAGTCGCCGTGTCCGGGGCCGTTTACGAGTCCGGCCTTCTTCGGGGACTGTTCTGCGAGGAACGCTACGAATTCCCGCCAGCGTAGGGCGTCACCCAAAGGTGCATGCCGGGTGGAATATCGCTGCGCCGCGAGCCCTCACACGAAGGTGCTACGGGCTGCCTGGGTGCAGTGTCAGGGGATCAGGCCAAGCTGCCGGGCCCGTGCGACGGCCTCGGTGCGGTTAGCGGCCCCGAGCTTGCCCAGGACGTGTGTCACGTGCTTTTTGACCGTGTCGAGCGCCACCACCAGCTCGTAGGCGATGCGCTGATTAGACCTGCCCGCGGCGAGCAGCCGCAGCACCTCCACCTCGCGCTCGGTCAGCGGCTCGGCCATGCCCGGTAGCGCGGCGGCCGCTCGCCTCGATGGCGGCGCGGCGCCTGCCTGGCCGCAGGCGCGCAGGAGCCCAGCCAGGTAATCGGAGTCGATGTCGCGGGCTGGGGCTCGCTGGTCCTTCCGGGCGGCGGAGAGCCGGGTCAGCAGGGCGCGCATCCGAGCGCCCTCGTCGGCAAAGACCCGGACGTAGCCCTGCGGGCAGGCCAGCGTGACCGCCTCAGCCAGGGCACCGTTGGCGCCGGCATGATCACCACGGGCGGCCAGCGCCAGCGCCAGCAGCGCCTGAATCTCGATGACGTTGCCGATACGGCCCTGGCTCGCCGCGATGGCCAGCAGCCGCTGCAGCAGCGTGAGCGCCGGGCCGGGACGGTCCCGGGCGAGCAGCACACGCGCCAGCAGCAGATACGCCGGCTCCCGGGGGTAATCCAGCTCGTCCTCTGGGCTGAGGCCAGCCGCCTCCGCCCACTGGCTGGCCGCCGTGACATCGCCCTGGGCCAGCAGCAGCTGCGCCCGCTGCGCAGGCACCGGGTTGAGCAGGGCGACCACCTGAGGGCTCAGCTCGACCCGCCCGGCCTCACCCATCGCCGCCATGGCGGCGGCCGCATCACCCTGCGCCTGCCGGATCCGGGCCAGGATGGCCAGGCCGGAGGCCAGCGGCGGGGTGAAAGCCAGCTGCCGGCATAGCGCGACCCCCCGGGTGGCGTGGTCAAGAGCGGGGGCCAGCTCGTCCCGCTCGTACAGCACCTCGGCCAGTCCCACGTGCGCCATGCCCAGATGCGGCGGCTGGCTGCTGACCTCACCGGCGGTGTCCAGCGCTTGCCGGTAGGTCGCGAGCGCCGCATCCAAGTTGCCCTGGGCGCGCTGCACCTGGCCCAGGTCATGACAGACCCGCGTGGCGAGGTAGCCCTCGCCAGCCGCCCGCCGCTCGGCGAGGGCCTCGGCCAGGCCGCATTCAGCCTGCCCGAGCTGGCCGCTTAGCCAGTCCGCCCCGGCCAGGTTGGCGCGGACGAGAGTGCGCAGGAAGTAGTCACTTTCGCCCAGCTGGGCGCGGGCCTGCCGGTCCCAGTCGACCGCGTGTGCTGCGTCACCGCGAAGACGCGCGAGCTCGGCGCGCAGGAACGCGATCCCCGCGGGGACATTGGCCAGCACGCCCCCCGCCGGCCCGACCGGCGGCTCAGGGGGCTGGCTGCCGGTAGCGGCGAAGGCGCGCTCAGCGTCGTCCAGGAGTGGCTCGATCGCTTCGACCTGGCCGCTGACGACGGCGTTGAACCCCTGGGCTAGGCACAGCCGCGGCCGGGCGCGCAGCACCTCTGCAGGCAACGTAGAAAGCCAGCGGCGCAGGGTCGCGCCCTCGCTGCGGCGAAGCAGCGCACCGACGTACCGCTCGACCAGCCGGGCCGCCCAGGCCGCGTCCCCGGCCGCCAGCGCGTGCCGCACCGCATCATCGCCCAGATCATGCTCATCGGACCAGGCGGCCGCGGCCCGGTGCAGCTCTTGCGCCCGGCCCGGCTGCTCCTGCTCCAGGCGGGAGCGGAGCAGATCGGCGAACAGGTGGTGGTAGCGCCACCAGCCGCGCACCTCATCCAGCGGCACCAGGAACAGGCCCGCCCGCTCGATGTGGTGCAGCATCGCCTGGCTACCGGACCGGCCGGTGACCGCATCACACAGCTCCCCCGACAGCCGCTCCAGCACCGAGGTCTCCAGCAAGAACGCACGCACCTGCCCGGGCTGACCGTCGAGGACCTCATCAGCCAGGTAGTCCAGCACGAAGCGGTGGCTCCCGCTGAACGCCGTGACAAACCCAGCCGCGTCCGTGCGCCCCCGCAGCGACAGCGCGGCCAGTTGCAGCCCCGCTGCCCAGCCCTCGGTGCGGGCCGTCAGCGCCACCACCGCAGTATCAGGCAGGACCGGCCCCACCGCGCCCAGCAGCGCCGCCGCCTCCTCGGTGGTGAAGCGGAGCTCGGCGGCGCGCAGCTCAGCCACCTGGCCGCGAGCCCGCAGCCGCGCCAGCGGCAGCGGCGGGTCAGCCCGGCCGGACACCACCAGCAACAGACCCGGCGGCAGATTCTCCAGCAAGAACGCGACCGACTCGTGCACCGGGCCAGCGCCGACCAGGTGGTAGTCGTCCAGGACCAGCAGCACCTCATCCCGGCCGGGCTGGGCAGCCAGCTCGTTGATCAGGGCCGTCACAAGCCCGCCAAACGAACGCGGGGCCGGGGGCCCGAGCAGCGGGCCCAGCCGCTCGGCGATCCCGGGTTGTGCCTGATCCAGCGCAGCGACCACGTAACGCCAGAACCGGGCCGGGTCGTTGTCGCCGGCATCCAGGCCCAGCCACGCCACCGGCCGCCCGCCACTGCGGGCCCAGTCGGCCAGCAGCGACGTCTTGCCGAATCCCGCCGGAGCGCAAACCAGCACCCGCCCCCGCGCCAGCCCCTCGCTGAGCGCCTGCACCAGGCGCGGGCGCGGCACAAAGCCCGGCTGCGGCCGGGGCACGTACAGCTTGGTCGCCAGCAGGGCATCCTGCCCGGACATGGCGGCCCCGGCCGGGGGCGCCGCAGGCGGGTCAGCCATCAGGGACCTACCGCTCAGCCGGCCAGCGAGCCTCGGTCCGGCCGCTGGACGCAGCCATTCTACGGCCTGACTCCCCAACGGGCGGGCCCGAATGGACACGCACCTCACCGGAAGATTCCACCCGCATGCCACCTTCGGGTGACGCCCAGGCCTGCGTCCGCTCCTAGCGTGGCTAGCAGAAGGCAACACGCATCCGGCGGCAGGACAGGAACCGCTGCCCTCAGGGCCGCCCGGTGCGCGCCCGGCCACGCCGGCCCGCGCCCCCGCACTGGCGGGCCCTCGCCGGCCAGCCTCTCAGACGAACAAGGTGATCCTGATGACAGCTACCCAGTCCATCCAGCGCCACGGCGCGACCTTGCGGCGGGCCGCTTGCCGCGCCGCGGCGGCCCTGCGGGCCATCCACGACGAGCAGGTCCTGGCGTGGGAACTCCTCTGGCAGTCCAACCGGGTGCACGTGGACCGGGCCGGGCCGCTGGCGTGGACCCCGAGCCTGGACGGGCCACGGCTGACCGGCCGCCACCTGCCCAGCCCCTACGAACCCCAGGCCGCGCGCAGGCCATGACCGGCACACCCGGCCCCAGACCGGCGGCAGCGGCAGCGGGTCAGCCCGGGCAACGGCTGGAGCGGAAATGAGCACCTCCGGCGGCCCTGCCCATTACGAGATCCGCGTCGAGGGCGTCCTCGACAACCGGTGGGCTGCCTGGTTCGGCGGCCTGCACATTGAAAGAGATGACACGCAGACCGTCATCTCCGGCTCACTGGCCGATCAGCCCGCGCTGCATGGTCTGCTGACCAAAATCGGAGACCTCGGGCTCTCCCTGATCTCAGTCCGCCGGCTGGATGGATAGCCTCCCGGCTCATCGCCGAGTCCTGCCGCTTCCGGGTCTCGTCGCGCAGTTCGGTGAGGTACTCCCATCCGCGGCCGTCCCACCAGCCCGCCTGTTTTCCCAGGTCGGGGACATGGGGGTTTGTGTCGGGTTTAGGTTACGGCCCGCCACGGCTCGCTCTCTTCCCCTGAGGCATGGCTGTACTAGGACCCGAGGGCAATCCGCGACAGCGGCCACCAAGTATTCGTCTCGATTAGGGGCGCGGACGGATGCCGGCGTCCCGGGCACGGGCCACCGCGGCCGCCCGGTCGGAGACGCCCAGCTTGACGAAGATGCTGGAGACGTTGTTCCCGATGGTTTTCTCGGTCAGGCCCAGGCGCGCCGCGATCGCGCCGTTGCCCGTCCCGGTCGCCATCAGCTCCAGGATCTCCCGTTCCCGCACGGTGAGGTGGCCGAACGGCCGGGCCGCCCCGGCCTGGCCAGCCTCGGCGAAGTAGCCGGCTATCCGCTCGGCCACGTCCCGGCCGAAGATAGCCTGGCCGCTGGCCGCCGCGAGCACCGCACGCAGGATCTCGGCGGGCTGAGCGCCCTTGAGCACGTAACCCCGGGCACCCGCGCGCATGGCCGCGAACACCGAGTCGTCCTCGTCCATCATGGTCAGCATCACGATGGCGGTCTTTGGTCGCGCGCGCAGGATCTGCCGGGTCGCCTCGACGCCACCCAGGCCGGGCATGTGCACGTCCATGACCACCACGTCCGGTTCCAGTTGCGCGCACCGGGCCACTGCCTCCTCTCCGCTGGCTGCCTCCCCGGCCAGCTCGGTCTCGGGCGAGTCCCTGATCAGCGCGCCGATCCCCTGCCGGAACAGCGGATGGTCGTCGACCACGACCACCCGAACGGTGGCGGCGCCAGTCACGACGGGACCGCTTCCAGCGGCAGGCTGGCCCGCACCACGGTGCCGTGCGGGTCACGCGGGTTCAGCACGCACTCCCCGCCCAGTTCGGCAGCGCGCTCGCGCATGGACCGCAGGCCAACCCCGGCACGGAAGCCGGCCGGCAGGCCCGCGCCCGCGTCGGCGATCTGGAGCTCCAGGCACCCGTTCACGCTGAGGCTTACCTCGATGGCGGCGCCTGGGGCGTGCCGGGAGGCGTTGGTCATGGCCTCGACCGCGATGCGGTAGGCCGCCACCTCGACCGCCGCGGACAGCGGCGGCAGCGGGGTCGGGATGACCACGGTAGCGCCGCCAAGCCGGGTCGCGTGCTCGCGGATGGCGTCGGCTAGGCCCCGCTCGTCCAGCACCGGAGGACGCAGGTTGTAGGCGATGCGGCGGATGTCGGCCACCGTCCGTTCCGCCTCCTCCCGCAGGGACACCAGCAGGTCTGCGGTTCCGGGCGGGCTGGTGTCCGGCAGCGTCCGGCGCGCGGTGTCGATGCCCAGGGCGATGCCGGCCAGCGTCGGGCCCAGACCATCGTGCAGGTCACGGTGCAGCCGCCGGCGTTCTTCCTCGCGCGTGGCCACCAGCCGCTCCCGCGACGCCTGCAGGGCCTGGGTCAGGGCCACCGCCCGGGCGGCCACGCTGACCTGGCTGGCCAGGCTCTCCAGCAGCGAGCGGTCGGCGGCGCTGAACGGCTCGCCGGGATCGCGCGCCTGCACGGTCAGCCGTCCGATGGACTCGCCCGCGAACGGCAGGTCCAGCTCGAGACGGGCACCCGTTACGCACTGGCCCCAGCGGGCCGTCTCCTTCCCGCCGACCTCGATGGCAACGTAGCGCAGCCGCAGCGCCTCGCCGACCGTGGCGACCACCGCGGGCAGCACCTCCTCGGGCGCGGCGGCGGCATCAAGGCGCACGCCGAGCAGGCCGAAGGCCGCTGCCGGATCGTCCCGCAGCCCGAAGACCAGGCGACTGACCCGACGCTGGAGCAGGTCGCGCAGCGGCAGCACGGCCAGCGCGGCCAGGCCGGCCGCGACCACCGCGGGCAGGTCGCCGGCGAACAGCTGGCGCAGCAGCGCGCTCGCGGCCAGGTAGACCGCGACGACCGCGACGGTCAGGGCGCCGTAGAGCAGGGTCCGGCTGAGCACGGCGCGGCTGTTGAACAGCCCGTAGCGGATGATGCCGTACCAGCAGGCGCCGGCCACGGCGACGGCGCCGAGGTTCTCGATCACCCCGACCTGCGCGGTGTCGCCGCCCGCGATGCCCATTCCCAGGCAGGCCAGGAAGGCCGCCGGGATACACGCGCCCGCGGCGGCCGCCAGGGTCAGCGCCCGGCGCTGGTCCGGGGTATCGGCGGCGCGGGCCCGGCCGAGCAGGTGCGCGCAGGTCATCGCCATGAGCGGCCCGAGCGCGAGGACGAAGATGATCAAGATGCCGCTGCCCGGGACGCCGATCGGGTTCGGGGGGGCGTTGGCGGAGACGTCGGCGAGCGAGGGCGAGAACAAGCTGTAGGCGATCAGCCCGGCCAGCATGATCCAGCAGGCGCGGGCGAGCCAGCGGGTACGGCGGCGGAGGGAGGTTCCCGGGACGGCCAGCCGCCCGTCGGGGAA
>Ga0302229_10000136_pt1 | contig 57566 bp, 50 predicted proteins | sample II_Palsa_N1_3_FD_193518 | JGI IMG/M metagenome (GOLD analysis project Ga0302229, IMG submission 193518) | Peat permafrost microbial communities from Stordalen Mire near Abisko, Sweden - II_Palsa_N1_3 | ecosystem: Environmental > Terrestrial > Soil > Palsa > Peat permafrost | place: Sweden... | reverse complement strand
GGCGGCACCCGCGTGGCGGGCGGCACCCGCGTGGCGGGCGGCACCCGCGTGGCGGGCGGCACCCGCCTGGCGGGCGGCGCGGCGCCCGGCTCGCACGGCGGGCCAGGACTGGTTGTCGCCGGGATCGCGTTCGCGCTGGTAGCGGCAGCGGCCTGGGCCGCCTACATTAAGCTCAGCGCCTCTACCGGGCGGCGGCTGAGCGGCTCATCCGGGCTGGTCATAGCCATGATCATCGCTGCGCTCGTAGTGACCCCGCCTGCTGTAGCGGCCGGTCACGCCGCGCTGCTGCGGCCCGGCGTGCTCGTCGCTGGCGCGGTTATCGGCTTGCTGTCCTCAGTCATCCCGTACCGCTTCGAGCTCGAGGCGCTGCAGCGCATTCCGGCGCGGGTCTACGGCGTCTGGGTGAGCCTCGCGCCTGCCGTGGCCGCACTGATCGGGCTGGTCCTGCTCAGCGAGTCCCTGGCGGCCCGCGAGTGGGCGGCGGTGTGCTGCGTGGTGGTCGCGAGCGCCGGCACGTCGCGCGGCGCCGCAGCGTCCGCGCAGGCCCCGCAAGCGTGACGGGCGCCCGCGGGCCTGACGCCGGCCTCGCTGCCCGACCCCGCTGCCCGGACGCCAGCTGCCCGGACGCCCCTCCGGCCTGACCTACCGCAGGCCGGACCGCGGCAGCCGCCGGGGAATCGCCTGCTACTAGGCTCGGGAGCGTGCTCACCGACTCCGCCTCGGGAAGCGCCGCGGCAAGCCCCCCCTCCCGCGCCTCGATCACGCGGGCTGCGCGCAAGCTAGCGGCACCCGTGCTCGCGCCATCCGCCGCGTCGATGCGGCGCATCGCGCTGGCTGGCGTGGTTGCCTCGGCGGGCATCATGATGACCGGCGCGGCGGTGCGGCTGAGCCAGTCCGGCCTCGGCTGCCCGGACTGGCCGGCCTGCACGGCGCACAGCATCGTGGCGGGCGGTACGAGCGGCGCTACCCTCGTGCACCGCTGGATCGAGTTCGGTAACCGGCTGCTGACCGGCGCCATCCTGGTGGTCTCGGTGATCGTCGCGGTGGCCGCATGGCGGTTCAGTCCCGGCGGCGGCCGCCGCCGGGATCTGGTATTGCTCGGTTTCCTCCAGCCGGCCGGCATCGTCGCGCAGGCGGTCATCGGCGGCGTCGTGGTCCTCACCGGGCTCGATCCGGTCTGGGTCTCCGTGCACTTCATGCTGTCCGTCGCCCTGCTGGCCGCCTCCGTCGTGCTGTATGTGCGCGCCACGGAGGGCACCGCGCCCGCCCGCTCGCTTGTCCGCCGCGACCTGCGGCTGCTCGCCGCCGCGGTGGTCGCGGTGGTGGCCGTGATGCTGGCCGCGGGAACGGTGGTCACCGGAACCGGGCCGCTGGCAGGCGAGCCCGGCGTCGCCCGTTACCACCTGCCGCTTGAGGGGGTCACCCAGCTGCATGCCGACATCGGCTGGCTGATCACCGGCCTGGTGCTGGCGCTGGTGGCAGGCCTGCGATTCAGCGATCCCCCGCCGCGGGCGATGCGGCTCGGCTGGGCGCTGCTCGGCCTGATCCTGGTGCAGGGCTCCATCGGCTACATCCAGTACTTCACCGGACTGCCCGCCGGCCTCGTCTGGGTGCACGTCGTCGGTGCCGTGCTGATCTGGATCACGGCGCTGCGGCTGCTGTTCGCGCTGCGAGACCGGGGCCCGCTGATCGAGCGAATCCCCGCCCGCGCCAGTGCCCCCGCCAGTGCCCGCGCCGGCGCCCCCGCCCGGGCGCAAGGCCAGGATGCCTGACCCGGCCGGCGGCCGGGCCGGACGGTTAAGGCCGGCGCTGCGATTGAGGCCCGCGCTGCGGGATAAGGTCGTTGCGGTGATCGCGTTCCCCTCGGAAGGAGCCTGAAGTCACGGTGAGCACACAGCCTGATAACGCGTTCGAATGGTCTGGCACCGATGCGCGCACGGTCGACCTGATCCGCGTTCTCGCCATGGACGCCGTGCAGCAGGCAGGCTCCGGTCACCCGGGGACGGCCATGAGCCTGGCCCCGGCGGCCTACCTGCTATTCCAGCGTTTCCTCCGGCACGACCCGGCCGACGCCAGCTGGATCGGCCGGGACCGCTTCATCCTGTCCTGCGGCCATTCCAGCCTCACCCTGTACATCCAGCTTTACCTGTCCGGGTACGGGCTCACCCTGGATGACCTGAAGGCCTACCGGACCTGGGGCAGCCGTACGCCGGGTCATCCCGAGCACTGGCACACCCCGGGCGTCGAGGTGACCACCGGCCCGCTCGGCCAGGGCATCGCCAACGCCGTGGGCATGGCGATGGCCGCGCGCCGCGAGCGCGGGCTGCTCGATCCTGACGCCGCGCCCGGCACCAGCCCGTTCGATCATCACATTTACGCTTTTGCCTCCGATGGCGACATCGAGGAGGGCATCAGCCACGAGGCTTCCTCCCTCGCGGCTCATCAGCAGCTCGGCAATCTCGTGCTGCTCTATGACGACAACAACATCTCCATCGAGGACAACACGGAGATCGCGAAGTCCGAAGACGTGCTCGCCAGGTACGCGGCCTACGGCTGGCACGTGCAGCGGGTCAGCTGGCGCAGTCCCGGTGGCTACCACGAGGACGTGGCGGCGCTGGCCGGGGCGTTCACGGCGGCCAGGGATCACACCGGGGCACCGTCGATCATCGCGCTGCGGACCATCATCGGCTGGCCAGCCCCGGACAAGCAGAACACCGGTGCCGCGCACGGCTCGGCCCTCGGCGCCGGCGAGGTGGCGGCCACCAAGCGCGTCCTCGGCTTCGATCCGGACGTTTCCTTCCCGGCCGAGGACGAGCTCGTCGCGCACGCCCGCAAGGTCGCCGACCGCGGCAAGCAGCTGCGCGCCACCTGGGAGGACTCGTTCGCCGAGTGGTCGGCGGCCAACTCCGATCGCAGCAAGCTGCTCACCCGGCTGCGGGCCAGGGAGCTGCCGGCCGGATGGGCTGAGGCGCTGCCCGTCTTCCCGCCCAGCGAGAAGGGGGTAGCCACCAGGAAGGCATCCGGCCAGATTTTGAACGAGCTAGCCGGGGTGCTGCCGGAGCTCTGGGGCGGCTCCGCCGACCTTGCCGGGAGCAATGACACCACCATGAAGGGCGAGCCGTCCTTCATACCGCTGATCCACCAGACCGAGATGTTCCCGGGCAATCCTTACGGGCGGACGCTGCATTTCGGCATCCGCGAGCATGCCATGGGGGCGATCTGCAACGGCATCGCGCTGCACGGCCTTACCCGGCCCTACGGCGGCACCTTCCTGGTGTTCAGCGACTACATGCGGCCATCGGTGCGGCTGGCCGCGCTGATGGGCATTTCGGTCACGTTCGTCTGGACGCATGACTCGATCGGCCTCGGCGAGGACGGCCCCACCCACCAGCCGGTGGAGCACCTCTGGGCGCTGCGGGCCATCCCCGGCCTCGACGTCGTCCGCCCCGGCGACGCGAACGAGACCGCGGTCGCCTGGCGGACCATCCTCGAGCGCGACGATCACCCGGCCGGGCTCTGCCTGACCCGGCAGGACATCCCGGTGCCTGACCGCGCTGCCGACGGCGCAAGCGCCGTCCGCAGCGGCCAGGCGCTGGCCAGCGCCGAGGGAACGGCCAGCGGCGGGTACATCCTGGCCGAGGGCGCGGGCGGCGTGCCCGAAGTGATCCTGATAGCCACCGGCAGCGAGGTGCAGATCGCGCTGGCGGCCCGCGACCTGCTGCAGCGCGAGGGCACGGCCACCCGGGTGGTCTCCATGCCGTGCGTGGAGTGGTTCGAGGAGCAGGAGGCTGCCTACACCGAGCAGGTCCTGCCGCCGGGAATCCGTGCGCGGGTCAGCGTGGAGGCGGGCATCGCACTCGGCTGGCGCGGCTTCACCGGGGACTTCGGCGAAAACGTCAGCCTGGAGCATTTCGGCGCGTCAGCGGCCGGCGAGAAGCTGTACGAGGAGTACGGCTTCACCGCGCAGCGGGTGGCCGAGGCCGCCAGGTCGAGCCTGGCCAGGCTGAGTGCCGCGGCCGGCAGCGAATGAGCTCCGGGCGCATGAACCCGGGCGAATGAACCCAAGGCGAATGAACCCAAGGAGCGACCGTTCATGACTTCGCAGCCCGATGACATCCTGGGGCAGCTCGCCGCTGCCGGGGTGGCCGTATGGCTGGACGACATCAGCAGGGAGCGGCTGGCGACGGGCAATCTCGCGACGCTCGCGCGCGACATGCACGTGACGGGGGTGACGTCGAATCCGACGATCTTCGCGCATGCCCTGTCCAACGGCGCGGCGTATCAGGATCAGGTCGCTGACCTCGCCGTGCGCGAGGTGACCACCGACGAAGCAGCCCGCGAGATCACGACCTACGACATTCGCTGGGCCTGCGACGTCCTGCGGCCCGCGTTTGACTCGACCGGCGGCCTCGACGGGCGGGTGTCCATCGAGGTCGACCCGCGGCTCGCCAGGGACACCGCGAAGACCATCGCCGAGGCCCGCGCGCTGTGGTGGCAGGTGGGCCGCCCGAACCTATTCGTCAAGATCCCGGCCACCGCCGAGGGCCTGCCCGCGATAACGCAGTGCCTGCGCGACGGGATCAGCGTGAACGTGACGCTGATTTTCTCGCTGGAACGTTACGGGCAGGTCATCGACGCCTTCATGACGGGCCTGGAGGGGGCCGAAGGACGTGATCTCTCGGCGATCAGCTCAGTGGCGTCGTTCTTCGTCAGCCGGATGGACACCGAGGTGGACCGCAGGCTCGGCAAGCTCGCCGGGCCGGCCGCCGGCGCGCTGCGCGGCAAGGCCGCCATCGCTAACGCGCGGCTCGCCTATCAACTCTATGAGCAGCAGTTCGCAGGACCCCGGTGGCTGGCGCTGCAGGCCCGCGGTGCCCGCCCGCAGCGGCCGCTCTGGGCTTCGACCAGCACCAAGGACCCCGCCTACCGGGACACGATGTACGTCGAGGAGCTTGTCGCGCCCGGCACGGTGAACACCATGCCGGAGGAGACATTGCATGCCACCGCTGCCCATGGCGAGCTGCGCGGTGACACGATCCATGGCAGCTACGAGGAGTCCCAGCAGGTTTTCGACGCCCTGGCCGAGCTGGGGATCAGCTACGACGAGGTCGTCGGCGTCCTGGAGGAAGAGGGCGTGCAGAAGTTCGCCGCCTCCTGGCATGAGCTGCTCACGACAATCGAGACGGAGATGGCCGCGGCGAGCGGCCCGGCCACCGCCGGCCAATCTGCTGAGCCGGCCGCCGCCTCCGGGGAGACCAGATGACCAGTAACCCGCTCCGGGACTCCAGGGATCGCAGGATCCCGCGGGTCGCTGGTCCCTGCGTGCTCGTGATGTTCGGCGTCACCGGCGACCTGGCCAGCAAGAAACTGCTGCCCGCCGTCTACGACCTGGCCAACCGCGGCCTGCTGCCGCCGGGGTTCTCTCTCGTGGGCTTCGCCCGCCGTGACTGGGAGGACGAGGATTTCGCGCAGGTCGCCTACGAGGCGGTGAAGTTGCACTCGCGCACCCCGTTCCGTGAGGCCGTCTGGCAGCAGGTCCTGGAGGGCGTCAGGTTCGTGCCGGGCGAGTTCGCCGACGACGTGGCGTTCGACGAGCTGGCGAAGACGGTGGCCGATCTCGACGCCCAGCGGGGCACCGGCGGCAACTGCGCCTTCTATCTCTCCGTCCCGCCCAAGGCATTTCCCCTGGTAATCCAGCAGCTCAAGCGCTCGGGGCTGTCCGAGCCCGGCGGTACGTCGTCCGGGCCGCGGCCCTGGCGCCGGGTGGTGATCGAGAAGCCGTTCGGCCGTGACCTGAAGAGCGCCCGCGAGCTGAATGCGATGGTGGACGCGGTCTTCCCGCCCCAGTCGGTCTTCCGTATCGACCACTACCTCGGCAAGGAGACAGTCCAGAACATCCTCGCACTGCGCTTCGCGAACACCTTGTACGAGCCGATCTGGAACCGCGGTTACGTGGATCATGTCCAGATCACCATGGCCGAGGACATCGGCATCGGCGGCCGGGCCGGCTACTACGACGGCATCGGCGCGGCGCGTGACGTGATCCAGAACCACCTGCTGCAGCTGCTGGCGCTGACTGCGATGGAGGAGCCGGTCTCCTTTGACGCCGACTCGCTGCGCGCGGAGAAGGAGAAGGTGCTGTCCGCGGTCAAGCTGCCGCCGGATCTCGCTGTCGGCACCGGCCGCGGCCAGTACGCGGCCGGCTGGCAGGGCGGCGTCCAGGTGCCCGGCTACCTTGAGGAAGAGGGCATCCCCGCGGATTCGCACACGGACACGTACGCGGCCGTTGAGCTCGGCGTGGACACCAGGCGCTGGGCCGGGGTGCCGTTCTACCTCCGCACCGGCAAGCGGCTGCCAAGCCGGATGACGGAGATCGCGCTGATGTTCCAGCGGGCGCCGCACCTGCCGTTTACGGCCACTGACACCGAGGAACTCGGGCAGAACGCTCTGGTGATCCGGGTCCAGCCGGACGAGGGCGTGACGATCAGGTTCGGCTCCAAGGTGCCAGGATCGGCGATGGAGGTCCGCGACGTGAACATGGACTTCGCCTACGGCGGCGCATTCACCGAGTCCAGCCCGGAAGCGTACGAACGGCTGCTGCTCGACGTGCTGATCGGCGACGCGCCGCTGTTCCCCCGGCAGAAGGAGGTGGAGCTGTCCTGGCAGATCCTCGATCCGATCGAGGAGTTCTGGGCCTCGGGCGGCACGCCGGAGCAGTACCCGGCCGGCTCGGATGGCCCGGCCTCCGCGCAGGCCCTCGTTGCCCGCTCCGGGCGCGCCTGGCGCCGGCTCTGAGCGCGCGTCCGACCGCAGGAAGGCTGGAGCGATGACGATCGACCTGACCAGCACCACGACCGGCGCCATCCGCGATGCGCTGACCCGGGAGCGGCAACGGCTCGGCGGCCAGACCACCGGGATGGTGCTTAACCTGATCATCGTGACCGACGAGGGGGGGCAGTACGACGCGGTGCGCGCGGCGAGCGAGGCCGGCCGCGAGCATCCCTGCCGCATTCTCGGCGTCATCATCCGGCGGCCGAATGCAGATTCACGGCTCGACGCGGAGATCCACACCGGCGAGGCAGGCCCGAGCCAGACGGTGCTGCTGCGCATGTACGGCCCGCTTGGCCAGCACGCCGACTCGGTGGTCAGGCCGCTGCTCGCGGCCGACACGCCGGTGGTCACCTGGTGGCCGGGGGAAGGCCCGGCCTGCCCGTCCCAGGAGCCGCTCGGCGTGCTCGCCCAGCGCAGGGTGACCGACGCGGCAGAGTCGGCGGAGCCCCGCGAGGCTCTGGTCGCTGCCTCGCGTGGCTACCGGCAGGGCGATACCGACCTGAGCTGGACCCGTGCCACCTCCTGGCGGTCGCTGCTCGCCGCGACGATGGACCAGCCGCACGGCGCGATCAGCGGCGGGCTGGTGACCGCCGAGAAGGACAACCCGACCGCCGACCTCATCGCCGCCTGGCTTGACCACTGCTTCGGCGTGCCCTTCGGCCGCGACAATTCCGGTGGTCCCGGCATCACCGAGGTACGGTTCACCACCGGCGACGGCGACATCGTCCTGGCCAGGCCCGACGGGCGGACGGCCACGCTGACGAAGCCCGGCCAGCCGGACCGGCGGGTCGCCCTGCACCGCCGGGACTCCGCCGAGCTGCTGACCGAGGAGCTGCGCAGGCTGAATCCCGATGAGGTCTACGGCGAGACGCTTGCCCGCCTCGCCGCCACCATCGGCAGCGCGGTGCCTGGCGAGCACCAGGACGAGTCATGACCGCAGCAGGACGATTCATGACTACGCCCCAGGATGACTCATGACCGCGCCCCAGGTTCTGATCCACCGTGACGCCGAGTTGCTCGCCAAGGCCGTGGCCGCGCGGCTGGTGACCAGGCTGGTCGATATCTCCGCGGGCAGGGGGCACGCCTCCATCGTGCTGACTGGCGGCGGGATCGGCACCCAGGTGCTCGCCGAGCTTGCCGCCGCGCCCGCGAGAGACGCCGTGGACTGGCGGCACCTGGATATCTGGTGGGGCGACGAGCGGTTTCTGCCGGCCGGCCATCCGGACCGCAACGAGACTGGCGCCCGGGCGGCCTTGCTCGACCATGTGGACGTGGCTCCCGGCCGGGTGCGCCCGATGCCCGGTCCCGACGGCCCCGACGGTGACAACCCGGAGGCGGCGGCGGCCAGGTACGCCCGGTGGCTGCGGGAGGCCGCGGCGCCTGAGGACCACGGCCAGTCGCCGTCCTTCGACGTGCTGCTCCTCGGCATCGGGCCCGAGGGACATGTCGCATCCCTGTTTCCCGGCCAGCCTGCGCTCTATGAGGAAGAACGGACCGTCGTGGCCGTGCACGGCTCGCCGAAGCCGCCGCCGATCAGGCTGACTCTGACCCTCCCGGCGATCCGGACTGCCCGCGAGGTATGGATCATCGCCTCCGGCCAGGACAAGTCCGGCGCGATCAGGCTCGCGCTGTCCGGTGCCGGGCCGGTCCAGGTGCCGGCCGCGGGCGCGCGCGGCAGGCAGCAGACGCTGTTCCTGCTGGATCGCGCGGCCGCCGAGCGGGTACCGCCCGAGCTCGGCCGCATCGCCTCACCGTGAGACCCATCCCGGCAGGCGTGCGGATCTTGGCTGTTCTCTTGCTGCTGTCCTAGCTAAGATTCTGAGCCGGGTCCTGACCCGCAGCCGGCCCCCGGTAGGAGCCCGGCGAGTTTAGCCGCCCGGGGAAAACTGGGTCTCCCGCCGGAGCGCGCCCGGAGCTAGGCTCAGGGCAGATCTTCCGGCTGGTTCTGCTGAGCTAGCTGTGAAGACGAGGGAAGGTCCACGCATGGTCTTTTTCGCGAGGATTCGCCTGCATCGCACGGAGTTGCCTGCCCAGGCATGGCCGGTGGCGGGTGATTCCGTGTGGTCTGGGCCGTCGTGTCCTTCCAGTCAGTTAGAGCGAATGCCCGGCCGCAGCGGCGTTATGCCGACGTCCGGGCGTCGCAACTTTCCACCAGGAGGATCAGTTGAGCACTACCGATGAATTGTCGGCGGCACCCGCTGCCGCTGCGCCCGCGGCACTGGCGGTGGCCGATCCAGCGCCGCTCGGGCTGGCCGCGTTCGCGCTGACCACGTTCCTGCTGTCGGCCGCCAACGCCGGATGGACGAGGGGATCCGGCAGCGAGTGGCTTGGCTACGCGCTCGCCTACGGCGGTCTCGGGCAGCTGCTGGCCGGAATGTGGGAGTTCAAGAACAAGAACGTCTTTGGCGCCACCGCGTTCACCTCGTACGGCGCCTTCTGGATCGGGCTGGGGCTGTACGTGCTCCTCGTGGCCCCGGCGGCCGGTACGGGGGTGCCCAATGACCTGGCCTGGATCCTGCTGGCCTTCGCCATCTTCACCCTCTACATGCTGGTCGCCAGCGCGCTGCTGAACACCGCGGTGTTCACGGTCTTCCTGGTACTGGAAATCACCTTCATCGTCCTGTTCATCGGGCAATTCCATTCCGGCGACGTGAGCATCATCAAGGTCGGCGGCTACCTCGGCATCCTGACCGCTCTGCTCGCGTGGTACACCTCGTTCGCCGGCGTCTTCAACGGCATCAGGGGCGTGCCGACGCTGCCCGTGGGCAAGCCGCTCCTCCGCAGCAGGGTCTGACCGTTCCTGCCTGCTCCTGATCGCTCTCGTGATCCCGGGAGACTCCGCGGAGTCTCCCGGGATCACGCGATCCGGGGGTCGGTAGCGTAGGGCCGTGGATGTCCGGGAGAAGCATCAGCTCGACATGGCCGAGCACGTAGCCAAGGTGCGAGCGCGCGCCCGGCCATGGCGTTCCATCATGGCCCTCGTCCTCGCAGTGGTCGCGGCGGGCGCCTCGTGGTGGGCAACTGACCACGGCAAGCAAGCCCTCACCCTGGCCGGCCACCCGGCGGACAAGCTGCTGAACGTTGGATGCGCGATAGCGTTCTGCCTGTTTGCGCTGGCCGCGAGCCTCGGCCTGTCCGGTAAGGCACGTGAGGCCCTGGAGCCCGGGATCGGCTCAGCGCACGCGGCCGTGGTCAGGTACGCCATCGTCCTGGCCGGCGGCGTTGTCAGCCTGCTCATCACTCTCGACCTGGTCAGGGTCCAAGTCGGCAACCTCATCCTGGGCGGCGCCTTCACCGCCGTTCTGCTCGGCATTGCCGCGCAGCAGTCGCTCGGCAACCTGTTCGCCGGCATTGTGCTGCTGCTTGCCCGGCCATTTGCGGTCGGTGACAGCGTACGGATGCGGGCAGGTGTGCTCAGCGGCCAGATCGAGGGCATTGTGGCCGATATCGGGATTACCTACGTCCGGCTGGATACCGACGAGGGCAAGCTCAATGTGCCCAATTCCGTGGTACTCGCCGCGGCGGTGGGCCCGCTAAGGCGTTCGCAATCCGAGGGGACAGCGCCTCCTGGCGCGGTTCCTCCTGGCGCGGTTCCTCCTGGCCCGGTTGCCTCCAGCCCGGCTGTACCTGGCCCGGCTGTACCTGGCCCGGCTGTACCTGGCCCGGCTGTGCCCGGCCCTGCTGCGGCTGCGTCGTCGGCCGCGTCTGGGGCGCCCGCGTCGTCGGCCGCGGCTATGGTGGCTGCGCCGTCGGCCGCGCTGGACGCAGCCATGGCGCCGCCCTTGGACGGAGCGGCGCCACAGCATGGCGGACCCGTGACCGGCCGAGATGGCGCCGGCCACGCTGGCTCTGCTGAGGGCGGGCCTCAGCGGTGACTTGCGTCGTACCTTGTGATGATGTCCGCCGGTATGCGGCCGCGGTCGCTGACCGAAACGTCATTGTCCTTTGCCCAGGCGCGAATGTCTGCGCTGCGCCTACGATGCGCCGACGTCCGCTGCTTGGTGCGCCCCGCGCGCCCTGTTGCCTTGCGCGCCCGAACAGCGAACCTGCGGAAAACCTCGTCGAACTTCTGACTGTGTCTCTCGCATAGATCGATCTCATAGTCCCGGCCGTCGAGGCTGAACGCCCGCGTCATGTGCTGGCCGTCCGGAATCTCTTTCTCGTCGTAGTCGCAGGCGAATGTAACTGAGATTTTCTGTGCCACTTGTATCCCCCCTTCCCCCGTCGCACGTATATCCCCAGCTGACGACAGATGTAACAGCACTTTACTCATGTTTCTGCCGGCAGTGTCCGCTGCCGATCCCGCGGCCGGCTTGCAGCCGATCCGGAACCCGGTCGGCAGCGCATCGGGTAACGGCGTGGAGGCAGCCAGGCAAACGGTTGCTCTCGTCGGGCAAACGGCCTGGGACGGGGCCAGGCGAACGGCCGGATGGGCCAGGCGAACGGCCGGATGGGCCAGGCGAACGGCCGGATGGGCCAGGCAAACGGCGGGGACGGGCCCCGGACTGCTACTCCTAGCGCCGATGACTGCGGCGCGGTTCACCGTAGGGGAACGATTCGGGAAGCGGCTCAAGTCCGTTGTCGGCGGAAACGTCGGCGGTGGAATCCCAGCCTGGTGCCGGCTGTTCATCAGCCCTTCCGGGCTGCCCATGACCATAAAGTGACCCGGGCGCCGACTGCGAGCGTTCAATGCCGGCCAGCACGGGCGGATGGCCCAGGGATTCGGCGCCGTTCGGGTACGAGGGGCGCGGGTACTGGCCGCCGGGCGGGCCTGCCGGGAAACCCCGGTGGCTGACCCGGGGAGAGTAGTCCGCCGGGCCCGGCTGGTCCGCGTACCACGACGGCATCGGCTCATCCTGGTAACCCGCAGTTGCGGAGCTGCCGGGATAGCCGGCGGCGTCGCCATCCGGGTAGCCGGCCGCGGTCTCGTCCCGGTAGGGCGCGGCGGCGGGGCCGTTCAGGTAGTGCAGGGAGCCGGAGACGGCCGGGTAGGGGTCGTGGCTCGCGGCCGCGGCAGCGGGCCCTGCTCCGGTGGCATCTGGCGCGTAGCCCGCTGCGGCGTGCGGCGCGTAGCCCGCTGCGGTGTCCGGCGCATAGCTCTCGGCAGCAGCGGCCCGGCCGTCCGGGCCGCGCTGCAGCGCCTCGATCATCCGGGGCAGTTCACCCATCGGCAGCCGAAAGCTGCCCGTGCATGTTCCGCCCTGCCAGATGCTGAGCACGGCGACGCCGGTGTCCGCATACCAGCTGATCCGCAAGGTCCGCGACGTGCTCCTGACATCGAAGAAGACCTCACCGAGACGAGGCAGCGGGGCTGCATCCGACATCGACATGCTGCCCATGGTGACCCTGAACCATCGTATTTGTCTAGTTGATGATCACTGAGCATGAGATGGGCTAGCTGCAGGCCTCGACGGATTCCGCAGCACGCCTGCGCGGGCACGGGCAATGGTGGCATGATTACGCATCGGCTCGCTGATCTGACTGGCCCCGCCCATTACCGCCTTGCACCTTCTCCGTACTGCCCGCACGTCTGGGAACACTGTGGAGATGTAGCGCGTTAGATAAGCCGACGGGGCCAATGCCGCATCGCGCGAGGTATCACGCGCGTCCAGCGAGCCGGACGCTCCGTTAACGAAGTTCCACACACACAGCGCGCCGGTTGAGGAGATCGATCCATGTCTGAGGTACGTCGTCAGGCCACCCTGATGCCCCGGCCGAACTGGGGCTGGCAAGATGACGCCGCGTGCCGCGGTAAAGAAGTCGTGCTCTTTTTCGGCCCGGATGGCGAGCGGCAGCCTGAGCGGGATATCCGTGAGCGCAAGGCCAAGGTCGTTTGTGCGTCCTGTCCGGTTCGCGCCGAGTGTCTCGGCTACGCCGTGTCCCGGCCGGAGAAGTACGGCACCTGGGGCGGGCTGAATGAGGACGAGCGCGCGTCAGAGCGGCGGCGCCGGATGCGCAGGGCCAACGCCGCGTGAGGTGGCCTCGTCCGGGCCTGACGTCACGTCGCCCGGGCGAGTCGCGGCAGCAAGCAGCATGACCACGTCAGCGTCCTCCAGCTGGCTGAACGACTGATACCACTCCCCCACGGCGCGGAATCCGGGGGGCGCGGCCAGGACGACGACGAGGTCGGCCTCGGTCATCATGGCCGCCGCTGATGACGGTGCCGCTACCGGGACCGCGAGGATCGTCCGGCCTGCCCCTGCTGCCCGCACCGCCCGCAGCGCGGCCCTGGCCGTGACGCCCGTCGCCAGACCGTCGTCCACCACGATCACATCCCTGCCCCGCACCGTGGCCGCAGGCTGGTCGCCCCTGTATGCCGCGATCCTCCGGCCGAGCTCGGCCTGTTCTCTGCCGACCACGGGCGCGAGCGCGGCTGCCGTCAGGCCGAGGCGCGCCAGGATTTCCTCGTCGAATACTGGCTGGCCGCCCTCGGCAAGCGCACCCACGCCGAGTTCAGGCTGCAGCGGGTAGCCGATCTTCCTGGTGACCAGCACGTCGAGCGGGGCACGCAGGGCGATCGCCACCTCCCGGCCAACCGGCACGCCGCCGCGCGGCAGGGCCAGCACCACGGTCCCTGCCAGGCACAGTCCGCTCGCGTCCGCGGACATCCGGAGCAGGCGTGCGCCCAGCAGCCGCCCGGCCGCGGACCGATCCGCGAAGGGCAGCGGGACCGTCTCCGGTGCGCTCGCAGGCACGCGAATCACTCGCAGGCACGCCAATCATCTGTCAGATCCTGTGCATTTGTCACAGCTCACTTTCGAATCTACCCCGGCCCCGGCGGCCCACTCGGGCAGCGATAATGAACCACGGTCTGGCTGTCCTGCCTCAAGTGGCAGTAGACAGGATTGCCCAGGAGGCACGCCGGATGAACCAGGCAGGCATGATCGGCTACCTGTATGGAATAGGCGCGTTCGCTGCGCGGTTGTCATCCTGCGTGCTAGCAGACGTCGTTCATGCGGTGGTAACTCCTGCCCGCACGCAGCTCGACAGGCCGGTGACTCGGTCAAGTGCCCGGGATCGGTGCCCAGCGGCCGTAACTGCCGCGGACCCGCTGCTGGTTGCCCGGCGTCACGTTGATTTCCTGCGGATCCGCAGTGCGATTCCCGGAACCGGCCGCTGACCGTTCACCCGTTCCTGCGTGACGGGCTGATGTGGCCGGCGTCCCGGCCGCTGCGCTGAGCCCGGACTGCCCTCGCCGATCGCCCGTGCGTCGGACGCTCACCCGCGCCCCCGGACCCGAAGGGCAGCACCGCATGACGATCACCACCAGTACGACCGAGCCGGAAGCCCGCACTCAGGGCCGCAGCGGCGCGGGGATAGTCAGCATCACCGAAGCGCCCAGCCTCGCCGACGCCAGCACCCGCGCGGGCGCTGGGCGCCCGGCACCGCCTGCGCGGCGGCGCGCCACGGCTGACGGCCCCGGCCGCAAACGCGGCGAAGGCCAGTGGGCGCTTGGCTACACCGAGCCCCTCAACGCCAACGAGGAGACCAAGAAGAACGACGACGGGCTCAATGTCCGCCAGCGGATCATCGACATCTACGCCAAGCGTGGCTTCGACTCGATCGATCCGGCGGACCTGCGCGGGCGGTTCCGCTGGTGGGGCCTGTACACCCAGCGCCGGCCTGGCATCGACGGCGGCAAGACAGCGCTGCTTGAGCCTGCCGAGCTTGACGACAGGTACTTCATGATGCGGATCCGGATCGACGGGGGCCAGCTGGATCATGCCCAGCTGTCCGCCATCGCCGATGTCTCGCGCAGGTACGCGCGCGGCACCGCGGACGTCACCGACCGGCAGAACATCCAGCTCCACTGGGTCCGGATCGAGGACGTTCCGGCGATCTGGGACACGCTGGAAGCAGTCGGCCTGTCGAGCATGGAGGCGTGTGGCGACACTCCGCGGGTGATCCTGGGCTGCCCGCTGGCCGGAATCGGCACGGCCGAGGTCATCGACGCCTCGCCGGAGGTCCGCCGGACGCACGCGCGCTATATCGGCGATCCCGCCTTCTCGAACCTTCCCCGCAAGTTCAAGACCGCGATGAGCGGCTGCCCCGTGCAGTGCACCATGCACGAGATCAGCGACATCGCCTTTGCCGGAGTGCTGGGCCCGGACGGCGATCCTGGCTACGACCTGTGGGTGGGCGGCGGACTGTCCACCAACCCGATGATCGGCAAGAGGCTGGGCGCTTTCGTCCGGCCGGACCAGGTCCCCGACGTGTGGGCAGGCGTGACGTCGGTGTTCCGCGACTACGGTTACCGGCGGCTCCGGCACCGCGCCCGGATCAAGTTCCTGATCGCCGACTGGGGACCGGAGCGCTTCCGCGAGGTGCTGGAACGCGACTACCTCGGCTTCCGGCTGCCCGACGGTCCCGCGCCGGAGCCGCCGGCCGGCCACCGCCGCGACCATGTCGGCATTCACGCCCAGCGCGACGGGCGCTGCTTCGTCGGATTCGCCCCTACGGTAGGCCGCCTGTCGGCGGACTCGCTGACAGTGATCGCCGGCCTGGCGGCCGAATTCGGCAGCGGGCGAGTGCGTACCACCACCGAGCAGAAGATGGTGATACTGGACGTGCCGCCCGCCAGGGCCGACGCGCTCGCCGAGAAGCTTGCCGCGGCCGGCCTGCCGGCCAGGCCGAGCGTCTTCCGCAGGCACACGATGGCGTGCACCGGGATCGAGTTCTGCAAGCTCGCGATCGTGGAGACCAAGCAGCGTGCCGCTGGCCTGATCGATGAGCTTGAACGGCGCCTTCCTGACTTCACCGAACCGGTGACGATCAACGTCAACGGGTGCCCGAACTCGTGCGCCAGGATCCAGACGGCGGATATCGGCCTGAAGGGAACTCTCGTCACCCTGCCCGGCGGAGAGCAGGCCGAGGGATTCCAGATCCACCTGGGGGGAAGCCTGAACGGAGGGGACGGGGCTAGCTCGGGTTTCGGCAGGAAGGTCAGGGGGCTGAAGACCACGGCCGAGCAGCTGCCCGATTACATCGAGCGTATACTGCGCCGCTTCGACTCGGCCAGGCAGCCGGGAGAGACATTTGCCGCATGGGCGGCACGGGCTAGCGAGGAGGATGTGTCATGACGATCCCGACCTTTGCGGCAGAGCGTGCGGTTCCCTTCTATTGCCCCTACTGTGGCGAAGAGGACCTTGAGCCGGAGGCGGCGGATGGCGGCTGGCGGTGCCGCAGCTGTATCCGCGCCTTCCGGCTACGCTTTAGTGGAACCGGAGTCATCCGGTGAGCCCGGCCCAGACCCGGCAGGCCGGGCCGGAGTTCATTGAACTGACGGCACGTAAGCGCCTGGAGGAAGTCATCGGAATGGAGAGGCTGGTCGCACAGGCGGTGGACGCCCTGAGCGACGCATCCGCCGAGGACGTGATCAAGTGGGCGACGGACACATTCGGTGACCGGATCTGCATCACATCCTCGATGACCGACGCCGTACTCATTCACCTGGCATCCCGGATCCGCCCGGGTATCGACGTCATCTTCCTGGACACCGGCTACCACTTCGCCGAGACGATCGGCACCAGGGACGCGGTGTCGGCCGTCTATCCGGTCAACGTGATCAATGTCACGCCGTCCCGGACCGTGCAGGAGCAGGACGCCGAGCTGGGGCCGCGGCTGTACGGGCGCAATCCCGACCTGTGCTGCTACCTCCGCAAGGTGGTGCCGCTTGAGCGCGCTCTCGATCCGTACGAGGCATGGCTCACCGGGGTCCGCAAGGAGGAGACGAGCGCCCGGAGCGACACGAGCGTCGTCGAATGGGATCCGCGGCGGCAGATGGTCAAGGTCAACCCGATCGTCGGCTGGACCCAGGAGCAGGTGGACAGCTATATCAGCGAGCACGGGGTGCTCATCAACCCGCTGGTCTACGACGGTTACCCGTCGATCGGCTGCTCGACCTGCACGGCGCGCGTCGAGCCCGGCGCCGATCCGCGGAGCGGGCGCTGGGAAGGCACCGGCAAGACCGAATGCGGCATCCACGGCTGAGCGCGGCGGCAGGCGGGGCGGTCCCGGCGCGGGCCGGGCAGGCCCGGCCGCGGGCGGTGCCGCCGCTCCTTGCTGTCGCGCACGGCAGCGCCGATCCGCGCGCGGCCGCGACCATCGCCGGGCTGATGGCGCTCGTCGGGGAGATGGCGGGCCGCTGCGGGCTGCCCGCTCTTGACGCGCGGACCGCTTTCCTCGGGCATTCTCCGCCATCGGTCGCCCAGGTACTCGGCGCGCTGGCGGGCACCGGGCCTGCGGGTACCGGGCCTGCGGGTACCGGGCCTGCGGGTACCGGGCCTGCGGGTACCGGGCCGGCCGCGCGGCGGCGGCATGCCGTCGTCCTGCCGCTGCTCCTCACCGCGGCGTATCACAGCGAGATCGACCTGCCCGCGCTGCTCGCCGAAGCCTCGGCCGCTCATCCCGGCCTGACCATCAGCTATGGCGATGCGCTCGGCCCGCATCCGCTGCTGCTCCGGGCGCTTGACCGCCGCCTTGCCGAATGCGGCGCGCCCGCTGCGCCGGGGATGGCAAACCCGGGAATGACGCGGCCAGAGCGCCCGGTGTCAGGTGGCCAGCGGTCCCCGCACGCGGGGCCGGTGCCAAGCTCGCCCCGCGATATCGCGGTCGTGCTCGCCTGGGCTGGATCCCGCCGCCCGGCCGCCATCGCCGCCATCGCCGGGGTCGCCGCCCGGTGGCAGGCCGCCAGGGGCTGGCGTGCCGTCGTCCCCGCCTATGCGGCGGCAGGCTCGCCCACGCCGGCCGGGGCAGTATCCGCCCTGCTGCGGGGCGGCGCGCCGGCCGTGGTGGTGGCGACCTACCTGCTCGCCCCAGGGCGCTTCGCCGATCAGGTCGCCGAGTCGTCGCTGGGCGCGGGCGCCGCGGCGGTGTCCGGGGCGCTCGGCGCGGCCCCTGAGTTGGCGCGGCTCGTCCTGCTCAGGTACGCGGCGGCCATCGCGCGGCCCGGGCGCATGGACGGCGCCTGGCAGGGGATATCCGCATCGAGATAGGGAGCCGCCGATGACCCCCGCCGCCCCGATGCGCCGCGCCGCCCCGGTGACCCCCGCAGGCCCGTACCGGACGCACGAGGTGCTGAACCAGGTTGCCCCGCTGGCCGGGCACGACATCGCCGATGATCCCGCGCTGCTCGCTGCGCTCGGCCGGGAAGGCGCGCCCTGGGCCGCCGCCGAGCTGCATGAGCTCGGCCGCCTGGCCGGTGCCGCCGGGACCCAGCAGCAGGCCCGGCTGGCGAACGAGAACCCGCCGGTCCTGCGCAGCCACGACTCGCGCGGGAACCGGATCGACGAAGTCGAGTTCCACCCGGCCTGGCACGCCCTCCTGGAGACGGCGGTGCGCCGCGGCCTGCACGCGGCGCCGTGGACGGACGCCTCGCCGGGCAGCCACGTGGCCAGGGCGGCGAAGTTCTACGTGTGGACGCAGGCGGAGGGGGGTCACGGCTGCCCGGTCTCGATGACGTACGCCGCCGTGCCCGCGCTGCGGCACGAGCCGGCCCTCGCCGCCCGGTTCGAGCCGCTGCTCGCTGCCCGGGCCTACGAGCCCGGCGCGGGCGCGCCGGACGGCAAGGCCGGCCTGCTGGCCGGCATGGCCATGACGGAGAAGCAGGGCGGGTCGGACGTGCGGGCCAACACCACCCGCGCGGTGCCCGCCGGAGATGGCCGTTACCTGCTCACCGGGCACAAGTGGTTCTGCTCGGCGCCGATGTGCGATCTGTTCCTTGTCCTGGCCCAGGCACCGGAGGGGCTGAGCTGCTTCCTGCTGCCCAGGGTGCTGCCGGACGGCTCCCGCAACTCAATTCGCATCCAGCGGCTCAAGGACAAGCTCGGCAACCGGTCCAACGCCTCGGCTGAGGTGGAGTACGACGCCGCGTCCGGCTGGCTGGTCGGCGAACCAGGACGAGGCGTGCGGACCATCATCGAGATGGTCAGCGCGACCCGGCTTGACTGCGTCCTGGGCAGTGCCGCGGTCATGCGCCAGGCGTGCGTCGCCGCGGTGTATTACGCCGGCCAGCGATGCTCGTTCGGGGTGAACCTGATTTCCCATCCGCTGATGGCTGCTGTCCTCGCCGACCTCACCCTGGAATCGGAGGCCGCGACCACGCTGGCGATGCGCCTGGCGGGCGCGGCCGACAAGGCGGCCAGGTGCGACGGCGAGCAGGCCGCGCTGCTGCGGATCGCGCTGCCGGCGGCCAAGTACTGGGTGTGCAAGCGGACTCCCGCCGTCGCCGCGGAGGCGCTGGAATGCCTGGGCGGGAACGGCTATGTCGAGGAATCCGGCATGCCCAGGATCTACCGCGACGCGCCGCTCAACTCGGTCTGGGAAGGGTCAGGTAACGTGACAGCCCTTGACGTCCTGCGCGCGCTGCGGCGCTCCCCGGAATCCGGCGAGGCGCTGCTCGCCGAGGCGGGCCTCGCGGCCGGCGGGGACCGGCGGCTTGACCAGGCGTTGACGCAGCTTGCGGCGGCGCTCGGCGAGGCAGGCCGGGCGGGCGAGATCGCGGGCCGGGACGCCGAGTACCGGGCCCGCAGGCTCGCCGGGCTGATCGCCGGCGCGCTGCAGGCGGCGCTGCTTGTCCGGCACGCGCCGGGCCCGGTGGCCGACGCGTTCTGCGCCTCGCGCCTGGGTCAGGGCGCCGCGGGCGGCCCGGCCGGTCCCGGCTTGCCGTTCGGCATGCTGCCCGATGGCCTCGACCTGGCCGCAATCCTGGGCAGGTCGCGGGTTTCGGCGGCCGGGTAGGGTCAGCGAATGCGCGTCTGGCCGGGAACCGCTTATCCGCTTGGTGCCACCTGGGATGGTTCCGGCACCAATTTCGCCCTCTTCTCCGAAGTCGCGACGTCCGTCGAGCTGTGCCTGTTCGAGGCCGGCGACGGCAGCCAGGCCGCTGACCGCAGCGCTGAGACCAAGGTGGCGCTGACCGAGGTGGACGGGTTCGTCTGGCACTGCTACCTGCCCGGGGTTGGCCCCGGCCAGCGGTACGGCTACCGGGTACATGGTCCTTACCAGCCAGAACGGGGCCATCGGTGCAATCCGGCGAAGCTGCTACTCGACCCGTACGGTAAGGCCATCGACGGCGAGGTGCGCTGGCACGAGGCATTGTTCTCCTACCAGATGCGCGATCGCTCGGCTCTCAATACCGCGGACAGCGCCCCGTACATGCCGAGGAACGTGGTGATCAACCCGGACTTCGACTGGGGCAGTGACCGGGCACCGCGCACCCCGTATCACGAGACCCTGATCTACGAGACGCACGTGCGCGGCCTCACGCTGCGCCATCCGCAGGTGCCGCCCGGGCTGCGCGGCACCTACGCCGGGCTGGCCCATCCGGCCGTGATCGAACACCTGACGAGGCTGGGAGTCACCGCCGTCGAGCTGATGCCGGTGCACCAGTTCGTGTCCGAGCGGGCACTCGCGGAACGTGGCCTGACGAATTACTGGGGTTATAACACGATCGCCTTCATGGCCCCGCACAACCGGTACTCCTCCGCTGCCTGGCCGGCCGGCCAGGTCACCGAGTTCAAGGCGATGGTCAAGGCGCTGCACGCGGCCGGCATCGAGGTCATACTCGACGTGGTCTACAACCACACGGCCGAAGCCGATCACCAGGGGCCCACCCTTTCGTTCCGCGGCATCGACAACGCGGCCTACTACCGGCTCCGGGCCGACGAGCCGGAGTACTACGTGGACTACACCGGCTGCGGGAACAGCCTGAACGTCCGGCATCCGCACGCGCTGCAGCTGATCATGGACTCGCTCAGGTACTGGATCCTGGAGATGCACGCCGACGGGTTCAGGTTCGACCTCGCCTCGGCTCTCGCCCGCGAGCTGCACGATGTCGACCGGCTGTCGGCGTTCTTCGACCTGGTCCAGCAGGACCCGGTCGTCTCGCAGGTGAAGCTGATCGCCGAGCCGTGGGATGTGGGCGAGGGCGGCTACCAGGTCGGGAAGTTCCCGCCGCTGTGGACCGAGTGGAACGGCAAGTACCGGGACACGGTGCGTGACCTGTGGCGCGGCGATTCCGCCGCCCTGCCGGAGTTCGCCTCCCGGCTGACCGGATCGAGCGACCTGTACGAGACAAGCGGGCGGCGGCCGGTTGCCTCAGTCAATTTCATCACCTGCCACGACGGCTTTACGCTGCATGACCTGGTCAGCTACGAGCGGAAGCACAATGAGGCCAACGGCGAGGACGGCCGTGATGGCTCGGATGACAACCGGTCTGCCAATTGCGGGACGGAGGGCCCCGCCGATGACCCAGCCGTCAATGAGCTCCGGGCCAGGCAGGTCAGGAATTTCCTCGTCACGCTGTTCTGCTCGCAGGGAATTCCGATGATACTGGCCGGCGATGAAATGGGCCGGACGCAGCGGGGCAATAACAATGCCTACTGCCAGGACAATGAACTGTCCTGGGTCGACTGGGAAAGCGGCGCAAAGCAGGCGGATTTGCTTGAATTCGCCTGCCGCCTGTCCGGGCTCCGGCGGCGGCATCCGGTGTTCCGCCGCCGGCGCTTCTTCAGCGGGCAGTCCGCGGCCGGGCTGGGGCCGGGCAGCGGCGGCGCGATGCTGGACATCGTCTGGCTCACCCCATCCGGGCAGGAGATGACCGACAGCGACTGGCGCACCGGCTACGCCAGGTCACTGGCGGTATTCCTGAACGGCAGCGCGATCACTGAGCCCGGCCCGCACGGCGAGGCCGTCCGGGACGACGATTTCCTGCTGCTGGTCAACGCGCACATCGGGCCGGTGACCTTCATAATGCCGGGCGCCCGGTTCGCGGCCTCGTGGGAGATCCTGGTGGACACGTCGGCCACGGCGGACGCTGAGGCTGGCACGTCTGCTGAGGCTGGCACGTCTGCTGAGGCTGGCACGTCTGCTGAGGCTGGCGCGTCTGGTCAGGTCAGGACCGGGCGCAGGGCGCGCGCCGGCAGCCAGCTGATGGTGCCCGGCCGCGCGATGCTGGTGCTTCGCGGGCACCAGGCCTAGTGCCGGGTACCTAGCGTGGCGCTGCCGCCAGCCCCGGACGCCGTGATTCGTCACCTGTGCGCGTCGCGGTGATATTGGCCGCGCGACTCTGATTGACTGCTGGCTGTGCGCCAGATCTTCCCCGTTGCAGCGAGCAGCAGCCCGATCGGGCTGATTGAGCCGGCTGGCGCAGTTGGCGCAGTTGGCACGGTTGAGCCGATTGGCCGGCCTGGCCGGGCGGAGCCCGGCGGGCCCGGCCTGGCCGAGATCGCCCGGCTCTATGCCTATCCCGCGTCCGCCGCGCGTCCGGGCCGCCCGTGGGTACGAGCCAACTTCGTGGCAAGCGTCGATGGCGCGGCGACCGCGCAGGGCCGCTCGGGCGGCCTCTCCGGCGAGGCCGACCGGCAGGTGTTCTCCGTGCTGCGCAGCCTCGCGGACGTCATAGTCGCCGGCGCCGGCACTGTCCGGGCGGAGAAGTACCGCCCGGTGCAGGAGTCCGAGGCCTGGGCCGCGCTGCGCGCGGGCCGTCCGCCGACACCGCCCATCGCGGTCGTGACCCGCCAGCTCGACCTGGACCCCGACGGCCCGCTGCTGACCGGGGCACCCCGCAGCGCCCGCACGATCGTGCTGACAACCGATGCGGCGCCCGCTGACCGGCGCGCTGCCGCGGCCAGGCACGCTGACGTCGTGGTGGCCGGGCGCGACATGCTCAGCCCGGAGGCGATCACCGGCGCCCTGGCTGATCGCGGTCACCGGCGCATCCTGATCGAGGGCGGCCCGCACCTGCTCGGCCAGATCGCCGCGGCTGGCCTGCTCGACGAGCTCTGCCTGACGCTGAGCCCGCTGCTGGCCGGCGGCCAGTCGGGCCGCATCCTGGCTGCGGGCGCGGCAGGCGGCTACGACATTCCCGCCGCGCAGGCGGGCCTCAGCCTGGCGCACGTGCTCGAGGACAGCGGGTTCCTGCTCTGCAGGTACGTGCGCACGGAGGCAAGCTAAGCCGCCGGTCCCGGCGGCGCGACAGTAACCGGCCCGGCAGTGCGCCAGCGACCGGTAAGGGAGAGGAGCCAGCGATGGCGCTGCATGAGGCGAAGAGCGAGCCCGAGGGCGACCTGGACGTTAACCCGCTCTACGTCCGGTTGGAGGAAGTTCCGGTGCCGCGTCACAGCATGCCGCGCCTCGGCATGCTGCCCGACACCGCGCTGCAGGTGGTCAGGGACGAGCTGATCCTGGACGGCAACGCGCGGCTCAACCTGGCCACGTTCGTGACCACCTGGATGGAGCCGCAGGCCAAGCAGCTGATGGCCGAGTGCCTCGACAAGAACATGATCGACAAGGATGAGTACCCGCAGACCGCCGAGCTGGAGCGGCGCTGCGTCAACATCCTGGCGAATCTCTGGCATGCGCCGGGGACCACCAGCGCCATGCCCGCCGCGACCGGCTGCTCGACCACAGGCTCCAGCGAGGCCTGCATGCTCGGCGGAATGGCACTGCTGTGGCGCTGGCGCGCCCGCCGGCGCGCCGCAGGCGCGTCAGCGGCCGCTCCTAACCTGGTGATGGGCGCTAACGTCCAGGTCTGCTGGGAGAAATTCTGCCGGTACTGGCAGGTAGAGCCGCGGCTGGTGCCGATGGCGGAAGGCCGGCTGCACCTGACCGGGCCGGGCGCTGCCGCCCGGTGCGACGAGAACACCATCGGCGTCGTGGCCGTGATGGGCTCGACGATGGACGGCAGTTACGAGCCGGTCCGGCTGATCAGCGAGGAGCTCGACCGCCTGCAGAAGTCCCGCGGCCACGACGTGCCGATCCATGTCGACGGCGCTTCCGGCGGTTTCGTCGCGCCGTTCCTGCAGCCGAGCCTGGAGTGGGACTTCCGGGTGCCGCGGGTGGCATCGATCAACGCGTCGGGCCACAAGTACGGCCTCGTCTACCCCGGCGTCGGGTGGGTGGTGTGGCGGGATGCCAGCGCGCTGCCCGATGACCTGGTTTTCCGCGTGAACTACCTCGGCGGGGACATGCCGACATTCGCGCTGAACTTCTCCCGGCCCGGCAGCCAGGTCGCGGCGCAGTACTACAACTTCCTCCGGCTCGGCTTCGAGGGCTACAGCCGGGTCCAGCAGGCCAGCCAGGACGTGGCGATGCACCTGTCATCGAAGATTGCCGCGATGGGACCGTTCGAGCTGCTCACCGACGGCAGCGATCTGCCGGTCTTCGCGTTCCGGCTGCGTGACCCCGCCGGCACCTACACGGTGTTCGACCTGTCCGAGCGGCTCCGGGAGCGCGGCTGGCTGGTTCCCGCCTACACCTTCCCCGCGGACCTGCAGGACATGGCGGTCATCAGGATCGTGGTGCGCAACGGTTTCAGCATGGACCTGGCCGAGGCGTTCCTCGACGACTTGCGCACGCAAACCGAGGTCCTGGCGGCGCACCCCGGGCCGCCGGTGCCGCTGCTGCCCGAAGGCAGCCAGCGCGGCGGCTTCGCTCACTGATCCGCGGCGGCTTCGCCGGCCAGCGCGCAGCTATGCGGTCACCGGAATGAAAGCAGGCCGCAGCGAGGCGTCAGGCGCCCTTGCGGAGCCGGTCGAGTGCCTCGGCGAGTATCGCGGCGCCGTCGGTGTCGTTGCGCCGTTCCTTCACGTAGGCGAGGTGGGTCTTGTACGGCTCGGCGTGCGGCGGGGCAGGCGGGCTCGCCTCGTTCTGGCCCGCGGGGAAACCGCAGCGCGGGCAGTCCCACGTCTCGGGCACCGCGGCATCGCTCGCGAAACTCGGAACGGTCTCGTGCATGTTGCAGCACCAGAACGAGACCCGGACCCGCGGCGCGGCCTCGCCGCGCTCAGCCTCGCCCATCGGTCCCGCGCCTACCCGGCTGCCGCGGATGGCATTGCCACTACTCACTGCTCACCCCTTGCCCTCATGACCAGCCTGACCCTGCGTGCCTGACCCTGCGTCCCTGCTGCCGTCACCGATTCAGCAGGAGGAGCACGACGATGCAGAGGAACCACAGGACACCCGTGAAGATCGTGATCCGGTCCAGGTTCCGCTCGACCACCGACGACGAGCCGAGGGACGACGAGATGCCGCCGCCGAACAGATCCGACAGGCCGCCGCCCTTGCCCTTGTGCAGGAGCACGAGCAGCATCATCAGCAGGCTTGTAATGATCAGGACGATCGAGACTCCGATGACCACTGCTTCTTCTCGTCCTTCCGGGCGTGCTGCTCAGGTTTCCGCGACCTGCTCACGATACCTGCAGATCCTGGCGAATTCGCCGGCATCGAGGCTGGCGCCGCCTACGAGCGCGCCGTCAATGTCTGGCTGCGCCATGATCGCAGCCATGTTGTCGGCCTTCACCGAACCCCCATACAGAATACGCACACTGGCCGCTGCGTGCCCGTGAACGGCGGAAAGGCGGGCCCGGATGGCGGCGCACATCTCCTGCGCGTCCTCCGGCGTGGCCACCTTGCCAGTGCCAATCGCCCAGACTGGCTCGTAGGCGACGACCATGCCCGCGGCCTGCTCGCGCGTCACGCCATCCAGCCCGCCGTCTAGCTGGCCGATGGTGTGCTCGATGTGCTCGCCCGCCTCGCGTATCTCCAGCGTCTCGCCGACGCACATGATCGGGATGATCCCTGCCCGCAGCGCGGCCCGCACCTTCCCGCTCACCACGCCGTCGTCCTCGCTGTGGTACTGGCGGCGCTCCGAGTGCCCGGCCAGCGCGTACCGGCAGCCCAGCTTGGCCAGCATCCGGCCGGACACCTCGCCGGTGTAGGCCCCCGAGTCGTGCTGCGAGATGTCCTGCGCGCCGTAGCCGAGCAGCAGCTTGTCCGCCTCCACCAGCGTCTGCACGCTGCGCAGCGCGGTGAACGGCGGTAGCACGGCGACGTCGGCGGCGGCGAAGTCCTTGCTGGTCAGGGTGAAGGCGAGCTTCTGCGTGAGCGCGATCGCCTCAAGATGATTGTTATGCAGCTTCCAGTTGCCGGCGACCAGCGGCTTCCTGTCGGCGTGCCCGCGGTTCACCGGGCATCCTCAAGGGCGGCCAGCCCGGGCAGCTCCCTGCCTTCGAGATACTCAAGGCTGGCCCCGCCCCCGGTCGAGATGTGGGTGAAGGAGCTGCCGGAGAAGCCCAGTGCCCGCACGGCGGCCGCGGAGTCGCCCCCGCCGACCACGGTCAGCCCGGAAAGGTGGCTGATGGCCTCGGCCACCGCCCTGGTTCCGTTGGCGAACGCAGGGAACTCGAAGACCCCGGCCGGGCCGTTCCAGAAGACGGTCTGCGCGTCGGCCAGCTTGTCGGCGAGCAGCGCGCGCGTGGCCGGGCCCATGTCCAGGCTTTCGCGATCGGACGGAAAACCGGTCACGGGGAAGACCTCGTGCTCGGCGTCGGGGGCGTACCCGGTAGCGCCGACGAGGTCGACAGGAAGCACGATCTCCACGCCGCGCCTGGCGCCCTCCGCGAGCACGGCCGAGACCTGCGGGATCCTGTCGGCCTCCAGCAGGGAGTGGCCGACCTCGTGTCCCTGCGCCTTCAGGAATGTGTAGGACATCCCGCCGACGATGAGCAGCCGGTCAGCCTTGTCGAGCAGGTTCTCGATGACGGCGAGCTTGTCCGACGGCTTCGCGCCGCCGAGCACCACGACATAGGGCCTGGCCGGGTCCTGGGTAAGCCTGCGCAGCACGGCTACCTCGGCGAGGACCAGGTAGCCCGCCGCGTGCGGCAGCAGTCCTGGCAGGTCGTACACGCTCGCGTGCCTGCGGTGCATGGCGCCGAACCCGTCGCCCACGTACAGCTGCGCCAGCGCGGCGAGCCGGGCGGCCAGCTCGGCCCGCTGCCCGTCGTCCTTGCTGGTCTCGGCAGGCTCGAAGCGGACGTTCTCCAGCATCCCGATCTGGCCGTCTGCCAGCCCGGCGGCGACGGCGGCGGCGTCCGTGCCAGCTACGTCCCCGGCCAGTGTGACCTCGGCGCCGAGCAGCTCGCCGAGCCGCCCGGCGACCGGTTCGAGGGACGGGCCGGCCGCGGCGCGCTCGGCGTACGAGGTGCCTTTCGGTCGGCCAAGGTGCGCGCAGATGAGCACCCGCGCGCCGCGGGCGGCCAGCTTGGTGATGGTGGGCAGGCTGGCCCGGATCCGGCCGTCGTCGGTGATCGCGGCACCGTCCAGCGGCACGTTCAGGTCGGCTCGGAGCAGCACGACCCGGCCGCGGACCTCCAGGTCGTCGATTCCCCTCATGAGCGGTCAGGCAGCTGGGCGCCGACGTAGGCGGTGAGGTCGGCCAGCCGGTTGGAGTAACCCCACTCGTTGTCGTACCAGCCGATCACCTTGACCTGGTCGCCTGCCGCCATCGTCAGCAGCGAGTCGAAGGTGCAGGAGTAGGGCGTGCCGACAATGTCGGACGACACGATGGGGTCGCGGGTGTAGTGCAGGTAGCCCTTCAGCGGCCCATCGGCCGCTGCCCGGTAGGCCGCGTTCACCTCGTCCGCGGTTGCCTCGCGGCTGAGCTGCACGACCAGGTCGGTGACCGACCCGTCGATGACCGGCACCCGCATCGACATGCCGTCCAGCTTGCCCTTGAGCTCGGGCAGCACGAGGGACGTGGCCTTGGCCGCGCCCGTGCTGGTCGGGATGATGTTCTGCGCGGCGGCCCGGGCCCGGCGCAGGTCCTTGTGCGGGAAGTCCTGGAGTACCTGATCGCTGGTGTAGGCGTGGATCGTGGTCATCATGCCCTTGACGATGCCGAAGCTGTCCATCAGCACCTTGGCCATCGGCGCCACGCAGTTGGTCGTGCAGGACGCGTTGGAGATGATGTCGTGGCGGGCCGCATCGTACTGGTCGTCGTTGACTCCCATGACGATGGTGATGTCCTCACCGGTGGCCGGAGCGGAAATGACGACTTTCCGCGCGCCCGCGTCGAGGTGCTTGCGTGCATCGGCCGCCTTGCTGAACCGGCCGGTGGACTCGACCACCACGTCTACCCCGAGCTCGCCCCAGGGCAGCGCCGCCGGATCCCGGTCCGCCAGCACCCTGATGTCGGTGTCCCCGGCCCGGATCACGTCGCCGTGCACGCTCACCTCCAGGCCGAGCGTGCCGAGCACGGTGTCGTACTTCAGCAGATGCGCCAGCGTCGCGGCGTCGGTCAGGTCATTCGTCGCCACGATCTCGATGCCGGTCGCGGCGCCCGCGCCGGCGTGGACGGCCCGCCAGAAGTTGCGCCCGATACGGCCAAACCCATTGATCCCCACCCGCACAGTCACTGCAGTGCTCTCCTCATCGTCCTGGCACATCGCTCCGGCGGCTGGGCGCCGCCTGTCCGACCTTGAACCTACCGGAAGGCCGGCCGGAGCCTCTCGTCTGCTCCCGGCTGGCGCACCGGGCTCCGGCGGCTGCCGCGGGCGGTTCCGGCGGCAGCCGGCTCCCGCGGCGGGCGGCTCCCGCGGCGGGCGGCCTTGCCGGTCACGAGCTGGCCTGGCCTGGCCTAGGCTGCTGGCAGCAACCCCCCGATTGCCGCATCCATCCGGTAAAGGATGAGCCGATGACGCCTTACGGCACTGCCCCGCCGCCGCCCGCAAAGGGCGGCCTCGGCCTTGCCCTGGTTTGCGGGCTCGGCGCGGCGATCGCGGGAGCCGTCGGGTGGGGGCTGATCGCCTACGTGACCAAGCACCAGTTTTCCGTCGTGGCATTGCTTATAGGGCTTGCAGTCGGCTCCGCCGTGGCGCGGTTCCGGGCCGGCGATCCGGTGGCGGCGGTCGCGAGCGCCGTGCTTGCCGTGCTCGGCTGCGCGCTCGGCAGCTTCCTCGCGCTGGTCTTCGCGCTGGCTGGGGCTGGCGTGAGCGTGGGTTCCATTCTCGGCCACCTGAACCTCGTGGTGCAGGCCTACCCGCACTCCCTCGGCGGCCTCGCGCTCGCCTTCTGGGCGTTCGCGGCCTTTGCCGGATTCCGCATCCCGCTCAGTAAGGCCCGGCGCGGCGGCATGCTGGCGCGCCGCGGGGGTCAGGGCACTGCACCCGGCGCGCCGGCGGAGCCCTGGCCGGCCAGTCAGGCCGGCCATCTGTCGTTCGGCCAGCCTCCGGCCGGTGATCCCGCGGCCGGTCAGTCCCCGGTCGGCCCGCCCTCGTTCGGCCAGTTGTCGCTCGGCGAGCGCCCGCCCCCGGCCGGCGAGTCTGCGGCCGGCCAGCCCGGCCACGGCGACTGACGACGTCAGTCAGGGGACGAGCATGTCCGCGGTCAGGTGCGCCTCCGTGCTCGGCACGCCGAGTTCCATTGCCCGCCGGTCGGCCAGCGCGAGCAGCCGGCGGATCCGGCCGGCGATGGCATCCTTGGTGAGCACGGGGTCGGCGAGCTGGCCGAGTTCCTCCAGGCTTGCCTGCCGGTGCTTGATACGCAGCTGGCCGGCGACGATCAGATGCTCGGGCGCCTCAGCTCCGAGAATCTCCAGTGCCCGCTCGACGCGCGCGCCCGCGGCCACTGCCGCACGGGCGCTGCGGCGCAGATTCGCGTCGTCAAAGTTCGCCAGCCGGTTTGCCGTCGCCCTGACCTCTCGGCGCATCCGCCGCTCCTCCCAGGCAAGCACGCTGTCGTGGGCACCGAGGCGCGTCAGCATCGCGCTGATCGCATCCCCGTCCCTGATCACGACGCGGTCCACGCCGCGCACGTCGCGCGCCTTCGCACCGATCTTGAGCCGCCGGGCGGCGCCGACCATGGCCAGAGCTGCTTCCGGACCCGGGCAGGTGACCTCCAGGGACATCGACCGGCCAGGCTCGGTCAGGCAGCCATGGGCAAGGAATGCGCCCCGCCACGCTGCCTCGCAGTCGCAGGCGGTGCCGGAGACTACCTGTCGGGGAAGACCTCGCACCGGCCTCCCGTGGCCGTCGATGAGCCCTGTCTGGCGGGCCAGGCTGTCGCCGTCCTTGTGCACCCTGACGACATAGCGATTTCCCTTCCTCAGGCCGCTCGGGGCGAGCACGATCATTTCCGAGGAATGGCCGAATACCTCCGCGATGTCCTTGCGGAGCCTGCGCGCCGCCACGCCGGTGTCGAGTTCTGCCTCCACCACGATGCGGCCGGCGGCGAGGTGCAGGCCGCCGGCGAACCTCAGCAGCGTAGAAACCTCGGCCTTTCTGCAGCATGGCTTTAGCACCGTGACGCGGCTGAGCTCATCCTTTACCAGGCTGGTCAGCGCCATCAGGCCTCACTCCCCTCAAAAATCTGCGCGAACGTGCCCGCGAGCCGTCGCGGGTCGTGCCGGGGCGACCCGTCCCCCATGGCCAGGTCCGCCAGTACGAGCCTGCCGCCGAGCAGGCCAGCGGCCTTCTCCAGCTCGGCGGTGGTTCCTTCCGCCGCGCGGCGATCGGCGAGCACCACGTCGATCGTCAGCTGCGGAGCATGGTCGGCGAGCACCTCCAGATGAGCGTGCGGCGAGAATCCCTCCGTCTCCCCCGGCTGCGGCACCAGGTTCAGCACCACGATCCTGCGCGCCGGGGTCGTGAGCAGCGCATTGGCCAGCTGCGGAACCAGCAGGTGCGGCAGCACGCTGGTGAACCAGGAGCCTGGCCCGAGCACCACCCAGTCCGCATCGCGCACCGCGGCCACCGCCTCCGGGCATGCGGGCGGGTCCGGGGGAATCAGTGAGATCGACCGTACCCGGCCGGTGGTGCTAGCGCAGGCGACCTGACCTCGAACGGTGGTGATCTCATCCGGCCTGTCCGGATCCGCCCCCTCGACTTCAGCCGCGAGATCGAGCGGCACCGACGCCATGGGCAGTACCCGGCCGTGCGCGCCGAGCAGTCTGCCGACCCAGTCCAGGCCCTGAACGGTGTCGCCGAGAAGCTCCCAGAGGGCCACGATCAGCAAATTGCCGACCGAGTGGCCGCCAAGTTCGGCCTCTCCGGTGAAGCGATGCTGCACGACCTGGCTCCAGGTAGTGCCCCACGCGTCGTCGCCGCACAGCGCCGCCAGCGCCATCCGCAGGTCGCCGGGGGGGAGCACGCCGAACTGGCGGCGCAGCCTGCCGCTGGAGCCGCCATCATCGGCGACGGTGGCGATGGCGGTGAGGTGGCGGGTGACCCGGCGCAGGGCCGACAGGGAGGCAAACAGTCCGTGGCCGCCGCCGAGCGCCGCGACCTGCGGCCGCAGCGGCCGTCCAGCGGGGACCTCGGGCAGTACCTGGAGCACTCCGTCTGCGCGGTCACCCATCGCTGTCCTCACTCGCGGCCAAGATCCCTGTGCACTACCTGCACGCCAGGCCAGGACTTGGCGAGCCGGGAGGCAATCTCCTCGGCCATCACGACGCTGCGGTGCTTCCCGCCCGTGCAGCCGACCGCCAGCAGCGCGAAATGCTTGCCCGCCTGCCCGTAGCCGTCCAGCGCGACGCCGACGGCCTGCAGGTAGGCACCGAGGAACTCGGCGGCGCTCGGCTGGCGCAGGACGTAGTCCTGCACTGCCTTGTGCTGGCCGGTCAGCGGGGCAAGCTCGTCGACCCAGTGCGGATTAGGCAGGAAACGGCAGTCCGCGACCATGTCCGCGTCAAGCGGCAGACCGTACTTGAAGCCGAAGGACATGACATTCACCCGCAGCGCGGTCTCCTCAGCGGTGCCGAAGGAATCACGCAGCCGCGCGCGCAGCTCATGCACGTTCAGCTCCGAGCTGTCCAGTACCAGGTCAGCCTGGCCGCGCAGACCGCGCAGCAGGTCCCGTTCCGCGGTGATGCCGTCGATGACGCGGCGGCCATCCTGCAGCGGATGCGGCCGCCGGACGCTGTCAAACCTGCGCACCAGCGTGTCGTCACTGGCTTCGAGGAACACCACGTAGGGCCGGACGCCCCGCGCCTTGAGCTCGCCGATCGCTGTCTTGAGGTCGCTAGAGAACGGGCGGCTGCGCACGTCCACCACCACGGCGATCCTCGGCACGGCGCCCTTTGCCCGCCTGGCCAGATCCACCATCGTCTGCAGCAGGTCCGGCGGCAGGTTGTCGGCAACGAACCAGTCGAGATCCTCCAGCGACTTCGCGGCGGTGCTCCGGCCCGCGCCGGACATCCCGGTGATGATCACGATTTCCGGCGCATGGCTATTCCTGGTCACGACGTTCCTCCCCCGTTCCGCCGGTACCCGCCCCGTTGGCTTCCGCAGGCCGCAATACGGCGAGCACTGCCTCAGCCAGCCTCGGCCCGATGCCGGGCAGGCTGGCGATCTCGGCAACGGTAGCGCCGCCGATCCTGCGGACGGAGCCAAAATGCCGTAGCAGTGTCGCCCGCCGGGCCGGCCCCAGGCCCGGTACGGCATCGAGTTCGCTGACGGTAAGCGCCGTGGACCGTTTCTTCCTGTGGTAAGTGATCGCGAACCGGTGCGCTTCGTCCCGGACCCGCTGCAGCAGATAGAGGCCCTCGCTGGTGCGGGGCAGGATCACCGGCGAGTCGTCACCGGGCAGCCAGACTTCCTCCAGCCGCTTGGCCAGGCCGCATACCGCCACGTCATCGATACCAAGCTCGTCAAGCGCGCGGACTGCCGCAGCCACCTGAGCCGGGCCGCCGTCGATGACAAGGAGATTGGGCGGGTAGGCGAATTTGCGCTGCCGGGGGCTCTCCTCCGCGACTGACCCGGCCGCGCTGCCGCCGAGGACGTCGAGTTCCCCGGTGGCTTCGCGTTCTTCGAGGTAGCGGCGGAACCGGCGGGACACCACCTCGTGAATCGAGGCGACATCGTCGGTGCCGCCCGTGCCGCGGATGCTGAACCTGCGGTATTCCGACTTCCGCGCCAGCCCGTCCTCAAAGACGATCATTGACGCGACCACATGGGTGCCCTGCAGGTTGGACACGTCGTAGCACTCGATCCGGAGCGGCGCCGCGTCGAGTTCGAGCGCGTCCATGATCTCGTGCAGCGCCCGGCTCCGGGTCGTCAGATCGCTCGCGCGCTTGGTCTTGTGCAGCGCTAGTGACTCCGCCGCGTTCCGGGCCACGGTCGTGAGCAGGGCCTTCTTGTCCCCCCTCTGCGGTACCCGCAGGGTGACCGGGCCGCCGCGGCAAGCCGCCAGCCATTCCTCGACTGCCGCCGCCTCCGGCGGCAGCACCGGCACCAGCACCTCACGCGGGACGACGCGCTCATCGCTGGCAGCCGCTTGCCTGGCCTCGGGCCTCCTGGCCCCTGGCTGCGCGGTGGCGGGCCGCGCGCTGGCGAGGCCCGCGATGGCGTCATCGCCGTACACCTGGCCGAGGAAGTGCTCGACGAGTTCCCCCGTCGTCACGTCCTCGACCTTGTCCACCACCCAGCCCCGCTGCCCCCGGACCCGGCCGTCGCGAACATAGAAGATCTGCACTGCGGCCTCCAGCTGGTCCTCGGCCAGCGCGATGACGTCGCAGTCGGTGCCGTCGCCGAGGACGACCGCCTGCTTCTCCAGCGCGCGCTGGAGCGCCTTCACGTCATCGCGGAGCCTGGCAGCCCGCTCGAATTCCTCGGCGCCGGCCGCCTCCCGCATCTGGGCCTCGAGCCGCCGGATGAACCGGCCGGTCTGGCCCGACATGAAGTCGCAGAATTCCTCGGCGAGGAGCATGTGCTCCTCCGCGCTCACCCGGCCGACGCACGGCGCGGAGCACTTGCCGATGTAGCCGAGCAGGCAGGGCCGGCCGATCTGGCCGGCCCGCTTGAAAACGCCGGCGGAGCATGTCCGGACCGGAAACACCCGCAGCAGCGTGTCGACCGTGTCCCTGATCGCCCAGGCGTGCGAGTAGGGGCCGAAATAGCGGACGCCGCGCCGCTTCGCGCCCCGCATGACCGTCACCCGGGGATACTCCTCCCCCATGGTGACCGCCAGGTACGGGTAGCTCTTGTCATCCCGGTACCGGACGTTGAACCTCGGGTCGAATTCCTTGATCCAGGAATACTCGAGCTGCAGCGCCTCTACCTCGGTGCCGACGATCGTCCAGTCCACCGCGGACGCCGAGGTCAGCATCGACTGGGTGCGCGGATGCAGCCCGGCGAAGTCGGCGAAGTACGAATTCAGCCTGGAACGGAGATTCTTCGCCTTCCCGACGTAGATGACCCGGTCGCGGGAGTCGCGGAACCGGTAGACCCCAGGCGACTCGGGAATCGAGCCGGGGGCCGGCCGATAGCTCGCCGGATCTGCCACGCAGCAACTCTATGCGGGCCGGCCCACCGGCTCCGCTGATGGCGGCGCACAAGGCATCCGCCCGGCGCGCGAACGGGCAGGAGCGGAGAGCAGAACGCCCCGTTAAGGGCGCTGCGCGCTCCGCTCCTGCCCGCTACTTGCCTCGGCTCCTGCCTGTCATTTGCCTCGGCTCCTGCCTGTCACTTGCCGGCGGCTAGTCGACCCGCAGCCACGCGACATCGAACGCGGACTTCGATGTCGACAGGCCCTGGTACAGCTGGCCGGGCTGCGTCATCGGCTCATCACTGTCGGCGCCGTAGGCGACGGATTCCAGGTCGTTCCAGGCCGACGTGTCGGAGAGGCTGCCGGTGGTCCCGGCCGCGTCGGTGGCATCCGCGGCAAGGTAATTCTCCTGGCCGAAGTCCGCCGTGCCGGTCCAGGTCGGCAGTGACTGGTAGCCCTCGGTGATCACTTCGGCCGAACTGTTGTTGCACGTGGTGCTCGTGCCGCACTTGGCGGACACCGAGAAGCTCTGCCCGCTGGTGACATCGGTCAGCTTGAGCAGGTAGATCTTTGTCGACGCGGTGTAGGTGACGCTGGAAGTGATCGCGTCGCCGGGAGTCACGGAGAAGGCCAGCGAGAACCCCGCCGGGTACATCTCGTGCCAGGCGTCGTAGGAGGCCGTGCCGTCCTCGCAGAAATCGGCGACGCCGTCCTGCTCGACCGTGCCGTCAGACCACCCGTCGAGGCCTACCCAGTGGTAGGCAAAGGCGTTGATGCTGCTGCCGGTCTTGGCGCAGTTCACCGACGGCACGGTGTAGGACGCGGAGACGGCCTTGAACGAGCTGCCGCTCTTGGGCGTGTCGACGTACCCCGACCAGTTGGAGGACTCATCGACGGTGATCCCGCCGGGGCCCGCGACGTGGCCGGGCAAGTGAATGGCGGGCTGGTTGGTCATCTGCAGCGACGGGTGCGAGGCTGCCGGGGCAGCCGAGGCAGCAGTGCTGCCCGTCAGGCCGGCCAGCGCTATGGCAGCGCTCGCCGTCCCGGCGATGAGCCATCGGAGTTGTCTCATGGAGTGCCTTCCTTGCTAGGGACTGCATGGATGTGGGTGCGTATGGGCACTGATGGTACTGATGGTACTGATGGGTACATACGGTACTGATGGGTACTGCATGCCTGCTCTCGGCCGGCATGCGGCCTGGTTATCTCCCCGCCGAAGTGCGCGTCTCAGCGCGCTCGGGACCCGGGGGGCGACCTGCCGACTGGCCATTCTCGCGCCAGCACCGCGGCCAGTCCACTACATCGGGCGGGTAGGCGGCTGGTGTCCTTCCGCGTCACGGATGTAAATCGCGCGGCAGCCACGGAGCCCTTACCGTCATCCCGGCACTCGCCTGAGTAGTGCACGGTGCGCCGGGGCTGGCCTCGTGGTGGTGCTAGCCGTCGTCGTCGGCGCGAGCGCCCTCTGCCGGAGCGAACAGCACCAGGACCGCCAGGTCCGCCGTGATGTCGGTGAACCGGTGCACCTCGCCGGCCGCCACGTAGATGACCGAGCCGGGACCGACCCGGACGCGCTCGCCGCCGGCCTCAAGGCTGGCCTGCCCTGCCGTCACCACGTAGATCTCGTCTTCGGTGTGCGGGACCTGGTCATCAGGGCCGCCGGCGGGAACCGAATAGGTGCCGACGCTGAGATCGACGGCCCGCAACTGCTCGGTCCAGTGGTTCGCGGCACCCGCGGCGGGCGCCGTATACCTGCCGGCATCCTTGATGACCTGCATCATTCCTCCCGATCATTCCTCGAAGGCCTCCGGCGGGGGGCAGGCGCAGACCAGGTTCCTGTCGCCGTAGGCCTGGTCAATCCGGCGGACCGGCGGCCAGTACTTGGCCCTGCGGTCCGCCGGCCGCGGGTAGGCGGCCTCTTCCCGCTCGTAGGGGTGTTTCCAGTCGCCGGTGATCAGCATCGATGCGGTGTGCGGAGCGTTCCGCAGCGGGTTGTCCCGGCCGTCGTACTGACCGGAGGCAACCTTCTCGATTTCCGCCGAGATCGCGATCATGGCATCACAGAACCTGTCGAGCTCGGCGAGATCCTCGCTCTCGGTCGGCTCGACCATCAGGGTGCCGGCCACCGGGAACGACATGGTGGGGGCGTGGAAGCCGTAGTCGATCAGCCGCTTGGCGACGTCCTCGGCGGTGACCCCGGTCCGCGCGGTGACCGGGCGCAGGTCGAGTATGCACTCGTGGGCCACCAGCCCGCCGCGGCCGGTATAGAGCACGGGGAAATGCGCATCCAGGCGCCTGGCCACGTAGTTGGCGGAAAGGATGGCGACCTGCGTAGCACGGCGCAGGTCCTGGGCGCCCATCATCCGGATGTAAGCCCAGGAGATCGGCAGGATCCCGGCCGACCCGTAGGGTGCTGCCGAGACGGGGCCGACTGTGCCGGCCGGGCCGGCTGTGCTGGCCGGACCGGGGAGTACGGCGGACCCGTCCAGCACGGGATGGCGGGGCAGGAACGGGGCGAGGTGCGCCCGCACCGCGACCGGGCCTACGCCGGGGCCGCCGCCGCCGTGCGGGATGCAGAACGTCTTGTGCAGGTTGAGGTGCGACACGTCGGCGCCGAACTCGCCCGGCCTGGCCAGCCCGACCAGCGCGTTCAGGTTGGCGCCGTCCACATACGCCTGGCCGCCCGCAGCATGAACCTGCGCGCAGACCGCGCTGATGGTCTCCTCGAACACACCGTTGGTCGACGGGTAGGTCAGCATGATCGCTGCGATGGCGCCCGCATGCGCCTCCAGCTTGGTACCCAGGTCAGCCAGGTCGATGGCGCCATCGGAACCGCACTTGACGACGACCACCTTCAGGCCGGCCAGCACCGCGCTTGCCGCGTTCGTTCCGTGCGCCGACTCCGGGATCAGGCAGACGTTCCGCTCCGGCTCGCTGCGGGAGCGGTGGTAGGCGCGGATCGCCAGCAGCCCGGCCAGCTCGCCCTGCGATCCGGCATTCGGCTGGACGCTGACCGCGTCGTATCCGGTGATCTCGGCCAGGGACTGCTCCAGGCCGCCGATCAGCTCCAGGTAGCCGGCCGCCTGGCCGGCCGGGGCAAAGGGATGCAGCCCGGCGAACTCCGGCCAGGTGATGGCCTCCATCTCGGCGGCGGCGTTCAGTTTCATGGTGCAGGAGCCGAGCGGGATCATCGAGCGGTCCAGGGCTATGTCCATGTCCGCCAGCCGGCGCAGGTAACGCAGCATCGCCGTCTCGCTGCGGTGCGCGCTGAACACCGGATGGGTAAGGAAGTCGCTGGTCCGCAGCAGCCCGGCGGGCAGCGCGCTGGGTGCCTGGCCGGCCGCCAGATCCCGCGCCTTGCCGCCGGGATCGCCCTGCTGGCCGCTTTCGCCCGCATCGGGGCCCGCCAGCGCCCGCACCACGCCGCGCAGCTGCTGGTCGGTGGTGGTCTCATCGCAGGCGATTTGCAGGGTGTCCGAGTCGGCCAGGTACAGGTTGTAGCCGGCGGCACGGGCCCGCTCCACGGCCCCCGCAGCGCCGCCCGGGATCCTGACCCTGACAGTGTCGAAGAACGCCGAGCCATCCGTTTCAAATCCTTGGGCCTTCAGGGTCCGGGCGAGAGAGGCCGCCATGGCGTGCACGCCCCTGGCGATGGCCGTCAGTCCGTCGCGGCCGTGGTAAGCGGCGTACATCGCGGCGATGACGGCGAGCAGCACCTGCGCGGTGCAGATGTTGCTTGTCGCCTTCTCCCGGCGGATGTGCTGCTCCCGGGTCTGCAGCGCGAGCCGGTAGGCCGGGTGCCCGTCGGCGTCCACGGAGACGCCGACCAGCCGTCCTGGCAGCTGCCGCTGCAGCCCGTCACGGACGCTGATATAGCCGGCGTGCGGCCCGCCGAAGCTCATCGGCACGCCGAACCGCTGCGTCGTGCCGACCGCGATGTCCGCGCCGAGCTCGCCGGGAGGGACGAGCAGCGTCAGCGCGAGCAGGTCGGCCGCGACCGCTACCAGCGCGCCGCGGTCGTGCGCCGCCCCGATGACCGGCCGCAGGTCACGGATCTCGCCGCTGGCGCCGGGATACTGCATCAGCACGCCGAACAGCTCGCCGTCGGGCTGGGCCGCCACCAGCTCCGGGGTCACGTGCCCGGTGACGAGCTCGATGCCGAGCGGCTCTGCCCTGGTGGCGAGCACCGCGAGCACCTGCGGCAGGCAGTCGGCGTCGGCCAGGAAGATGCTGCCCCGCCTGGCCGCCCGCCGGGCCAGGGTCATCGCCTCGGCCGCCGCCGCCGCCTCATCCAGCATCGATGCCCCCGCCAGCGGCAGCGCGGTCAGATCCTCGATCATGGTCTGGAAATTGAGCAGCGCCTCCAGTCTGCCCTGGGAGATCTCGGGCTGGTAGGGCGTGTAGGCCGTGTACCAGGCCGGATTCTCCAGCAGGTTGCGGCGGATAACCGCCGGCGTCACGGTGCCGTAGTAGCCGAGGCCGATCATCGAGGTAAGGACCTCGTTCCTGCCCGCCAGGCGGCGCAGTTCGGCCAGGACTTCCGCCTCGCTGAGCGGCGGCGGCAGGCGGAGCTCCGCTGTCGTGGCGATACCCGCGGGCAGCGCGGCGCCGACGAGCTCATCGAGCGAGCCGTAGCCGATGGCGGCGAGCATCTGGCCCTGCTCGGGCTGGGACGGTCCGATGTGCCGCTGCGCGAAGTTCATGGAGCGTCTCCTGACGGGGCCGGCCGGGGCGACCGCCGCATGCGGCCGCCTGACTCCCCCTCTGTCGTCCGCTGCAAGCGGAACTTCAGCGACGCCTGTCCCGCCCGGTCCGTGATGCCTGAGAGGTTCCGGGGAGGTTGCCCCTTCGGCGCCCCGCGGCCTGCGCGGGGTTTCTCCCGGGCGGTGTCGTCAGCGCTGCCGAGCCTACCTGAGGTAGCGCCCGCTGATCCCTCAATCCGGCTGGATCTGATCCCAGCGGGACACCGGGCCGCTATCGGGGTGACCATTCGCCACGAGGCGGTCGGCCTCAGGCCGGAATACGGGGCGCTGGCGGGCTCTAGCCCGTCTTGCGTGCGCGGCGCTTGGACAGCTCGTCGGGCTTGGCGGAATCCGGGCTGGCCGTGCCGTCGTCCGCAGCGGCCGCCTCCGCCCGTTCGGCCGGCAACTCGGCGAGGCTGCCCTCGACCTCCTGCCAGACGCGGCCGAGCGCGATGCCGAATACTGCCTGGCCGCCCTGCAGCAGGTCCACGACCTCATCGGCTGACGTGCATTCATAGACGCTGGCGCCATCGCTCATCAGGGTTACCTGGGCGAGGTCGCTGGTGCCCTGCGTGCGCAGGTGCGCTACCGCAGCCCTGATCTGCTGCAGCGAGATGCCGGTGTCAAGCAGCCGCTTGACGACCTTGAGCACGAGGATGTCGCGGAAGCCGTAGAGCCGCTGGGACCCGGACCCGGTGGCCGCTCGCACGCTCGGCTCAACCAGGCCCGTGCGGGCCCAGTAGTCGAGCTGGCGGTAAGTGATCCCGGCCGCTGCGCATGCCGTCGGCCCCCGGTAGCCCTCAGACTCCTGGTCCGCCGCCTCCGGCCGCGACGCGGATTCCTCGCCGAAGAGCAGTCCCTGCCGCTCAGCGCGCCGGGCCACCGCGCTGGGAATACCCGGCGCCTGGCCCCCGCCCTTGGTTACCGCCACGCCCACCTCCGGCCCGGGAGGAGACTCCCTGGGTACCCCTCGCACGTTAGGCGGGCACGGTGAACTCGTCAACGATCTACCGCGGCGCGTCGCGGCAAGAGTCACCAACCGTGACAGACCATCGTTCCCGCTTGCCTCAGCGCACTCCGCCACGCTCATGCGGCACAGCCCTCAGTTGCCCGGCTTCAGGGCGCGCAGCTTCAGGGCGCCCGGCTTCACGGTGCGCAGCCTCGCGGTGCGCAGCCTCGCGGTGCGCAGCCTCGCGGTGCGCGGTTTCAGGTTGCGCGGCCGAAGTCCTCCGGCGTGATCGTGTCGAGGAACTCGCGGAATTTCTCGACCTCGTCCTCTTGCTCACCTTGCTCATCCGGAATCGCGACTCCCGCCTCGTCGAGGATCTCGTCGCTCGCGAAAATCGTGGCGCCGGTGCGGAGCGCGAGGGCGATGGAGTCTGATGGCCGGGCGCTTACTTCCTTGCCGTTCGAGAAAATCAGGTCGGCGAAGAAGATGCCGTCCCGCAGCGCGGTGATGTTGACCGTGCGCAGTTCTACGCCGAGCACCTCGAGCACGTCGCGGAACAGGTCATGCGTAAGCGGCCGCGGTGGCACCATGCCCTGCTGCGCGAAGGCGATCGCCGTCGCCTCCATCGGGCCGATCCATATCGGCAAGTACCTCTCCCCCTGCGATTCCTTCAGCAGGACGATGGGGTTGTTCGTGGGCATCTCAACCCGGACGCCTACGACCTCCATCTGCCTCACGGCGGCTCCGTCCTCACGTGCGCCTGACGCGCTCCCTCACTTACTGGACCCTGCCTAGGGGCGCTCCCATTGTCAACGTACACCGGCTATCGCGGGAGACACGCTCGCGCCCCGGCGGCAGATGGCCGGCGGCATGGGCATGGGCAGGCCGGCTGGGGCCGGCCAGCGGCCGCCGCTGGCCGCCCGGTAGCGTCACGCGCTCGCGCCGCCGTAGTCGCGGCCCGCCCGCCCGCCGCCTCCCGCGGCAGCGCGGCGCTGCCCCTGGCCGCCGTATCCGTCGCTGGCAGCGCCCTGGCTGGAGGCCCCGTGCCCGGCAGTGCCGTGCGCGGCCGTACCGTGCCCGGCGGCCGCTTGCCCGGCAGGCTCGTCCCCGGCCTGCCCGGGCCACGGCAGCCCAGCATCGTGCAGCCCGGCGGCAGGCAGGCCGATGTCAGGCAGGCCGGAGCCGGGGAGCCCGGCCTCGGCGAGCGCGGCCTCGATGAGCGCGCGGTGCAGCCGCAGCGACAAGGCGGCGATCTGCCGTGCCGTCCTGCCCGCGTTTTCCCTGGCCGCTGCGTTGCGCTGGCGCAGCGTGGGCGCAATCACCTGCTCGATGAGTGACGTCTCGCGCTCGGCCGCCGCGCGCACGGCACGCAGGTGCCGGGCCTGCACGCCGTAGGCTGCCATCGCGGCGACGGTCCTGGCCACCTCAAGCGCATTCTGGCCGTACTGCCGGCCTTCCCTGCGAACCAGCCCGAAGTCTTCGAGCTCGGCCAGCTTCTCCTCGTCAATTCCGGCGGCTTCGAGCAGCTCGCGCCGGGTCAGCTTGGCGCCGCGGCTGCCAGGGCCGGTGGCCTCAGCCGCCCCGGCGCCTGGCCGCGCGCCGTCCCCCGGATCCGGCGCGGCGCCGGGGACGAGGCGCTCCTTGATGACCCGGAGGGGCAGGTACTGGTCTCGCTGGGCGGTCAGGATATAGCGGAGCCGCTCCACATCGGTCACGGCGAATTTCCGGTACCCGGATGGCGAGCGCGCGGGCGCGATCAGCCCCTCAGACTCTAGGAAACGGATCTTCGAGACGCTGATGTCCGGAAAATCCGCGCGGAGACTGGCCAGTACCTCGCCGATGCCGAGGTACGGCCGGCCATGCGATGCGTTCATCCCCCGACCTGCGCGCCCCCGCCGCCGTACTCCGCCGGAGCGCGCGGGCTCAGGAGGAACACCAGGCGGAACTTACCCACCTGGACCTCGTCACCGCCGCTCAGATCCATCTCCTCTATCCGCTCGCGGTTCACGTAGGTGCCGTTAAGGCTGCCCACGTCGCGAACCGTGAACAGGCCGCCCTGCTTGTAGAACTCGGCATGCCGCCGCGAGACCGTCACGTCGTCAAGGAAAATATCACTCTCCGGATGGCGGCCTGCGGTGGTGAGATCGCTGTCGAGGAGAAACCTGCTCCCGGCGTTCGGCCCGCGCCGCACGACAAGTAGCGCCGTGCCGGGCGGGAGCGCGGCCAGGGTCGCCGCATCGGCGAGGGGATCTTCACCGAACTCCGTCTCGGGGGACTCGGTGCCGACGGCGGAGATTATCGATGTCGTCTCGCTCCCGCGCTCTGGCGTGCCATAGCCGAGAGAGGTACCGCAATGCGAGCAGAACCGGGCCTCTGCCGGGTTCGCCCGGCCGCAACCGGTGCAGTAGACGCTAGCCATCTCCTTGCCGAGCCTCCCCTCCGCCGGCCATGCGACCGGAGCGGGAACCAGGTCGGTCTGGGCACCGCCTCTTGCGTACTCCGGTGGCGCTGTCAAAGCTACCTGCGCGGCGGCGCGCCGGTCCATCCGCCGCGCACGGCGCCGCCATGCGAAGCGGCGCCCGGCCGCAGTCGGCGGCCCGGCTTTGGCGGTCCATCGCCCGGCAGGCTCGGCGCGCGCTGGACCCACCGGGGCACTCTCGCGACGCCTCCGCCACATCTGGCCGCACCTCCGACAGATCGCCGCCGCCGGCGATGCTGGCAATTATCTCACGCCACGCGGCCTTCCCGCCGGCACTCAGCAGCCCGCGATCCCATCCGCGCACTCAGCGGCCCGCGCTCTCGACCACGGCCGCCCACTCGTCGAGCAGCATCTGCGCCGCATCGTCGTCCTTGCCTTCGGCCCACAGGTGGGTGACGGCATCCGCCGGGTCGGGCAGCGCAAGGATCCAGCCACCCTCGGGCTCGATCACCCGGATGCCGTCGGTGGTATCGACTTCCCGCTCCCCCGCTGCCTCGGCTACCGTCCGCATGACGCTGCCCTTGGCCGCCCACGGGGTTGGCAGCGAGCGCTTGAGCAGGTGGGCCACCGGGATCCTGGCGTCGATCTGGCTGAGCGTCAGCCGGGTGCGGGCCACCAGGCCAAGCAGCCGGGCAAAGGCCGCGATGCCGTCGACGGTGCGGCTGAATTCCGGTACCACGAAACCTCCCCGGCCGTCTGCCGCGAAGATCACATCGTCGGCGCCGGTGGCCTCGGCCAGCCCATGCGGGGAGGTGGTGGTCCAGTCCACCCGGACATGGTGGAACTCGCTCACCCGCTCGGCGACCCTGGTGGTGGTCACGGGCAGCGCCACCCGGCCGGTCCGCCGCTCCGAGGCAATCAGGTCGAGCACGACCAGCAGTGCCCGGTCATCGCTGATCATCCCGCCCTTCTCGTCTACGAGCATGATCCGCTCGCCGACCGGATCGAACCGCACGCCGAAATCGGCCCGGGAGGAGGCCACCAGCTCGGCGAGCCGCTGCATGCCCGCCCGTGCCTGCGCCAGCGAAGGGGTCGGAGACGCCTCGTCCAGCCGGTTGTTGACGGTCAGCACCTCCACGCCGATGCGGCCGAGCAGGACCGGCAGGATGAGCGAGACCGTGCCGCCCGCGCAGTCCACCACGACTTTCATCCCGGCCTCGCTCACCCCGGTCAGGTCAACGCAGCGCAGCAGCTCGTGGGCGTAGGACTCCCGCACCCGCGCGGGGTAGATCAGCTCCGCGATCTCCCCGGGGAAGGCGCGCCGGTACTCCTGCCGGGAGAACACCCGCTCGATCTTGCGCTTGTCGGCCTGCGACACGTCGGCGCCGGCCTCGTCAAGGAAGATGATGTCGATGGACTGCGGATTGCCCGGTGTGGTGCGCAGCGCGATGCCGCCGCTGCACTCGCCGCGCGCGGTCTCGAACCTGGCCACGGGCAGCGGCTGGGCCTCCAGGTCGACCACGTTGATCGCGCTGGCGTTGAGCGCGCTGTGCACTGCCCGCTTGAGCGCGCGGGCGGCCCGGGACACATCGCGGGAAGTGGTGACGACCGCGCCCTTCTTCAGCGTGGTGGCGTATGCGCTGGCCAGCCGCACGCAGAGTTCTGGGGTGATCTCGACGTTGATGAGCCCGGACACGCCGCGCGGCCCGAACAGGGTGCGCTGCCCGCGTGACTCCCAGATCACGCTGGTGTTCACCACGGCGCCGGCCTCGATGGTCTTGAACGGGTAGACCTTCACGCCGGAGGACAGGTACGCCTCGGGCTCGATCACGCACTCGTCCCCGACGACCGCCGCTTCCTCGATCCTGGCCGAGGCCATCACGTCGGTGTTCTTCCCGATGACGCAGCCGCGCAAGGTAGCGCCCTGGCCGACGTAGACGTTGTTGTGCACCACCGCGCGGTGCAGGAAGGCGCCCTCCTTGACCACCACGTTGTTGCCGATGACGGTGAACTCGCGCAACTGCGCGCCCGCCTCGATCTTGGCGTACTCCCCGATGCAGAGCGGCCCGGTCAAGATGGCCTCGGGATCCACCTCGGCCCCCTCGGCAACCCAGATGCCGGGCGATACCTCGAATCCGGCGATGTCGGCCTCGACCCGGCCGGACAAGACGTCCACCTGGGCTTTCAGGTAACTTTCGTGCGTGCCGACATCTTCCCAGTAGCCGTCCGCGATCCACCCGAACAGCGGAGCGCCCTGCTTCAGCAGCTGCGGGAATACGTCGCCTGACCAGTCCACCGGCTCGCCGGTCCGCACCTCGGCAAGCACCTCGGGCTCCATCACGTAGATCCCGGTGTTGACGGTGTCGGAGAACACCTGCCCCCAGGTCGGCTTCTCCAGGAACCGCTGAATGCGGCCGTCGTCATCGACGATGATGATCCCGAACTCCAGCGGATTCGGCACCCGGGTCAGGCCGACGGTCACCAGCGCGCCGTTTTCCTTGTGGAAGCGGACCATCTCCGACAGGTCGATGTCCGTCAGGGCGTCACCCGAGATCACCAGGAACGGCCCGTCGCGGAGTGCGTCCTCGGCATTCTTGACGCTGCCCGCCGTCCCCAGCGGAATCTCCTCCGTCGCGTACTGGAGGCTCATGCCGACTTCCTCGCCGTCGCCGAAGTAGTTACGCACCAAAGAGGCGAGGAACTGCACGGTCACGACCGTCTCGGAGAAGCCGTGCCGCTTCAGCAGGCGCAGCACGTGCTCCATGATCGGCTGATTTGCCACCGGAAGCAGTGGCTTCGGCTGGTTGGCGGTCATCGGGCGCAACCGGGTGCCCTCCCCGCCCGCCATCACAACGGCCTTCACAGCTGGCTGAACTCCCTTCTGGCAAGGTGCGGGCCATGATCTGGCATCTCCCCAGCCAAACACTACGGCGGCCAGCCAAACACTACGGCGGCCAGCCAAACACTACGGCGGGCCGTCCTGTTCGCCGGACCCGCGGGCCGCGAGCAGGCGTCGGGCCTGCACGAGGTACAGCCCGGCGGCGCACCAGTACAGTGCAGTGCCCCAGATCGCCATCGCCCAACCGACGACTCGGGCGACCTCCGCGAATGTTCCCTGGTGGGAGCCGAGAAGCAGCAGCGGGAACGCGTAGAACAAGTTGAGCGTCGCCGCCTTCCCGACGAAACTCACCTGCAGCGGCCCGTAGCCGCCCGCTCGCAGCGCGAGGAGGGCGCCCGCGAGCACCAGCTCGCGGGCTACCAGCAGCCCCACCAGCCACCAGGGGATGATGGCCCGGATGGCCAGCGCAAATATCGTGGCCACGATATAGAGGCGGTCAGCGGCCGGATCGAGCAGCTCGCCGAGCCTGCTCTGCTGATTCAGCGCCCGGGCAATCTTGCCGTCCAGCCAGTCGGACGCCCCGGCCGCGAAGAGCAGGATGACCGCCCACGAGTCTGCGGACCGCGTTCTCGGCCCCAGGATCAGCCACAGGAAGACCGGCACGCCAGCCAGCCTGGCCATGCTGATCGCGTTCGGAATAGTCATGACCCGCGCCCGCGGATCCGGTTCCTCCGCCGCGCGCGCCGGAGGCTCGGCCATCCCGCCTGGCTGCACGGTCACTGTCCCCTCGCTCGCAGGTGACGCACGCCGACCCTACCGGGTCCATGCTGACAGCCGGCTGATGCCCGCCGCGCCCGAGGCCAGCCTGCCCCGTCACCGGGATCCGCGGGCCGCGGCGGGGCGGCGGGGCCGGGACGGGCGGGGGCGGGGCCATAAGCCTGAGCAGATGCACAGGGAAAACCCAGCCAAGTCAAGGCTTGTTACCGGTGGTGTGCCAGGGACAGCGCCCTACCGTCTGCGGTGCCTGCCCGCACGGCGGCAGGCTTCCCGACTTTGGATGCGAGGCTTCACCGATGCTCAGACGTCCCATGCCAAGGCTGCTCTCAGCGGCGGCAGTCACCGGCGCAGCATGCGCGCTCAGCGCGGCCGCCCTGGCAGCCGGCGCTGCGGCGCCCGCCCTGGCGGCCACCGCGGCGGCCCGCCCGGCCAGCCCCTGGTCAGGCCCGAAGGGCCCGCTGCCGCATGCGTTCACCAATCGCGCGCCGGCCCTTGCGCCGGTCACCTTCCCCGGCTCGGCCGCCAGCGGGCTGCTGGCTGCCTGGAAAGGCCGGCTATCCGGGCGGGTGTTCTACGAGACGCGGCCGGCGCCGGGCGCCGGGCCGTGGTCGGCGCGGGCATCGATTCCGCTGGCGCGGACAGACCGGGCGCCGTCGGTCGCGTTCTACACCGACCCGGCCGGCGCGCCCGCCGAGGTCGCGGTCTGGAAGGGCCGGTTTAACCGGCGGATCTGGTACTCCCAGGGCGAGACCGCGGCCAGCGGCACCATCTCCTGGACCGTGCCGCAGTCCCTGCCCCGGTCGGCCCGGGACAGGACCAGCGCCGCGCCCGCGATCTTCTTCCCGTCCGGCACCGACGTCGCTGTCGTCGCCTGGAAGGGACCGCTGCATCACGTCCGCTACGCGATCGGCACCCCCGGCCAGCCAGCCCGCGGGTTCCAATGGTCCGCGTCGCGCCGGATTCCGGGCTCAGTCACCAGGACTGCCCCCGCCATCGCCGAGGTGCCGGGCGGCACGGCGCAGGGCACCTTGTACGTGCTGTGGCGCGGCCAGCGGACGCACCGGATCCGCTTCGCGACCACGCCGGATCCGCTGACCACGGCCAGCGGCCTGATCTGGACACCGCCGGCGGCGGTGACCGGCGCGGTGACCGGCGCGGCCCCTGCGGCCTCGTCACTCGGCGCCAGTGGCAGCGGCCAGCTGCTCGTGGCCTACCGGGCGCCGCATTCCCTGCGCGTCAGGTACCAGCTCGGCACGGCCAGCGGCTGGAGCCTGCCGCGCCGGGTCCCCGGTGCCCGGACTTTCAGGGCGCCAGCGCTGCTGGGCGGCATCCTGGCGACGACGAGGCCGTCATGGCGCGGGAGCATTTTCTTCCACGTCTTCGGCTGACCGGCGATGCCGGCGGGCCCGGGACACGGGCCGGGAGCAGTCCCGGCGCGGTGCCCGGGCCCGCCCGCCGCAACACCGCGATCTGCGGGGGAGTATCAGATCGCCTCCCAGAGCGAGGCAATCCCCTGCCCCACCCCGATGCACATAGTGGCCGCCGCCCGGCGCGCGCCGCGCCGCCGGAACTCGTGCAGCAGCGCGGTGGTGATCCGGGCGCCGGAGCAGCCGAGCGGATGCCCGATCGCGATCGCGCCGCCGTTGACGTTCACCCGCTGCGGGTCAAGCTTCAGCTCATTGATCACCGCCACGGCCTGCGCGGCGAACGCCTCGTTGACCTCAGCCAGGTCCAGGTCGTCGAGCTGCCAGCCGGCCCGTGCCAGCGCCCTTGTCATGGCGGGCACCGGGCCGATGCCCATGTAGTCCGGGTGGACCCCGGCCGCCGCGGCGCCCGCGTACCTGGCGATCGGCTCGGCCCCTGCGGCGGCGGCCGCCCGCTCCGACATCAGCAGCAGGCCGGCCGCGCCGTCGTTCAGCGGCGAGGAATTGCCGCCAGTCACCGTGCCGCCCGCGCGGAAGGCCGGCTTCCTGGCGGCAAGGTCCGCCAGCGTGAGGTCCGGCTTGATGCCCTCATCCGCCGTCACCGTGCCGCGTGGCGTCGCGACCGGGATGATCTCCTCGGCCAGCAGCCCGGCAGCCTGGGCACGTGCCGCCTGCTGGTGGCTGAGCAGCGCGAACTGGTCCTGCGTTTCCCTGCTCACGCCGTACCGCCCGGCGACATTCTCTGCCGTCTCGCCCAGGCTGATGGGCGGATACAGCTCGCGCATCCGCGGGCTCACCAGCCGCCAGCCGAGTCTTGTGTCGGCCAGCCCGGCCTCACGCGGGAACGGATCCTCCGCGCGGGGCAGCACGAACGGCGCCCGCGTCATCGACTCCGACCCGCCGGCCAGGCAGACGTCGGCATCGCCGGCCGCGATCGCCCTGGCCGCGTCGGCGATGGCCTCCATGCCTGAGCCGCACAGCCGGTTGACCGTAGCGCCGGGAATGGTCACCGGCAGTCCCGCCAGCAGGACGCCCATCCGCGCGACGTTCCTGTTGTCTTCACCCGCCTGGTTGGCCGCGCCCCAGTACACGTCGTCGATCGACTCGGGGTCGAGCCACGGGCTGCGCGCGGCCAGGGCCGCGATGACCTCGGCGGCGAGGTGGTCGGGACGCACCCCGGCCAGCGCGCCCTTGATCTTTCCCACTGGCGTCCGGCAAGCATCCACCGCGAAGACCGCGCCCATCGGCACCTCCAGCTGCTGGCCACGTGCTGCCACGACGAGACTACCCGGGCCAGGCGCGCGAGCCGGAGTGCAGCTACGACGCCCGCCGGAGCTATCAGGTACCGAACGAGCCACGGGCCCGCATGCCGCCCGCCAAGGGAAAACACGTTGGCCAGAGCGAGGTCGGGTGACGCGGGTTCCTGACCGGGCCGGACTCCTATACGATCCGCGGGCGTCGGCGCCCTATCCGCCCGCGAGCAGAAGTGATCTTCAGGGAACGTCAGGCAGGCTCGCCCGGCCCTCGGCGCCCAGGAGCACGCGGTGGCTCGCCGGCCGCCCGGCGCAGGGCCTTGACCATGATCAGGCACGGGTTTCCGGCCCATAGACCGTGGATCTCCTCCAGCGGCCGGAAGCCCAGCTTTGAATAGAACTGCCGGGTGCGCTCGTAGCATGCGTCGGGCCGGGTCGGTCCGAGGGTCTTGACCTGCAGTAGCTCGACGCCATCCGGGATCAGGTCAGCCTCCAGGGCGTGGATCAGGGCACTGCCAATGCCGCGCCGGTGCAGGCTGCGGTCCGCGGCCATCAGGTGGATCTCGGCTGAGCACGGGAAGTGGCGGGCGGCGAGCAGCACCCCGGCCGGTCGGCGCTCCGCGGCCCTGACAGCTGATTCAGGCGGCCAAGCCAGGTAGGCGGGCAGTTGCCGGGCCGACTCGGCGTACTCGGTGATCGCCGACTCGATGCCGAACCACTCCGGCAGCGAGCGCAGCAGCCGCTCGACCGTGCCGGGGTCAGTTTTACCCGAAGTGACGAGCCATGCCGGGCTTGCAGGGCTCACCCGCGCCGCCCGGCCGAGCGGACCTCGATGAAGTCAGCCAGCGTCGCCAGGGAGGCAAGCGCATCGAGATTGATGTCCTCGCCCGCGACGTCGACGCCGTATCGGTGCCTGATCTCGCGCAGCAGCAGCGTCCCGGACAGCGAGTCCAGCCCAACGCCGGTGCCGAAGAGCGGCGTCTCGGCAGGCGTGTCCAGCAGGTCAGGGCGGCGCGTGACCTCGGCCAGAAGCTGGCGAAGCTCATCGAGGATCAGGGTCTTCCTCCCGTCCGCTGCCGCGGCTGATCAGGGCCGGGCTCAGCCGTGCCCGCCGGTCCGGTCAGCCAGCTGGGCAGATCCGGGAGCGGCCCGGCCAGCGTCCTGCGGTACACAACCCGCTGACCGCCCGCTGCCAGGATGCCGCTCTCTCGCGGTACCGCCTCCGTGCTGTCGTGCCCGCCACGCTCGGCGCCGGCAGCGCCCCTTCCCCCAGTGCCCGTTCCCGCGGTGCCCGTTCCGCCGGCATCGGGACCGGCCTCGGGACCGGCAGCGCCCGTCCCGGCAGCATCGGCGTCGGCCTCGGCACCCGCTGCCCGGAACCCGGCGGCGGCCAGGGCCAGCCGCAGCGGCACGTTCCTGTCGTTCAGCACCGACGGCACGTCCAGCGCGCGTGCGCCGCGGCCGGCCGCCGAGCGGATCAGCCAGGCCAGCAGCCCGTCGATCACGCCGCGGCCCATCGCCCGGCACGACATCATCAGCAGCCGGACCGTCCAGCCGCCGTCCTCGTCTTGCTCGGTGACGCAGCCGCCGACGATTCCGTCGTCGCCGAAACGGTCCCGCAGCCGTACAGTCACTATCTCCTGCGCTGGCGGGCCGGCCATCTGCTGCCCTGGCGAGATGATCATGGCGCGGAACGTGGCTTCCGTCTCCCCCTGCCCCGCTGAGTTGAACTGGTGGGTGCGGACCGAAAGCTCGTGCAGCCGGGCGACATCGGCCTCGGCGGCCGGAGCGATGACGATCTCAGTCTGGCAATAGCGCAGGAAGTCGTCCCTGGAGCCGCCGAACTCGCGCTCGGCGGCCTGTCGACGTCTCCTGTCCAGGTACAGCTCGCTGCGGCGGCTGGCCTCGTCGGTGACCACGGCAGGGTTGAACCCTGGCCAGCCGAGCGCTTCCGTCATGTCCTCAGGTGACAGGACCAGCACGTCCGGCAGCGCGAAGGAGACCTCGGCCCGCTCGTACGGGTCATCATCGACGAAGGCCAGCGCGTCGGCGCCGATGCCGAGTTCCGCGAGGATGCGACCGATCGCCGCTGACTTCCGGTCCCAGCCGCACTCGGCTACGACAAACTGGCTGCCCGTCACCTGAGCGGCGTACGCCGCGGCGGCTGGCGGATTCCTGCTTGCGATGGCATGCACGATGCCCCGCCTGCCAAGCTCGGCCAGCACGGCCGCCATCTCGGGATCGGCGGGCGGCTGCCGGTCACCCGACTCGATGAAGGTTCCGGCGAGCAGGGTGTTATCGATGTCCCAGGCCACGCACTTGATCATCGGACCAGAGGCCGGCCCGGAAACCGGCCTGGTGCCCGGCTGCCCGGCCTGGGTCATGACTGCGCCTGGCCGCCGGCGGGCGGCAGGCGCCTTTCCATCGTGAGGTGCGCTGCCTCGAAGCCGAACTTCCGGTACAGGGCGCGCATGCCCAGATTCCGGGCATGCACCTTGCCGGTCAGCTGGGTCAGGCCCGCATCGGCAGCGGCCTGCAGGACGGCGGCCAGCAGTTGCTCGCCGACGTGGCTGCGGTCCGGGATGTCGGCGACGGCCAGCGACCGGAAGTTGCCGTACCTGGCACCGGTCAGCGAGTTGGTCCTGGGCGACAGCCAGGCCCAGCCAACCAGCGGTCCCTGCCCCGGTCCGGGTTCCTGCCCAGGCACCGGCACCTGCCCTGGCCCGGGCACCTGCCCTGGCCCGGGCACCTGCTCTGGCACCGGCACCTGCCCTGGCACCGGCACCTGCTCTGGCACCGGCATCTGCTGTGGCCCGGGCACCTGCCCTGGCCGGGATCCCCGCCCGGGCACCGGCGAAGCAATCGCGACCAGCATGACCTCCCCGGGCTTGGCCAGCGAACCCGAGACACGCCGCCGGTGCAAGGCCGGATCAACGATTGCGTCGTCGCTGAAGGACACTTTCGCGATCTCGATCTCGAATTCCGCGATCGCGTCGAGGTCGCCCTCGGCCGCGCCCCGGATCAGGTACTGCGCCGGGCTGGCGGCAACTGGAGCCGACCTCGGCAGGAGCGGGTCGCCAACTGCGGGGTCGCCAACTGCGGGGTCGCCAACCGTCGGGTCGCCAATCGTCGGGTCGCCGGCTGCGGTGTCGCTGGCTGCCGGGTCGCCGGCTGCGGGTCCGGTGGGCGTCATCGCTGCTGCAACGCCATCGGGCGGAACACCGTGCCGCTGCATTCCGGGCAGCCCGCCGCCTGCAGGCTGGCGATATTCGTCCACTGGGCGCCGGGCCCGACAGCATGCACGGCCCCGCACCCGGCGCACCGGTACGGCCTGGTGACCGCCGCGCGCAGGTCGGCGGTGTAGAGCGGCCCGGAGTAGTCGCCGGTGATCAGCGGCGCCAGCACGCCGGTCGTGCGCAAGTGGTACAGGTGGCTGGTGCCGGCCAGGATGCCCGCGCCGATGTACTCGTTAAAGTTCGGGGTCATCGCGCGCACGGTCAGGCCCATGCCCGTGATCAGTTCCTGGGTGCGGAGCGTCTCCGCCGGCCTGCGCGCCCCGAACGAGAAGAACACGTGCTGGCCGGCGTCCCCGGTCAGGGCGGCGACAGCCCGGGACAGGAACAGCTCGGCTCCGGGCACCGTGTACGGCGGGTCGGTGCACGCCACGTCGAACGCGCCGCGCAAGGCGGCAGGCAGCGGCGCCCGGAGATCATGCTGGACGATCTCGGCGTTCACTCCGGTGCCCGCGGTCTGCGCCGCGATGCAGGCCAGCACGTCCGCGTCGGAGTCCACCACGGTCAGGCGCCTGATCTCACCCGGCATCCCGGTCAGTGCGGCGAACCTGGCGATCGCCACCGAGATCAGGTCATCGTCGCCGAGGATGATGATCCTGCTGCCGGCCAGCGCACCGGCCTCGTGCATGGCCAGGACGCGGCTGATCTTCGTGGCCACGGTGCAGTGGGTCTGATCGAGTTCCGGTTTGGCCTCCGGTGCCGCGGACGCTGCGCGATCTAGCTCGTTATTCAAGCTTTCGGTGATCTTGGCGCTGGCGACGCCGCGGCCGTGGCAGACCGGGCACCGCGCGTCCAGGGCGAGCTGGCCGCTGGCGAAGATGTCCCTGCCTTCCTGGGTCAGCCGCACCGGCCGGCTGCGATCCACCACGTCGCGCTTGCGCAGCTCGTTGCAGACCGCGGTAACGATGGGCACCGGCAGCTCGGCCATCCGGCTGATTTCCCTGGTTGCGACGGGCTCCGCCCGCGCGATGGCCCGGATCACGTCCCTGACCCCCGAGGCTCCCTCGGCTAGCCCGACCGCCGATGCGACTTCGGCGATGACAGAGTCGACATCCATGCTGACGTTCTCTGCCTCCTGGTACGTAACGGGGACTCCCGGCGCGGCTGGGCTGCCCGGCACGTAACTGGGCTGCCCGGCACGCAGCTGGCCGCGGCGGTCCTCCGCAGCTGGCCGCGGCGATCACCTCTGCCCGGACGACAGACGGTAAGGTATCCTCCCACATCATGCCGGGTGACGGGGTGGCGAGCAGGTACGCGGACCTGCGGAGGCAGGAAGCGCTGACGCCGAAAGTGCTCTATGCGGTGGACGCCACCGTGACGCCGTCCTCGCCGGTCGCCGATGTCGCGAAGCTCACCGAGGTGGCCACCACGGCCGTGCGGGCGGGGAACGGGCACGTCCTTGAGGTAAGTCACGTCGCCTTCCCCAACAATGCGGTCACCCTCGTGCTGATCCTGGCTGAGTCGCACCTGAGCATTCACACCTGGCCCGAGGAAGACCTGATCGCCATCGACCTGTTCAGCTGCGGCGCCATTGATGGCGAGGCAGTGATAGCCGACCTCGTGCGCTCGCTTGAGCTGGAGAATGTCACGGTCCGGCCCGTCCAGCGCGGCATCAGGGCGCAGTCCCGCGCGGTCCCAGAGCAGTAACGCGTTCCCAGAGCAGTAACGCGGTCGACGAACGCGTGCCATTGGGCGGGTGCCATTGGGCGGGTGCGAATATCAGGGCTGGCCCGCCCGGGTCCTTGGAGTCACGCACCGCCACTGCGCCCGGCAGGTTCCGCGCGACTTCGACGCAGGACCCGCCATTGCCGGTGCTGTCATGATCACGGAGGATTCGGCCGGCCACAGGGTGCGAATCCTCCATGTTGATGAAACAGCCCCGGGCAGATCCGGTCCGGCGATGAGCCCAGGGCAGATCCGGTCCGGATCTATCCACAGGGCATGGAATGGCGTGGCCGGATGTCGGTGCCCTGAGTCACGCTAAAGGACGTGTCCCAGCTGCCCGAAGCCCTTCAGGAACTGGCCGAATCCCAGCGCTGGGTGATCACGCGTCAGCAAGCGCTCGCGGCAGGCCTGACCAGGAGCGCGATCCACGCCCGCGTTAGCGGCGGCCGCTGGCAGCGCATCTACCCCGGCGTCCTTGCCACATTCAGCGGTGAACCTGGCCGCGCGGCGCTGCTGTGGGCTGCGGTATTACGTGCCGGGCCGGAAGCGGCGCTGAGCCACCAGACTGCGGCCGAGCTGCATGGCCTGACCCGTAAGCCACCGCAGCTCATCCACGTCACGGTGCCGTCCGGCCGCCGGGTTGAGCCGGTCCCGGGGCTCATCATTCACCGGTCGGCGCGGATCCTGGCGGCACGACATCCATGCCAGGCGCCGCCGCGCACCCGGATCGAGGAGACCGTGCTCGACCTCAGCCATGGAGCGCGGACTTTCGATGAAGCGCTTGGCTGGGTATCCGCCGCCTGCGGCGGGCGGCTGACCACGCCGCAGCGGATTGCCGAGGCAATGACCCAGCGGGCCAGGCTGCGCTACCGGAAGGCGCTCCAGTTGGCGGTGGGCGACATCGCCAGCGGGGTGCATACCGTCCTGGAATACCGCTACCTGCACGACGTCGAGCGCCCGCACGGACTGCCCCGCGCCGAACGCCAGGTCCGCGTGGTCCGCGACGGCGGACGCACCGAGTACCAGGATGTGCTTTACCGGAAATACCTGGTCGCAGTCGAGACCGACGGCCGGATAGCGCACCCGGCCGAGAGCCAGTGGCGCGACATGCACAGGGACAACGCGGCCGCGACCGACGGCATCGTCACACTGCGCTACAACTGGTCCGACGTCACGGGCCGGCCGTGCACTGTCGCCGCGGAAGTCGGCGCCGTGCTCGCCAAGCGCGGCTGGCCAGGGCCAGTGCGGCCATGCGGACCCTGCTGCACACTCCCCCGCTCATAACCCGCCCCAGTCCGGCCCAGCTACGCTGCCCGGCAGCCACGTCTGGCCTGAGTTTCTGCATTATCACGGAGGATTCGGCCGGCCAGAGGGAGTGGCCGCTGGCCAGGACGGGACTGGCAAGTCAGGGGCCAATATAAAGGGGCTGGGCTAGGACGGGACTGACAGGGACAGGCCGAACCTGGCCTTCTCGTCGGTCCACCATGACCGCATCGCCAGGCCGGCGGCGGCGAGTTCCGCCTGGACCCGCTCGCGGCGGAACTTGGCGGAGACCTCGGTGCGCATCTCCTCGCCCTCGCCGAAGGTCACGGTCAGGCCGATACCGGGCAGCTTGACCTGCTGGCGGTAGGCGGACCGCAGCCGCATCTCGATCCACTCCGCCGCCGGATCCCACAGCGCCACGTGGTCGAACGCGTCCAGATCGAAGTCGGCGCCTAGCTCGGCGTTCAGCACCGAGAGGATGTTCTTGTTGAATGCGGCCGTCACGCCCGCGGCGTCATCGTAGGCAGCAACCAGCACGGCCGGGTCCTTGACCAGGTCGGTGCCGAGCAGCAGGGCATCCCCCTCGGCGAGCCTGGCCCGGATCGAGAGCAGGAACGCGGCCCGCTGCACCGGGAGCAGGTTCCCGATCGTGCCGCCGAGAAAGGCCACCAGCCGGGGGCCGCCGCCGTCGGGCAGGCCGAGGTGCTCCTCGAAATCGGAGACGACCGCGTGCACGGCCAGGCCCGGGTAGCCGTCGAGCACCCGGCGGGAGGCAGTGATCAGCGCCGCCTCGCTCACGTCCACCGGCACGTAGCGGCTCAGTGTCCCGGCACCGCGCAGGGCGTCAAGCAGCAGGCGCGTCTTATCGGCTGACCCGGAGCCGAGCTCGACCAGGGTGCTGGCCCGGGTAGCTGCCGCGACCTCGGCGGCCGCGTCCCGCAGGATGGCCCGTTCTGCCCTGGTCGGGTAGTACTCGTCGAGGAGAGTGATCTTGTCGAACAGCTCGCTCCCCCGCTCGTCGTAGAACCACTTCGGCGGCAGCGATTTCGGCGATGCGGTAAGTCCGGCGAGCGCGTCGGCCCGAAGCGAGTCCGCCAGGAACCCGTCGGGAAGGCACCGCTCGATCCTCGGTTCCGTCACGGGCTTGTCGTCCTTCCGTTCGAGTCGCCGCCGGCCGCGGCCGTGGTGAGGACAGCAGCGCCGATCGGGCGGACGATGACCGAGCCGGCCGATGCCTCCACGAGGCTCTGATCAGGAACGTCGACCCAGCCGGGCTCGTCATCGCCAGGCTCGGAGGCGACTATCACCCCGGTCGGGCTGCTGCGGTAGCACAGGGTGTCCCCGGCCGCCGTCGCCGCGATCGTCTGGCCGTCGGTGAGCAGGAAGTTGAACCGGCCGCCGAGCCGGCGGGCAGTCAGCTCCCCGATGGTCTCGTCCAGCGCCTCGGCCAGCCCGCTGCCTGCCCGCAGCCTGCGGAGCACGACCGCCCAGATGACGGCGGAGTCGCAGCGGGCTTCGAGGGCGAGCACGTCGCCGGCCGGGAGGTCGGCCGCGAGCCTGGCCCCGGCCTCCGGCCAGCCGCTGAGCGCCCCGTTGTGGCTGAACAGCCAGCAGTCCGCCGCAAAGGGAGCGGCGGCTGCCTCGCCCGGATCGGTGTCGTCGGTAGCGTCGCGCACCGCGGCCAGCACCGCCCGGCTCGTTGTCACCCTGGCAAGATCGGTGAACGAGGGGTCGGACCAGATCGGCTTTGCCCGCCGGTACCTGGCCGGTACCGGGTCGCCGTCGGCGTACCAGCCGACGCCGAACCCGTCGGCGTTCACCGTGCCGTGCCGCTGCCGCCGCGGTGCCCATGCCTGCGCTCGCAGGCTGTGCGGGGGGTCCATCAGCACGGAACGCAGAGTCGCTGGCTCGCCCAGGTAGGCCAGGTGCCGGCACATCAGGCGGCCTCCCCTGGCGCCGCGTCGCGGGCGGTGCGCAGCCCGGCGAAGATCTGCCGCCGCACCGGGTAGTCCCAGTTGCGGAAGGTACTGCGGCACGCCACCGGCCCGACGGAGAACGCGCCGCCGCGCAGGATCTTGTAGTCGCCGCCGAAGAACACCTGCGAGTACTCCTTGTACGGCCATGCCTCGAACCCCGGGTAGGGCACGAAGTCGCTTGCCGTCCACTCCCATACGTCGCCGATCAGCTGGCGCGCGCCGCACGGGGCTGCGCCGGCCGGATACGAGCCGGCCGGGGCCGGCTGCAGGTACCGCTGGCCCAGGTTGGCCCGGTCGGGCGTCGGGTCGTCGTCCCCCCACGGGAAGCGCCTGGACCGGCCGGCCGCCAGGTCGAACCTGGCCGCCTTCTCCCACTCCGCCTCGCGCGGCAGCCTGCGGCCGGCCCACCGCGCGTACGCGTCGGCCTCGTACCAGCACACGTGCATGACCGGCTCGGCGGGCGGGACGGGCTCGCTGACGCCGAACCTGGTCCGGACCCACTCGCCGCCCTCGCGCCGCCAGAACTGGGGGGCGGACAGGCCCGCCTGCTGCCGGTGCGCCCAGCCGGCGGCCGTCCACCAAGACGGCTCGTCGTAGCCGCCGCTGGTGATGAAGTCCGCATAGGCGGCGTTGGTCACCGGTGTGGTGTCGATGTAGAAGGCCGGCACGTCGACGGTATGCGCCGGCCGCTCGTTGTCCAGCGCCCAGGGCTCGGCCGATGTACCCATAACGAACGGGCCTCCGGGCACGAGCACCTCGGCAGGCAGCCGCAGCGCGTCGGCTGGCGGCGGCCCGGGCGGCGGAGCGGACAGCACGGGCGCGCCGCGGCGGAGCTGGTGGGTGGCCAGCATCGTCTCGCCATGCTGCTGCTCATGCTGCGCGATCATGCCGAACGCGAAGCCGCCAGTCACTAGCCGCTCGCCGCTGAACCTGGTCCGCTCGACCAGGTCGAGCACGCGGCTCCTGACCTCCCTGGCGTACGCCCTCGCCTCGGCCGGCTGCAGCAGCGGCAGGGTGGGGCGCTCGGCGCGCGGATGCTCGAACGCGTCATAGAGCGGGTCGATCTCCGGGCGCATCGGCTGCCGACCGCCGATCTGCC